>Ga0299906_10000950_pt1 | contig 25232 bp, 20 predicted proteins | sample RVTome_14_FD_200259 | JGI IMG/M metagenome (GOLD analysis project Ga0299906, IMG submission 200259) | Soil microbial communities from uranium-contaminated site in the Upper Colorado River Basin, Wyoming, United States - RVT145D125 (version 2) ...
GCGGAGTTCGTCTACGTGCCCTCGGAGTGGGAGCCCGAGCTCGTCACGCTCCGGGCCGGGGGATTGATTCCGATCGCACGCCAGTACCCCGGGGCACGCGAGCTCGTCGAGGCTCACCATCGCGAGCATCCCGGGGTCGACCTCTCGTACCACACGGCCGGTGGCTACGGGGGGTGCCAGGTGCTGGCGGAAGCCGTCAAGCGCTCTGGCTCCCTGGACGGAGGCAAGATCCGGGACGCCATCCTGAAGCTGGATTTCGACACCGTCTTCGACGCGTTCAGGGTGGACCCGGACGGCCTCCAGATCGCGCACAAGCTGGTCTTGTTCCAGTGGCAGGACGGCAAGAAGGTGATCGTGTGGCCCGAAGAGCTGGCGCCGGGCAGCCCGCGCTTCCCGACGCCGGCGTGGGGTCAACGCCAGTGAGTCCGCTCGGCAAGGTGTTGACCGAGGGGGTCGTGATCCTGGCGCTCGCGATCGTTCCGGTCGCCGTCGCCGAGGCGCAGAAGCCGATCCGGATCGGAGCGTCGATGTCCCAGACGGGGTCACTCGCGGCCCCGGGCCAGAACATGCTTCGCGGCTACCGGCTCTGCGTCAAGCACGCGAACGACAAGGGCGGCGTCCTGGGCCGTCGGATCGAGCTCATCGTGGAAGATGATCGATCCACGGGGAAGACGGCCGCTGCCGTCTACGAGAGGCTGATCACCCAGGGCAAGGTGGACGCCGTCCTCGGCCCCTACTCCTCCCCTGTCACCGAGGTCATGGCGGACGTGCCCGAGAGGCATCGGATGCCGATGGTCGCCGCCGGGGGCGCCGCGACGTCGATCTTCACGAAGGGCCGGAAGTACGTCTTCGGAATCCACTCGCCAGCCGAGGCGTATCTGCGCGGGCTGATCGAGGTGGCCGCCAGCCGAGGGCTGAAGACCGTGGCCGTGATCTACGAGGACACGCTGTTGCAGAAGTCGATCGGACTGGGCGCCCTCGAGCTGGCCAGAAGGCGCGGCCTTCAGGTTGTGCTGGAGGAATCGTACCCGAAGGGCGCCGATTTCCGGGGGATCCTCGGCAAGGTGAAGGCCGCCAACCCCGAGGTCCTCGGGGCCGCCTCGTACGAGACGGTGACGGTCACCCGGCTCCTCAAGGAGCTCGGCATCAACCCGCAGATGTTCGGTGGCACCGTCGAGGTCGCCTTCCCCGGGTTCTACGAGACTCTCGGGCGGGACGGGGAGTTCGTGTACGGCGCCTCACAGTGGGAGCCGGATCTGGTGACGCTCCGCGCCGGTGGCCTCGTTCCCATCGCCCGCCAGTACCCGGGAGCCCGCGAGTTCGTCGAGGCCTATCGCAAGGAGTTCCCCGACGCTGAGATCTCCTATCACTCCGCCCAGGGATATGGCGGATGCCAGGTGCTCATGGAGGCGATCCGGCGCGCGGGCAGTCTGGAGAGCGAGAAGCTCAGGGACGCCATCCTGAAGCTGGACTTCAATACCGTCTTCGGGGCATTCAAGGTGGACCCGCGCGGTCTGCAGATCGCCCACCGAAACGTGCTGTTCCAGTGGCAGGACGGCAAGAAGGTCATCGTCTGGCCCGAAGAACTGGCCCCGGGCAAGCCGCGCTTCCCCACGCCCCCGTGGAGCCGGCGCTGAGGATGACAGGCCGCGCCATGAGATCTGCGCTGCGCACGTTCTCTGGCGCCTGTCTCGCCATGGCAGGGTGGTTAGGCGCCTTGCCGAACGTGGAGGCCCAGCCACCGTTGAGGATCGGGGGCTCGTTCTCCAACACCGGCGCCTACGCCCAGCTCGGCCAGACGGTGCACCGGGGCCACCAGCTCTGCGTCAAGCATGCGAACGACAAGGGGGGGTCCTCGGCCGGCGTATCGAGTTCCTGGCCGAGGACGACCAGTCGGACACCGCCAGGGCCGTGGCCATCTATGAGCGGCTCCTCACCAACGAGAAGGTCGACGCCGTCCTGTCGCCCTTCTCGGCGCCGATCACGGACGCCGTGGCCGAGGTGACGGAGAAGCAGCGGAAGCCGCTGGTGGCCTGTTGCATGGCCGCGACGCCCAATTACAGGAAGGGGCGGAGGTTCGTCTTCATGTTCCTGTCACCTGGGGAGATGTACCTCGAAGGCCTCATCGACATGTCCTGAGCCGGGTCCGGGCCACCAGCCCCGATGCGTTCGGCGCCGCCACCTTCTTCGAGGACGCGGTAGCTATCACGCGCCAGTCCAAAGAGCTGAACGTGAACCCCAAGATGTTCGGCGCGACGGTCGGCGTGGGTCAGCCCGAATTCTACAGGCAGCTCGGACGGAGCGCGGAGTTCGTCTACGGCCCCTCGCAATGGGAGCCGGACTTCGTGACGCTCCGGGCCGGGGGACTTATCCCCATTGCTCGCCAGTACCCCGGGGCCCAGGAGTTCGTCGAGGCTCATCACCGCGCCTATCCCGGGGCCGATCTCTCCTATCAGACCGCCGCTGGCTATGCGGGCTGTCAGGTACTGGTCGAAGCGGTTAAGCGCGCCGGCTCCCTGGACCAGGGGAAGGTCCGGGACGCGATCCTGACGCTGGACTTCAACACCGTCTTCGGCGCGTTCAAGGTTGACCCGGACGGTCTGCAGATCGCGCACAAGATGGTGACCGTCCAGTGGCAGGACGCAAGAGAGTCATCGTCTGGCCCGAGGAGCTCGCCCCCGGCAAGCCGCGCTTTCCCACGCCGCCGTGGAGTCAGCGCCAGTGAAGGTGCTCGGCTGGGCCTGCATTGTCATCATCGCCAGCGCGTTGTGGTTCGCATCCGGCTCGATCGTCGAGGCGGCGCTGCGACCTCCATCTACAGAAAGGGGCGGAAGTTCATCTTCGGTATGCTCCCCCCTGCAGAGACCCGCCTGGAAGGGCTCATCGACCTGGCCGCCAGGAAGGGGCTCAAGAGCGTGGCCGTGATCAACGTGGATGACCTCGCTCGGAGGGCGGGAGCCCAAGGCACCATCGAGCTGGCCAGGAACAAGGGCCTCCAGGTGGTCTTCGCCGAAGCCTACCCCCTGAGGACCACGGACTTCTCCGCGATCCTGACCAGGGTCCGGGGGGGCCAACCCCGATGTGCTGGTCGGCTCCACGCGCTTCGATGACGCGGTGGCCATCACCCGCCAGATGAAGGCGCTGAACGTGAATCCGAGGGAGTTCGTCGACTCCTACAAGCAGGAGTTCCCCGGCGCCGACTTCTCCTATCACGCTGCGGCCGGTTACGGCGGTTGCGAGATCCTCGTCGAGGCCATCAGGCGCGCCGGGTCTCTTGACCGCGACAAGCTTCGCGAGGCCATTCTGGGGATCGACCGCAGCACCGTCTTCGGCGGATTCCGGGTCGATCGGCGTGGGGCACAGATCGGGCACAAGGCGCTGCTGTTCCAGTGGCAGGACGGCAAGAAGGTCATCGTCTGGCCCGAGGAGCTGGCGCCGGGCCAGTCGCGCTTTCCCACGCCGCCGTGGAGTCAACGGCAATGAGACGCGGACGGGCGTTGATCGCGGGGCTTGTCTCCGTGTCGCTGTGGATCAGCATGCTGCCGATCGCCGACGCGCAGCCGCCGATCCGGATCGGCGCGACGCTGGCCCAGACCGGACGCTTCGCCGACATCGGTCAGATCCAGCTTCGGGCCTACCAGCTCTGCGTGAAGCACACGAACGAGAGGGGCGGCGTGCTCGGGCGGAAGCTCGAGCTCGTCGTCGAGGACGATCAGTCCGAGGCGGCCACGGCCGCCCGTCTCTACGACAAGCTCATCGCGCGGGACAAGGTGCATGCGATCCTCGGCCCCTTCTCCTCGCCCATCACCGACGCCGTGGCCGACGTGGCGGAGAAGCACAGGATGCCGCTGGTCGCGCCGACGGCAGGGGTGACCTCCATCTACAAGAAGGGGCGAAAGTTCGTCTTCATGATGTACTCCCCGAGCGAGGTGTACCTGGAAGGCGTCCTCGACATGGCGGCGAAGCGAGGGCTGAAGACGTTGGCCCTCATCCACGAAGATGACTTCTTCCCCAAGGCCGTTGCCCAGGGGGGACTGGAGCTGGCGAAGAAGCACGGCCTGTCGGTCGTGCTCGTCGAAGCCTATCCCAAGGGGGCGACCGACTTCTCGGCCGTCCTCACGAAGGTCCGGGCGGCCAACCACGATGTGCTGGGGGCGGGGACGAACGTCGCGAATGCCGTGCCGCTCACTCGCCAGCTGAAAGAGCTGGACGTGAACCCCAGGATGTTCGCATTGACGGTGGGCGTAGACCTGCCCAGCTTCTACCAAGCCCTGGGCCGGGGCGCCGAGTTCGTTTACGGACCCACGCAATGGGAGGAGGAGCTGGTAACGCTCCGCGCCGGTGGGTTGATCCCGATCGCGCGCCAGTACCCCGGGGCCCGGGAGTTCGTCGAGGCCCACCGGAAAGAGTTCCCCGGCGCCCAGCTCTCGTACCATTCCGGCGCCGGATACGGTGGGTGCCAGGTGCTCGTGGCAGCGATCAAGCGCGCGGGCTCCCTCGACGGCGACAAGGTCAGGGACGCCATCCTCAAGCTGGACGTGAACACTGTCTTCGGCGCGTTCAAGGTGGACCCGGACGGCTTCCAGATCGCCCACAAGATGGTGGTCTTCCAGTGGCAGGACGGCAAGAAGGTGATCGTCTGGCCGGACGAGCTGGCGCCGGGCAAGCCGCGCTTCCCGACGCCGCCGTGGAGTCAACGCCAGTGAGGAAGTCCGCCAGCGCCTCGGACGCGGGTCAGCGGCGGAAGGCGGTACGCTTCACGCTGGCCACAGGCATCGGGCCGGCAACCTCTTCTTCCGGGAGTCGACCTGGGCGTTGAACCCTTCCAGTGTCCTCGCTCCCAGCGGGGAGAGGTCGCCGGGCTGGGCGAGGACGACCTCGTCCACGGTCTTGAACTCGCCGCACTCGATGACGGCCATCCCCACGTGTCGAGTCACGTACTGGCCGTTGGCCATCACGAAGAGCTGGTCTCGCTTGAAAGTCTCCACGCCGACTGAGCGAAGATCGGTTTCAGGAAGCCACGTCATCTCGGCGCCGGTGTCCACCATGACACGGCGAAACGTCTTCCACCGCGGCCGCCGCCCCGGCCTCGTGACTCGCACGTCGACGGTGAACACCCTCATGCTGTCGCCATGATATGAGCGTTCGCCTGCGCCGCGGCCGTGGCCGGCGCCTCTGGTCGAGCCTCGAGCCGGACGACCGACTCTTCCAGCGTGTACCGGGCGCGTCTCGGAGAAGGTCGGGGACCTCCGGGTCACCGAATGGCCCGACGCCAGACGGCAAGAAGGTCATGGTCACGACCGGGAGCCCGAGCGCCTTGACCGGCCTCATGACGACTCGTAAGATGAGTCGACGTGATTCGTGTATGACTCACGCGACATGAGAGCCCGGTGAAGCAACTGACCGTGCGGGGATTCGACAAGGACCTCGAGCGCCGCCTGCGGGAGGTGGCGAAGACGAGAGGCGTGTCCCTCAATCAGGCCGCGCTGATCCTCCTCCGCGAGGGAGCGGGTCTCGAGGAAGCGGGTTTCGAGGCGCCTCGCCGCCGAGCCAACATTGTCGGCGACTCGCTGGATCAACTGATCGGTTCCTGGTCGAAATCCGAGGAGGCCGAGTTCCTGCGGGCGCTCAGCGACCTCGAGGGGATCGACCCCGCGCTCTGGCGATGAGGATCCTCCTGGACACGAACGCGTACTCTGCCCTGATGCGAGGGCACGAGGAGGTCGCCGAGCGAGTACGACGGGCGGAACGAGTCGTACTCTCAGCCGTGGTCGCCGGGGAACTTCTGCTCGGCTTCCGGCTGGGAACGCGCCTCAAGAAGAGCACGGCCGAGCTGGAGGCGTTCCTCGACAATCCGTACGTGAGCCTGGTGCCCGTCACGCCGACCACGGCCGACCGGTTCGCGCGCATCGCCGCCGCGCTCCGCGCCCGGGGAAGATCCATCCCGACCAACGACATCTGGATCGCGGCCCACGCGATGGAGACCGGCGCCGAGTTGCTGTCATTCGACGCGCATTTCGAGGCGATCGATGGCCTCGCCTGGGTCGCCTTGACGCCCACGTAGGCCATGCCCTCGATCACGTCGCGTCTCGTTGTGGGGCTCGCACTGCTCGGCACGTTGACCCTGGCGGCCGGCGGCGTTGTGGCTCAGCAGCCGCGGCGTCCCTACCGCATCGGGGTCCTCAACGAGGCGTGGGCGGCGAACCATCCGACCGTCGAGGGTCTCAAGGCGGGGCTCCGCGAGCTCGGCCTCGAGGAGGGGCGGGACGTGACGTTCGACATCAAGTTCACCGAGGGGAATCCCCAGGCCACGCCGGTGGCGGCGGCCGCCCTAGTGAAAGCCGGCGTCGACGTCATCTTCACCAGCAACGAGGCCGCCACGCTGGCGGCCAGGACGGCGACCCAGCGCATCCCCGTCGTCTTCACGCTGGTGGGCGATCCGGTGGCGGCCGGGATCGTCAAGAAGCTCGCCCACCCGGACGGCAACGTCACCGGCGTCTCGAGCCTGACCACCGAGCTGGTGCCGAAGCGGCTGGAGGCTCTGAAGACGCTGATCCCGACCCTGCGTCGCGTCTTCGCGTTCTATCACGGGGCCGACCTGCCCTCGAGCGCGGCGATCGTGCGCGCCCTGGAATCGGCGCCGCGCCTCGGCCTGGAGGTCGTGCCGCGGACGGTGACGTCACCCGAGCAGCTCGACGAGCTACTCAAGACGCTGCGCCCCGGCGACGCGCTGCTGGCGCCCGACATCGCCACGATGGATATCCCGGCGGTGATCCTGGAGGCCTCGCTGGCCTCGCGTATTCCGGCGGTCTTCTCCACCGAGCTCTGGGTGAGTCACGGCGGCCTCGTGTCCTACGGGGCCGACTACCGCGCCCAGGGCGTTCAGGCCGCGCGGCTGGTCGCCAAGATTCTCCGCGGCACGCGGTCCCAGGACCTGCCGGTGGAAGGCGCCGACAAGATCGACCTCGCCGTGAACCTGAAGACCGCGCGCCTCCTCGGGGTGACCGTGCCCCGCAAGGTTCTCCTCCGCGCAGACGTGCTCCGGCGATGAGCGACCGGCCGGCGCGGGGACGGCTGTTCCGGAAGTACGTCGTCGTCTTCCTCTTCCTGGTCGGCGGCGTCCTGCTGGTCAGCAGCGCGGTCGAGCTCTACTTTTCCTATCAGGAGACAAAGGCGGCGCTCGTCCGGATCGAGCACGAACAGGCGGTGGCGGCGGCGGCGAGGATCGAGCAGTTCGTCCAGGACATCGAGCGGCAGGTGCGCTGGACGACCCAGGTCGCCTTCGACGATCCCGCGGCGGCGCTCGAGCAGCGCGAGATCGACTACCTGAGGGTTCTCCGGAACGCTCCTGCCATCAGCGAGATCACGCATCTCGACGCGTCGGGCAAGGAGCAGCTCCGTGTCTCCCGCCTGGCCCTCGACGCGATCGGCAGCCAGGAGGACCACTCCCAGACACGCGCGTTTCAGGCGGCCCGGGGCGGGGTGACGTACTTCAGCTCCGTGTATTTTCGCAACGAGTCGGAGCCCTACCTGACCGTCGCGGTGCCGGCCGGCGAGTTCGGGGTCGAGGTCACCGTCGCCGAGGTCAACCTCAAGGCCATCTGGGACGTGGTCTCCCGGATCAGGATCGGCAAGGCAGGGTACGCGTACGTGGTCGACACGCTCGGCCACCTCGTCGCCCACCCGGACATCAGTCTGGTTCTCCAGAAGCGGGATGTGTCCGCCCTGCCCCAGGTCCGCGCTGCCCGGGCCGCCCGTGCCACCCGGACCGACGAGAGCGTCGGCATGGTCGCCCCCGGGCTCCAGGGCGGCCAGTTCCTCACCGCGTACGCCCCGATCACGCCGGTCGGGTGGCTCGTGTTCGTCGAGCAGCCGCTGGGCGAGGCCTTCGCGCCGCTTCAGGCCTCCATCGTCCGCAGCATCATCCTGTTCGCGCTCGGCCTGGTGCTGTCGGTGCTGGCGAGCGTGCTCCTGGCCAGGCGGATGGTCGCCCCGATCCGGATGCTGCAAGCGGGGGCCGCCCGCATCGGCGCCGGGGATCTGAGTCACCGCATCGACGTTCGAACCGGCGACGAGCTGCAGGCCCTCGCCGACGAGTTCAACCGGACGGCCGCGCAACTGCAGGAATCCTACGCGGGCCTCGAGCAGAAGATCGAGGCGCGCACGCGCGAGCTCAGCAAGGCCCTGGAGGAGGTGCGCGCCCTGGGCGAGGTCGGCCGGGCGGTCAGCTCGTCCCTGGAGCTGGAGACCGTGCTCACGACGATCGTGTCGCACGCCGTGCAGCTTTGCGGGGCCGCCGGCGGGGCGATCTACGAGTACGACGAGCCGGCCGAGGAGTTCCACCTGCGCGCCACCGAGGGCCTCCCCGAGGAGTACCTGCAGATCGCGCGTCGCACTCCGGCGCGCAAGGGCGAGGGGGCCACCGGCCGGCTGGCCATCACGCCGGAGCCCATCGAGATCCCCGACATCGCCGCCCCCGGCGCCTACGAGAGCCGGATCAGGGACGCCCTGCTCCGCACGGGGCACCGTGCGCTCCTGGCCGTCCCGCTGCTGCGCGAGGGGCGCGTGATGGGCAGTCTCGTCGTGTTCCGGAAAACGGTGGGGGGGGTCGGGCCGGACGTCGTGAACCTTCTCCAGGCTTTCGCGACCCAGTCGGCCCTCGCCATCCAGAATGCCCGCCTCTTTCGCGAGATCGAGGACAAGGGGCGCCAGCTCGAGATCGCGAGCAAGCACAAGTCACAGTTCCTGGCGAACATGAGTCACGAGCTGCGCACGCCGATGAACGCCATCATCGGCGTCACCGAGATGCTCCTGGAGGACGCTCAGGCGCTCGGCCAGGAGGAGCAGATCGAGCCGCACGAGCGCATTCTCCGGGCCGGCAAGCACCTGCTCGCCCTGATCAACGACATCCTGGACCTGGCCAAGATCGAAGCAGGCAAGATGGAGCTCCACCTCGAGCCGTTCGAGATCGCGCCCCTGGTCGAGGACGTGGTGACGACGATCCGGCCGCTCGCGGAGAAGAACGGGAACCAGGTGGTGCTGGACTGCCCGGCGGATGTCGGCACGATGCGGGCCGACGCGATGCGCGTCCGCCAGGCGCTGCTCAATCTGGCCAGCAACGCCGGCAAATTCACCGAGCGCGGCCTGGTCACGGTGGCCGTCGCGCGCCGCGGCGACGACGGCCGCGACTGGATCACGTTTGCCGTGTCGGACACGGGCATCGGCATGACGGCCGAGCAGATGGCGAAGCTGTTCGAGGAGTTCACCCAGGCCGACGCCTCGACCACCCGGAAGTACGGGGGGACCGGGCTGGGCCTGGCCATCAGCCGGCGCTTCTGCCGGATGATGGGGGGCGACATCACGGTCGAGAGCACGCCGGGCCAGGGCTCCACCTTCACCATCCGGCTGCCGGCGGAGGTCCAGGCGTCGGAGGCGGCGGCCGACGATGGCGACGTCCGACGGGCCTCGGTGCCAGCTGCCGCCACGATGCGGCCCGCCTCGCCGATCCGGGGATCGCGCACGGTGCTGGTGATCGACGACGATCCAACGGTGCGCGAGCTGATGGAGCGGTTCCTGGTCCGAGAGGGGTTTGCGGTGGTCACGGCGGCGAACGGGGTAGAGGGGCTGCGGCGGGCGCGCGAGGTCCGGCCGGCCGCGATCACGCTGGACGTGCTGATGCCGGATCTCGACGGGTGGACCGTGCTGGCGGCGCTGAAGGGCGATCCCGAGCTGGCCGACATCCCGGTCGTCTTCGTCACGATCCTCGACGAGAAGACGAGGGGCTATTCGCTCGGGGCGACCGACTACCTGGTCAAGCCCGTCGATCGCGAGCGGCTGGCCCAGGCGCTCGAGCGCCTCTGCGGCGGCCGCCCGGCCCGCCATATCCTGCTGGTCGAGGACGACGAGACCACCCGGACGGTGACCCGGCGTGCCCTCGAGCGCGAGGGGTGGTCCATCACGCCGGCGGAGAACGGCCGAGTGGCGCTGGCCCGCATGGCCGCGGAGCGTCCCGATGCCATTCTGCTGGACCTGATGATGCCCGAGATGGACGGGTTCGAGTTTCTGGCCGAGCTGCGGCGCCACGCCCCCTGGCGGGACATCCCGGTCCTCGTCCTCACCGCGATGGACCTGACCGACGAGGACCGCCGCCGGCTCAACGGCGAGGTGGAGCGGATCATCCAGAAGGGGGCGTACGACCGCGACGAGCTGCTGCGCGAGGTCGGCCGCCTGCTGGCCGCCGCGGTCGAGCGGCCGGAGGCGAGAGGGACGAGCGAGGCGATATGACCTCTTCCTCGGTGGAAAGGTGGTCAGCTCAATGCATCGACGCAGGTTCATCGTCAAGGCCGGTGGCGCGCTCGCGGTGGGCGGCGCTGCCGCTGTCGTCAACGTCCCGAATGTCATCGCGCAGCCGAAGGTCCAGTGGCGAATGTCGACGGCCTGGACGTCCGCGCTCGACAGGATGCAGGGCGCGGCCCAGCGGCTGGGGAAGATCGTCGAGGAGATGAGCGACGGGAGGTTTCGCATCGAGGTCTTCCCGGGCGGCCAGATCATCGGCCTCTTCGACTGCTTCGATGCCGCCTCCCAGGGAAAGATCGAGGCGTTCATGGGCTCGCCGCAATACTGGACGGACAAGGAGCCCGCGATCGAGTGGTTCGCGACCATCCCGTTCGGCATGAACCCCCAGGGCATGGCCGCCTGGTATTACCAGGGGGACGGGCTCAGGCTCATGGCGGAGGCGTACGCCCCCTTCGACATCGCGCCGCTTCCCGCCATGGGGAACGCCCCTCAGATGGCTGGCTGGTTCCGGAAGAAGGTCACCACGATCGGCGACTACAAGGGCCTCAAGATGCGGATCGTGAACCTCGGCGGCAAGGTCTACGCGAGGGCGGGGGCAGCGACGGTTCTCACCCCCGGCAGCGAGATCTACGCTGCCCTGGAGCGGGGTGTGATCGACGCTGCGGAATGGATCGGGCCGCATGACGACATGCAGATCGGCCTGCACAAGACCGCGCGCTACTACTACTATCCGGGCTGGCATGAGCCCGGCACGACGCTGGATTTCGGCTTCAACAAGAAGGCGTACGAGGCGCTCCCGGTCGACTTGCGGCGGACGCTCGATCACGCTGTCGCGGCGGTCCACGTCTATGCCCTGACGGAGTTCCACGCGAAGAACGCGATCGCCCTCGAGCGGCTCAGGACGGAGTTCAAGGGCAAGGTCGAGGTGCTCCCGCTCCCGGCCCCGGTGCTGGGCGATCTCAGGAAGCTGGCAGCCGCCGTCGTCAGGGAGGAGTCCGAGAAGACTCCCACGGCCAGGAAGGTGCACGCGTCGTTCACGAAGTTCCAGGCGCTGGTGAGCCCCTGGGACCACGTCGCCGAGGGCGCCTACCATCAGCTGGTCGCGGGGTGAGGAGAGCGTGATGACCGACCGCCGCAGGTTCATCGCGAAGGCGGGTGGCGTGGCGGCGGCCGCTGCCGCCGCCATCAAGGCCCCCGCCGTCATCGCCCAGCCGAAAGTCCAGTGGCGACTGTCCACCGCCTTTCCCCCGGCGCTCGACGTGCTGCAGGGCGCCGCCCAGCAGCTCGCGAAGATCGTCGAGGAGACGAGCGGAGGACGGTTCCGCATCGAGGTCTTCGCGGGCGGCCAGATCATGCCGGACTTCGCCTGCTTCGACGCGGCCTCGCAGGGCACCATCGAGGCCTTCATGGGCTCCGGGCAATACTGGCATGACAAGGAGCCCGCGCTCGAGTGGTTCTCGACGATCCCGTTCGGCATGAACCCCGCGGGGATGGCGGCCTGGTACCACCAGGGCGATGGGCTCACGCTGTCCGAGGAAGCGCACGCCCCCTTCAACCTCGTGCCCCGCCCGGCCCCGGCGGTCGCCCCGCAGATGCTCGGATGGTTCCGGACCAAGGTCAATGCGATTGGCGATTTCAAGGGGATCAAGATGCGTATGGGCGCGCACCTCGGTGGCAAGGTCATCGCTCGGGCGGGCGGCACGGCGGTCCTCACCCCGGCCGCCGCCATCTACGCCGCGCTCGAGCGCGGCGTGATCGACGCCGCCGAATTCGTCGGGCCGCACGACGACATCAAGCTGGGCCTCCACAAGACCGCGCGGTATTACTACGCTCCGGGCTGGCACGAGCCCGGAACCACGAACGAGTTCGGCTTCAACCGGAAGGCGTACGAGGCGCTCCCGGTCGATCTGCGGCGGACGCTCGACCATGCCGCGGCCGCCGTGCAAGGTTATGGCCTGGCGGACTTCCACGCCAAGAACGCCATCGCGCTCGAGCAGCTCAAGGTGGAGTCCAGGGGCAAGGTCGAGATTCTCCGGCTCCCGGCGCCGGTGCTGCGTGACCTCAAGAAGCTGGCGGTCGAGGTCACCAGGGAACAATCCGAGAAGAGCCCCATGGCCAGGAAGGTGCACGCCTCCTTCACGAAGTTCCAGGCGCTTGTGGGCCCCTGGGACCGCATCGCGGAGGGCGCCTACCATCAGCTGGTCGCTGGGTGACAGGACGACCGATGCATCACCGAGACCGAGCCCCGTGACATCTCGGCGGACGGCAGGCGGACGCCGCCGGCTCGCGTGGCAGCTCTTCCGGATCGCCGTGGCCTTGCTCCTCTGCTCTCCCCCGGCCCCGGCGGAGGCGCAGGAGACACGACGTCCATTCCGGATCGGTATCATCAACGCGGCGTACGCCGCGAGTCATCCGACCATCGAAGGGCTCAAGGCGGGGCTCAAGGAGCTCGGCATCGAGCACGGCCGCGACGTGACGTTCGACATTCGTTTCACGGAAGGGAAGCTGGACGCCATGCCCGCCGCCGCCCATGCCCTCGTCAAGGCCGGGGTGGACCTGATCTTCACGAGCCAGGAGGCCGCCACGCAGGCAGCGAGGGACGCGACGAAGAGCGTGCCGATCGTGTTCACGCTGGTCGGCGACCCGACGGGCGCGGGCATCGTGAGCAAGCTCGCCCAGCCCGGCCGTAACGTGACGGGGATCTCGAGCCTCCAGACCGAGCTGGTCGCAAAGCGCCTGGAGGTGCTCAGGACACTCGCGCCGACGGTCCGCCGCGTCTGGCTCATCTATTCCGGTGTCGATCTGAGCACCACGCCGATGATCGACAAGGCGCTCGCGGCGGCGCAGCGCATGAACCTCGAGGTCGTGCCGAAGGGAGTGCTCGACGCCGCCGAGCTGAAGCGGGTGCTCCGCGAGGTCCGTCGCGACGACGCGCTGCTCGTGCCGGAAGGCTCGAACCCGGATCTCGCCATCGCCATCATCGAGCAGTCGCGCGCCTCGCGAGTCCCCGCCATCTTCGGGACGGCGCTCTGGGTCGGCTATGGCGGGCTCGTGTCGTACGGGCCCGACTACTACGCCCAGGGAGTCCAGGCAGCCGGGCTGGTCGTCAAGATCCTGAGAGGAGCCCGGCCCCAGGACCTGCCCGTCGAAGGCGCCGAGAAGATCGATCTCGCGGTGAATCTCAAGACCGCGGAGCTGCTCGGCCTCACCGTTCCGCGAAAGATCCTGCTCCGCGCCGACGCCTTCCGGCGATGAAGAACGCGACGCGGGGCCGGCTCTTCCGCAAGTACGTCGTCGTCCTCCTCGTGCTCGTCGGTGGCGTGCTGATGGCGTCGAGCCTGGTCGAGCTGTACTTCTCCTACCGGGAGACGCAGCGCGCGATCGTCAGCGTCGAGCGCGCGAAGGCGGTGGCGGCGGCGGCCCGCATCGAGCAGTTCCTGAGGGAGGTCGAGCAACAGGTGCTGGAGACGACCCGGACCGCGTCCGACGATCCCGACGCGAGCCAGGTGAGGCAGGGCAGCCTCGGGTTCCGGGAGGGGCTGGGCGCGGCGATGGCCGATCAGCGCGAGCTGGACTTCCTCCGCCTCCTTCGTAACGTCCCCGCCATCAGCGAGCTCAGCCACCTCGATCTCGCCGGCCGGGAGCAGCTTCACGTCTCTCGCCTGGAGCCGGATGTCGTCGGAAGTGGGACGGATTACTCCCGGGCGCCGAAATTCTTCGAGGCACGAGCCGGCAAGACCTACTGGAGTCCCGTCTACCTCAAGAACGAGTCCGAGCCGTACGTGACGCTCGCGGTGCCGGTCGGCAAGTACGCCGTCGAGGTGACCACGGCGGAGGTCAGCCTGGGCGCCGTCCTGAAAGTGATCTCCCAGGTCGAGATCGGCCCGGGCGGATATGCCTACGTGGTGGATTCCCGCAACCATCTGATCGCCCATCCGGACAACCGGCTCCTGCGATCGAGGCAGGATCTCTCGTCGCTCGCCCAGGTGAAAGCGGCGCGGGCCGATCGCCCGGAACCCGCGACGGACGCCCAGGTCGCCGTGGTCGCCGAGGGCCTCGGGGGCGGGCAAGTCCTCGCCGCGCACGCCCCGATCGGCTCGCTCGGGTGGCTCGTCTTCGTCGAGCGGCCGGCCGCGGACGCGTACGCGCCCCTCCGGGCCCCGATCATCCGGAGCGCGGTCATCTTCGTCCTGGGCCTCGGTCTCTCGATCCTGGCGAGCCTGCTCCTCGCCCGCCGGATGGTTGCGCCGATCCGGGTCCTCCAGGAAGGCGCGACGCGCATCGGGGCCGGCGACCTCGGCCACCGGATCGCGCTGCGGACCGGCGACGAGCTGGAGACGCTCGGCGACGAGTTCAACCGGACGGCCGCGCAGCTTCAAGAGTCGTACGCGAGCCTCGAGCAAAAGATCGAGGCGCGAACACGAGAATTGGCGGAGACCAACGCGGGTCTCACCGAGGCCCTGGAGCAGCAGACCGCGACCAGCGAGATCCTGCGCGTCATCTCGAGCTCACCGACGGACATTCAGCCGGTGCTGGATGCGATCGCGGAAAGTGCTGCGCGGCTCTGTGAGGCCAGTGACGCCGAAATCTATCGCGTCGACGGCCATGTCTACCGGCGGGTGGCACATCGTGGCCCGGTTCCCATCGCGGGGCCTCTGGGCGAGACCTACCCCATCAGTCGTGGAAGACCATCCTCCCGCGCCGTCATCGACCGGCAGACGATCCATGTCCACGACCAAGCCGCAGAGATCGACACCGAATTCCCGGATCTCAAGGCTTGGCCGGAGGTTGCGGGGGTTCGAACGGTCCTCGCCACACCTTTGCTGCGTGAAGGCGTCGCGGTCGGGGTGATCGTGATTCGGCGTACAACGGTCAACCCTTTCTCGGATAAGCACATGCAACTCCTGAAGACTTTCGCCGATCAGGCGGTGATCGCCATCGAGAACGTACGCCTGTTCAACGAGCTGCAGGCGCGCACGCAGGAGCTGACGCGCTCGGTGGAGGAGCTGCGGGCGCTCGGCGAGGTGGGGCAGGCGGTCAGCTCGAGCCTCGACATCGAGTCGGTCCTCACCAGCATCGTCTCGCACGCGGTGCAGCTGTCGCAGACCGACGCGGGCACGATCTACGAGTTCGACGAGGCGGCGCGGGAGTTCGTGCCGCGGGCCAACTTCGGCATCGCCGACGAAGTGATCGAAGCGCTCCGCCAGTCGCACATCCGGCTCGGCGAGAGCGTGGTCGGACAGGCGGCGGCGGCGCGCGCCGCCGCGCAGATCCCCGACCTCGAGAACGAGCCGGACTACCCGCTGCCATTCGTGCTCAGGGCGGGCTACCGGGCGCTGCTCGCGGTCCCGCTCCTCCGCGAGGACGGCGTGGTCGGCGCGCTGGTGGTCAGGCGGAAGACCCCAGGGGCGTTCCCGAAGCCGACCGTGGACCTGCTGCAGACCTTCGCGACCCAGTCGGTCATCGCCATCCAGAACGCGCGCCTCTACCGCGAGATCGAGGACAAGGGGCGGCAGCTCGAGCTCGCCAGCCAGCACAAGTCGCAGTTCCTCGCCAACATGAGCCACGAGCTGCGGACGCCGATGAACGCGATCATCGGCGTCACCGAGATGCTCCTGGAGGATGCCCGCGCCTTCGGTCAGGAGGATCAGGTCGAGCCGCACGAGCGCATTCTGCGGGCCGGCAAGCACCTCCTGGCCCTGATCAACGACATCCTGGACCTGTCCAAGATCGAGGCGGGCAGAATGGAGCTCCATCTGGAGGCGTTCGCCGTCGCGCCCCTGGTCGAGGACGTGGTGACGACGATCCGGCCGCTCGCGGAGAAGAACGGGAACCAGATGGTGCTGGACTGCCCCGCGGAGGTCGGCACGATGCGGGCGGACGCGATGCGCGTCCGCCAGGCGCTGCTCAATCTGGCCAGCAACGCCGGCAAGTTCACCGAGCGCGGCCTGGTCACGGTGGCCGTCGCGCGCCACCGCGACGACGGCCGCGACTGGATCACGTTTGCCGTGTCGGACACGGGCATCGGCATGACGGCCGAGCAGATGGCGAAGCTGTTCGAGGAGTTCATGCAGGCGGACGCCTCGACGACACGGAGGTACGGCGGGACGGGGCTGGGCCTGGCGATCAGCCGGCGCTTCTGCCGGATGATGGGGGGCGACATCACGGTCGAGAGCACGCCGGGCCAGGGCTCCACCTTTACCATCCGGCTGCCGGCGGAGGTCCAGGGCGCCCAGGACAGCGAAGCCAGACAGGCGTCCACGCCAGTCTCCGACATGCCGCGGCCCGAGCCGCCGGCCCGGGCGTCACGCAAGGTCCTGGTGATCGACGACGATCCAACGGTGCGCGAGCTGATGGAGCGGTTCCTGGTCCGAGAGGGGTTTGCGGTGGTCACGGCGGCGAACGGGGTGGAGGGGCTGCGGCGTGCGCGAGAGGTCCGGCCGGCCGCGATCACGCTGGACGTGCTGATGCCGGATCTCGACGGCTGGACCGTCCTGGCGGCGCTCAAGGGCGATCCCGAGCTGGCCGACATTCCCGTCATCTTCGTCACCATCCTCGACGAGAAGACCAAGGGCTACTCGCTCGGCGCGACCGACTACCTCGTCAAGCCCGTCGATCGCGAGCGGCTGGCTCAAGTTCTCGAGCGCATCTGCGCCGACCGCCCATCGCGCCATATCCTGCTGGTCGAGGACGATGAGACTACGCGGACGGTGACCCGGCGCGCCCTCGAGCGCGATGGCTGGTCGGTCATGCAGGCCGAGAACGGCCGCGTCGCCCTGGCGCGGATGGCCGAGCAGCGCCCCGATGCCATCCTGCTCGACCTCATGATGCCGGAGATGGACGGGTTCGAGTTCCTGGTCGAGCTGCGACGCCAGGTGGCCTGGCGCGACATCCCGGTGATTGTCGTCACCGCCATGGACCTGACCGAGGAGGACCGTCGCCGGCTCGGCGGCGAGGTGGAGCGGATCATCGAGAAAGGCGCCTACGGCCGTGACGAGCTGCTGCACGAGGTCGGCCGTCTGCTGACGGTCGCCATCGAGCGGCATGCGGCGACAGGGACGAGCGAGGCGACATGACGAAGATTCTCTACGTCGAGGACAACGACGACAACGTCTACATGCTGCGCGGCCGGCTCACCCGGGCGGGGTTCGAGGTGGCCGTGGCCACCGACGGTGCCCAGGGAGTGGCGATGGCGGCCTCGGAGGCGCCCGATCTCATCCTGATGGACCTGAGTCTCCCGGTGGTCGACGGCTGGGAGGCGACCCGCCGGTTGAAGGACGCGCCCGACACCCGACCGATTCCGATCATCGCCCTGTCCGCCCACGCGATGGAGGGCGACCGCGCCAAGGCTATCACGGCAGGCTGTGACGACTACGACACCAAGCCGGTCGACTTCCCGAGGTTGCTCGGGAAGATCCGGGCGCTCCTCGCCAAGGCGCCGCCGCGATGAGCGCGGAGAGCGCCACGCTGCTCGTGGTCGACGACAACGAGGACAACCGCTACACCCTGACCAACCGCCTCAAGCGTCAGGGCTACCCCGACGTCGTGACCGCCAACGACGGCCGGCAGGCGCTGGAGCTCCTCCGGGCGCGGCCGTTCGACCTCGTGCTCCTCGACATCATGATGCCGGAGCTGAACGGCTACCAGGTGCTCGAGCAGCTCAAGGCCGACGATCGGCTGCGGCACATCCCGGTGATCATGATCTCGGCCGTCGACGAGCTGGACAGCGTGGTCCGGTGCATCGAGCTGGGGGCGGAGGACTATCTTCAGAAGCCCTTCAATCCGACCCTGCTCCGCGCCCGCATCGGCGCCTGTCTCGAGAAGAAGCGCCTGCGCGACCAGCTCGTCGAGTGGAACCGGACCCTGGAGCAGCGCGTCCAGGACAAGGTGGCCGAGGTCGAGCGCCTCGGGCGGCTCAAGCGGTTCTTCTCGCCCCAGCTCGCCGAGCTGATCGTGGCCGGCGGTGCCGACGACCCGCTGAAGACCCACCGCAGAGAGGTGACGGTCGTGTTCCTCGACCTCCGGGGGTTCACCGCGTTCGCCGAGACGGCCGAGCCGGAAGAGGTGATGGGCGTACTCCGCGAGTATCACGCCGAGATGGGCCGATTGATTCTCGAGCACGAGGGGACCCTCGAACGCTTCACCGGGGACGGCATGATGATCTTCTTCAACGACCCGGTGCCGGTGGCGAACCCTGCCGAGCGCGCGATCCGGATGGCAGTCGCCATGCGTGATCGGGTGACACAGCTCAGCGCCGCGTGGCGCAAGCGGGGCCACGAGCTGGCCCTCGGCGTGGGGATCGCCCAGGGGTACGCCACCATCGGCGCGATCGGCTTCGAGGGGCGCTGGGATTACGGCGCCATCGGCACCGTCACCAACCTGGCCGCCCGCCTCTGCGCCGAGGCCAAGGGCGGTCAGATCCTCGTCTCGTCCCGGGTCGTGGGGGCCGTCGAGGACTTGATCGACACCGAGGAGGTGGGGGCTCTCGTACTCAGGGGATTGCTCAAGCCCGTTCCCACGTTCAACGTGGCGCGACTGCGAGCGTAGGAGCGTCTCAGCTGGTCACCCACCGATCTTCACGGCGGCCGTGGGGAGTTCTGCGAGGTGCTGCGCCGCTTCGTCACGTGAGCTTCAGATCCTCCGGTCATCCAGAACGATCAGGTCGAAATCCTGATCCTTGCGCCGGAGCCGGCCGACGAGAAAGCGCAGCAAGTTGCCGTAGACGATCCGGGCGATGTCGCCGTGCCCTTCGAGCAGTCGCCGGAACGCCGCCTTGGGCAGGAAGCAGAGCCTGGCTGGCGTGACGGCCGCCACGGAGGCCGAGCTGGGCTCGTCGTCGACGACCCCGTACTCGCCGAAGCAACGGCCGGCGCCGAGCCGGTTGAGGCGGACAGGGGTGGGGCGATGGGCTCCGCGCGCGGCGCGCTCGGGCAGGAACACCTCGACCTCCCCCTCCAGCACGACGTAGAGACCGTCGCCCGGCGTGCCTTCCGTCAGCAGGAGCTGGCCCGGCTTGGCGTGGACGAGCTGGGCCTGGGCGACCACCAGATCGATCCCGGCGGGCGGGAGGTGTTCGAAGACCACTGACGAGCCAAGGAGCGCCCGAACGCCGCCCACGTCCTCCATGGCGGTTCCTTTCAAAACGCGCCCTTGTCGGTGCCGCGATCAGAGGAGGCGCATGACGCCGAGTATACTCGACGCATGTTCCAGCCCGACGTCGAGGCGATCGACCCCGACACGCTCGCGCGGCTGCAGCTCGAGGGGATGCGGCGCACGCTGGCCCGCGTGGCGCGCCACCCGGCGTGGGCGCGGCGGCTGGGCGGGGCCGAGCCCGGCGACGTCAAGCGCCCGGACGACTGGCGCCGGCTGCCGTTCCTCGCCAAGGACGAGCTGCGCGACGCCTATCCGCTCGGGCTGGCCTGCGGCGGGCTCGAAAGCTACCGGCGCGTGCACATGTCGAGCGGCACCACCGGCAATCCCATCCTCAACCCGTATACCGCGGCCGACGTCGTGCAGTGGGGCGAGGTCATGGCGCGCTGCTACGTCGCCGCCGGGGTGACGCGGGACGACGTCGTCCAGATCACGCCTTCGTTCGGCCTGTTCACCGGCGGCTTCGGCTTCCACTACGGGGCCGAGCGGCTGGGGGCGATGATCGTGCCGATCGGCGCCGGCCGTACCCGGCTGCAGCTGCAGCTGATGCGCGACCTCGGCGTCACCGTGCTGCCGGCCATCGCGACCTATCCGCTGCGCCTGATCGAGGTCGCGAGGGAGGAGCGGTTCGAGCTCGGCTCGCTGCGGCTGCGCGTCGGGATCTTCGGCTCCGAGATGTGGTCGGACGAGCTGCGCGCGCGGATCGACCGCGAGCTGGGGCTCACCTCGTACGACATCATCGGCATGACGGAGACCGGCGGCCCCGGCCTCGGCATCGATTGCGCGGCGCGCGCCGGCATCCACGTGTGGGAGGACCACTACTTCGTCGAGATCGTCGATCCCCGCACCGGCGACCCGCGGGAGGACGGGGCCGAGGGCGAGCTGGTCGTGTCCACCCTCACCCGCGAGGGCCTGCCGCTCGTCCGCTATCGCACCCACGACCTCACCCGTGTCGTCTCGCGCGCGCGGTGCGACTGCGGGCGCACGATGCTCCGGCTGGACCGGCTGCGCGGGCGCACCGACGACATGGTGATCTTCAAGGGGGTGAACTTCTACCCGCGCCAGGTCGAGACGCTCCTGCTGGGCACGGCCGGCCTCGGCCACGAGTACCAGATCGTGCTCGAGTCCGACGGCGGCGGCGAGCGCCTGCTCATCGTGGCCGAGACCGAGCCGGGCTGCGACCCATCCGTGGCCGCGCGGATCGGCCGCGAGCTGCACGATCGGCTGGGCCTGCGTCCGGAGGTCCGGCTCTGCGCGGCCGGCACGATCGAGCGGCCGCCGGGCAAGGCCGTGCGCGTCGTCGATCGCCGCCCGCGCTGAGGTTCTCGCCTACCGTGGCGCCACGATGTGATAGTTGCCGATCGGGTGGCTGGCGACCGGCTGCAGCGCCGTCGGCAACCGCGTGGCCTGCAACGGAGCCTCCTGCTTGTAGAACTTCATGTCGGACACCCCGTAGAGGTAGGCGGGGTCGAGAAGCCTGAAGCTGGAGGTCAGGTCCGTCTTCGGGAAGAGCAGCGCCGGCGCGTCCGGCGCGTCGAGCCGGACCAGGTAGGTGTCCCCGGTCTCGAAGGGACTCTCCCGGTTGACGAGCATCGCCAGCTGTGCGGTCGGCGCCACACCCAGGGTGCGGGCGAACGCCGGCGGCAGCTGGAGCCTCACCCCGGCGCGCCGGACTTCGGCGTCCCAGACGAGCAGGTGGCCGATCGGCCAGTCGGCGCCGCGCGAGGTGTCGCCGAGGAGGACGATGCGCTCGCCATCGGCCGGTCGCGTCGCGCGGGCGCCACGGAAGAACTGCGGCGGCGGCGCCAGGGCGGCCATGAGAGTGGCGACGACCCCGAAAGAGGCCATGCCGACGTCTCCGGGGCCGCATGGGCTGTCCGGGCAGTCGTAGTTGTAGTACGAGCGCTGAACGACGGGCGCCACGCCGAAGCCGTCGACACCCGCCGCGGCGAGGGCCGTCGCGAGATCGCCGCGCATCCACCCGGTCGCGCTCAGCGAGACATCGCCGACGGTCGTGGCGAGCTCGACGTCGGCCGTGGAGCTCTCCCGAGGCGTCGGCACCACGTGATCCCATCGATCGAACGGCTGGGCCGGCCCACCCGTCACGGCGAGAATTTCGTGGCGGAAGACCCGCAGGGGCGCCTCCACGGCCCGTGTGCGGCCCAGAGTGATGGTCGTCTCCGCGCTGGACGCGATCACCCGGCTCTCGGCGAGGTCCACGATCGCCCACAGCAGCGGCGCCACCTCGAGGGGAAAGCCGGCCGCGAGCGTCGTCGTCTCCCCGAAGGCGGTCGGCACTCCGGCCTGGTCGATGCCGAGCACGGAGATCTGCACGGGGCCGACGCCGGGGTTGGTGAGATGCACGACCACGAGCCCGAGCAGACGCCCGTGCCGGTCGGCGGCGACGTCACCCAGGAACCAGCGGTAGTGCCCGCCGCCGGAGCCGAAGGTGCCATTGTGGGCCGCGTCGAGCACCACGTCGAACGCTCCACCGAACGGCACGGTCTGCTGCTGGACCACCTCGAAGGCGATGGGCTGGTGATCGACGTCGAAGGTGTAGAAGCCGGTCGAGGTCTCGGTCGGCTCGTGCCACACCGCCGTCGTGGTGACGGTGAATCGGCCGAACCGCTGCGTGTAGTCGACGACGTCGCTCCACTGCACCGTGGCCACGGTCGGCGGCTCGGCGAAGGGGAGGCTCACGGACAGTCGCTCGGTGAGGACGGCGACGGGCGGCGTGCCGCTGACCGCGATGTCCCCCGCGGCCGTCGGGCGACTCACGTCGTAGACCACCACGCGCGGGAAATCCGGCGTCCGCGCCACGATCGTGTCGGGGTCGTCGCCCCACTTGACCGTCGCGAACTCGGCCGTGGTCAGCGGCAGGGTGATCACGGCGGTCGGCGTGCGAACCATCCAGCTGGGCCCGTCGCGATAGATCTCCTCCACCCGGAGCGGAGCGAAGACCTTGCCGATCACCGCGCCGGGCGCCGCGCTCGCCGGTCGCTCGTTGCCCAGCCCGCCGCGATAGACGGCGACGAAGCGGCGGGCATCGGAGTGCGCCGTGGTCAAGGGCACATCGGGCAACGGCGCCCCCGGGGGGACCGGTGTGTCGAGGCCGACGCCCTGGGGATTGCTGACGAGCGTCCGCGTTCCCGCGGCGTCCTCGGCATAGACGAAGAGCGTCCCGGCGTCGAGCGGCTCGTGCGATGCATTCGTGCCCACGACACGCGGGTTGTCCACCTCGTCGACGAGGCCGACGTCCAGCCGGCCGCGGAAGAAGTAGTCGATCAGCGCCGTCGAGTAGCCGACCGCGCGCGGCAGCAGCTTGCCCGCAGAGTCGCGGTAGACCGCCTCGTCGAGTGCCGGCTTCTGATCGAAGCGCCCGGCGTCCAGCTGGAAGCGCACCTGGTAGTCGCGCAGGAACCCGACCGTCGCGAGGCGGTGACCCGTGTCACCGTCGGCTGTCTTGACGTAGTACTGCCGATTCACCGACTCCCCGCCGGGCAGGGTCACCGGGACGCTGGCGATGGTCGCGCTGGTTCGCGCCGGGTAGGCGAACCGGGTGAACGGATTGAGGCCGGGGAAGGCCCGGTCCTCGCTGAGGAAATTGGCGTTGGCATACTCGGCGAGCCCGATCGGGTCCTCGGTCGTGACGGCCGGGTTGGAGCCGTCGTAGCGATCGCTGTCGATCAGCGCAGCGACCGGCACCGGGGCGAGCGGGTTGGTCTCGATCGTCTGCCAGGCGGCGGAAACGAGTCGGGGCGTCAGGGCGGTGTCGAGGAAGGCCGGGTCTGCAACAGCCACCTCCCGCACGAACGTCTCGTAGTTGAACCCTTTCGTCTGGCCGGCGAGGGTGTCCTCGTGTCCGGGCCCGATGTGAGGGTCGTTGCGTGTGTGGGCCGGCGAGGCCGCGTCCTGGACGAGGTGAACGACGTGGCCGAGCGCCTCGAAGGTCCGCGCCAGGCGCTCGTCACGCCCGGCCGCCTGCGGGCGCGTGAGCGCATCGAGATAGAAGCTGCGCGCGTTCCACCAGGACCAGCCCGACCGCGTCGTGTCTTGCTCCCAGAGGATCGACGAGAACCCGAGCTGGACCCCGAGAAAGGGCCAGGGCACCCGGAAGCCCGCGGCATCCCACGTGCGCACCGGATTGTGGAAGTGGTTCAGGAAGCGCGGCAGATCGTCCTCGCGTATCGACCCCAGTCGTATCCACTCCGCCAGTGTTTTGCCATCACTGGCTTGCTCAATTCCATCGCTGATCCCGATGTCATTCCTGAGAATCATGTCGATCGCAGAAGTACGTACCGCTCGAGCAGTGATTGCGTCATGCGTCTCCAATTCGTACGAGTGGGAAACGACAGCAACGGCGTTGAATGATCCGATGATGACACACAGGAGCCACCGCGCTGGACTCTTCATCTCCTGTCCTCCGTCACCGGGATCTCTCGTAGTCCCAGCGCGGCCCGTTCAAGATTGACGAGACGTGTCAGGTTCCGCATCCTTGATGTCGGCATCTCGACTGGGCGAACCGCGCTGATCGCGGCGAGACGTTCCTGACGCGTCGTGAGCTTTACGAGGCCTACGATGACATTGTGAAACCCCTGCGAGTCGCCGCGAATGAAGGGTATGCCAGAGGTGATACTGCGACCAGGGACACCATGCACGCTGTGTCCCGGAAAGAACACCACGAACGTCGGTGGTTCAAGACCCCTTGACTGATTCGCCTCGATTACGCGTGCGTCGACGATAAATGCGCCGTTCGCATCGGTCAGGACCTCGCAGCCATCGTGAAACACCGAGTGAGCGTGAAAGGGATAGACCACGCGGCGTGTCCACACCGTCACCACCACCGCGCCGCTGAGTGGCGCGCCGGTCTGCGCATCGACGACTCGCCCGTAGTACGGCGCGCGGCGGCCCTCGAACGGGTTGTAGGTGCCGGGCTCGGGGATCTTCGGGGGCTTCGGCGGCGGCAAGGGCGGTGGATTCTTGGGGTCGACATCGCACGGTCCGGCGGCGATCGGCTTTCCCGGATTCGCCTGCTCGAGCTGTCTGAATTCGCTCTCGATGAGCGCGAGCAGGACCGGCCCGCCGGTGGGCGCGTACCGGTTGATGACGGCGACGAAGTCGTTCAGCGCCTCGACGCGCTGGGCGTCCGTGCGGGCGCCGATCAGCTGCACGACGCCGCCGGGCTGGGTCAGCGGCGTGGCGGGTGCCCCGGCCGGCCGGACGTCGCGGTCGGGATGGAGCTCGTAACCGGGCTTGTACACCCAGAACTGGGGTGGCAGCGCCCGTGGCGGCCGGCTCTGCTCGATGGCCGTCGCGTCGATCGAGAATTCGCCGTCGGGGTCGGTCTGAGCCTCGCGGTACGCGAAGGGGGTGGTCGCGCCGCTCTCGTCGGAAGCCGACCACACCATGAAGATGCCGGCGCCGGCGATCGGCCGGCCGCTGCCGGCCTCGAGCACGCGGCCGCGATAGACACCCTGCGGGCCGCGCAGAGGGCTCGGCGCGGCGAGCGGCGGCCCCAGGCCTCCGGCCACGATGAGCGCGACGAGAATGGCCAGGGCGGGACGGCTCAGAACGCCCACAGCCGCCAGACGCCGTCCTCGTCGATCACGAAGACCACGAGGAAAGAATACTGGGTTCCGTCGCGCACAGCCCTGAGATCGTACTCCGCCGTCGACTCGCGGAACCGCGACAGCCTGATCGTCGCCAGCTCGGCCGCCACCTGCGGCAGGGCGCCGGCCTCGGAGACGGCGCCGAGCTGGTTCCGAAACGCGTCACGGGAACTCCCG
>Ga0299906_10000951_pt1 | contig 25224 bp, 9 predicted proteins | sample RVTome_14_FD_200259 | JGI IMG/M metagenome (GOLD analysis project Ga0299906, IMG submission 200259) | Soil microbial communities from uranium-contaminated site in the Upper Colorado River Basin, Wyoming, United States - RVT145D125 (version 2) ...
CTGCTCGACTGGCGCTTCGGGCGTGGGTTCCGTCACCGGAGCCTGCCCTTCTGACATCGGCGCCGCCGGCGATGCCGGCCTGTCCAGTTCGAAAATGAAGGTATCCAGCGAACTGATGATGTCGCTGGTTTCTTCCGGCTTGGCATATCGGGCGGGTACGAACTCTGCCAGTTTCTGCAGACTCTTGTCGACCCATACGTTGTAGATGCCTTGGGAAATCAACTTGAGATTGCTCTCGTGGACAACTATGGCCTTCTCCTCGAACGGATACGCCTGCTCTTCGATGGCCAGTTCGTACTGTTCCAGTTCCACAGCGCTCAGCCCTTCGGGACGCTCGGACTGCATCAGGGCTTTGCTGAAGTGGGCATTGATCTCGGCCAGATAAAATGTCGCCGCGGCAGTGACCTCCCCGACTTCATAATCGAGGAGCTTGTTGAATTCCTGCATGGCCGCCTTCATCAGATCCCGTTTCTTGCGCAGGTTGACCTCGAAGGGTTGGTTAAGCCTGACTTCAACGAACTGGTCATATCCCGGCTCCGCCAGCACCAGCGCGGCATTCGCGGCTAGATACCGGGTCCGGGCGGTACGCTCGCCCCCTGCCGACGCGTCGATCGCGACGATCTTCTTGAGCTCGTTCAGATAGTTTGTCTGATCGTTCTCCGTCTTCAGCATTTCGGCGATTTTGTTGCGTGTTTCCAGGTTGAGCTCCACCGGTCGAGGGAAATAGTCCACGTAGCGCCGGTAAACCTCGAGCGCGCGGGCGCTGCTGCCCGCCTCTTCATGCAATTCCGCCGCGATCAGGAGGGCATCCCGTCTCACCTCTTCGTCTCGGGATTCCCTTTCGATGCGTTCATATTCATTGGCCGCCAAGGAAAGCTGTCCGGCTTCCCGGTAGACGAAGGCCATTTTCTTGGTCACCTCAGGCTGCAGTTCATGGTCGGGGAACAGGTTTCGGAATCCCGTCAGCACGGTAGCCGCCATTCCCCAGTCTTTGAGCTGGATCAGGGCCGCGCCGGCATCGTATTCGGCGGTCGCCCTGACCTTGGAGGTCGGCGCCATGCGGCCCACCCGCAGGAAGTGGTCTGCCGCAGACCGATAATCCTCGACGGCATTCGCCTGCTCACCCTGTTTGTAAATCGACGCCGCCAGATTGTCGATCAGGGCGTCACGTGCCTTGTCTTCTGCGGGCAAGAAGGCAAGTACATTCACATAGGCAGTTTCGGCTTCGTTGTAGCGATGAAGCTCGTAGGACGAATGGGCGACGACCAGCCATGCCCCGCGGAGGACATCCACCTCGGCACCGGGAAACACCTCGATGAGTCTTTGCGCGGCGGCCAGCGCCTGCTCGAAATCCTTCATAGCGTAGAGATCATCCGCTGCCGCCCCGAGGACGATCGCCGCCTTCTCGTGTTCCGGAAAGATTTCGGCAAACTTCAGTGAGCTGCGGACAACCTCCCGCTTGACCAGGTCTTTGCCTGTCGGCGAGACGGCGCCCAGATGCTCCCGGTAGGCGTAAACCGCCGCATAGCCGGCTGTGGATGATTTCTCGTGGCGCGGGTAGTCATAGGCTGTCTTTTCGTATTCCACTGCCGCCTGGTCGAACGACCGGTTTTCCAGAAGCAGATCCGCCAACTGATAATTGATGGTCGGCGATTCGAGGTCCCTCGGGAACGAGGTGAGAAACTCCCGATACCAGTGCAGCGCCTGGTCGAAATTCGCCTGCTTTTCCTCGAGGTGTCGCGGATCCTGGTAGAGGGCGTGGTAATGATTCGCCAGGTCCGTCAGATTGGTTTTCAAGTAACCCAGGACTTCCGGACGGGCGCTCGGATCGAAGTACTGCCAGTATTCACTCTTCAGGCCGTAATTCCTGGCAAATTCCTTTTTCGAATCAAGAACGAGACTGGGGAAGCCACCTGCGGCATGAATCTCAATAACCCGCATGTGGAAGTGAGGCGACATCTTGTGGAACGGATTGCGACTCACGAAGGCGTTGTAGGTGGCGGAGGCATCATTGTAGCGGCGCTTGTCGAAGTAAAATTCGCCGAGGTTGCTGTAGACGCTGTCCTCGTAACTGCGCTGGCCATGGCTGGAGAAATAATCCACCACGGAATCAGCACCGCCGAGGTTTGAAAAACTCAAACTGATGACGCGGAAGGTGTCTTCCATGCGCTTGCGTTCCTGCTCGTCTTCGGTCTGCGCGAAGTCGTATCCAACGGACACCTTGTAATCCAGCAGCGCAATGAATTTATGAACCGCATCCTCATAGAGATCCTGCTTGTAGAAGTTCCAACCCAATTTATACAAGGCAAACTGGTAGAAGGACGAACTGACTCCGATATTCACGATGGTCGTGTAGGCATCTTCGGCATCCAAGTATTGCCTGCGCGTAAAGAAGTATTCAGCACGTCTGAACTGCACTTCATCGATATAGTGCGACCGTGGGAAGTCGCTGACCAGTCGGCCCATGACCTCCATGGCCTCCTCGATCCGTCCCAATTCCTCGTAGGCACGGGACATCTGGTACAACACCTGGTCATTGCGTTGGTACAGGGGATAATCACTCAACAATTTTTTATAGAGCTCGATAGCCTCGAGCGTCCCGGCCCGTTCAAGATCATCAGCCACTTCCGGAACGGCTCCCGCAATCGCCCCGGCGTCGTGAGGGTTGCGGGTGGTCCGCATTTCGAAATCAGCTTCGGACTCTCCGTGATCCTGATTTTCTGTCCCCCCCTGGTCCGATGGCTCTCCGGACATACCTGCCAAAGGTGACTCCTGACGGACCACGCGTTCCGGTGCGGCCAGCACCGGCTGCAACCGTCCATCTGTCGCGCCACCGGTGAGGTGGCCGTATTCTCTCTCGAGCTTCAGGTCGGCCAGACGACGAATAGCCTCGGGAGTCAAGGCGGACTCAGGTGTCTCTTCCAGGAAACGCTGGTAACTTTCAATCGCTTTCTCGAGCCCGCCTTCGAGCTGCTCCTCCTGGATTTCGATCTTCATGTTCCGCAACTGGGCAATCGTTCCCCTGTTGTCGATTCCCGATTGACACCCGACAAGAATCAGCGGTAACAGGAACACGAATAGTCGATTCCAGTTCATTGATTCACCTTTTTCCGGCTCTCGGCTCTGGTGGCACGATCATAGCTGTCGGCCAGGGCGAAGCGCGCCTTGACCTGGAACTCTTCTAGCCTCTCGCGACGTTTGGTGAGTTCATTTACGGCCATCGTCTCAAGCATATTCCCCTGCCGTGCCATCAGTTCCTTCACCTTTTCCTCGGCCGCCTGAATTAGAAGCCGCTGGCGGCGGATTACATCGTCGTACCCTTCGTAACTTTGAGTGGCGGCCTGGCGATTGCGAACAAAAGAGGTGTACTGCATCTTCAACAGCTCCACGACCTGATTCAATTCGCGAAGGTTCTTGTGAGCTTCTGTAAAGCGCTGGTCATATTCCGTATAAATGTTCCAGTTCAGAATCCCCCGCAAACGCCTGATCCGGGCTTCGATTTCAGGGGGAACCGCCGCGCCCCCGGCGTAAAGGGCTTGTTCGAGATGCGCAATCTGTTCCCCGAAAATCCGTTCCTCTGCGGTCGCCAGGTAATCGGGTCGCGGGGCGACCAGCATCCCCTTCAGCCGTTGTTCAACGCGGTCACGCTGCTCCAGACGCAGACGCATCTGCGAGTCAAGTCTCCTGAATTCCCGGTCGATCTCGGGGAGCAGCGGGTGGTAATAGGCTCGACGTTGCCCAATGATCTCCTCGAAAGCGTTCAGGTCCTCAGCCCAGACCACCAGCTTCTTGCGCAATTCCTCGAGATCGAGATAGTTTTTCAGTGATTCCTGGAAATCGTGGGACGCCATCAGTTCGAGCAGGTAATAGGTCTCGGGCGTTTCCGGCAGATTCCGAAGTTTGACGACCCAGTTGGCATCCTGTTTCAGTTCTTCCCGCACCAGCGCCTGGAGGAATCGACCCTCGCGGATACTCTTGATGGACGCTCCAAGCTTGTCCACCTCCATGCCAAACGCATCCAGAGCGCTTCCATACATCAGAGCCGCCCGGCTGTGCACGTTCAGCTTTGCATAGGCGTAGGGGACGGCGAGCATGGCTTCCTGAACGGCGGAATCCGTGACCTCGCGCTGAATCAGGATGCTCCAGGGGACCAGGGCTCGGTCAAACCGTTCCTGGGAAACGTCCGCCCAACCCGAACCCAGCAGCGCCCGATTGGAGAACGGGCCGCTCAAGCGCACCCGATCGAGCACTTGCTTGGCACCCTCGAAATTGTTCTCATCAAGCAACTTGTAACCCAGAACCAGGTTCGATTTGTCCTTAATCGCTAGCGTGGAGGGGCTGTTGCTGGCTATCTGACCGGTACGGTCGAGATACTGGCGTCCGTCCTGCTCCTTGCCGTCCCTTAATAGCGCGATACCCAGGTTATAGGTCGCAAAGCCTTCCAGACTTTTCGTACTCTGGAGCTCTCTCAGGATACGCGCGGCCTCAGCAAAGCGGCCATTCGCCAGATAGATTTGCGCGCGGAGGAAAGTCAGATCATCGCGAATTCTTTCGGGTACGGTCCCTCGGATGCGCTCCACGGCATGCAAGGCATTTTCCGGCTGGTCTTTCTGGAAATAGATCCGCGCCAGACGGAAAATGGCTTCATTCCGCACGGGTTCTTCGACATTCCCCTCGATGACCGCCGTGATGGCGCGCCCGGCCCGGTAATGCATCCGGTAGGCCAGTTCGAAATCGCCGACGGCAAACTCGGCCTGATTGATGTGATAGTAAAGAGAGTCGAGCTCGGGTTCATCGAGACCATGAAACTGCCCCAGTTCGGTATCGAGCCGGGCAATCGAGTCGAACCAGTCCCCCTGAAAGGCGTAATACAGGGCCTCTCCAAAATAGAGATCCTTCAGTGTCTTCGGAGTGGTCGTACTGGCAAGGTTGTTCTGGTCTTTCGAAGCGGGGGTACTAGCCGCCAGGGAAGACGATGCGAACAGCAAAGATGCCAGAAAAATGAGTAGCCTGATCATAATGGTCCCGATAAGAAGCCAATTAACCGCGGTGAAAACCGATTTACTACCAGTCTTTCAGCGTGATGTTCTGGCTCGCCAGGGTGAACTCGACGATCTTCGGCCCCACGTCCTTGGTCACATTGAAGCTCTCGGTTTTTTTGAAATCTGTGCCTCCAGCAGTTTGTCCGAGGAGGGTGACCTGCAGAGCATGTTGGCCGGTCATGATATTTCCGGTATAGATACGCTGCACTCCTCCCTTCTGCAGGGCTTCCAGCTCTTTGTAGGTATAGAGGTGATGGGCTACAGGCTTGCCGCCCAGCTGGATCTCGACCGAATCCAGGCGAACCTTTTCACCGCTGGCCAGCGATACGAACACCGCGACCTGGGTATCGGAGGGATACAGCAGCTTTTCTTCCAACCGATTCAATTCCGCCGCAATGCCGAGAACATCGGTCTTGATTTCCTGAATCTGCTCATCCAGCCCCTTGATCTGTTCTTTGGTGACTTCCTGCGCGCAAACGGGGAAAGTCAACAGAAGCGTCGAAACCGCCAAAAGAACCATTTTCAGAGAGTTCATCATTTTTGCCACCTCATATCGTTAGTCTCAGCACTCAGCCTTGAACCTTGAACCTACATCGTCCCTATCAGGTTGATGAACAATCCCTGGTGCTTGTAATCCAGATCGGTCAGATCGTCGGAAAAGTCGCTGAAGTTGTATCCAACACCGACTTTGATGTGGTCGCCCAGATGCCGGTAAAGACCGAGCAGAGCGCCGCTGCGCTGATCATGGGCATCCGGCAGATCGAGCAGCCGGGCCTCGACCAGGGCATCCCAGCTGTGCAGGAAGTGCCAGTCGGCGCGCACGACATAAAGATGGGCCCGGCTGGTAAAGAACTCCCGATCATCCCGATCCAGGCTCACCTCTCCCTGGCGGTAGGCGTACTTGCCTCCCACGGTCCACCTCGCCGTCAGGTCATACATGACGTCGACGGCCCCGATATGGCTGCGCTGGATTACGCTGGACGCCGACTGGATCACGCTGGATTCCCTATCAAGGCCAACCGCAACCGACTGCTCGGGCGCCGGAACGTTGTAGAAATAGGTGTACTTGAACAGAGCATTCAGACGGTCATGGTGAATGGGGCGATAAGCGTAGCCCAGTACCGCTTCCGTATAGTCGCCGTCGAAAGACTGGCCCAGTGAACTCTCACTGTGGGCATAATTGAACTTGCCGATGAGTCGCCAGTCCGGGGACAACTGGTACTTGAGGCTGTTCTTAAGCAGCCAAGTGGTCCGTTTGGAGGTGCTGGCATCCGGCAGCTCGCTGTCGTCCACCCGGTATTCCAGGGCGCTGGCGATCTTCAGCTTTTCGAACCCGTAGCCGACACTCACACCAGCCGCCGTTCTCTCGAGTTCGGCCCCCGTCTGAAAATCCTTGAGGGTGCCGAAGTCCAGATTCGCGCCAAGGTTGAGGCGACCGGTGGGCGCGAGTTCCACGCCGGTGGAATGCATCAGGCCGGTCGGCACGTCGCCATGGGTGTAGCGCTCTTCGAGGTAGATGCTGACGCTGTCCGAATAACGCGTGCGGAAGCCGGATGCCATATTCCCTTTCCTGGCACGCAGACCGTTATCCGTGCGCTCGTTCTCGAGGGCATAATTGAGGTACAGGGTGGTCCGGTCGGAATACAGATACTCCGTTCCGAGTCGGCCGGCCGCGCCGAGGTCTCCCTCCGAAACCTCGCCGGTCACTCTGAACCGATTGGTCACCTGGAAACTGCCGCCGGTGCCGACCCGGGCGTTGTCCTCCCGGTTGCCGGTCGTCTTCAAGGTCTCCTGCACGAAGCCGTAGGCCGTCCAGCGCGCCCGGGAATCGTACAGCAGCCGGGCCACCATATCGGTACGGTCTCCTTCTTCCTGCGTCAGGGGTACCACCGGCGAGTTGTCCTCACGGCTGTCCTGACGCACGCCCGAGCTGACCGTCCAGTGCTCACCCATTTGGTAATCGACATCTACCTCGCCGGCCGTCGTCGTCAGCCCCTGGCGCTGATCCAGTTTGTCGGCCTTGAGCCGCAGCCCCAGATGGTCCGACAGCGGGAGCGCCGCCGTGCCGCCATACTGGGACAGATCCCGGTCAGTGGCCAGACCCGGGGCCGAATAGCCTGCCTCGAGGTCCTGCAGGTAGAAGGTGACCCGTCCCCGGCCGTTGGCAAAGAAGTCGTTCAAGCCGAAACTGGTATCGACGCGATACGCCAAAGCCTCGCCGTCGTCGGTGCCGGCCGGGGGATCAAGGGTGTCAATATCGAAGCCGCCGTCGATGGAGGAACTCGTTTTCAAAACTCCTGGACCCTCGGTGCGCCCGGCTTCGAGCCTGACCCACGTTTCGGAGGATTTTCGAATGGTCACATCGGCTGCATTCAGGTTGCTATCACTTCCTTCTTCCTCATCATGGTTTGCGGTCACACCTACCTTGACGTAGTCGTTGAACCAGTAATGTACCCGACCGCCGGTCGCCAATGTGTCAAGGTCCTCGACCCCGGGGGTGAATTCATAACGAACCACAAGGAAGACGGGATGGCCACTGACTGAGCCACTGTCCACGAGCAGACTGTCGTCGGCTGTTGAGGCCAGGGGTTGCGAGAGCACTATTCGTCCCTGCAGATAATCGACGTCGTAATCGAGCACCGGGGTCAGGTTCTTGACTCCCAGCACCAGGCCGGAATCCTTGTCGCGAATCTCGATGCGCACGCGCTCGGACCCCTCAAGGACGTCCTGCTGGCGCAGGAAATAGAGGGAGCCACTCGTCCCCCGGAACTCGTCGCGCCCCGCTACCGTGCCCGGATCGGCGGCAAACCCGTCGATCATGAACCGCTGCTCGCCGAAGCTGGTGGTGTCAAGGGTCTGATAATGCAGGTTCGCGCCGTACAGGCCACGGTCCACGTGCGCCAGGTAGGTGTCGGTATACCCGATCTTGAAGTTACCCCAGAGTCCGTAGTTCTCTTTCTTTGCCAACCTGAGATAGAACTTGCCCAGGGTCGGCGCATCCTCGGTGACGGTGCCGTCATCACCGAAGGTCGGGAAGTGATAATCCGTGTCGATACGCCGGAACAGCGCCTCCGGGGACTTGTCCATGAAATTGGTGAAGATCTCGTCCAGCGGAGCTTCCCGCGTATCGGCGCTTGCCGTCAGTCCCCAGCCGTCCGCGAACTTGCCCTTGGTATAGAACGCCAGACGCCCCTGGAGGTCGATGTCGTCGCTGTATTGCGGTCTGTCCGGAGCGAGGAGCTTGGCCGGCCCGTTCGTCTCGTTGGCGGACAGGGTCAGGTCGGCGATCCCCACGGTGAACCAGTCGCTCTTTTTCAGCGCCAGGTCGCGCAGGAACAGCTCGCCATTGCCTGACCTGTCGAGAACGGCAACCTCAACGGTATGCATGCCGTCCGGCAGGATTTCTTCGGCGACGAAACGACCTTCCCCGTCCACCGGTACGGCATAGCCGGCCAGCCACACCCCGTGTTCGGCAGGGATTGCGGTACCGTGGGCCTGCACCGTACCACCCCGAAGGGGAATATTCCGGCTGGCGATACGGCTCTCGCCATAGCCGACCAGGAGTTCCTCACGGGTATTCGCCGCTGTCACCGACGGATCAATCCGGTCGACGACCCACAGGGGCTGGGCCACCGTCTCATCGAAGCGCCCCTTCTCGTCGTAAACCCGAACCAGGTATTTCAGCTTGCGCCCCGCCGCGGAGTAGGAATCGAAGCTGGGCTGCCACTGCGCCATGCCGGCGTCGTCCATTTCGATGACGGCGAGGGGCGTATCGCGGTCCGACTGCTCCATCTCGAAGATCCTGACCTCGGCCCGCTCGATGAAGCTGTGGTAATTGGTGTACAGGCGGAATTGAACCAGGTTCTCGGCAAACTCCGTATCCTCTAGGTCCTGGTAACGGATCGTGCGTGGCCAGGCGGTCACGTTGAGCCGTGGTTCAAGCTTCAGGTTGTCGTGCTTGAACTCGATTTGGGCCTTTTCGAGTGCCACGTCGGTACAGCGCTGCACATCGGGGATACTCTTCCCGGGATCATCGATCGGCTTTCCGTCGACCGTGATGCGCATGAGATTCAGGCCAAACGGATTGGCCGGACTTACCTCACGGGTCAGACGGGTGATGTCTACCCCCTCATAGTCATCGAGAATGGCCAGCTCATCGTAAACAACCTGCACCTGGACCCGCGAGGTATCCGACTCGATGAAGCCGGCGTTGACCACGTCATCGGACTGGACGTAACCGCGTCCTTCAAATTCCGCCTGCCGCTCCGTCAGGACCATCCGATCGCTGACGGTCGCCATGGCCCGGCGGGCCCGCGCTGTGGACCAGCCGATGTCATCCCCATAGACCGCGGCGGTTCGCCGATCCAGTCGTTCGTTGCTGGTATAGCCGACGAACCGCAGGCGCACATTGGTCTTGTCCTTTATCTCATCCATGATCTGCCGCAAACGTTCGGTGTAGCCGGCGGGGAGAACCGGCTTGCCGTTTTCGAACAGGATCGGATCGATGCCGCCCGACGGCGAATCATAGACACGGGTGACCATTTCGGCGCCGGCAGCGTCCGGGCAAAGTTGCGGTTCATCGGGCAGGTCCTGAAGCGAATCGTCATGCCAGAATTCCACCTCGATGCGCCGATTGAGCGACCGACCCTGTTCCGTATCGTTGGACGCGGCAGGCTGCGCCGCCCCCCTCCCCTCACCCTCAACGGCGGCGTTGGGCAAGCCCAGGCCTTCCTGCACGGCGAGCGCCACACGACGGGCCACCGCCTTTGACAACCCGACATGGTCACCGTAGATGCGCTCGTCCCGTCCAGCCAGAGGGATGTTATCGGTGTAGGCGGTGAACTTGACGACCACGTTCTGCTTGCCGCCGAGGTTCCTCAAGGCATGCCTGACCTGCTGCTGAAATTCTTCCGGAACGGCCAGCAGCCCTTCGTCGTAATGCAGGGGCGCCATCAGGTTCTTGACGCGGGCGCGATGGGCGTGCCCTTCCTTGTAGCGCAATTTACAGACGGTTTCGGTACGGCAGACCTTGAGGCGGTTCACCTCGCGAGGGACAATCACTTCCTTTTCGACCAGCTTCTCACCGATTTCGTCATACCAGACCTGAACTTCCACCCGACGGTTGAGCTGCCGGCCTTCCTCTGTCTCATTGCTGGCAACCGGTTGGCTCTCGCCAAGTCCTTCGTAGGAGATCGCTTCGGGAGGAAGATCCAGCGCCCGCTGGAAGTACTCGGCGGTGGTGCCCGCCCGTTCTCGCGACAACCCGGTGTTGTCACCAAAGATTTCTTTCAGAGCGTCGCTCAGCGGCAGGGTATCCGCATGGCCGATAAAGTGAAGGCGCACATTGGTACGATCGCGCATGCTGTTCAGGACATCGCGCAGCATCTCCAGATAGTTCTCGGGAATCTCGGCCTTCCCTAGAGGGAACCGAATGGGCGGCACCAGGTTGTCCAGCTTGATCGTGGTGACATCCGGTTCAACGACCTGCTGCATCTCCAGACGATCGCCTTCGTCTTCATCGAAAATCGAAGGGTCTTGGAGCCACGGCGTCAGGGCCTGGTCGGGCGAGAGGTGCATTTCGACCGCCTCGCCGCGCGCCGCTGTTTCCCTGACACCTACGGTAGAGTCCGCGGCAAGGGAGGCCGTTGCGCCGGCCGCCAGGGAAACACACAAAGTCATGATGGGGATACTGCGTTTCAGCATTTATTCCATCGACTCGGTTTGGGAGGTTTCAGTTATATACCGTTGCACGCGCAGCCCTTTCATCACCCGGGCGGCCCGCCCCGGCGCCAGAAAACTTCTGTCTCGATGGTCAGGCGATATCCACCATCCGAACGATCCCACTGACTGGCAATCTCTTTCTTCAGCGCCTTGAGGCGTTCCTTGACCAGCCCTTCCCGTTCGATATCTGCCAGATACGACAGTCGCAACACGGCCGGTGACTTCTTCAGCTCTTCCAGCAGCTGACCAATCTTCGACGTCCACTGCAGTCGCAGTTCCGTGGTATCCGGCTCGAACACCCCGTCAGCGATATCGATCGCCACCACGCGGTGAATCGTCGCACCGAAGTTGAAGCGCAGCATCTTGCCGCGGGTGGCGCGCTGAACCCGCGGGTTCTCGGTGGTCACGCGATAGCCGGTCGGCAAACTGCGATCATCCAGTTTGAGGATAAAGTTGCTGCCGCGATCCTCGTCGGGAACCACCGCACAGGTGATGTGGAAACGGCCGTGCTCGTCGGTGGTCGCAAGCAGACCGCGGGCCGTCGCTACGCGAACCCCGGGCAATCCTTTCTCGCCCGGATCCTGCTGCCCGTCCAGATTGCAATCGTCAAACACCTTCCCAATCACATCGGTGCAATCGAAGGTCGGGTCTGGGATGACCCGCACCGTCGCCGACGCTTCGCCGGAGACATTGCGGCCGGTTGCGGTGTTGATCGCCTGCGCTCGGTTGACATACTCCCCTTCGGAGACGCCTGCACCAACCACCAGCAGCAACTGGAGCTTGCGTTCTTCGTCGAACTGAAGCTCGAGGCCATCCCAACCCAGTTCGCGGCCATTGATGCGAGGTTCACGCGGATTGCCATCGAGGCGTGCGGAGCCTTCCACGTATTTGAAACCGGCAGGGAAGCGATCCACGATACTGATGTCGTAGAGTGGCTTACCGATCGTGTTTCTCACCTTGATCGTGTACGGCACCAGTTGCCCCTTGGTCACGTTGATCAGCGACGAGATCTTGGAAATGAACACCGCCCCTTCCAGGTCGGGGTCTACAGGGATATGGTTGTTGAACGCCTGATTTTGAACGGGTACGGGACCGTTGCTCAGCGTGAGGTACAGGTGATAGATGGTGCCGCCCGTGCGCGGCGGGTCGGACGGCACCGAAGCGGAGGCGGTCACCTCGCAGTACTCGGCGGTGGTCGGCAGCGCATCTCCGTTGTCGGCACTGCCGGAACAGGCGGGCACGGAGAAGGGCGCCGTCGGCTCGCCGTTGGGCGGAATAATCTGGGAGGGCATGCTCACGTAACCGGTAGCCGGTGGTGTCACCTCTATGAGATAGCTGGCGCCCGACTGGCAGGACGGGTCGCTGAAATTCAGGTCGAACTTGTAGAAGCCGTCCAACGCCGTGACCTGATTCTGCTGGGAGGGATCATCGAAGCACTGGCTCGGCAGCGGGGCATTGGTCGCCGCGTTCAGCAGTGCCAGTCGGGCGCCGGCAACTGAGTTACGCAGAACCGAGTTGTACACGACCCCGTTGGGGGAAATCGGCAGGTTGAGGTTTTGCAGATTGGCGCCCGAGGCAACGATAATGCCGCTGATCCGTTGCGGGCCGTTGATGAAAGGCGAGTGGGCGTAACCCAGCATAGCCGTGTTCGGGCCGGCGCCTGGCGCCGTGAAGCGCAACTCGTACTGGCCGGCGGTGGTCAGAGTGGGCTCGAGGCCGCTGAAGCTGTAGAGGCCATCGGCATCGGTGGTGACGCTGGCGACCTGCACGTTGTTGCGGTAGAGGCCAACGGTCCATTCATCTAGATTCGTCTCACCGGTGCCATAGAGTTTGTCGAGGTTGGCGTCGTGCCACACCTGGCCGCTCAGCATGGCGCTGCCGATCACGCCGCCGATATCGACGGACGCGCTGGCGGGAGCGGTCAGGGTCGGCGTATTCCACGCCATCTGCGCGGTATTGGTAAGCCGGGTGCCGATCGCCAGGCCGCTGTCGATCAGCACTCGGAAGCGCAGGGTCGCCGTCGCGCCCGGCAGCAGGTTGCCATAAGTGGTCGCGTAATTTCCGGTCAGGACCGGCGCGGCATAGCTCACCCCGGCCGTGGTGCCGTTGAGCGTTGCCGAGCCCACCACATAGGTCGCCTTGCCGGTGAGCGAAGTCAGGTCATCGGTGATCACCAGATTGGTGGTGGGCGTCGTGCCGGTGTTGGTGACGCGCATCACGTATTCGAGTTCGCTGCCCGGCAGGGCCGCGCCGCCGCCGACCACGAACACCTCCTTGGTGATCATGACCTGCTGGTCGCTGCCCACCACGATGGTGGTCGGCTGGTAGCCGTTGGCCGCATTGCCGTCGGCGTCGGTCGGCTCGGTGGGCAGCTCGTTGCTGGTCACGTAGCCCTGGTTGCTGATCACCGTACCCGCGGGCACGCCGGCGATGATCTGCACCTTAAAGGTGACGACGGCACTGGAGCGGGCTGCGATGGTGCCGCTGATGCTGCCTGCCGAGTTGATCGCCACGCCGGAAGCCAGCGGCGGGATGCCGCCGTCGGGCGTCCCCACTGGCAGACCGTTGAGCGTCACCGAGTCGGCCACATAGATGGTGTTGGCCGGTACATCGTCGGTCAGCACCACGCCGGTCGCGGGGGCCGTGCCGGGGTTGTGGACAGTGAGGGTGTAAAGCAGCACATCACCCGGATCGACGAGACCATTCGAATTGTTGTCGACGGCCATGGAGACCGTCTTCTGGGCAATCAGACCGACGATCTGCATGGCCTCAGTGGTTCCCGGCAGGCCGTTGGTCTGGCTGGCGGGCGTGTTGGCGACCTGGTTGTAGGTGTAGTCGGCAGTGTTGGTGAAGCTCAGGCCGACGACATTGGTCGGCGTATTCAGGAGCTCGACGGTGACCTCGACCACCACCTGTTCGCCCGCCGGAATGTCGATACCGCCCGCCGTGTCCATGATCACCAGGTTGGTGTCGCTGCCGCTGTTGACCGGCGTCCAGCTGCCGGAGCCGGAGACCTTGGCGACGCTGACGAAGCGCAGGTCGGCCGCCGACGCGCTCAGGTCGTCGAGGATGCGCACATCGTGCAGCGCCGTGTTCACCGGCGTGGCGGGCAAGGTGATGCGGTACTTGAACTGCTCGCCGATGGCGGCGGTCGGCTGGGTATTCTCCTTGAGCAGCGCGCCCGGCGTCGGCGTGGTCAGGTTGGTGGTAGCAGTGTTGGTCGGGCCATAAACCTGGCGATCGTTCACCGAGCCGCCTGCCGGTATGGCCTCATCATCGAACGAGGTGTAGAGCGTTGCGGTCGCGGCGTTGGTCAGGGTCAGACTGGCGCCGAGGTCGGCATCCGCCGTCACCTGGTAGACCACGCGCAGAGTCTCGCCCGCCGGGATGGTGTAGGCATTGGCCGTGCCGCTGTCGAAGTTCCAGGTGGCCACGCCGGTGTTGGCATCGTAGGCAGGCGCCAGCACCGGCAGCGTCGTTCCGGCAGTGACCATGACCACGGAAGTCATGGTCACTCCACCCTGGCGCATGCCCGACGGCAGCGTGTCGACCAGCACCGTGTCGTACGCCGGCGCCGCGCCGCTGTTGACGATGTCGACGGTATAGGTGACCGCCTCGCCCGCTTCGATGATGTTGTCGCCGCCCGCCGGAGTTGCGCTCTTGTTCACCGTCAGCATCGGCTGCCACAGCGTGAGGGTGTCGCTGCCGACCAGACGGGTCGGGTCGACCACCGCGTTGCCGCCGGCATCCAAATAGCTCAGGGTCGCGGTGTTGGTCAGGCTGGTTGTCGGGACCTGGGCGATCCCCGCATCCGGCAGCACCTTCGCCTTGTACTCGATGACCAGGGCATCGACCGGCGTGCCGTCGTTGCTCGGCGAATTGTCCACGTTGCCCAGATCCCAGGTCAGGGTACCGGTGGCGCCTGCCGCCGGCTGGGAGACCACGCTGTAGGTAAAGGTGCCGCTGCCCGAGGCGGGGAGGATGCTCACCAGGCTGTCGTAGGCCATGCCCGCCGGCAGCACATCCTGCACCTTGACGCTGCGAGTGGTCCCCTCGCCCAGGTTCAAGGTCAGGCGATAGGTGGCGGTGTCGCCGATACGCACGATCTTGTCGCCGGCCGTGCTCGGCGCATCCACGTAGGTATCGGCAACGATCGCCTTGGCCAGGCTGTTGTTGTCGGTGGTGGTGGTGGTGACGCTGGCCGGGCCGTAGCAATAGTCGTTGGGTGCGGTCGTGCTCGGACAGCCGGCGCCGGTGCGCTCGAAGCCACTGGCGTCATCGAGCGAGGTCCAGTCGACCCATGCCAGGTTGCTGAAGGTGGTCGCGGTGCTTTCGAGGACCTGCGCGCGATAGGTGAGCACCAAGCTGCCGCCCGCCGGGATGTCGAGACTGTCATCCCCGTTGCCGCGTCCCCACACCAGCGGACCGCCCGGTGTGCCGGCGGGGGTAGCGACAAAGCCGCTCACCGGCGAGGAATCGACGGTCGCCGTTGGGACGAAGCTGCTGTAGAAGGTCAATGCCGATGGCAGGGTATCCACCACATTGACGTCATAGGCAGTAGCGTTGCCACCGTTATTGAGGGTGACAACGTACTGGATGATATCGCCGCCGGTGATCGGATCGCCCGCCGCCTTGCCCGGCGTGGCATTGCTGACAACCTTGGTGGCCGTGAGGTTCGACTCGAGCACCATCATCTCGGCGGTGGCGCTGCTGCCCCCCGACGTCTGGGTGGTCACATCACCGTCGATCTTGTTGTAGGTATACGAAGCGGCGTTGCTGAAACTCAGGCCATCGGCGTTACTGACGACATTGTTCATGCGCATCGTCACTCCGACAACGATCTGTTCATTGACCGGGATCTCAATGCCGTTGCTCGTGTCTTCGATCACCAGAGCGGTACCGGTACCGGTATTGACCGGTGTCCATGTCTGGGAACCGGAGACCTTGCTGATGCTGACAAGACTCAGATTCGCACTCACCGCCCCGAGGTTGTCGAGAATGCGTACATCGTGCAGCGCCGTCGGCTGCGGGGTCGCGGGGACGGTAATGGTGTAGGTGAACTCCTGGCCGATGGTTGCAGTCGTGTTCGCCGGATTCTGCTTCAGCGGCGCGCCCGGCGTCGGCGTGGTCAGGTTGGTGGTAGCAGTGTTGGTCGGGCCATAAACCTGGCGATCGTTCACCGAGCCGTTGGCCGGTATGGCCTCGTCATCGAACGAGGTGTAAAGCGTTGCGGTCGCGGTGTTGGTAAGGATCAGACCGGCGCCGAGGTCCGCATCTGCCGTCACCTGGTAGACCACGCGCAGAGTCTCGCCCGCCGGGATGGTGTAGGCATTGGCCGTGCCGCTGTCGAAGTTCCAGGTGGCCACGCCGGTGTTGGCATCGTAGGCAGGCGCCAGCACCGGCAGCGTCGTTCCGGCAGTGACCATGACCACGGAAGTCATGGTCACTCCACCCTGGCGCATGCCCGACGGCAGCGTGTCGACCAGCACCGTGTCGTACGCCGGCGCCGCGCCGCTGTTGACGATGTCGACGGTATAGGTGACCGCCTCGCCCGCTTCGATGATGTTGTCGCCGCCCGCCGGAGTTGCGCTCTTGTTCACCGTCAGCATCGGCTGCCACAGCGTGAGGGTGTCGCTGCCGACCAGACGGGTCGGGTCGACCACCGCGTTGCCGCCGGCATCCAAATAGCTCAGGGTCGCGGTGTTGGTCAGGCTGGTTGTCGGGACCTGGGCGATCCCCGCATCCGGCAGCACCTTCGCCTTGTACTCGATGACCAGGGCATCGACCGGCGTGCCGTCGTTGCTCGGCGAATTGTCCACGTTGCCCAGATCCCAGGTCAGGGTACCGGTGGCGCCTGCCGCCGGCTGGGAGACCACGCTGTAGGTAAAGGTGCCGCTGCCCGAGGCGGGGAGGATGCTCACCAGGCTGTCGTAGGCCATGCCCGCCGGCAGCACATCCTGCACCTTGACGTTGCGAGTGGTCCCCTCGCCCAGGTTCAAGGTCAGGCGATAGGTGGCGGTGTCGCCGATACGCACGACCTTGTCGCCGGCCGTGCTCGGCGCATCCACGTAGGTATCGGCGACGATCGCCTTGGTCAGGCTGTTGTTGTCGGTGGTGGTGGTGGTGACGCTGGCCGGGCCGTAGCAATAGTCGTCAGGGGCGGTCGTGGTCGGGCAGCCCTCCCCGGTGCGCTCGAAGGCGCTGACGTCATCGAGCGAGGTCCAGTCGATCCATGCCAGGTTGCTGAAGGTGGTCGCGGTGCTTTCGAGGACCTGCGCCCGGTAGGTGAGCACCATGCTGCCGCCCGCCGGGATGTCCAGACTCTCATCCCCGTTGCCGCGCCCCCACACCAGCGGACCGCCCGATGCGCCATCGGGCGTGGCGACAAAGCCGCTCACCGGCGAGGAATCGATGGTCGCCGTCGGGACGAAGCTGCCGTAGAAGGTCAATGCCGATGGCAGGGTATCCACCACATTGACGTCATAGGCGGTAGAGTTGCCGCCGTTGGTGATGGTGAGGACGTACTGGATGATGTCGCCGCCGGTGATCGGATCGCCCGCCGCCTTGCCCGGCATCGCATTGCTGGCGACCTTGGCGGCCGTCAGGTCCGGCTCGACCACCGTCATGCCGGTGGTGCTTCCCGCGCCGCCGGCCGTTTGGGTTGCATCGTTGCCGTTAATCCGGTTGTAGGTGTACGACGCGCTGTTTTGGAAGGACAGGTTACTCTGGTTGGTCGTGATGTTCTCCAAAGCTACCGTGATCTCGATGACCACCTGACCGTTGGCGGGGATGTCGATGCCGGTGGCTGTGTCTTCAATGACGAGGTCGGTGGCGCTGCCGGTATTGCTCAGGTCCCGGGCGCCGGGGGAGATCACGTTGGCCTCGACAAAGCGCAATCCGGCCGCGGAGGCGCCCAGACCGTCCAGAATCCGCACGTCGTACAAGGGGGCGGCGGTCGGGGTCGCAGGGACGGTGATGCGGTACTTGAACTGCTCGCCGATGGTGGCGCTTCCCTGGGAATTTGCCTTTGACAGTCCTCCGGGGGCCTGGATTGTCACTGTGGTGACATCTCCACTAGCGCTGAGCAGTGCAGGGCCGCCTACGTCCGGGTTATCACTGACGCCGGACCACACCTTGTTGGCACTGTCGGTGCCCGCGAGGCTCGCCTGGTTGGAGACGTGAGTGCCATCCGTCAAAGGCGAGGCCAGCGCGACATCAAACTGTAGCTGGTACTGCTCATTTGAACCCAGCCCCAGGCCGGTAATCGTTATGGAGGGTGCTCCATTCGTGCCGCAAGAGTCACAGGTAGTGACGGTGGCGGCGGCAGGAAGGGTACTGTTAACTATTGAGATGCCTGGCAGGAAAACCGCCGAGGTGTTCGAGGCGCCCAGGTCGTCGGTGATCATAATGTTGTTGAGCGGGGGAATGTCGAAGTTCTGAATCTGCAGCGTGTAACGCATCCTGTCACCCGGAAAGGCGGTGGTGGCCGAAGAAGTGCCGGTGGTCAAATCCTCGACCGACTTCAGGAAGAAGTAGCCTTGCGTCGCAGAGTTAATGGTATAGGCGTCCTGGAAATCGGGGGTGCCTGGCGTGCCGTTGGTTAGTGTCTTGTCGTATTCGAGGCGGGTATCATTGCCGCGTTCACCATTGAACCACCTGGTGGCGCCGGCAACATTGGTAAACGCCAAGCCAGGGTTGGTACCTGCGTCGAGTTGGGTCTGGTAGTTGATGATCAGGTGCTGATTGGGTTCGATCTTGGCTACCGGCGTGTCCCCCAAGGTCAGGGTGAGCTTACAGCCACTATAAGTGACGGAGTAGTCGGAGCCTGGATCCAAGTTCGAGACCAGGGTGTAGTCAGCCGCGACAATCTTGGCAGTGACCCCACCCGGTGCGCTGGTGGGGTCGTAGGCGCACATGCCGCCTACGCCGGGCCCGTCGGGCCCCGTGGGAATTATGTCGGTAATCTCGGCATTCCATGCAGTGCTGCCGCCGTTGTTATGGACGTCGATCTCAAATGGAGCCACCGTCCCCACGTTAATGTTCGTCTCGGTGCTTGTCTTTTCTACCTGAAGGTTGGGCTCAGCGATGGTCATGTCGAGCGTGGTGCCGGGCCAGGCATGCAGATCGACCATGTCTGTTGAATTGATCGTTTTGTCGAACCACATTTCGGCGGTATTCGTGAACCATGTTCCTGGCGTATTCACGCTTGTGTCAGGATCGAGGACCACCGTGAGGTCGATCTCGATGTTATTTCCAGCCGGGATCGAGTCTAGGGCGGGGTTATTTTCATAGGAGAAGACGAGATGCTTCGTAGAGTCCGAGACGACGCCGGGATGATTGGAAAGCCATGTACCGCTTGCGCCCAGCGTTAGTGGTGCGCCTCCGTTCAGTGCCGTTCTGGTGCCGGTATCCGGATCCACCGAGTAGGCGGTGTTGCTCACATAACTGAGCGCTACACCCGACGTGGTGAGATCGTCGACGATTACGACATTGTTTATTGGGTAGTCGTCAGAGTTGTTGAGATAACCGAATGTGCCCGTTGAATCCAGTATTCCCAAGACCGGCACCTTGATGGTGTAGACGAAGGGGACACCGATACTGGCAGTGGTCTGGGCTGTGGGATTCTGCTTAATCACAGCATCCACAGGCACCATGAATTCCTGGCATTTAGGACTGATGTTGTTATACCCACCGGGCGCCCAATAGATCCAAAAGTTGGCTTGAGTGGGGTCATTACACGACATGTTGCCGGTGTAATAAACGTTGTCGAAATTAATGTAATAGGTTTCGTTACCCCAGAATTGATAGTTGATATTAGTGATGGGAAATCCGCCTGAGGACAGCGGAAAGTTCTTGATCGTGCAGTTCGCGTCTATTCCGAACGTGGAGGCTGAATCAATCAAGGCAGCGTCGGTTGGATTCAATCCGTCAACCACATAAGCGTTTGGTCCTACCTGTGTGAAATCGGAGCAAAACACCGTCCCCGCCTGCGCGAAAGGGGCCGCACCCAGCAACAGGACGAAGAGGAGCAGAAGCGAAAAACCAAGCCTGGATCCGCGTACCGGCAGGGCCATAAGGAAACTTCCCCACTTCGGCGCCTTACTGTTCGAACACTTCCCCCGCGGCTTGCCCCGCAACGGCAACGTCACGGCGACCCCAAGTGCCTGTGCCGCTCGAACAAGAAAGCCTGTAAGAATCCCCTTTAACCGCATGTTCAAATCTTGCCCCCAAGGTAGACCGACGTGTTGGCGTACCGCTCATAGGTGTTCCCCCATGGACGGTTGCTAGTGCCGGCCGCAAAGTCACCGGTGACGATGAAATCGACGATGTTGTTGCTGGCAACGAGACAGGGCGAGCCTCCCGGAAGTACAACGTTATTGACAGCAAGGGCATTAACAGGATTGGATTGGTTGTTGCCCTGGCGGGTCTCCGGGAGACTGAGTGCCGGAATCTGCTCCAAGGTGAAGATCAGCGTAGGACCGTCGCCGCTGATGGTTGGTGCTAATCCAGATTGGGAGGGGTGGATGAACGGGGAGGCATTGTTTTTGACATCAAAGGGGGCGGCCAGTGCCGTTGCTGGAAGCAACAACACAAAAGCGCAAAAGACGGCAATAAGCGGTTTCGTCCAAAGTTTCAACACGGCACCCTGCACCTGATTCAACAGAATTGAAGGAATAAAAAAAAGCGCTCATCTTCGGCCGAAGATGAGCGCTCCTGGAATTCCGCTTCTGCCGGGTGCCAAGATGCATAACTCATCTCTTCGGCAACCCGGCTATCCTGGATGTCAGGACCCGTGGCTTTGCGTCACCAGATTTCTCTGGCTTTGCCCTTTCGGAGAACTTTTGTAACTCAAGCTAAATCACTTGTGCAGCTACTTGAGCACAAAGTGTTCCAGCAAAGGCGAAGTTTTCAATTTTTCTTTATATTACTGAAAATACTACAAATATAAAAATACCTGCTAAAAGCATGCGGGCACAATCTCGAGAAGACTCAAAAGGACATACAGTAGTCATTTGAGGTTGTGATCTTCACAAACCATCTGGGTAGCGTCGGCCACCCACGCCCAAACTCTAACTCCGCCGTGTTTCTTCCCCAGTTTTTCCGGACTGCAGTCGGATATTGACCCTTTGGAGATAGTCCAAAATGGAATTTTCAGGTCATTTGACAGGCCTCAAGTTCGAAGTTTGTCACCACCGTCATTTAACAAACCCGGGAGTCGCCATTTGTCACGCCAGTCATTTAGCGGGTAAGGGGTTCAGTGATTGTCACTCGCAACAGTAACTCGCAACCTGGCTTGTCTAAATATTTGCAAGTTTGGCAGAAAGGCGCAAAAAAAGGACTTAACAACAATTTGTTAAGTCCTTTTTCGATATTGTGGTGCCCGGGACGGGGGTCGAACCCGTACGGCCATAAGCCGAGGGATTTTAAGTCCCTTGCGTCTGCCAGTTCCGCCACCCGGGCAAAGGAGGTACATTATTGGTATTCGGGTTAACAGTGTCAACGGAAAAGGGGGTTCTGTACAGTCATCGGCCCTAAACGGCAAAGAAACGGATCTCAGGCTGCGCCGATAGCAGGCCGTATTTGACGGCAAGTGTGAAGAAATGCCGAAGTCCCGCCAGATGGCGTTCGTCGAGTTCGTAGGACATGCAGCGCCAATAGTCGATCAGCCCGGCCTCCCCCATCCACCGTCGCTCCGGCGTAGCTGCCGCAACGGCGTCCAGCGAGGCGAAGGCCCGAGCCCGGGCGGTAGATAGCTGTCGCAGCAGCGCCACGACCTCCTGTCGTTTGACCTGCGCCACTTCCCGGCGAATTATCCAGAGGGCGAAAACGAAGGGAAGACCAGTAAAACGGTACCAGAGCTCCCCGAGGTCGTAGACATTCCCGCTGGCACCGAGAGCAGCTCGCAGGGCCCGGTCGCCGATCAGCAGCGCCGGAACGCCCTCGGCGATGAGAGCCTCAACCGGCCGTTCGGGAAGCCGATACGTGACCTCCCGGAATCCGTAGAACTCTCCGAGCAGGATGCGCAGCAGGTTGACCGAAGTGGCCGACTCGCCGGTCAGGGCGATTTCGGCCCCCTCCAGTTCTTCGATGGAGCGAGCGGCAAAGAGCAAAACGCTGCGGACCGGACCGCAGGAGCTGATGGAATGCCCGGGAAGCAGCAGGTAGTCCTGCCAGCGGCAGCCATACTCGAAGGAGGAGGAGGGGCTGACATCGATAGCACCGGCCGCCAGAAGCCGGTTCAGCTCGGCGGGAACCCCCCCGACGATCCGTCCGCTAAAACCGGCCTCGGCGAGGTAGTGAAAAAACGGAACGCAGTTGGCGTAGGTGATATGGCCGACGGCAAGACTCATTGCGACTGCATGTCGAATAGCGGCCGGTCGCCTTTGGCATCGACGGGACCGGCGAAATGGATCCCCTCGTACTCAAGCAGTTGCCCGGTCACTCGCAGGTATTCGGTCACTGCCTTGTTGTAATCGGCCAAGGCAGTTATTTGGTCGGTGCGGGCCAGGGCCAGATCCTCTTCGCCTTCAAGGACGTCGCGGGTGGTGGCCAGCCCCACCTCCTTGCGTTTGAGCAGGGTACGCAGCTTCTCCTCGGCAAGGTCACGGCCGCGAGCAGCGACCTCGATCTTCTTGCGGCTGAAGTCAAGCAGACGGATGGCGGCACGGATCTCCTTCCGCGTATCCTCGCGCAGCTGGGCCAGGCGGGCGTGCTCCCCTTTCAGCCTCAACTGGCTGCGCAGGTATTCGTTGCGTGCCTCCCGATTGCCGAGAGGGTAGGACATGGTCAGGCCGACCTCCCAGTTTTCGAAATCATCGGAGAAGACATCGTCCATCGCCGGATCGAAATCCACGCCCAAGCCGACATGGGAATAGCTGGCCGAAAGGTCAACCGTCGGCAGCAGTTGGTTGTGGGCGACGCTGCGCTCGAGGTTGAGGCGCTCGATCTCCTTGATCCGCCGCAGCAGGTCGGGACGCTTTTCCAGCGCTGAGCGGAAACCCTTCTCTTCGGCGACTTCGATCGTCGGCTGCCCCAACGGCTCGTCGGCAACCTCGGCCGCCCCCCCGGCGTTGATCAGGACTCCCAGTTCGTCAAGAACATCCTGATAGGCTCGCTGGGCATCGAGCAACTGCCGCTCCCGCGTTTGCAGACCAACCTCTGCCTCGAGAATCTCCACCGGCGGCAGGACCCCGACATCGACCCGGGCCTGGTTTTCATCGAGCACCTTCTTTGCTAAAGCCACCGAGGTCTCCCGATACGAAAGTTCATCCCGCGTGCGCAGGGCATCGAACCAAGTGTCGCGAACTTGGGAGAGAATCTCGAAGGCCCTCTCTCGCAGGTCCTGAATGGAGATCTCGCGGTCCTTGACGGCAAAGAGAATCTCCTGTTCGGTAACCGTGCGACCGAAATCCCTGAGCAACGGCTGGACCAGCGAAAGCTTGAGCTCGCTGCTGTAGGAGGGGTTGAAGGTGCGGGTCGGGAGGCTGCTATCTTGGCGGAAATTGGCGAATGACAGGGTGAGGTCGGCCCCGCTGGGAATCTTCTGAGTCAGGGAAAGATCGACTTGTCGACCATCGAGCACTTCCTTTCCGATGAGACCTCCCTGGAAGATGAAACTTGTCCGCTCCCGGCTGGTTCCCTCGGCCCAGAAGGCGAAGGCAAGGGGGTCATAGAGCCCGTACTCGCGCCGCACCGCCGCATCGCTGGCGCGGGTGGTGAAGGTTTCGGCCCGCAACTGCAGGTTGCGCTCGATGGCGAGACGCTCGGCCTGCCTCAAGTCGACCCCTTGGGCCCGGACCGATGCGACCGACAGAACACAGAGGAGAAGTACGACAGCAGTGGCGCGACTGGCAATCATGGCATTCAAGCATCCTAAAAAAAAGTCGACTCAATGTACACCACAAAAGGAGGACCAGACAAGCTAGAAGGTGGCTTCCAATGGTACAAAAAAACGGGGACAGCAGTCCCCGCTCGTTCACCGGACGTTGCGAGCTGCCACCACTATTCGACAATTACGATGCGGCTGACGTCGCGGGCCGTAATCCTGTAGGCCCCGTAACCCGTACTGCCGTAAAAAACGACGCGCTTGCGCACCTCAAGCTGAATACGGCTGCCGGATTTGAGCAACAGTTCCGCCGGTACTTCGTCACCGCTGACCTGGCCAAAGGCGACTTCCTGCAGATCGCGAAAAAAGACGTTCATCTTCCCGTCCCCCCGGCGCCCCTCAAGAAAAACATTGCCATCCATGGAAAATTCGTTCAAGTCGGTAGTTACACCCGAACGGTCGGAAATCCGCACCTTGATGTTCTCGTCCGTCTTGGGCACGGTCCCCTCGGGGACACCGCCCAGGCCACCCATGCCCATCAGCAGCGGGACGGACGAAAAAGCCAGAATAAGCTTCAGCAGACTTCGCATACCCTCTCTCCTTTCATTCAGCACACTTATATAGCATAGCAGCGGAACGGGCGAGGTAAACCGGCCCCAGCGATTTTCCCTTCAACCGCCCTGACGGTTCAGCGTCCAAATGTCATTGCCGTACTTTTCTGCTGCCAGTTGCGCCGCCCGCTCCTGTTCGGCGGCCGCAGGCTCATCCTCGACCAGCCAAACATCCCAGTCCCGGGCGATGGAAGCAAGCAGGCGCTCTTCGACTTTAGCGATGGTAACCGGTTGCGGCAGCCAGCGATTGAGCCAGCCGACGCTCTGCGCCAGTAGCAGCCCGCCTGCTGGCGGGGAAATCCGCTGTTCCGTATCCAGGACACGGAAAAGGCATTCCGGATCGAGTTCGACGGGGATCGACCCATGCTGAAGGAAAGCGTCACCCTGCCGTTTCTGGGCGCTGCCGGTCACCTTGCAGCCTGCATGCAGCAGTTCGTATGTCGCCGGGGCAGTAAAGCAGGCACTTTGCTGGGCACCGCTGCCACTGCTGCCGCGACTGCGGCCGGGAGCCAGGGTGGTTGCCAGACCGAAGGAATCGAGGGTCTGCTGAAGCATGCGAGCAATCACCCGATAATTTTCCAGGATCCCGCCGGGAAACAGGGGACTGCGTTCCGGGGAGATGACGGCGTAGGTAACCTCCCGGTGGTGTAGCACGGCCCGGCCACCGGTGATCCGACGCACCACGTCGATCCCCAGCCTGCAGCAGGCCTCCAGATTGACGGTCGACTCGGCGCGCTGAAAATAGCCAAGCGTGACGGTCGGCGGCGCCCAGCCATAGAGGCGCAGGACGGGGAGGGAGCGGCCGGCGGCAACGCTCTCCAGCAACGACTCATCCAGCGCCATGTTGCAGGCCCCGCTCAGCGGGCCGGAGCGGATCAGCCGCCACTGCTGGCACAACATGGAAGCTCCGTAAAAACAAGGGCCGGATCAAAACCCGGCCCTCCGTTCGGTTTACAAGACAAGTCGTTCAAGGAAGCCGGTATCGACATTCCCCTCCTTGAAATCCTTGTTGTCCATGATTTTC
>Ga0299906_10000952_pt1 | contig 25223 bp, 19 predicted proteins | sample RVTome_14_FD_200259 | JGI IMG/M metagenome (GOLD analysis project Ga0299906, IMG submission 200259) | Soil microbial communities from uranium-contaminated site in the Upper Colorado River Basin, Wyoming, United States - RVT145D125 (version 2) ...
CTCGGTTCCTCGTTCTTCACGGGCCCAACAGGTGTGGGCGACTGGATCGGTCGCGGCACGACGCAGCAGTTCCCCTCCGTCGAATTCAGTGAGTTGTCGCGCGTCGAGGCGGGCGGTGACGTGGCGCTGAGCGGCGAGATGGAGTTCAGCGACTTCCTCAACATCTTCCTGTTCAACTCGGACTGGAACGTCGGGTCGCTCGTCCGGGCGCTGAAGCAGACCGGGTACTTCCAGAGCCTGGCCGAGCCGAACCTGATCGCCTACAACGGCCAGGAGGCGAGCTTCCTCGCCGGTGGCGAGTTCCCGGTGCCGATCGTCAACGCCGTCGGGCAGGTGTCGATCCAGTTCAAGGAATTCGGCGTCCGGCTCAACTTCACACCCACCATCGCTGGCGATCTGATCCGGCTGCGCGTGGCGCCGGAGGTGAGCGAGCTGGACTTCAACAACGGCATCACGCTGGCAGGCTTCCGGATTCCGGCGCTCCAGACGCGGCGGGCCGAGACGGACGTCGAGCTGCGCGACGGGCAGTCGTTCGCCGTCGCGGGGCTGATCGACAACACCGCCCAGACCGATCGCGCGATGATCCCGGTGCTCAGCAGCATTCCCATCATCGGCAACCTGTTCAGATCGAAGGCCGAGCGCCAGGAGCGCACGGAGCTGCTGGTGCTGATCACGCCGCGCCTCGTACGCGCGCTGGATCCGGATGAAGTGCCGGTACTGCCGACTTTGCCCGGGCGGTTCCTGCCGCCTAGTGACGACTTCGGCGACAGCCTGGACGGTGGGGCCGGGACCGTGGACGGCCCGGCGTTCTGACGGGTTTCGGGAAGCAGCACATTCCTCGAGGCATGGACGATGGACAGACGCAGCAGACACCCTGAGCGCGGCGCGATTCTCGTGCAGGTGGCCATCCTGTTGATGGTGCTGATCGGGTTTACGGCGTTCGTCGTGGACTACGGCGTGATGCTGGTGGGCCGGCGTCAGGCGCAGAACGCCGCCGATGCCGGCGCCCTGGCCGGCGCCATTGCCATGGCCTTCGACGCCAACGGATGGGACGATCGCACGCCGACCGGACCGGCTCGGGCCGGGGCACACCAGATGGCGCTGTCCCACGGCATCTGGGGCGAGGCGCCGGACGTGGACGTGACGACCGACGTCTACTTCACGGACGAACCGGCCGACATGTGCCCGCTCGACCCGGCCGGTCTGACCCCCTGCATCCGCGTGGACGTCTACCGCAACCAGGCACGCGGGAATCCGCTGCCGATCATCTTCGGGGCTGCCGTCGGGCTGGTGGACCAGGGCGTGCGCGCGACGGCCACGGCGCGTGTGGCCGTGGCGGACTCGAGCGACTGTCTCAAGCCGTGGGCGATTCCCGACAAGTGGCTCGACGAGCACGACATCACGCCGGTCATCGACAACGAATGGACGGCCGACGACACGTTCGACCTGTTCGACGGGAACAACGGTCCGCCGCTTCCGACTCCCGACGTCTACACGCCGGCCTCGGAGAATGACCCCGGAACGGGGTTCACGCTCGCGACGGACCTCGGCGATCAGGTCGTCCTCAAGCAGGGAGGCCCTGCCACGTCGCTGTCGCCCGGTGTGTTCGAGCCGGTTCGTATCCCGAGCACCTACTGTCCCGAGCCGCAGGGCGGAGACTGCTACCGGTACGCGATCGCGAGCTGTGCCGGACTGCCGATCTCGATCGGCGACGTCCTCGAGAGCGAGAACGGGAACATGATCGGGCCGACCAATCAGGGCGTCGACGACCTGATCGCCCTGGACGAGTTCGCCGAGTGGGACACGGGCAGTGATCCTGGCTCCGTGATCAACAGTTGCGCGCAGGGGGCGCCGCCGTGCGCCGGCAGCAGCCCACGCGTCGTCGCCATCCCGGTGTTCGACACCTCGCACTACTACACGACGAAGCGACAGGGGCTGCCGCAGTTCAAGGTCGTGAACATCCTGGGCTTCTTCATCGAGAACATGCAGGGCAACAACGTGGTGGGCCGGCTCACCACGGCTCCTGGCCTGCAGATGGGCAACGGTCCGCCGAACGATCCGCAGTCGGCCTTCCTGACGCAGATTCAGCTCATCCGGTAGAGGTGCGTTCGTGATTCAGGTCGCAATTCTCAGTAACGACGCGAGCCTCGAGAACACGCTCCGCGCGGCCGGCCTGGCCGCCGGGCGGGTCACGCTGGAGAGCCTCGAGAGCCGGACCGCTCCGCCCCCGGCGGCGCTCGTGGTCGACGTCCGCGGACAGCACCTTATCCCCACGGGCATCGCGCCGTTCCGGAAGCGTCATCCCGGCGTCGGCATCGTCCTCGTGGCCTCGACGCTCGACCAGCGGCTGATGCTCGATGCCATGCGCGCCGGCGTCAACGAGTGTCTCCAGGAGCCGCTCACGCGAGAGGCGCTCGAGGAGGCCGTCCGCGGCGTCATTGTGGGCTCTCTGCCGGCACCGACGGGACAGGTATTCGCTTTCGTCGGCGCGAAGGGGGGCGTCGGCACGACGACGCTGGCCGTCAACACGGCCGCGTCGCTCGCGCGGGCCAGCGACGGCGGCAAGGTGCTGGTGATCGACCTGCACCAGGGCTTCGGCGACGCGGCCGTGTTCCTCGGCGTGGAGCCGCGCTTCTCGATCGCCGACGCGCTCGAGAACGTCAACCGCGTGGACGAGGCCTTCTTCCGTGGTCTCGTCGAGAAGACCAAGGCCGGGGTCGATCTGCTGGGCTCGGCCGACCGGATGGCCCAGGGTGCGGCCGATCCGGCGCGCGTGCGCCTGCTGCTCGATTTCGCACAGCGCGCCTACCGCTTCACGGTGCTCGACGTGCCACGGTCCGACATGACGCTCGACGCGCTCGAAGTGGTGTCGAACCTCGTGGTCGTGACCAGCCAGGAGCTGCCGTCGCTGCGCAGCGCCGGGCGCCTCGCGCACACGCTGCGGTCGCGCTACGGGGCGCCGCGCGTCAAGGCGGTGATGAATCGGTTCGACAAGCGCGCCGAGATTGCGCATGCCGACGTGGAGCGCGTGATCGGCGACGCCGTGAAGCACCTGATCCCGAGCGATTACTTCGCGGCGCTCGAGGCGTTGAACCACGGGCGACCGATGGCGCTCGAGCAGGGACCGCTGGCCGGCGCGTTCCGGACGCTGGCCTACGACCTGGGCGGCATCAAGAAGCGGCCCGGCGAGAAGCCGCAGGGCATGCTGAGTCGCCTGGCCTTCCGGCGGGCGTGAGGGAGACGACGATGAGTGGTCTGGTCAACATGGACTCGTTGCCGGCGAAGGCGCCTGCGGTCGACAATCGCGGGCCGCGGTACCAGGAGCTGAAGGGGCGCGTCCACCAGGAGCTGCTGAGCCGGCTGAACCTCGACCGACTCACGCAGGTGTCGCGCGCCGAGGCCGAGCCCGAGATCCGCAGCGTCATCGGCGGCATCCTCGACCGCGAGAGCGCCAAGACGCCGCTCAGCCTCTACGAACGCGACAGCATCGCGTCGGACGTCCTCGACGAGCTGTTCGGCCTCGGCCCGCTCGAGTACCTGCTGAAGGACCCGTCGATTTCGGACATCCTCGTCAACAAGGCCGACCAGGTCTACATCGAGCGCGAAGGGCGCATCGAGGCGACCGGCATCGTGTTCCAGAACGACCGGCACCTGATGCAGATCATCGAGCGCATCGTGAGCGCCGTGGGCCGCCGGATCGACGAGTCGCATCCGATGGTCGACGCGCGGCTCAAGGACGGCTCGCGCGTCAACGTCATCATCCCGCCGCTGGCGCTGGACGGTCCCGCGATGTCGATCCGGCGATTCCGCACCGACCGTCTGGGAGCCGACGATCTGGTCGAGCGCGAGTCGCTGACCGCCCCGATGCTCACGTTCCTCAAGGGCGCGATCGGTGCCCGGCTGAACATGATCGTGTCTGGCGGAACGGGCGCCGGCAAGACGACGCTGCTCAACGTCCTGTCGGGGTTCGTCTCCGGGGCCGAGCGCATCGTGACGATCGAGGACGCGGCAGAGCTGACGCTCCGGCAGCGCCACGTGGTGCGCCTGGAGACCCGGCCGCCCAACATCGAGGGCAAGGGCGCCGTCAAACAGCGACAGCTCGTGATCAACGCGCTCCGCATGCGGCCGGACCGCATCATCGTGGGCGAGGTGCGCGGCGAGGAAGCGCTCGACATGCTCCAGGCCATGAACACCGGCCATGACGGCAGCCTCACGACGGTCCACGCCAACAGCCCGAGGGACGCGCTCTACCGGCTGGACACGATGATTGCCATGGCCAACCTGAACATCCCCGACAAGGCTGTCCGGCAGCAGGTGGCCTCGGCCGTCAACCTGGTGCTGCAGGTCACGCGGCTCACCGACGGCACCCGGCGCGTGACATCGATCTCGGAAATCACCGGCATGGAGCAGGACGTGATTGCCATGCAGGAGATCTTCACGTTCCAGCAGAGCGGCATCGACCGGGAGGGCCGGGTGGTCGGGCAGTTCCGCGCCACCGGCGTACGGCCGAAGTGCGCGGACCGCATCGCGGCCGCCGGCTCGGTGCTGCCGATGGACATGTTCGCCCACGTGCATCCGGTCAACCAGGCGCAGGGCGTCGAACGGCCGCAGGGAGGCGGGAGATGGGCATCATAGTCCTGGCGTTCGTCGGCACGTTGATCATCGTTCTCGGTGCCTACTGGCTGTTCGTCATCCGTCCCGAGCAGCAGGCACAGGACGCCGTCTGGAAGCGGCTGAAGAATAAGCCCGTCGATGCGAAGGTCCGTGCCCGCATCGAGAAGCAAATGCAGCGGCTGAGCGCCGTGCCTTCGTTCAACTCGATTCTCGAGCGGGGGCACGACAGTATCCAGCCCATCGAGCGGCTGATCGAGCAATCGGGGAACACGTTCACCGTGGGGACGTTTCTCCTCGCGTCGGCCACGCTGGCCCTGCTGGTTGGGTACGTCGTCTACCTCTTGAGCGCGATCCTCGTGCTCGCTCTGGTCGCGGCTGCACTGGCTGCGTGCGTGCCGACCGCCGTCCTGCGGTACCAGCGTACCAAGCGGGTCCTGAAGTTCGAGGAGCAGTTTCCCGAGGCGCTGGCGCTGATTGCTCGCGCTCTCAGGGCCGGCCACACGTTCACCACCGGCCTCTCGATGGTCGGCGAGGAGATGCCGGCCCCGATCGGGCACGAGTTCAGGCTGCTCTACGACCAGCAGAACTACGGCATGCCGCTGGCCGACGCATTGAAGGACTTCGCGCGCCGTGTGCCGCTGCTCGACGCTCGGTTTTTCGTGACGGCCGTCCTCATCCAGCGTGAATCCGGTGGCAACCTGTCCGAGGTGCTGGAGAACATCGCGAGCGTGATCCGGGACCGCTTCCGGGTGAAGCGCCAGATCCAGGTGATCTCGGCCCATGCCCGGATGACCGGCATGGTGCTCATCGGTACACCTCCCGGGCTGGCCCTGATCCTGCTGACGATCAACCCCGGTCACCTGGACAGGATGCTGAGCACGACGCTCGGCGTGCAGCTGATCGTCGCGGCGATCGTCATGCAGATCGTCGGCAGCCTGATTATCCGGAAGCTCATCCGGATCGAGTACTGAGGCGCCCGTCATGACTTCACTGACCTTCGCCCTGCTGTTCGTCTTCGCCTCGGTGGCCCTGCTGGTCGGCATGGCGACCTCCGCTGTCCTGAACAGGGGCCAGATCGGCCGCCGGCGGCTGCTCGGGCTCGATGGCGGTACGGTGAGCCAGGCCGGTGTCGTCACGCCGAGCGGCCCGCTCGTGGCCGATACGCAGACCGAGACGCAGAAGAAGCTCGCCGGGTACATCCCGAAGTCTCCGAGGGAGATGGGCCGGCTGCGGCGGCGGCTCGTGACCGCCGGGTTCCACGGCTTCACGCCGGTGCTGGTCTACTCGGTCGCGGAGATCCTCTGCCCCATCCTCGGCTTCAGTCTCGTGTACTTCGTCCTGGACGTTCGCTCGGGATGGATGATTGCGCTTATGGCCGCGGCGATCGGCTACATGGTGCCGTCGTTCGTCGTCCAACGGCGCGTCAAACTCCGACAGAAGCAGATCCGGAACGGCCTGCCGGACGCCCTGGATCTCCTGATTGTGAGCCTCGAAGCGGGTCTCGCGCTCGACCAGGCGATGCTGAAGTGCTCGGAGGAGCTGGCCATCGCGTATCCGGCCCTGGCCGAGGAGTTCCGCCTGGTGAACATCGAGACGCGCGCCGGCAAGCCGCGTCTCGAGGCGCTCAAGAACTTCGCCGCCCGCACACAGGTCGAGGACGTGCGGGCCCTCGTGGCGATGCTCGTGCAGACCGAGCGTTTCGGCACGAGCGTCGCCCAGTCGCTTCGCACCCACGCGGAGGAGTCGCGCGTCAAGCGCCGGCAACGGGCGGAAGAGAAGGCCGCCAAGCTGTCGGTGAAGCTGATCTTTCCGCTGGTGTTCTTCCTGCTACCGGCGTTCTTCGTTGTCGCGGTCGGACCGGCGTTGATCGAGTTCGTGGAGTTCTTCGGCAACATGTCTTTTGGAGGAGTGGGGCAATGACGGCAGCAGTTCTCGGTGGAATCGCGGCGGTCCTGTTCGTGCTGTACCTGATGCGGCGCAACGCGCGCCTGCGCGCCGAGGGCGACGACTACTGAGTCGAGTCGGCGATGTTCAGGACGGCAACGGCGTGCATGGCGGTGGCCCTGCTGGCCACCGCGTGCACCGTCAGGGGACAGTCTGGCCGGGTCGCGTCGGCGCCAGAGGACTCGCTCGAGGTCTTCATGGGCAAGGTGCGCGCGCAGTCGGAACGGGCTCGGCCTGCGACCGTGCGGGCCACGACGGTCGAAGCCAGCGACCCGGAGCTGGCGGCGGCCCTGTTGCTGCTCGAGGCGGCGCCGACGCCGGCGCGTCACCGTCTCGTGGCACGTGAGTACGTCCGGCTGGAGATTCTCGACAAGGCGCACGAGCACCTGACCGCAGCCGTCAGGCAGGACCGCGAGGACGCGGCCGCCTGGGACGGGCTGGCCCGGATCTGGCGGGACTGGCGCATGCCGCACCTGGCGCTGCCCGACGCCTACCGGGCGCTGTACTACGCGCCGGACTCGCCGGTGGTGCACAACACGCTCGGCACGGTGCTGCAGACGCTCGGCCACACGGCCGACGCGAGGAGCCACTACGAGATGGCGCTGGCGATCGACCCCTCGGCGGCCTATGCCCTCTCGAACCTGTGCTCTGCGTGGCTGCTCGACGGCGAGTCCGTCCGGGCTGCCGACGCCTGTCGCGGCGCCCTCGCGCTGCAGCCGGACCTGGCGGCCGCGCGGAACAACCTGGCCCTGGCGTACGCGACGGCCGGCGATCTGGCCGCGGTGTTCGAGACGCTGGACGAGACCAGCGATCGGGCACGCGCCCGGTACAACACCGGCATCGTTCATCTCGCGCGGCGGCACTTCGGCGCCGCCCTCGAGGCATTCGAGCAGGCGCGGGCGTTGCGGCCGGGCTTCGACCGGGCCGACACGATGGCGCGTCAGGCGCGCCAGCACCTGCAGGAGGAACTCACGCCATGACCCGCATCCTTGCCGACGAGACGCGAGACGCCTCCGATCGGACGACCGCGCTGCTGCCGACGGCGCCGAAGACCCTGGAGGAAGCCGGTCTCGGACTGGACCTGGTGGTCCAGCTCGTCCTCAAGCACCTGCACTTCAGCGGTGAGCTGACCGGCATCGAGATTGCCAGGCGGCTCGGCCTCGAGTTCTCCGTGGTCGAGCCCGCGCTCGAGTTCGTCAAGCGGCTTCACCAGTGCGAGATCGCCGGAGGCGCCGGGATCGGTGGTCCCTCCTACCGCTACCGGATCACCGACGCCGGTCGCGAGCGGGCGATGCTGTTCCTCGAGGGCAACCAGTACGTGGGCGTGGCGCCTGTGCCGCTTCGGCAGTACATCGCCTACCTCAACGCCTACCGCGACGCCGTGCCGCGCTCGATCACGCGGGACCGGGTCAAGCACGCGTTCTCGCACCTCGTGCTGAGCGAGCGCATCCTGAACCAGGTCGGTCCGGCCATCGCGTCGGCCCATTCGATGTTCGTGTACGGTCCGCCAGGCAACGGCAAGACCGTCATCGCCCAGGCGATCCGCAACCTGCTCGACGGCGAGCTGGCCGTGCCCCATGCGATCGAGGTCGAGGGCAACATCATCCGCCTGTTCGACCCGGTGAATCACGAGCCGCTCGAGACGCCCGTGTCCGCATCGCCGCCGAGCCTGGCGCGCGAGGCGGGGCACGACACTCGATGGGTCCGGTGCCGGCGTCCGCTCGTCATGGTCGGCGGCGAGCTGACCCTCGAGTCGCTCGAGCTCTCGTATTCGCCGGCGACCGGGTTCTACACGGCGCCCATCCAGGCCGTGGCCAACGGCGGCGTCCTGGTGATCGACGACTTCGGCCGCCAGCGGTGCTCGGCGCGCGACCTCCTCAACCGGTGGATCGTCCCGCTCGAGAGCCGCGTGGACTTCCTGACCCTCAACAACGGGCAGAAGTTCGAGCTGCCCTTCAACCTGCTGGTCGTCTTCGCCACCAACATCCGGCCGTCGGAGCTCGTGGACGAAGCCTTCCTGCGCCGCATCCACTACAAGGTGCTGGCCGAGAGCCCGACGGTCGCCGATTTCAAGCACATCTTCGAGAACTGCTGCCGCGAGCGGGGTGTCGGCTACGACGACCGTCTCATCGACGGGCTGCTGAACGACTATTTCCGACCCCGGAACATCGTGCTGCGGGGTTGCCATCCCAGGGACATCCTCGACCAGGCACTGGCACAGGCCGCGTACCTCGGTGAGGAGCCCAGATTGACCGCCGAGCTGCTGGAGGCCGCGTGCGCGAGCTATTTCGTGGACGACACGGAACAGGCGCCAGTGCCGGCCTGATCGCCGGACTGGCGGTCGCCGCCGTGCTGGCGGCGCCCCGCGTCGTGCCTGCGGCGCAGGCCGAGGTGCGCCCACTCGAGCTGCGAATCACGTCTCCACTCGGGCGCACGGGTCTGCCCGGGACGATCCGCGTCGTGGCCAGGCTCGACGGCGTGGCCCCTGACGGGGTGCCGCTCGTGCGCTTCTTCGTGGACGACGTGCTGCTGGCCACCGACGAGAACGGCGCCCCGTTCGACGCGCTCTGGAGCGACGAGAATCCGTACGAGCAGCGGGAAATCCGCGTGCGGGCGGAGTGGCCGTCGGGACTCGTCCTGGCGGACGCGATCGTGCTCGATCCGCTGGAGGTCACCGAGGCGGCCCAGATCGCCAGCGTCGTCCTGCCGGCCACCGTTCTCGACGAGCAGGGCAAGTTCGTGCGCGACCTGGCCGTCGCCGACTTCGCCCTGCTCGAGGACGGCGAGCCACAGGCGCTCGATCTCGCGTCGCAGGACCGGGAGCCGGCGCTCTTCGCCCTCCTGATCGATGCCAGTCAGAGCATGGCGATCCGGTCGGACGCCGTGCGTGCGTCCGCCGGGCGTCTCGTCGACGTGCTCGGCGAGCAGGACCAGGTCGTGGTCGCGCCCTTCTCGAAGACGATCCAGTCGGTGACGGGGCCGACCACCGATCGCGACACCATTCTGGGCGCGATCGGCGCCATTCATCACAAGGGGGGCACGGCGATTCTCGACTCGCTGGCCGAGGCGGCGGCGGCGCTGCGGTCCTCCGAGCGTCGCAAGGCGATCGTGCTGCTCACCGACGGCTACGACGAGCACAGCGAGACCGGCATCGATCGTGCGGTCGAGGAGCTGCGTGCCGGCAACCTCACCCTCTACGTGATCGGCATGGGCGGCATCGCCGGCATTTCGCTCAAGGGTGAGGAGCTGCTCTGGACGCTCGCCGAGGACACGGGGGGGCACGCCTGGTTCCCGCGCGACGAGTCCCAGCTCCGGTTCGCGTACGAGGCCATCGCGAGCGACGTGCAGCACCAGTACCTGTTGACCTACACGCCGACCAACCAGCGGCAGGACGGGGAGTGGCGTGAGGTGACGGTCGACGTCCCCGGCACGACGCACCGGGTGAACACCCGTGCCGGGTACACCGCTCCGCTGGCGCCGCCGATTCGGGCCTCGATGGAGTTCACCGGGATCGGCGCCGGCCAGGCGCCCCTGGTGCTGGTGAAAGGCGACCTCCATGTGGTCGAGGACGGCGTCGATCAGGACATCGACGTGTTCAACGAGGCCGTCCTGCCGGTGACCTTCATGCTGGCGCTCGACGCCAGCGGGAGCATGAAACGGAGCGCGGAGCATGCCCAGGAGGCCGCGCGGGAGTTCGTCAGCTCGATGAGACCGGAAGACGAGCTCGGCATGATTCTGTTTGCCGATACGGCCGACTACATCCAGTCGCCCGGCACGCGCGTCGAGTGGTCGCTCGAGGCGATCGACAACTACGTGGCCGCCGGGGGCACGGCGCTGTACGACGCGCTGTACGACTCGCTGGCCCAGCTCGAGGGCGTGCCCGGACGCCGGGTCGTCGTCGTGGTCACCGACGGACGCGACGAGAACAACGACGCGACCGCACCCGGAAGCATCAGGACCTGGGACGACGTGCTGCGCAAGCTCGGCGAGGTCGAGGCGACCGTGTACGCCGTCGGCATCGGCAGCAACGTGGACCGGGAACGCCTGCAGCGTCTTGCGGATCGCTCCGGAGGCGGCGCGTTCTTTCCGGCCGACGCCTCGACGCTCGTGACCGACTACCAGAAGATTCTCGACGAGCTGCGCCGGCGGTACGTCGTCGCGTACGAGTCCACGAACCGGATCCGCGACGGCGCCTGGCGCACCGTGGAGATCCGGCATCGCAACCCAGAGGTCGAAATCCGGAGCCGGGGCGGGTACTTCGCGCCGGCGCAGTAGCAAAGGTAGCTGTGATGACTCTCGAGAGCTTCGACGCCGAGGCGCACGTGTCGGGCGGAACGCTGCGAGCGGAGATCCCACTGAGCGAGGCCGCTGCCGGGGGCGCGGTCGCTCACTGGAGCGAAGCGGTGGCCGTCGTCGAGGAACTGTGCCAGGGGCTCACGCAGGACGGGCGCGAGCAGCGCGTGCCGGCGCTCGAGGATGTCCTCCTGAACGCCGGGGGGCAGTTGCGGATCGTGTACGGGAGCCGCGGAGAGACGGGCCCCGTCGCCGCGGCACGTCTGCTGCACGTGCTGCTGGCCTCGAGCGACGTCCCGGTCCAGTTGCGGCTGTTTCTCTCGCAATCCACGGCGCCCGACACGCACGCATCGATTGGCGAGTTCGCCGCGGCCCTCGCGTACTTCGGCCGTGCGGATCGTGCCGAGCTGATCCAGGCGGTGTACCAGCGCTGCGCCTCCAGGCCTCCAGGGTCGCAGCCGCTGGCCGTACCGCGGCCCCTCCCGCTGGACCCGGTCGCGCCCAGGAAGGATCCTCAGGCCACTCAACGACGTCGCAGGCCCGGCGCGGGCAAGCGCACTGGCTGGATCGCGGCCGGGCTGCTGCTGGTGGCTGCCGGGGGGGGAGCGTGGGTCTGGACGAGCGACCCGGACGGCGATCCCGCAGACGTCGCGACTCAGGCCGTCGACGCCGTCACCGGGGCGTTCGCGGACTTCAGGACAACCGCTCGCGAGCTCATGGGGCAGCCCCGCATCGTGCCTCGCGACGCCCCTGCGGCTGGCGGCGGGACGTCCTCACCGTCGGGCAGCGCTGCGGGTCCGACGGCTGCCGGATCGACGACACCCGGCGGCACAAGCGTGGCGTCCCGTGCGCCTGCCGTCCCAGCGCCGACGCCGAGGCAGACGGCGCCGCCGCTGACGCCGGCTGCACCGTCCTCGACGCTCGCCCGGGCGGCCCTCGAGACACCGGCGCTCCCGACGGCCGGGGAATCCCGGCCGGCCGTCGAGTCGCCCGCGACGTCGTTGGTCCCGGCCACCGGGGCACTGGTGGACGCAGGTGTCATCTACTCGCAGGACGACGCCGACGTGGTCCCCCCGTCGCTGGTGCTGCCGCAGTTGCCTATGCCGCTCGTCACCGTCGAGCACAGGGCCCCCACGGTGAACAGCATGGAGCTGCTGGTGTCGGCCGATGGCTCCGTGGAGCGCGTGCGGCTGGTGGACGGCCCGCGGCGGATGCCGGACATGATGTTGCTGAGCGGCGCCAAGACCTGGAAGTTCGAACCGGCCAGGAAGGATGGTGTTCCGGTTCGCTACCGGACGGTGCTGAGCTGGACGGTCACGCCGTGAGCGTGGCCGGGACGGTCGCGGCACCGGCGCACGAGGCGCCGCGCCGGCCGGGCCTGATCGTGCGCGCCGTACGCCTCCTGGGCGTGGCGATCTTCGTGGCCAGCCTGTGTCTGGGGGCCTACGCCGGTGTTCGCTGGCTGCGGACCGGTTCCACCGGCAGCGGGGTGCTGGCCGACGTCGTGGTTCCCGAACTGCCCGCCGCTGCGAGGACCTGGGTGCGAGAGCCGGACTCCTGGTTCGGGCTGCACCGTTTCGTCGTCTGGGTGGTCGAGATTCCCGTCTTCGCGGCCGGCGGATTCGTCGGCTTCCTGCTGCTGCTGGCAAGCGGTACGGGCCGACGCCTCTGAAAGGGACGAGGGTATGGGGATGACCGGACGGGTTCTGGACTTCGCGCTGCTGTGCGCAGTGGGTGCTGGCCTGTTCGTCGTCGCCATCTGGCTGTGGCCCTATCTCGGACCGGTGGGCATCGCCGTGGCCACCATCCTGGCCATCATTCCCGGCAACGTGCTCTACGCCAGGGCCTCGCGGCGCGCCCGGAGCGCCGGCCACGAGTCTGCGCGAACTGTGCGTTGATTTGCACGCGCCGGCGCGGGTAGAGGAGCCTGAGGAAGAACGAATGTCCGGGCCCGCCGGAAGAGAAATCTGCCCACGCCTGGACCTTTAGTCAGCCCGTGACGGCCGGTCGACCACCGGGTCCTCCACCTTCGGACCGCTGGTGACGTCAACCTGTTGTAACCGAATGGTTTCTGGAGATTCGACTCCCCGGGACCGGATCGGGCGACATGTTTGCTCTTTGCAGGTGCGGGAACCATCGTGGCAACTGCACCGTACTTCGTCATCAGCCCCAACACGGTCCTCAGCATCCTCGGGTTGTTTCGCGGGCCCGACCGAATCGACGCGACGCCGCCCGAGGACTGGCGGGAGGCCAAGGTCGACGTCGTCATTCCGGCGCTGAACGAGGCCGAGCACATCGCGCTGTGCCTCGCCTCCGTGCTGCGTCAGACGCTGCGCCCGAGGCGCATCGTCCTCGTGGACGACGGAAGCACTGACGGCACGGTCGAGCTCGCCGAAGCGTACTGCCGTCACCGTGGCGTGCCGCTGCTCGCCATCCGGCGTCGCAGCCCGATCGGCAAGACACCCACGCTCAAACGGCAGGCGTGGGAGCTCGATTGCGACGTCGAGTTCATCCTCGACGCCGACACCGTGCTCGAGTCGGAGACCTACCTGGCGCGCGCGGTGGAGGAGCTGTACAAGGCCGTCGGCATCGCCAGCGTCTGCGGGACGATCCTTCCTCTTCGTCGCAAGGACCACCGCGCGCTGCTGCAGACCGAGGACATGCAGACGTTCCGGCGGGATCAGCACCTGCCGGCCCAGCCCGAAGAGCGTCGCTGGCGCACGCTGGCCACCGGGATCACCAACCTGTACCGCGACGTCCTGTACAACTACCTGCAGCGCTTCATCTACCGCGGGCAGAACGTCTATTTCGGCACGATTTCCAACCCGGTCGGGTGCGCGGTCGCGTATCGGCGCAAGTACGTCGCCGAGCTCTTCGATCACTTTCATCCGCTCCTTGGCGACGACCTCACGAACTCCGAGGACATCTTCATCGGCCTGGCGATGCTCGACAAGGGCTACCGCAACGTCCAGTTGACCGACGTCACGGCGCGCACGGCCGAGCCCCCGTGCCAGCAGCTCCCGCGCCAGGTGTACCTCTGGTCCTCCTCGTTCCTGCAGTCCTGCTTCTACTTCGATCCCCTGGTCAAGAGTCCGATGAAGGCACTGCGCCGGTGGCTCGATCGGCGGGTCGGTCGCAGCCGGGAGAAGCGCGTCACCCGGATGGTCTCGGTCTCGCCGGTCGAGGCCGGAACGGGACGACAGGGCCTGATGATGTCGTCGGCCGTCCGCGTCGAGTCCACGCAGGCGCCCTCTCGTCGCCGCGGAGACGGCGACACCGCCGATGACGGCGGCCCCCCGCGCGTCGAGCGGCGCCGGATCAGGGAGCCGTACCGCCAGGCGTTCGGACGGGAGCGCACGGCCGAGGCCGGGCGTCCCGCCGGCTGGATGCTGATGATGTCGGCGGTGGAGAAGATCTTCTTCCCGACCTCGCTGATCATCCTGATGCTCGTCCGCAACTGGGAGGCGCTCGCCGTCACGCTGGCGGCGGAGACGACGGTGGGGCTGGCCACGCTGATGGTCGTGATGAAGGGGCAGCGGCTCGAGTACCTGGCCAAGGGTCTCGCCGTGGTACCGATCCGCTACGCCATGCTCATGTCGGAAGTGGTGACGATCGGGCGGTTCGCCACAGACATCTGGGTACGTGGAAATCGCAGGTGGCGGAAGTGAGACCGACCCTCCCGGCCATCGCCGCGCTCTGTCTGTGCCTGGCCGGCACCGTCATCGCCCAGACCCCGGAGACCGAGCGGGCGCTCGTCGCGGAGGGGGAGGGGCGCTGGGAGGACGCGCTCCGGCTCCACCGCGAAGTCCTGGCAAGTCAGCCGGACCGCGTCGATCTCTGGGTGCGCGTTTCCGACATCGAGGCTCGACTCGGCCGAACAGGTGATGCCATCGACGCCCTCGAGGCCGCCGCAGCCGTGGCGCCCGAGGATCCCGCCCTGCAGGCTCGTCTGTCGCAGACGCTGGCCTCGGTCAACGAGCCGTCGGCCGCGCTGCAGGCCATCGAGCAGGCGCTGGCGCTGCAGCCGGACGACCCGGCGTTCCTGCGCGCCGCAGCCCAGCTCGCCACGTGGGCCGGCGACTACTCGACCGGCACCGCGCGGTACGAGCGCCTGCTGACCATCGAGCCGCACGACGTGTCGCTCCTGCTCGAGCTGGCGCGCGTGCGGGCCTGGTCCGGCGATTCGGGCGCCGCCGCCGGGGCGTACGGGCAATTCCTCGGGCAGCAGCCGGACACGCCGGAGGCATGGCTCGAGCTGGCCACGGTCGAGTCGTGGCAGGGCGATTACACGTCGGCGCTCGAGGCCCTCGGGGAGTACCGGCAGCGATTCGGCGACTCGAAGGAGCGCGCCATCGTGCTGGCGCGCGTGCTCACTGGAGCGGGGCGCCCGTCCCGCGCGATCGACGTGCTCGCGCCCATCTGGAGACAGGATCCCGACGACTACGAGGTCAACGTGGCTCGCACGCTCGCCCTGGCCACGCGGCGCAGCGTGAGCGACGCCTACGGCGCGCTCTCGACGGTCCGGGCGGCCCAGCCGTCCAGCGACGAGACCCACAACGTCGAGCGGGTGGTGCGCACGCAGGTCGGCTCGAGCCTTGGTCCGGGATTCACGTTCTACAGCGATTCCGACGATTTGGAGATCGTGGGGGTGACGCCGTCGGCCTCCGTCGTGCTCCGGACCGGAACGGAGCTCTCGGCGGGGTACGCCCGCCTCGAGCTTCGGGCGCCGGCTTCGAGCGGGCTCGCCTCGATCGCGCGAGAGCGCATCACGCATACGTACACCTGGGGTGGCGTGGCCCAGTCCCTCGGCGGCCTGCGGCTCTCGGGGCGTCTCGGCGAAGCCCGTGCCGACGAGCAGCGGCTCACGCAGTACGCGATTGGCGGGAGCTGGCGGGCTGCCGACTGGCTCGAGGTCGACGCCGAGCGCCGGTTCGGCGTCGTGGCAATCTCGCCACGCACGGTGGAGCTCGGGTTGACCGAGCACGAGCACCAGGTCGGGGCGGCCTGGACGCCCACGATCCGGACGTCGGTGGACGTGGACGTCCTGGAGCAGCGCTTCTCGGACGGGAACCGGCGCTGGTCGGTCCGGATCTCGCCGCGGCGGGCGTTGGTCCGGTCGCAGCGGCTGAACCTGGATCTGGGCGTCTCCGCCTACCGGATGGAGACGGAGCTGGATCTCGACCACGGATACTACGACCCGCAGCGGTACGAGGCCTACGAAGGCACCGTGGCTCCGTACGTCAAGTTCTCCGATGACGTCGGTCTCGGTCTCGCCCTGGCGCTGGGGGTGCAGCGCGAGGCGTCGCGACCGTTCCGCTTCGGCAGTGGCGCGAGCGTGGAGGCCACGTTCGGGATCTTCCGGGCCTGGACGGCCCGGGTCGGCGCGGCCACCACCCACAACGTGCGCCAGGACAGCGGCGCGTTCGGGGGCTACAGCGGCACGGTCGTCCTGCTGCGGCGATTCTGACGAGACGACGAGGACTGCACACGTCATGAGAGCACTCATCACCGGGGGCGCGGGATTCATCGGCTCGCATCTGGCAGGACGGCTGCTGGGCGCGGGACATCGGGTGGACGTGCTCGACGATCTGTCGACGGGGAGCCTGGACAACCTCGCGGGGCTCGCCGGACGGCGGCGCCTCGAGACGGTGATCGGCTCGGTCACCGACGCCGAGGTCGCCGGTCCGCTGGTCGAACGTGCCGACATCGTATTCCACCTTGCCGCGGCCGTCGGCGTGCGCCTCGTCGTGCAGGCGCCGATTCACACGATTCAGACCAACGTGAACGGCACCGACGTCGTCCTGGAGCACGCCCGCCGGAAGCGGACGCGCGTCATCGTGGCCTCGACGTCCGAAGTCTACGGCAAGAGCCACGTCCTGCCCTTCCGCGAGGACGCGGATCTGGTGCTCGGCCCGCCGACCAAGTGCCGGTGGGGCTATGCCGCCAGCAAGCTGATCGACGAGTTCCTGGCGCTGGCCTACTGGCAGGAGCACCGTGTGCCGACGACCGTCGTGCGCTTCTTCAACTCGGTCGGGCCGCGCCAGAACGGCCGGTACGGGATGGTGCTGCCGAGCTTCGTATCGCGCGCCCTCGCCGGCGAGCCGCTGATCGTCCACGGAGACGGCCGGCAGACGCGGAGCTTCACCTGGGTCGGCGACGTGGTGTCGGCGCTGACGGCGCTGGCCGAGGAGCCTCGTGCCGTCGGCGAGGTGTTCAACGTGGGCAACGACCGCGAGATCAGCATCGGCGAGCTGGCGCTCAAGGTCAGGGCCATGGCCCGCAGCGATTCGCCGATCGAGTTCATCCCGCATGCCGAGGCGTTCGGGGAGCACTTCGAGGACATGGCGCGCCGCGTGCCCGACATCTCGAAGCTTCGCGTGATGGTGGGCTACGAGCCCCGCGTCCAGCTGGACGAGATCGTTGCGCGCACGATCGAATACTGGCGCTCGACGTCTGCCCGTGCGACCAGCCAGGACGTGATCGCCGCGCCGCTGATGGCGGCCTCCCCGGCCTGAGGCATCCGCGCCGGCCGGGGCTCGACCGGTGCCTCTCCTACGCGCGCATGTGCCGCGCCAGCGGGAGCTCCCGGTAGCGCCGGCCGGTGGCCGCGTGAATCGCGTTGGCGAGCGCCGCCAGCACCGGCGGCACGCCGGGCTCGCCCACACCCGTCGGCAACGCGTCGCTCTCGACCAGGTGGACGGTGACCTGGCGCGGGGCGTCGGCCATCCGGGCCACCTGGAAGTCGTGGAAGTTGCTCTGCTGGATCCGCCCGCCCGACGCGGTGATCTCGCCGGTCCGGGCCAGCCCCACGGCCATCACCGCCGCCCCTTCGAGCTGCGCACGCACGCGGTTCGGGTTGACGATCACGCCGGCGTCGGCGACCTGCTCCACGCGGGGCACGACGACGCCGCCGCGATCGTCCACCTCGACCTCGACGACCGAGGCGATGTAGCTGTTGAAGCTGCGGTGGGCGGCGATCCCCATCCCCCAGCCGTTGCCCGATCGCCGCTGTCCCCAGCCCGACCGCTCGGCCGCAATCTCGAGCACGCGACGCAGGCGGCGCGTGTCGATCGGGTAGCGGTCGATGGGTGCACCGTAGTTCTCGTACTGTACGCCCTGCGGTGCCAGATCCACGATGCGCCCGGGTCCAAGGAGGTCGAGCAGGAACTCCACCTCGTCACGACCGGCCGCCTTGGCCATCTCGTCGGCGAAGCTGTGCGCCGCGAACGCGTGGAAGTTGTTGGTCACCGCGCGGAACCAGCCGATCCGCACGTGGGCGTCGGCCGGAGCGTTCTCGACCCTGATGTTCGGCACGTCGAAGGGCAGGTCCACCAGGCCGAAGTCGAGCTCGAATTGCATCGGGTCGCGCGCGTCGGGCACGAAGGTCGACGCGATCGGCGGGAACGACGACCGCAGCAGCCAGGCGGTCGGCCGGCCGCGGTCGTCCACCGTGGCCCGGTGATGCACCGCCGCGGTCGTATGGTAGTAGTCGAAGCGCACGTCGTCCTCGCGCGTCCAGACGACCTTGACGGGGCGGCCGAGCCGTCGCGACAGCACGGCCGCCTCGGCCGCGTAGTCCGGCTTGGACTTGCGGCCGAAGCCGCCGCCGAGCAGCGTGACGTGGCAGGTCACGTCGTTGCGGTCGATGCCGAGCGCGGCGGCCACCGAGTCCTGCACGGCCTGCGGGTTCTGCGTCGGCACCCACAGCGTCACGCGGCCGTCGCGGAACTCGGCCACGGCGGCCGGCGGCTCCATCGAGGCGTGGGCCGCCATCGGGGTCACGTAGGTCGCCTCGAGGACCGTGCCGCCTGTGTCGCCCTTGGCGAACTCGGCGTCCACGTCGCCCAGGTTCCGCTTCACGTTGGCCGGCCGGCTGACGTTGTCGATGAGCTGCTGCCGCAGCGCGTCGGACTCGAGGACGGCGTGGGGACCGTCGTTCCACTCCACCTTGAGCGTTCGGCGTCCCTTGAGCGCGGCCCACGTGCTGTCGGCGACGACGGCCACACCCCCCAGCGGCTGGAACAGATGCGGCGGCGTGAAGGTGTCGAGACGGACGGTCTGCTGGACGCCGCGTTCGCCGAGCGTTTCGCGGTCGTCCACGCTGCGGATCGTTCCTCCGAGCACGGGCGGGTGCTCGATCGAGGCGTGGACCATCCCGTCGCGGAAGACGTCGAGGCCGAACTGGGCCTTCCCGGTCACGATATCGGACTGGTCGTAGATCGAGGTCTCCTGGCCGATGAAGCGCCACTCGGATCGTGGCTTGAACGTGAGCGAGGCCGGCTCGGGCACGGACAGTCCGGCGGCCGCCGGGACGAGCGCGCCGTACGACAGGCGGCGGCCGCTCGACGCATGGACGATCTCGTGACGGCTGGCGGTGCACTCCGACACGGGCACGCCCCACTGGGCGGCGGCCGCGCTGAGGAGCATCGCCCGGGCCGATGCTCCGGCCTGCCGGAACGCCACGTAGAAGTCGCGGATCGAGCGCGACCCGTCGGTGTTCTGGTCGCCGTAGCGCATGTCCCCGATGCCCTGCTCGATCCGGACGCGGCTCCAGTCCGCCTCGAGCTCGTCGGCGGCCACGAGCGGCAGCGAGGTGCGGATGCCCGTGCCCATCTCGGAGCGGTGGGTGACGATGAACACCGTGCCGTCGGGCTCGATGCCGAGATAGACGCTCGGGTTGAGCATGGCCGTGTCGGCGCCCGTGCGCACGGCCGTGGCCTGGGCCCAGGCGGAGCGGGGCAGGACCTGCGCGGCCAGCACGAAGGCACCGGTCGAGAAGACGCCGCCGATGAAGCGGCGCCGGCTGACGTTCTGGATGGCGCTCATGCCCGCTCCTGTGCGGCCGTTCGGATCGCGGCCCGGATGCGCTGGTAGGTTCCACAGCGGCAGATGTTGCCCGTCATCCCGCGCTCGATGTCCTCGTCGCTGGGATTCGGCGTTCTCGCCAGCAGCGACGCGGCCTGCATGATCTGGCCCGTCTGGCAGTAGCCGCACTGCGCCACGTCGTGCTCGACCCACGCGCGCTGCACCGGATGGCTGCCGTCGGGACTGAGGCCCTCGATCGTCGTGATCGCCTTGCCCTCCAGCGCGCTGAGGGGCGTCTGGCAGGAGCGCGCGGCGACGCCGTCGACATGCACCGTGCAGGCGCCGCAGAGCCCGGCGCCACAGCCGAATCGCGTGCCTGTCAGACGGAGGTCGTCTCGGAGATACCAGAGCAGGGGCATCTCCTCGTCGCCGTCGAACGTGCGGGCCATTCCGTTGATCGTGAGTCTCACCATGCGCTGAAACCTCGCCAGGCCGACAGTATCACGCCATCACTCCCGGCGCAGTGTCCTTCCTGAGAGCGTCATTCCCGACGGAGTGTCGGCGCGCAGCCGTCGCAGGGCGCAAACGGCGTCAGGAAGAAGTTGTCCGGATCGGCGACGAGCGCCCCTTTGAGGTTCGGCGGAATCGGGACGGCCTCGCCACCCCGGGACGCGACCGTGAGGCCGGCGCCCTTCATCGCGGCGACGATCGTGTCGACGTCACGGGCCCGCAGCTGGAGCCGCGCCGCGCCGCGATCCTGGATGCGCATCCGGAGCGGCGTGCGGTCGACGCCCCGGTACTCGACGAACTCGATCTGGAGTGGCGAGCCCGCGACGCTGGCGTTGGCCCGGTGCACGTCGAGCGAAGACAGCCCGGTGAGGGCTCGCATCTGCGGCTCAGCGGTGAACGCCGTTTCGCCCTCCATCGTGAAGCCCAGAACGTCCCGGTACACGTGCGTCGTGCGGACCATGTCGGCCACGGCGATCGACAGGCGCATGTCGACGATGCGACTTCCGCCGCGGGCGCCTGCCGCGGTCCGACGCAGCTCGATGAACCGGCCGTCGACGTCACGAATCAGCACGGCGCGCGCGCCACCGGCCAGCGCCACGGGTCGTCCTCCCGGCGTGATCACCGCCGCGCCAGCACCCCGCGCGCGGGCCAGCGACGCGTCGACGTCGCCGACGACGAACACGAGCGTCGCTGTACCCGGGTCCTGAATCCGGAGGGGGATCGTCGCGTGCGGCACGTCCTGAACTTCCATGAACTCGACGCGCAGGTCGGTGCCGGGCACGCGTGCCGACTGGTGGCGCTCCCTCGCGCCAGGGATGTCGAACATCGCGAACAACTGGGCGTTGGCGGGGTTGTAGGGTCGTGCGCCGGTGGCCGGCAGCTCCGGGACCTCCATCCCGAACGCCTCGTGATAGAAGGCCAGCGAGCGGTCCATGTTCTCGACGAAGCTGGTAAAGGCACCGGTGCCGAGGATCGGGCCTCCGTCCTCGGGCGCGGTCCTCTGACCGGCGACCGGCATCGTGCGTGCGAGGAGCAGGAGACCGCACGCCGTCAGGGCGGCGATCAGGGGGCGTGGGACACGCATGCTGACGTCCTCGGGCGAGCTCGTCGCCGGTGCGGCCCCGGAAGAGGCCTGGAGGCGGATGATAGCGTGGCGACCGAAGCGGGGGGATTACCTGTTTCGGGTGGGGCGGCCGACATGGAGGTGCGGCGGCCCCTCCAGCGGGTATCATCTTCAGAACCGTGCCGGCCGTCGGCCCGGGCTCCGGGGCCCGGGGCGCGAACGGGCCGGCGCAGCGAGGTCAGAGTGAAACGGCTCGCGTCCATCGCCATCGCCGTGGCCGCCGCGACCACGGTCGCGCTCGGGCAGGAGGGCAGCGCCGGGCCGCAGCCGGGCCCCGAGCAGGCTCGTGACCTGCTCGGCACCTACTGCACCGGGTGTCACAGCTCGGCCGTTCGCGCCGGCGGCCTCGCCCTGGACGCGCTGCCCCTCGACGCCGTCCCCGAGCATGCCGAGGCCTGGGAGGCCGCGGTGCGCAAGCTGCGTGGCAGGCTGATGCCGCCACCCGGCAGCCGGCAGCCGGAGCAGCACGAGATCGATGCGTTTGTCGAATGGATGGAGGCGGCGCTGGATCGGGGCGCGAGCGGCCCCCTGGCGGGCCACGTCCCGATCCAACGCCTCACGCGCACGGAGTTCGCCACGGCGGTCAACGACCTGCTCGGCATCGAGCTCGACGGCGACGAGCTGCTGCCGGCCGAGATCGAGGTCGACGGCTTCGACAACATCGCGGCGGCCCTCAGCGTGTCGCCGGCCTTCCTCGACCAGTACGTGGCCGCCTCGCGCCTGGCGGCGCGGCTCGCCGTCGGCGCCGGCACGCCGAAGCCGGCCAGCGTGTTCTACCCGTTGCCCGAGGGTGACCAGCCCGAGGGGATTGCCGTCGACGGGGGCGAGGGGCGGTGGACGCAGGAAGCGCACGTCGATGGCTTGCCGCTCGGCACGCGCGGCGGCATGGCCTTCCGGCATCACTTCCCGGCCGACGGCGAGTACCGGTTCACGTTCCTGGATCTCGGCGGGCCCGAGTATTCGTACGCCTTCGAGACCCGCCATACGCTCGTGTTGCTCGTCGACGGACGGGAGGTCTTCCGCGAATCGCTGGGCGGCCTCGACGACCTCGCCCTCGTCGAACAGGGCGGCGCATCGGGGCTGGTAGAGGTCATGCGGCGGTTCACCGACATTCCCGTGCAGGTGGCCGCGGGTACGCATGCCGTCGTGGCCACGTTCGTCGAGCGCGCTCGTGCCGAGTCCGACGGGTTCGTCCCCATCGTGCCCGGCGACGCCTTCAGCCGGGGCCCACGGATGCCGCGAATGCGGGACGGGGTCAGGGTGGTGGGGCCCTTCGACGCTTCCGGCGTGTCGAGCACCCGGAGCCGGGAGCGCATCTTCGTCTGCGAGCCCGTGGCCGGGCAGGAGCGGGCCTGCGCGCGTCGCATCGCCGAGCACCTGGCCCGTCGCGCATTCCGCCGCCCGGTGACCGCAGAGGACATCGAGCCGTTGATGGCCTTCTTCGAGACGGGCCGCCAGCAGACGGCGGGTGAGTTCGACGCGGGGATCGAGCAGATGGTGGCGGGCGTCCTCGTCAGCCCCGACTTCCTCTACCGCGGCATCCAGGGGCCGGCTGGCGCCACCGATCGGCCTGGCTCGCCGAAGCCGCGAGGCGAAGGCGGCGAGGTCTTTCCGCTGACAGACCTCGAGCTGGCCTCCCGGCTGTCGTTCTTCCTCTGGAGCCAGGGACCGGACGCGACGCTGCTGGAGCTGGCCGAGGCGGGCGAGCTGAGCGCGCCGGGCGTGCTCCAGGCCCAGGCGCTGCGGATGCTGGAGGACCCCCGCGCCGCGAGCCTGGTCCGCACCTTCGCCGTCAAGTGGCTGGACCTCGACGCCCTCGCCGAGGCGGCGCCGGATCCGGATCTCTTCCCGACCTTCGACGAGCAGCTCAGGCAGGACCTGCGGATCGAGGTGGAGACCTTCCTCGAGAGCGTGCTGCTCGGCGGTCGCAACGTCGGGGAGCTGCTCACGGCCGACTACACGTTCCTCAACGAGCGGCTCGCGCGGCACTATGGGATTCCCTCGGTGCTCGGCCCGCAGTTCCGGCGCGTCAGGCTCGACGACGAGCGTCGCCGGGGGCTGCTCGGCAAGGGCGCGATGCTGCTGCGGACCTCCTACGGCGATCGCACGTCGCCGGTGCTGCGCGGCGCCTGGGTGATGGACAAGCTGATGGGCACGCCTCCCACCCCGCCGCCGCCAGACGTCGAGACGGACCTGGCCAACCGCGAGGGTGAGCCGCCGAGGACGCTGCGGGCACGGCTCGAGCGCCACCGGTCGAGCCCGAGCTGCAGCCAGTGCCACGGCGTGATCGACCCGATTGGTCTCGCCCTGGAGAACTTCGACGCCATCGGGCGATGGCGCGACGTGGACGAGGAGGCCGACGCCCCGATCGACGCCCGGACGAGGCTGCCGAACGGACGCACGGTAAACGGCCCGGCGGAGATGCGCCAGGCGATCTTCGGAGACACGGAACTCTTCGTGCGCGCGCTGACCGAGCGCCTGATGATGTACGCCGTGGGCCGGGAGCTCGAGTACACCGACATGCCGCAGGTCCGCGCCGTGGTGCGCCGCGCCGCGGCCGAGGACTTCCGTCTGTCGGCCATCGTCTCGGGTATCGTCGCGAGCGACGCCTTCCGCCTGCAGGCGCGAGGCCCGTTGGACGAGCAACACTTGGAGTGACCATGTTCCTGACGAGAAAGCATCTGTCGCGCCGGACCGTCCTGAAGGGGGCCGGCGTCACGCTGGCGTTGCCGTTGCTCGATGCCATGGTGCCCGCGGCAACCGCGCTGGCCCAGACGGCGGCGGCGCCGAAGCTGCGCATGGGGTTCTTCTACATCCCGCACGGCGCGATCATGGGGAACACGTCGCACGGGCCGGCCATGGATCGCTGGACGCCGAGCGGGGCGGGCGCCGACTTCGCGCTGAGCCCCATCATGGCCTCGCTCGAGCCGCACAAGCGGTACGTGACCTCGTTTGGGAACCTCGAGAACCGGGCCATGGTGGGCGCGGTACACGGCCTGGCGCCCGCCACGTGGCTGAGCGGCACGCGCCCGGACAGCGGCTCGAAGGGCGCCAGCATGTCGCCGACGCTCGACCAGGTGGTGGCGCGGGAGATCGGCCAGGACACGACGCTGCCGTCGCTCGAGGTGGCGTCGGAGACGACCCAGCAGGCGGCCGCCTGCAGCGGATCGGCGTGCTACTACAACACGACGCTCTCGTTCCGCGACGCGCACTCGCCGCTGCCGATGGAGCACAACCCCCGCAAGGTGTTCGTGCAGCTCTTCGGCGAGGGCGACACGCCGGAGGAGCGGGAGGCGATTGCGGGGCAGACGCGGAGCCTGCTCGATCGCATCGGCGACCGGACGCGCGCGCTCCGGCAGGATCTCGGCGCGGGCGACCGGGCGGTGCTCGACGGCTATCTGGAGACGGTGCGCGAGATCGAGCGGCGCGTCGAGCTGGCGTCGAGCCAGGACCTGTCGGGCGTCGACCTGCCCGAGGCGCCGATCGGTGAGCTGGGTGCGTTCGAGGAGCAGGTCGATCTGCTGTTCGACCTGATCGCGCTGGCCTACCAGGCGGACCTCACCCGCGTGACGTCCTACATCATGGTGGCCGAGGGCACGACGCGCACGTACAACCACATCGGCGTGCCGGACTCGTTCCACCCGGTGTCACACCACGCCAACGACCTGGGCCGGCTCGAGAAGCTCGTGAAGATCCAGACGTGGCACGTGGAGCGGTTCTCGGCGTTCCTGGATCGGCTCGCCGGGATCCCCGACGGCGACGGGACGCTGCTCGACCACGCGATGTTCCTGTACGGCTCGAACATGTCCAACAGCGACCGCCACAACGGCCACCCGCTGCCGACGCTGCTCGTGGGCGGGGGTAACGGCAGGCTGAAGGGCAGCCAGCACATCGATTCGGGACAGCCGACGCCGATCGCCAACGTCCACCTGAC
>Ga0299906_10000953_pt1 | contig 25210 bp, 18 predicted proteins | sample RVTome_14_FD_200259 | JGI IMG/M metagenome (GOLD analysis project Ga0299906, IMG submission 200259) | Soil microbial communities from uranium-contaminated site in the Upper Colorado River Basin, Wyoming, United States - RVT145D125 (version 2) ...
ATCTGGCGTTGCTCACCGAGAGCGTGGGTCTCCGGTTTCGGTCGGACGTTCCGGTGGGCGTCAACCTGAGCGGCGGCCTCGATTCGTCCGCGCTCCTGGGGCTGGTGCAGCGGATCCAAGGCGCGGACAGCGACGTCAAGGCGTTCACGTTCGTGACCGGCGACCCGCGATACGACGAGCTGCCGTGGGTGCGCCGCCTGCTGGCGCACACCAAGCATCCGTGCGTTGTGTGCCGGCTGACGCCGGAGGACGTGCCGGAGTTGGCGGCAACCACGCAGCGCCACCAGGACGCGCCGTTCGGCGGGCTGCCGACGCTCGCGTATGCACGCGTGTTTGCGGAAGCACGCGCGCGCGGCGTGATCGTGTTGCTCGACGGGCAGGGCATCGACGAGCAATGGGCCGGCTATGACTACTACGAGCGTGCCGGCGAGCGCGGGGAGGGCGCCGTGGTGCAAGGCACGCGAGAGTCGCCCCTGCGCCCGGACTGTCTCGTGCCCGAGCTCGCGGCGCGGGCCGATCGGTGGGAGCCGCCGCGCGTATGGGGAGACCCCCTGCGCCAGCTGCAGGACCGCGACCTGCGGCATGTGAAGATCCCGCGCGCGCTCCGGTACAACGACGGCGTCTCGATGCAGTCCTCGACCGAGTTGCGGGAGCCGTTCCTCGACCACCGGCTCGTGGAGCTCGCGTTGCGGCAGCCTCGGGATCGGAAGATCCGCGGCGGCGTGCGGAAATGGCTGATGCGCCAGATCGTTGCGGAGCACCTTCCGGTGGATGTGGTACGCGCGCCCAAACGGGCGATGCAGACGCCGCAACGCGAGTGGTTGCGTGGCCCCGTGCGGCCGTGGGCGGAGTCGCTGATCAACAGCGCTCTCGAGACGCATGGCGGTTCCTGGCTGGATGCGCGAGCCGTGCGCGACGCGTGGCGTGTCTTTGTGACGGGCGGTAGCGACAACAGCTTCTACGTGTGGCAATGGCTCAGCCTGGGGTTGACCATGGAATCGTTGACGGCGGAGCGGGCGCGTGCCGTCGGCTAGCGCGATCGGCGCCGACGCCCGGCCCTGGTGGCCGACGCGGGGCGTGAGCGCGGGACATCCCCGCGGGTACACGGTCCCGCGCGCGCTGCTGCTCGGCGCCCGGGCCGCGTGGCGTCACCGTGGCCTGACGGCGGTGCTGCTCGTGGCGACCCTGAGCCAGGGCGCGCTGCAGGGCCTGCTCGTGTGGTTGCTGCGCGAGGTGCTCGTGCGGTTCAGCCAGGGCCAGGTCTCGATCGTCGCATTGCTCCTCGGCGCGAGCGTGATCCTGGTCGTCTGGCTCCTGCGGGCAACGGGAACCTACTTCGGCGAGGTCGTGGCGCAGCGGTTGACCAGGCGGGTGGAGGTGGAGTCGATGCAGCGGGTCCTCGCCACCCTGCTGAGCCTACCCGTGCGGTTCTTCGAGCGCAGCAGCCATGGCGATCTCGTGATGACCGCGTACGAGGATCTGAAGGGCATCAAGACGGTCATGGCGGGCGTGAGTACGGTCGTGCTATCCGCGTCCCGGTTGCTGGGGTTGGCGGTCGTCGCGTGGGTGATGAGCCCCGCGCTGGCCGCGCTCGGATTGATCGCAGTGCCGGCCGGCGTGATCCCGGCGTACTTCCTGGGACAGCGGATCACGCGGGCGGCGCACCGGGAGCGCGGTGCGATCGAGACGCTGTACGACGCGTTTCTCCAGGTTTCGACCGGCATCCGACCCATCAAGGTGAGCCGGGGCGAGGCGACCATTCTCCGACGAGCCGGCGAGATCGGCGACGGGCTATATCGGCACGCGGTCAAGAAGGCACGGGAGCGCGCGCTCTCGCGGCTGTTGCTCGAGGGCGTCTCGGGCTTCGGGCTCATCGCGGTGCTGGTGGTCGGCGGGCGGGAGGTGGGGATGGGGCAGCTCGACTGGCAGTCGCTGCTCAGCCTGATCATCGCCGTCGTCGCCGTGTACACGCCGATCCTGAGCCTGCTGACGGTGTACGGCCAGATCCGCGGGATCATCCCGAACCTGGAGCGCATCGACGTGCTGCTGGCGACGCCGCCCGAGCCGCCGGATCCGCCGCGCGCCAGGCGCGTGCGGGACGCCCCCGAGACGATCACCCTCGCGGACATCTCGTTCGGGTACGACGAGCAGCCGGTGTTGCATCGGATCTCGGCGGAGTTTCACCGCGGCGAGACCATCGGGATCGTCGGGCGGTCCGGCTCCGGCAAGTCGACGCTGTGTGGCCTCATGCTACGTCTGTACGAGCCCACCGGTGGCCGGATTCTGTGGGACGGCGTGGATCTGCGGGTGCTCCGCCGGGCCGACGTGCTGGACCGGTGCATGATCGTGCTCCAGGAGCCGTTCCTTTTCGCCGACACGATCGCGAACAACATCCGGATCGCGCGCCCGGACGCGCCGATCGAGGACGTCGTCGCTGCCGCGAAGGCGGCGAGGATCCACGCGGAGATCGTGGAAATGGCGAACGGCTACGATACCCCGGTGGGCCAGAGCCGGAGCGCGCGGGGGTTGTCGGTGGGTCAGAAGCAGCGGGTGTGCATCGCGGCGGCGCTGCTCAAGAACGCGCCCATGCTGTTTCTCGACGAAGCTACGAGCAACCTCGACGCGGTGTCGGAGCGATCGGTCCAGGAGGCGATCGACCGCCTGATGGCGGGACGGACCACGTTTCTGATCGCCCACCGCTTCTCGACGCTGCGGACGGCGGACCGTATCCTCGTGCTCGATCGCGGGCGGCTCGCCGGGCTCGGGACACACGAGGAGCTGGTGCGCGACTGCGCCGTCTATCGTGAGCTGCTGACAAACCAGGCGCTCGACGGCGCCCTGGAGCGCGCGGCGTCGCGCCTCAGCGTCGAGGCGGTGGGGTCGAACGCCGCCGCACGAAGTCGATGACCGCGTCCACCAGCCGGCCACCGTTGCCCCCGTCGACGTGGCCGCAGACGAACTCCGCGACCCACCGGCGCCCGCGCTGGTGCAGGGTCGGCGTCCGGAGATAGGCCCGCACCGCCTCTACGGTCTCCGCCAGGCTCCGGCTGAGCCACACGCCGCCGGACTCCGCCACGGGCCGGAAGTGACTCCACCGGTGGTTGATGTCCCGCACCAACTCCTGACGCGGCGCGCCGGGCGATGGGTCGTAATCGAGGCTCACCACGGGGCGGTCGCAGACGGCGGCGTCGATCGTCGCGGTGGACGCCAGATTCACCACCACGTCCGCGTGGCGGAAGCTGTTCACCCATTCCACGACTTGCTCCGCCGTCTGGAAGCGCGCGGATCCCCGTACGGCGCGCCCCTGCGTGCGTTGCACCGCGACGCGCGGCCCGAACGGTCGGACCATGTCGACCAGCGAGCCGTCGTCGAATTGAGGGTGAGGGCGGATCAGGAGCTGCGCCGCGCCGAGGTTGCCCGCGACGAGACGCCGAGCCAGGGCGATGGCGCCGTGGTGCTCCGGCAGGAAGTTGGGCGAGCCCAGGCAATAGAGAATGATGGGGCGGTTCGGGTCGAGGCCCCACGACCGCGCGCAGGCGCGGCGGGAGCGCAGGTAGGCCCGGTCGAAGAAGAGGTCAAACTGCGGCGCGCCGGTCACGTAGACCGGCGCGTGGCGGCTGTGCGGCACGCGATCGAGCAGGTGCCGGCGCATCTGCTCCGACCAGACGGCGTAGCCGTCGTAGCGGAACACGAGGCGGGTCTTCGTGGTGGGGTTGTCCCATGACGGGATGAACGCCAGCACCGGGATGCCCAACCCGATCGCCGCCGCGGCCACCGCGGGCTCGAGAAACTGGAACGGAGCGGTCGTTACCACCAGGTCCGGACGGGCGCTCGCGAGGCGTTCGGAGGCCTCGGGACTCCTGGCGTACCCGAGCAGGCGACGCTCGAGCCATCGCTCGAACGCTGTTTCGCCCCGCAGCCACGCGACCGCGCGCGCCGGCCCCCGGAGCATCCGCACCAGCTTCTGTTGATGCCGCCGGCGCACGTGGCGGTCCAGACTCAATCGGGAGTCGGCGGACAGACCGAAATCCCACGCGAAGTCGTTCAGGCGTCGCAGCAGGTTGAGGCGCTCCGGGAACGGCCCCACCTCGGGGAACGGGGCGAGCTGCGCCTCGATCTCGCGACACGCCCGGCGATACTCCGGTTGATCGGCCGCCGTCGTCCAGATGGCGAGATCGGTGTGCTGGGCGAGCGTCGCGAGGGCGCGGTTGTACACGAACATCCGGTCGGTGAGGAGCTGGCTGGAGAGCAACACCACCTTCGGCCGGCGCGGGAGGTCGGCACGCGGCGCCTCCGCGTGTGTCGTCGCCCCCCCGGACTGCGGCGTCACCGGCTGCAGCGCGTTGGTTTCCATGCGGTCGTCAGGATCGGGTGGCGATCGCAGGCGGCGCAGCGGCCGTGCCGGCGCGGTCGTGCGGCGCGGGGCGCGGCAGTCGGCCTCCCGCGGCGAGTGCCACGAGCGCGTCGGCCACGCGCGCGGCGGACGCGCCGTCGAGCGTGGGACCGAACATGTCGCGCATGAGGCCGCGGCGCGCGGCGCGGCGCCGCTCCGGCGCCGTGAGCGCCTCGCGGATCAGCCAGACCAGCTCGGCCTCGCTGCGCGCCAACCCCACCGCGCCGCTCGCGACGACGGGGCGGTAGTGCTCGTACCCGTAGTATTCGGACAGGCGAAGCGATCCCATGTCCGCGCCGTCGGGATCGTACGCGACGTTGATGACGGGCGTGTCGAGCATGCACAGCTCCAGCGAGACCGTCGAGGCCACGTTGATCCCGACGGCGGCGTGTCGCAGCATGTTCGTGAGCAACGGCACGTCCGCCGGCTCGGGCGTGAGGAAGCGCGTCTCCCACGGGATGTGGGGGAGCAGGATGTCCGGCCGGGTACGCCGCAGCCGCTCGAAGCGGTTGGACCGCTCCTTGGGGTAGACGCGCACGAGCAGCTGCGGCGGCCCCAGGTCGATCATCTCGGCCAGCCGGTCGGCGAGTGCCGTGACGATCTGCGGCTCGCCCGGGACATGATTGTCCATCCCCGTCGAGTAGAGCACGATCGGCCGCGCCGGATCGGCGCCGACCACGGTGCAGAAGCGCTCCCGGCTCCAGTGGTGAGCGGCCTGAAAGTGTGGGTCGAACTGCGGCGTGCCGGTCACGAACACGCGGTCGGGGCGGACCGACGGGTAGAGCGCAAGCAGCTGCCCGCGCAGGACCTCGTTCCACACCAGATAGGCGTCGTACGGAGGGATGATGCGGCCCTGCGAGGTCAGATTGTCCCACGAGAAGATGAACGCCGCGGTCGGAATGCCCAGCCATTGGGCCGCCTGGACGGGCTGGAGGCCGAGCTGGCCGTGCACGTGCGATGCGTTGAACACGAGGGTCGGGCGCAATTCCCTCAGCAGCTGGACAAAGCGGTCGCTGCGGCGCAGCCGCCGGCTCACCCCGCGCTCGAACCGCGACAGCAGATCGAGACCCCGCTGATTGGCGAACGGGCGCGCCGCGAGCTTCTTGACGGCCCGCTTCACCCGCTGGCGGGGCGATACCGCCTCGAGATCCCGCAGCCGCCATCGCTCACGCGCGGCCGCGGACCAGAGATGGCGGCCGTGGGCGAGGTCGAGGATCTCCCGCGTGAACCGGGTGGGCCACGCTTCCGCCACCGGCGCGAGGGGGACATACGGTCCATACCGCTCCCGCAGCATGTCACCGAGCGCCTCGTTGGGCACCACCGAAAGGACGGTCAGTCGTGCGTGTCGGCGAACGGCGTCGAGACAGCCGGTATAGACAAAGTTCCGGATGGCCTCGCCACGGGGAAGCACGGCGACGACGTGGGGCAATTTGTCACTGTCGGTACGCATGACACCATGATTCCTGCAATCTCCTGGCCGCCGTGCCGCCGTTCGCGGCGTCCGAGTTCGACCGGTCCACGAATTGCGAGAGCAGGCCTTGTGGCGACGAATGCACGGGCGTGCCGCCCGTCGCACCGCCCACCATTGCCGAGCCGACGATGCGCGAGGACAACCGAGCCCATGAACCTGACCGTCTATTCGCACAAGGAATGCTGGCCGTCGCCGCACGCGGCGACGGGCTTCGCCACGGACGGTGGCTTCGCGTTCCAAATGCAGGCGCTGTCGGAGCTGTTCGATCGCACGACGCTCGTCGTTCCGTGTGTGCGTCATGGCGGCCGCACGGAGGAGACGCCGCTCGAGGGGCACAGGCTCACCGTGCGCGCGCTCACGTCGGTGCCCGGGACGGGCCTCGTTCGCCGCCTGCTGTTCCCGCTGTGGGTGCTGCGGAACGCCGTCCCGCTGCTGCGAACCGTCGCGGAAGCCGACGCGATCCACACCCCGATCCCGGGCGACGTCGGGACCGTCGGTCTCATGCTCGCATGGGTGACCGATCGGCGCCTGTTCGTGCGCCACTGCGGCAACTGGTTTCACCGCCGGACGACGGCCGAGTGGTTCTGGGCGTGGTTCATGGAGCGACAGCGGAATGGGCGGAACGTCATGCTCGCCACCGGGGGCGGAAGCCGTCCGCCTTCGGTGCGCAACCCGCGGTTGCGTTGGATCTTCTCCACCAGCCTCACGCGGGGCGAGCTGAGCCGTCTGCGGCGGCGCCGCCGTGAGCGTGCCGGCGATCCGCCGCGCGTGATCATCGTGTGCCGGCAGGTCGAGGCGAAGGGCGCCGGAACGGTGATCAAGGCACTCCCCGAGATCGTGCGGACCGTCAGCGGTGTTCACCTGGACGTGGTCGGTGACGGGCCCGCGCGCGTGACGTTTCACCGGCTCGCCGGCGATCTCGGAATGGCGGACCGGGTGACGTTTCACGGCGCGGTGGGACACGAGCGCGTGCTGGAGCTGTTGCGGCGAGCGGACGTGTTCTGCTTTCCGACACGGTCGTCCGAGGGATTCCCGAAGGTGGTGCTGGAGGCCATGGCGTGCGGCCTCCCCGTGATCGCGTCGCGGGTGTCGGTCCTGCCCACGCTCCTGGGGGGTGGAGCGGGCATCGTGCTGGACGAGCCATCGGCGCACGCGGTGGCTCGCGCCGTGCAGTATTGCCTCCGCGATCCCGCGGCATACGCCCGGCTGTCGTCACGCGCCATCCACGTCGCGCAGGACTTCTCGCTGGAGCGGTGGGCCGGGGACATTGGATCGGAGCTCACGAGGGCATGGGGGCCGCTGCAGCAGCCTGAGATCGGACATGGAACACGTCGACGAGCGAGTACGGCGCGCTAGCCGCGTGACGGCGGTGGGACAAACTGTCCCGACCACGTTGGCCCACGCAGGACTTTTCTTCCTCGCGATCCACCTGCCGCTGGCCGTGGCCATGCGCGCGGAGCCGGCGGTTGCCGCGGCCCATGCCGGCGTGGCGGTGGCGTTCGGTCTCGCCGCGGTGCTCGTCGGGCGGGTGGATTGGCTGGTGTACGGTGCCGCGTATTTGGCCGGGGCGGACGTGCTGTGGAGGATGGTGGAGGCGCCGTTGCCGTGGGAGGCGGGGAAGTACGCCGTGATCATGCTCTTCGTGGTTGGCCTCGTCCGCGTCCGCCCGCTACGGATCGAACCCTATGCGGTGCTCTACCTGCTCATCCTCCTGCCGGCGATCCTCGTCATGCCGTACCGCCTGGCGTGGGACACGGGCCTGGAAGAGGTGCGCTTCAACCTGTCCGGGCCGGTCGCGCTCGCCGTGTCGGTGCTCTTCCTTAGCAACGTGCGCCTCGGCGGCGCCGAGTGGGTCCGCACGGTCCTGTGCCTGCTGGGCCCGCTGCTGTCCGTGCTGACGCTCGCCGCGCTGTCGACGCTCGGGGCGGACGACTTGGCGTTCACGCTGGAGTCCAACGTCGTCACGAGCGGCGGCTTCGGCCCGAATCAGGTGTCGGCCGTGCTCGGGCTCGGCGGACTCGTCGCCTTTCTCGTTCTCGTAGCACCGTTCGCGACGCTCGCGGTGCGGGTCGTCATGCTGGCCGCCCTCGCCGCGCTCGTCGTGCAATGTGCCCTGACGCTCTCGCGGGGCGGGCTGCTCGCGGCCATCGGTGCGGCGACCGTGGCCGCGGCGTTCCTCCTCCGGGATCGCCGCTCGCTCGCGCTCCTGTTCACGTCCTCCGTCGTCATCGGCACGGCCGCGGCGTTTTGGGTGTTGCCGCGGTTGAACGCGTTCACCGAAGGCGCGGTGAGCGGGCGGTTCAGCAGTCTGGAGACCACCGGCCGCTACGAGTTGCTGCAGCAGGAGATCGCGACATTTCGCGACCATCCCCTGACGGGCGTGGGACCGGGCGGGGGCAAGGCACTGCGCGCCAGCGGCCAGCCGGCGCATACCGAGTTCAGCCGCCTCCTTGCCGAGCACGGCGTTTTCGGGATCGGCGCCGCGCTTCTGCTGGTCGCGCTGGGGTTTCGGCTCGTGCGTCGCGGCACCACCCCGTACGAGCGCGCCGTGGCCGCCGGACTGGTGTGCTGGAGCTTCCTCACGATGATGCATTCGGCCATGCGCGTGGTCGCGCCGGCGCTGGTGTTCGGCCTCGCCGCCGTCCGGCTCCAGGCAGCGCGCGTCGCGTACCGACCCGCACAGGACCCCGGCCGCACGCCGGTCGGCACCCCGTGACCGCGATGCGCGCGCTCGCGCGGCCCCGGCTGCTCGTGGTATCCGCCGTAGCGCCGTTTCCCGGCACGGCCGGGCAGCAGGTACGCGTGCGGAACACGTTGCTGGCGCTCCGGCCGGCGTTCCACGTGGCGTTCCTGACCTTCGCCGGTCGTGCCGACGTGCAGGCGACGCGACGGGCGCTCGGCGATTTCGTGGACGAAGCGTTCGTGCTGCCGTCCGCCAGCCGGCGAAGCCCCGGGGCGCGGGTGTGGCACGGGGCGGTCGGCGCCCTGTTCTCCTTCGTCACCGGTCTGAAGCGCTCGAACTACGTCATCGGGCACGTGGAGCTCACCGCCAGGCGGATCGCCGAGGCCTGCGACCCGTCGGACTATGACATCGTCCTCTACGAATACTGGCATGCGCACCGGAGCGCGGCGGCGTTGAGGCGGATGGGAGCCGCCTGCGTGCTGGACATGCACGACGTGTTGTGGCGCTCGTACGAGCGGCAGCTCGGTCACCGGCTCGGCGGGTGGGCGCGCTGGTGGTGGGCGCACCGCCTCGCGGCCTATCGGTGGCGTGAGACGGCGGCGTGGCAGGCGTTCGATGCGGTGATCGCGATCAGCGAGGGGGAAGGGGCTTACGCGCGCGGGCAGCTGCCGGGGAAACGCGTCATCGTGGCCCCGATGGGGATCGACATCGACGACTGGCCGTACCGGTGGTCGCCGGCGTACCCGCCGCGCATCGGGTTCTACGGCCGGCTCTCGAGCCCCGCGAATCGGGAGGGTGTGGAGCGATGCGTGCGCGGGATCATGCCCGATGTCTGGCGCACAGAGCCTCACGCCGAGCTCTGGCTCGTGGGCGCGGATCCCCCGCCGTGGATGCGCGCGCTCGAGCGCGATTCCCGCGTGCACGTGACCGGCTTCCTTCCACGACCTGCGGACGTGCTCGCCACGATGACCGCCGTGGTGTGTCCGTGGCGCGGGCGCTTCGGGTTCCGCAGCCGGCTGATCGAAGTGATGGCGCTCGGTGTGCCGGTGGCCGTGACGTCGGACGCCGTCGCGGGGATGGGACTGCGGGAGCATCACGGCGTGCTGCTCGGTGACGACGACGCCCGCCTCGCCGAGCACTGCGCGTCGCTCATACGGGACCCAGACGGCGCCTGGGACCACAGCCGCCTGGCCCGGCGCCAGGTCGAGGAGAAGTTCACCATGTCCGCGACCTACGGGCATCTCGTCACGGAGCTGCTCGCGCTCGATGCTCCAACGCTTGCCGCGCCGCGCCCCGTGCCCGCCGGATGACCGATGCCGCGTCGCCTGCGGGTGGCCTTCGTGGCCGGCACACTGGAGTGTGGAGGGGCCGAGAAGCAGCTCTGCTACATGGTGCGCGCGCTCCGGGATCGCGGCGTCGCGGTCCGGGTGTACTCGTTCGCCGCGGGCAGCCACTTTGCGCGGGAGCTGGCGGCGCTCGGGACGTCGCCTGTGTTCGTGGGGCGTCACGGGAGTCCGGTGCTCCGGATCCCCGCGCTCGCGGCGGCCGCGCGCCGGTTCGCGCCGCACGTCGTGCAGTCGTCCCACTTCTACACCAACCTCTACGCCGCCGCCTGCGGGCGGCTGCTGGGCGCCCCGTCACTCGGCGCGGTGCGCAACGACCTGCTGCACGAATTCGCGGCCAACGGTCGCTGGAGCCGCTGGCTGCTGCGCGCCCCTTCGGCGGTGATCTGCAACTCGTGGCGCGCCGGCGGCTACGCGACGCAGCTGGGGATGGACGTCCGCCGGGTCCACGTGATCCCCAACGTGATCGATCTCGCGGCGTTCGAGCGGGCTGCCGGCCCCGTCGTGCGCCGTCCGCCGGGGGGGGCCGTCACGGTGGTGAGCGTAGCCCGCTGTGTGGCGGCGAAGCGCCTCGATCGCTTTCTCCGGGTGCTGCACGGCGCGCGGGCGAACGGCGCCGCCGTCCGGGGCGTGCTCGTCGGAGAGGGGCCGGAGCGCCCCGCGCTGGAGGCGCTGGCTGGGCGGCTCGGGTTAGGACCCGATGCCGTGCGGTTCCTGGGAGAGCGTCACGACGTGCCGCGGCTCCTCCGCGAGATGGATGTTTTGCTCCTCACGTCGGATCATGAGGGCTTCCCCAACGTCCTGCTCGAAGCGATGGCGGCCGGCATCCCGGTGATTACCACGCCCGCCGGGGACGCCGCGCGCCTGGTGGACGACGGCGTGACGGGCTACGTCGTGCCGCCCGGCGCGATCGACCGCATGGTGGAGCGGGTGAGCCGCCTGGCGGGTCGACCCGACGAGCGGCACCGGTTGGGGACGGCCGGGCGCGAGCAGGTCGAACGGCGCTACGGGCTCGGGAGTCTGGCGGAGTCGCTGCTGCGCTGCTACCGCGCGATCGGTGCGCGAGGCGTCGCTGCGGCGCTCGCCGAGCCCGCGGACCTCGTTGCGGCTGTGGCCGCGGCCGACGCCGCGGAAGCGGGCGCGTCGCGGCGTGCGTAGCGTGGCACCGTCCCGACCGGCGCGCTCAGTCGCGTATTGGCAGGAGGACGAACGCGGCGAATTCGTCGCCGGGGCTGGGGAGACGCTTGGCGGCGGTGCCGCCCGGGGCCGGTGGATCGACGTCGGCCATGGACAGCACGATCGGGGCGCCGGTATAGACGCCTTGGGCGACGGGCGCGCCCCACCAATCGAACACGTGCCGCACCTCGTAGGCCTGCCCGGGCACCAGACCGGCGCTCGAAACGTCCACCGGGACGCTGGCGAGCTTCTGCCAGTTGAACACGGCGATGTTCGCCCGGCCGGGCTCGTAGTCGTTCGGCCGCACAAAGACCGCGTTCTCCGTCGGCTTGCCGCCGGGGGTCGCCACGAACGTGCTGCCCCAGTCGTACCCGGTATCGCGCACCCACTCCGACCAGCTGCGGAGCGTATCCTCGGCGTCGTCGTGCCATACCCGGAATCGCGCGACGTCCGTCTCGCCGTAGTACGTGTTGTCGTGCCACGTGTACGCAGGAAAGCCGTCGGCCTGCGGGATGAACAGCCGCTGCTGGCCGATGATGAGCGTATTGTGGCGGTACGTCACCGCGTCCCAGTGGCTGGTGTACACGCTGCCGACGATGTAGTTGCCCTCGAACGTCCAGCTCTCGCCGCCGGCCGTGCCGTTGGGCCCGTACTGCACGGTGCCGGTCTGGCGGTCGCCGTAGATCATGTTGTTCGTGAACCGGATGTCCCGCATGACCAGCTGGTCGTCGGTGCGCATCACCAGGCCGGCGTTGATGTAGCCGGTCTGCACGGCGATGTTGCCGTCGACGGTGATCTCGGAGACCTCGGCCTGGGTGCCGAACAGCTGGAACTCGAAGTCACCGTTGGGCCCGTTGGCGAACCAGACGTTGTCCTTGAGCAGCTTGCGCGCCCCGGGGTCGTTCTGCACGTACGCCCCGTGCCCGTCCACGAGCCCGTTGTTGTAGATAAGACTCCCGTTGAGCTCGGCGCCCACGGCCTGCAGCCACAGCCCGACTCCGGTCCCGCCGGCGTCGTGCACGATCACGTTGATGAGCTTGATCCCCGGACTGCGGACGGTGACGGCCGGCTGGTCGGCCTCCCCGTCGTTGGTCACTTCGAGCCCCCAGAACCACGCGTATCCGCCGTCCTCGATCACGAGGCCGCCGTCGATCGTGGCGCGCTCACCGGGCTGCTGGCGGACCACTACCGGCGCCGCCGCCGTGCCCAGGAGCCGGCTGCGGAACACGCCCGTGTACGTCCCGCCGCGCACCCAGATCGTGTCGCCGGGGGCCACGGTGGGTGGGTGGTTCAGCGCGGTGGCCAGGTCCCACGGGTCGGCGGCGCTGCCGTCGCCGGCGGCCGAGCCGTCGTCGGCCACGAAGAAGCCCGCGACGCTCGCCGGTGGCGGGGGAGGCGGGGGCGGAGCGTCGGGTGGTTCGAAGGGTGTCGTTTGGGACGGATCCGCACACGTCACCAGGAGGGCGAAGCACGCCCAGGGCAATCGAAAACGTGCCATGATGTCGCCGCGTGTGAGCGGCCTTGGTCTCCGAACGGCGATGCGACGCCGTGATGCTGGAGGGGATGGTATGGCGAACGGGCGAGTATTTACAGCCGCTCGGGACGAGTGTCAAGAGACGAGCGTCACAAACGCGCGCCGATCGGTTCCCGACGGCGCTCACCGGCAGCCGGGACGGCGTACTGTTTCTCGGCGTGTTTCCGGCACCCACCGTGGGAAGTCGGCCGCCCAGTCAGGAAGTGGCCACGCGGCTGGCGTCGGTGGGCTGGCCGGTTCGGCTCGTGTCGACCAGGAGCTCCCGCCTCCTCCGCCTCGTCGAGATAATGGCCGCGATCTGGACGCGCCGCGGCGAATATGCCTGTGCCCACGTCGACGTGTTCAGTGGACGGGCGTTCGTCTGGGCCGCCGCCGCGACGGCCGCGCTGCGCTTGCTGCGCAAGCCGGTTCTGCTGACGCTGCACGGCGGAAACCTCCCGACCTTCGCCACCCGGTGGCCGCGGGTGATGCGATGGGTGCTGGGCTCCGCCGCGGCGGTGACCGCCCCCTCGGCATACCTCCTCGAGGCGATGCGGTCGTACGCGCCGGATCTGGCGCTGGTGCCGAACGGCATCGAGCCCTCGGCGTACACGTTCCGTGTGCGCAGCCCCCCGCGCCCGCGACTGCTCTGGCTGCGCGCGTTTCACCGGATATACGCGCCCGCGCTCGCGCCGCGCGTGCTGGCACAGCTCTCCGTGGAGTTCCCCGACGCGACTCTCACGATGGTGGGGCCGGACAAGCGGGACGGCAGTCTGGACGACACGCTGCGGACGGCGCGGGAGCTGGGGGTCGCCCAGCGCCTGCGCGTGGTCGGCGGCGTCCCGAAGACGGACGTGCCGCGCTGGCTGGCGGGGAGCGACATCTTCTTGAACACGGCGACCATCGACAACCTCCCCGTCAGCGTCCTCGAGGCGATGGCGGCCGGCCTGTGCGTCGTGACGACCGACGTTGGCGGGATCAGATACGTCGTCGATCACGGCGCGGAAGCCTTCCTCGTCCCGTCGGGCGACGCCCGCGCCATGGCGGCGGCCGTCGGGCGGATCCTGCGGGATCCGGGGCTCGCGGCGGCGTTGTCCACACGCGCACGCGCCACGGCCGAGCGGTACGGGTGGTCGGCTATCATGCCGGTGTGGAATCGGCTGTTCGAAGAGATCGCGGCGAGACGCGACCGGCGTCAGCGATAGCCGTGGAGGCCTATGACGCCGTCGAGCCGGTTGGTCAGCAGGTCGGCCAGCACGCGCGGCAGGCCGGCGCGCCACGCGTCGTTGGCGCCGTGGTGGATCTTCCAGCGGCGCACCCACCGTGTCTGGCGTGCATCCGGTTCGAGGCCGACCTGCTCCATCAGCCGGCGGAGCGTGCCGGCCGGATCGGCGATCAGGCCTTCGTAGCGGACGAGGTGATACGGATCGTGACTCTCGTGAAGGCGCTGCCGAATCGACAAGTAGCGATCGGCCAGGAGCGCGAGCTCGTCCTGCGGCGGCAGGACACCGGGCGACAGGCGGATCCAGCGGAACGGGTCGCATGGGCCTCCGGGGCCGTCGCCGGCGCGGATACGGTCGAGCGGCGCGCGGATCCAGCCGAGCCGCCACTGCGAGAAGACGACCGCGCGGGGATCGCGGTCGACCCACACGAAGGCCGCGTCGGGGAAGATGGACTTCACGAACGGGAAGAGCGGATACCCGGTGAGCTTGGCGACGAACCGCGGCCGTCGCTGCGCCCGCTGATGAGCGGCGACGACGCGTCGCAAGCGCTCGGCGCCCGCTCCATCGTCACACGCGTGGCAGTTGATCTTCCAGAAATCGGGGAAACAATGCAGCCAGATACGATAGGCTTCGGTCGGCGCCGGCAGTCTCCTCACTGGCCGGCCGCGCGCTTCCCACGGCACCGGACGGAGCGACGACAGCCGAGCGAGCGCGGGGCGGTGGGGAAAGCGGTTGGTCCAGCTCGAGAAGTACGCCAGGTCGCGGTGCAGCGACAGCAGCTCGTGCAGCAACGTTGTGCCGGAGCGGCCGGGGCCGAAGATGAAGATCGGCCGGGGGCCCACCAGCGACGGGCTCATGCGGCGCCCACCATCCGGCGTCGGAGGTGAGCCGATGCACGACGTGGCGTTGCGACTGTATTGGCGCCTTCCCTTTGCGCTGCGATCGCTGGTCGCCAGCGCGCGCGGCTGGCAGCTACGCCGGTGGCGCTACGGAGCGGAGACGGAGGAGCTCGTCGCGCAGGCGCTCGAGCGGGAGCGCTGGAGTCCAGCGCAGTGGCAGGCGTGGCGGGAGGAACGGCTGGCATTCGTGTTACACCGCGCCGCCACGCGAGTCCCGTACTATCGCGATCTCTGGTCGGCGCGACGGCGGCGTGGGGATCGCGCGTCGTGGGAGGTGCTGGCGCACTGGCCGACGCTGGAGAAGGAAGCGGTGCGCCACCGGCCCGAAGCGTTCCTGGCGGACGACTGTCGCCCCGAGCGGATGTTCGAGGATCACACCAGCGGCAGCACCGGAACGCCGCTGCGCCTGTGGCAGAGCCGGGCCACGGTGCGGCAATGGTACGCGCTGTTCGAGGCACGCTGGCGCCGCTGGTACGGGGTCTCGCGGCACGACCGCTGGGCGATCCTCGGTGGGCAGATGGTGGCGCCGGTATGGCGGCAACGCGCGCCGTTCTGGGTGTGGAACGCCGCGCTGCACCAGCTCTACGTGTCGGTCTATCATCTGAGCCCGCGGCTGATCCCCGACGCGCTGGCCGCGCTGCGGCGCCACGGGATCACGCACGTGCTCGGATATCCGTCCGCGCTGGACGCGTTGGCCCGGAGCCCGGTGTCGGACCGCCGTCGGATCGAGACGCTGAAGGTGGCGATCGCGAACGCAGAACCCGTGTACCGCCACCAGCGCGCCCGCATCGCATCGGGGCTGCGGTGTCCCGTCCGCGAGACGTATGGGATGGCGGAGGCGGTGGCGGCGGCCGGGGAATGCGAAGCGGGTCGCCTCCACCTGTGGCCCGAGGCCGGGATCATCGAGCTGTTCGACGGCGACGCCGGCCGCCCGGGTGCGGCGGTGGGAGACCTCGTTGCTACGGGCCTCCTCAATCCCGACATGCCGCTTATTCGCTACCGGACCGGCGATCGTGCCACGCGCGCGACGGATCAGCCGTGCCCGTGCGGCCGGACCTTGCCGGTCCTGCGGCGGATCGAGGGCCGTCGAGACGATGCAATCGTGACGCCGGACGGGCGCTGGGTGGGCCGGCTCGATCCGGTGTTCAAGGGCGGACTGCCCATTCGGGAGGCCCAGATCGTTCAGGAGGAGATCGATCGGATCCGCGTGCCGTACGTGCCGGCCCCCGGGTTCGCGCCGCGCCACGCCCGGCAGATCGAGACGCGCCTGAGGGCGCGGCTCGGTCGGGTGACCGTGATCTTGGAGGAATGCGACCACATCCCGCGTGGTGCCGGCGGGAAGCTCCGCGGAGTCGTCTCGCTCGTGCACCGCCGGCGCGCCTACGCGACGGGCGGCGCCGCCGTGCCGCGGCAGTAGTTGGTGAGCCATCGATCGACGCCGCGCCGCCACCGCGATCCGGCCCCGGCAAACTCGAGCAGGACGCGCAGGCGGCGCGCCGGCGTGTCGCGGGCGCCCGTGAGCGGGTAGTGGAAACGGCGCAGGTGGTCGGCGGCGAGTCGCTCCACGACGGCGATGGCCCACGGGGGCAGCCGGCGCCAGACGACCGCATTGGCCGGGTCGATCGGCCGCACCAGCTTGCGGTGCGCGTCGGGCTCGGCGTCGGTGTCGCGCCGTACTACCGGATCGGCGCGGCGCCGCTCGAGCGCCAGCATGCCGGCGTCGTAATCGATCCCCAACGCTCGGCAGAGGCGCGCCAGGACCGCCGCCGGCTCGCGGACGAGCTGCTCGTAGGCGACGCGCAGCACGAAGCCGGACGGCAGTCGGGCGGTGGCGTCCCCCACCACGTCGGTCCAGGCCATCCACTTCAGGGTTTGTCGGGCGAAGAACCGGACCGCGGAGCGCGTAAACGGGGGCCGCGCGTCCGCCGACGCGGCGAGCTTTTTCCGATAGTACGAGAGCAGCGCGCCCCGCGGGTCGCGCACGATCTCCACCACGAGACCCGAGGGGTACATCTCATGGATCGACGGGAGGAAGAAGGCGTTTCCCAGGCTCTTCTCTCCCCACACGAGCGCGCCGCTCGCCCTGGGCAGCAGGCACTCGTAGAGCTGGCGGAACGATCGCGGCTTCCGGCACCAAAGGCACGAGGCCAGGACCGCCCGCGGGAGCCGCGCCAGGTGCCGCCGGCAGAGACCCACCTCGGTGAGGTGGCGGTACAGGTCCGGGCACGCACCAGGAGCGAGCGTCGAGCGCACGGTGAGGCCGCTCCAGCACATCGCCCGGATGATCTCCGGCTCGTTGACGAGGGCAACGTCGGGATGCGCGTCGAGGAGCGCGCGCAGCAGGGTCGTGCCCGATCGCGGGAAGCCGACGATGAAAAGCGGACACTTCACACGCTCGCGCATACTAGGGCACGGCATCGGCCGGCGCCGGGCCGGCACCGATGAGGGCACGGTGGAGCCGCGTGAGCGACCGGATGATCCGCGCGTTCCCGCGATACGTGGCGCCGAGGTCGGACAGGTAGTGCCGCACGACCAACTCGCAAAACGCTTTGCACGGTACCGCGAAGAAGACCTCCACATAGCGCGCGATGCCGTCACCCTTGACCCGCTCGCCGAGGAATCGGGTGTTCCAGGCGGCCATCCCCATGGCCAGATGGTCGTACCGGTAGAGCCTCACGTTCTGGGAGGTGTACTCGGCGATCAGACGGCGCTTCTGATGCGCCACTTCCGTGACGTCGACGTACCCGTTGGGAAAGAGGACGTTGTGGACCTGATAGCCCCAGATCTGGCAGTGCGGCAACGGGCGAACCAGGTGCGCCAGCCAGACCAGGTGGTTGACCATGCGGTGCTTCGCCGGCGCGTCGAACAGCCAGGGCAGCATGATGGTCGCCGGCCGGATGCGCTCCACGAGCGCGCGCAGGCGCCGCACGTGCTCGACGGTGACGTCGCACGTGGTATTGGAGATGCCGAGGTCGTGCTTCTCGGCTCCCAACGCGGCACAGACGCGGTCGGCTTCGGCGCTGCGGATCGAGACGGAATCGGGCACGTCGTGAAGCTCGCCGTCCGTGACGTACGCGATGTGGATCGGCACCCGCCGGCGCGCGGCGAGGCTCAGCGTGCCGCCCGCTCCGATCACCTCGTCATCGGCGTGCGGCGCGAGCACCAGGACCGGGCGCCCAGGCGGCAGGTCGAGCGGGACGGGCTCCAGGACATCGCGGAAGTACTCGGCCTCGATCGCGCGGGCCAGGTGATTGGGGTCGGCGATGGCCTCCCAATTGCGGACCAGGAAGTGATATGGCCCGCGCCGGGCCAGCGTGCGCCCGAGTTGGAACACGAGGGAGCGGATGAGCCGAGCAAGCGACCGCCAGCCTGACATATCACCGGATCCGGCGTCGGGGGTGCCCATCCCGGATACGCAGGCCGGGGCGCGGGTGCCGCGCCCTCACCTTCAGCTTCCGTGCCAGCCCGCGACCGCGGCGGCGCCTGCCGATCCGCCCTTCGTGACGGTGATCATCCCGTGCCGCAACGAGCGGGAATACATCGTTCGGGCGCTCGACTCGATTTCCCACGCCGAGTACCCGTCGCGGCGCCTCGAAGTGCTCGTGGTCGACGGCATGAGCGACGACGGCACCGCAGAGCTGGTGCGCGAGTACGCGCGCCGGCATGCAAACGTCCGCGTGGTGGAGAACCCGTCGCGGACCGTGCCGCCCGGCCTCAACGCCGGGATCACGGAGGCCCGCGGCGACGTGATCATGCGGATGGATGCCCACGTCGAGTATCCACCCGAATACGTGCCGCGGCTGGTGCGGTGGCTGGAGGAGACCGGTGCGGAGAACGTCGGCGCCGCGTGCGTCACCCGCCCGGGCGCGTCGACGCCAATGGCGCGGGCCATCGCGGCCGCCCTGAGTCACCCGCTCGGTGTGGGAGGCTCGCGCTTTCGGCTCGGAACGCGGCGGCTCCGGGATGTGGATACGGTGCCGTTCGGCTGCTTCCCCCGGCGAGTGTTCGACCGCTTCGGGCGGTTCGACGAGGAGCTGACGCGCAATCAGGACGACGAGTTCAATCACCGCATCGTGCGGGGCGGTGGCCGCGTCCTCCTCGTGCCCGACGTCGTGTCGTACTACTACGCGCGACCAACCCTGCATCAGCTCGCGAGGATGTTCTTTCAGTACGGGGTGTTCAAGCCACTGGCGGCGCGCAAGGTGGGTCGCATCACCACGCTGCGGCAGCTCGCGCCGCCCACCGCCGTGGGCGCCGCGGTCGCGCTCGGGCTCTGCGGCATCTGGAGCGAGGGCGCGCGCATCGGATGGCTGGCGGGAGCAGCGGCCTACGGCGTGCTCGTCGCCGCCGCAGCGGGCGCCGTGGGACGGCGCGCCGGCGGCGCCGTGGCCCTGCGTCTCCTGGTCGCGTTCCCGGGGATCCACGCGAGCTACGGTCTGGGCTATTGGCTGGGGCTGCTGCGGCTGGCGTTCCGCCGCCGGCCCCGCAAGGCGCAGGACCTTCCGCTCTCGCGCTGAGCGCATGGAGACGGGCGCTCGGCCACGATGACCCGTGCGCGGGTCAAAGTGTCACGCGCTTCCCGCCGATCGGGCCCGTGGCGCACCGACCGGCGGGAGGGCCGCGACGAGTACATCGGTGTCTACCGGCTTGGCGAGAAACCCGTGGAAGCCCGCCCGCATGGCGCGCTCCCGAGCCTCCGGTTCCGTACGCCCCGAGAGCGCGACAAACGTCGCGTCGCGGAGTTCTTCCATGGCAGCCAGCCGCGACACGAGCGCCAGCCCGCTCATGTCGGGCAAGGTCAGGTCGAGAAGCGCGGCGTCCGGCGGCTCCGCCCGCGCGGCCGCGATGCCGCTGGCGCCGTCGCGGGCAACCCGAACGGCGTAGCCCCGCTGCTCGAGTAGCGCGGCCAGCATGGCACCCGCGTCGGGATCGTCCTCCACCACGAGCACCATCGTCTGACGGTCGACGGCGGCGCCGGCCGTCGGTGCGGTGCGCGGCGTCCGCGGGTGTCGCCGCTTGGGTTGCACCATCGATACTCCGGTCAGCGGCCCCGTAGCGACCGTCAGCCGGAAGCGGCTCCCACCGCCCAGATGGCTGCGCACGGCGATGTCACCGCCCAATCGGCGCGCGAGATCGCGGCTGATGGCGAGGCCCAGCCCCGTCCCCTGCGCGGCGCGCGGCCCGGCCTGGAAGGACCGCTCGAACACCCGAGCCTGATCCGCGGCGCCAATCCCGTCGCCCGTATCGATGACGTCGAACCGGAGCCGGGGAACGGGGCGATCCGCCAGGAACCGCACGACCACGCGGATCTCCCCGCTGTCGGTGAACTTGACCGCGTTGTCCAGCAGATTGACGAGGATCTGGCGCAACCGGGTTGGGTCCGTTTCGATCGTCGCCGGGAGCGTTCCCTCGAACTCGATGCGCAGCGGGAGACCCTTCTGCCCCGCCCGCGGGGCGACGAGCGCACACGCCTCGGCGACCAGGGTATCGGGGGCGGTACGCTCCTGCACGATGGCCACCGCGCCTGCTTCGATGCGCGACGTGTCAGCCAGATCGTTGACCAGGCGGAGCAGGTGCTCCGTGTTCACCTTGAGGGCCGCAATGTGCGCCTGCGTCTGCGCGTCGCCCCCCGACCCCGCCGACAGCAGGTCGGTGTAGCCGGTGATCGCCATCAAGGGTGTGCGCAGCTCGTGGCTCACTTGGGCGAGTACCTCGCTCTTCGCGGCGCTGGAGCGTTCGGCTTTGGCGTACGACGAGCGCAGACGGGCGTGGTTGCGTGCCCGATGGGCGAACGCACCCAGCTCGCCGCTGAGCGATACCGCGAATCGGTACCACGACGCGAGCGAGCCGTTCGTGGAGCGCCCGCTCGCCGTGACCGCACCCACGAACTCGCCGTCCGACGCGATCGGGATGCCCAGACGGAGCGTGCCGTCGTGCGCGTCGTGCGGCGGCGGCGCGGGGATGACCGGGTGGGCCCGACCTCCCGCCTGCACGTAGGGTACGAGGGTGTTCCACACGGCGCCGGCGAGGCCCTCTCCGCGGCCAACGCGCGCGCCGCCAAGGGCGTCCGCCGTGAAGGGTGCGGCGCTACCGTTCGCTCGCGCGACGCACTCGAGCACTCCGGCGGCCGGGTCGAGCAGCCAGAATTCGGCCAGGTCGAGGTCGAGCGACGTGCGGAGCGCGCGGGCCACCCCTGGGGCCGCCGCGCGCAGGTCGGTGGTCTCCACCAAGACCGCGCCGATCGCGTGGAGCGCGCCGAGTCGCACCGCATCGCGGGCCATTTCGGACGCCCGCCGGAGCCGGGTGACGTCCATTTGCACGCCGCGCACGCGCCACGGTTGCCCGTCGTCGCCATAGGTTACCGCCCCGCGCATCTGGATCCAGCGGTCGGGGCCGTCGGGCGGATTGATCCGGAACGCCGCGTCGAGCGCGGGGCGGCTTTCCGAAAAGGCGCTATCGAAATAGGTCTCGAGGTGCGGCCGATCGTGCGGGTGCACCAGTCGAACCCATCCGTCGTATGTGTCGGGCGCCGGTCCGGTCGCGAGGCCGTAGATGGCGTCGAGACTCGGAACCGCGTAGATGCGCCCCGTCGGCGGGGTCCAGTGGAACATGGCAAGGCGCAGACTTGCGAGGTCCTGGCGAAGCGGGGACACCGCGGCCGCTCCGGCTGCGATGGGAGGCGAACGCATCAGCCCCTCCCGGCGCGCCGCTTCCGCGTCTGGTCCTCGACCGCGCCCGCGCGCGGCCGATAGTCCGCGAGACCGGACGATCACCGCAGGGATTGCAGGGCGGGCGTGGGTATCCATACGCCGATCGTGGACGGCGCCGCGGTGCGCTCGGTCCACATGCTGCCCCCATGTCCGGCGATCGTGGCCTGTGCCACAGAGAGCCTCATCCACTCCCGACTCTGGCTCATCGCGCTCGGGTCGAACGGGCCGAGATCCTTGGGCGGCGGAGCGGGGGCGGCCGAGTCGGGGCCGCCGAAGGCGATACGCAGCCGGATCCCGCCATGCGGCCCCGCCGCCGGCTCCGCCCTGACCCGGACGGTGCCGTCACCCGTTTCGGCGACGGCATACGTGAGCACGGCGTGGAGCGCGCGGATCAGCTTGGCCCGATCGCCCAGGACGGCCGGGCAGTCCTCGCTCACCTCCAGGGACACCTGGACGTCGCGCACCGCGGCGGCCTGCCTCACCCGGCTCTGCGCGGCGGCGACGAGATCCGGCAGGGGCGTCCAGGACGACTCGCGGGCGTCGGGCGCCGTCGCCCCGCGGACCGCGTCGGCCATATCCTCGAGAAATCCGGTGGTCTCGTGCGCCACCCGCCGCATCAGCTCGATCTTGGCGCGGCCCTGCGGCGGCGTGGTGCGGGTCTGCAACATCACGTCAGCGCACAGCGCGATGGTGTTCAACGAGTTGCGAATCAAGTGCGTCGCGGCGCGCACCGCCGACACGTTGCCGCTCTGCTCGGCGCCTCGCGCGGTGCGGATCAAGAGCGCGGCGTCCTGCGCGAGGCGGAGCAGCCGGCGTCGCTGTTCCCGGTCGAACGCCCCCACACGGCGCCCGACGACCAATGAGCCCCATCGCCCGCCATCGGCCGAGGCGATCTGGATCGAGAACCGATGCCACGAGGCCGGGAGCGTCGCGGCGAGATGACGCGATGCGTCGCTCTTCATTTCGCTCACCCGCGGCGTATCCCCATCGGCATCGATCTCGCAGACGATGCTGGCGGCCGGTGCCGGCCGGGTGACGAGCAGAACCGCGCCGTCGGCGCGCGCCGTCCGAACGGCACGCTCGACGACGAGGGACGCGGCCACGACGAGCGCGTCGGATTGGGCGCGCTCCGAGAGGGAGTTGGCAATCTGACGTATTGACGTACCGGCGGCCTGGCGCTCACGGTCGGCCGCACCTTCGAGGTTCGTGATAGTTGTTACAGAGGGATTCATGGCTTCGTGACGCTCCTCTCGTCCGCATCGTCCACCGCCTCACCTGGCAGCCTCGCGGTCGAACGGCACCGCGCCGTCGACGCCAACACTGCACAGTGCCGTTAGACGTGCGTTAGCGTCGAAAGGGTGCTTTGCGCGCGCCGCCGTTAGAAGATCGTTATGCGCCCGGGCGGCTTCACGGCAGCCGCCGCGGCGAGCGGGACGGGTGGGCTCACGCGGACGTTGCTCGAGGGGTCGTGATGTCCACCTCGAGGTGTGAACAAACGCCGAAACTGGGGCGGTGGCAGGGTGGGGCGCCGGTACGGGCGCGGGGCACATGCGTTGCGGGGTATGGCAGTATGCAACGGCCAACGGGAGCGGGCACGCGTCCTCGCGTCCTGATTGTGGAGGGCGATCGGCTGCTCCGAGAAGCGATCGCCGACGCGCTGCGCGTATCCGGGTATGGTGTCCGGACGGCCGTGGAGGGGCCCCAAGCCGCCGCGACACTCCGTCGCGAGGCGATCGATGTCGTGCTCGCCGATTTGGACATGGCCGGCCGGGGATACGGCGATCTGGCGCGGGCGCTCGAAAGCTTGCCTCACGTGGGCGTGATCTGCCTGGCCGGGCAGTTCACGACCGAGGCGAAGCAGTGGAGCGACGCGCTGCGCGCGGCGGCACGACTCGTCAAGCCGCTCACCCTGACCGCGCTGCTGCGCCACCTGCGGGGGCTGGTGCGGCAAGGCCGATCGCAGCGCACGCAGGGCGCGTGACTCCGGTCACCGCCGCCGACGTTCCCACCTTCGTATCCTAAAAGCATCTCGCGCCGTCGAGCCCGCGCCCGGTTTCGCGACCGCAACCAGCGGACGCGCGGCGGTGCGTCCGAGCGGAGGTGTCTATGCTCGTGACGGCCACCCCTCCTTCCAGTCTGGAACTCGACGTCTCGTCCAGGGCCGCGGACGAGGCGCTCCAGAACGTACGCGTGCTGATCGTCGAGGACGACGAAACGGACGGCGAGCTCCTCGCGGACGTGCTGCGGGGAGCAGGCTGCGTGGTGGAAGTAGCCGCGGACGGGGCCGCCGGCCTCCAGGCGGTGGACGCCACGGCGTTTCAGGTGGTCCTGCTGGATCTCTGCCTTCCCGACATGTCGGGGCTCGAGTTCCTTGGCGAGCTGCGGAAGCAGGAGTCCGCCCCGCCGGTGGTGATGGTGACGGGTCACGCGACGATCGAGACGGCGGTGGAAGCCACACGCGCGGGCGCTGTTGACTACCTGACCAAGCCTCTGCGCACCGACGTCCTGTTTCTCACGTTGGGGCGCGCGGTCAAGCTGGCGGCGATGCATCACGAGCTGGCGCGGCTGAGGCGTAACGCGCTTGGCGGGCCGCGAAGCCTGTTCGTGGGTAAGGCGCCGGCCGTGGAGCGGGTGTTCGATCTCGTCGAGCGCGTGGCGCCCGCCAACACGACCGTGCTCGTGACCGGCGAGACGGGGACGGGAAAAGAGCTGCTCGCCCGCGCCATCCACCAGCTGTCGCCGCGGCGTGATCGTCCGTTCGTGCCCGTGCATTGCGCCGCCCTGTCGGCCACGCTGCTGGAATCGGAGCTGTTCGGGCACGTGAAGGGGAGCTTCACCGGGGCCGTGGCGGCGCGGCGTGGCTTGTTCGAGGAGGCGATCGGCGGCACCCTGTTTCTCGACGAGGTCGGCACCATTCCGAGCGAGATGCAGGTGAAGATCCTGCGCGTGCTGGAGGAGCGTGAGATCCAGCGGGTCGGCTCGAACGAGCGCATTCCGGCGGACTTCAGGCTCATAGGTGCCACCAACGTGGACCTCGCCGATGCGGTGGCGGCGGGGCGCTTCCGCCGGGACCTGTTCTACCGGCTGAACGTCTTTCCCATCCGGGTGCCGCCGCTCCGCGAGCGTCGGACCGACATTCCCCTGCTGGCCGAGGCGTTCCGTGTCCGGTTCGCGCGGGAGAACCGCACCGACCCGCCCGCCATCGCGCCCGAAACGATGCGGCGGATGATGGAGTTCCCGTGGCCCGGGAACGTCCGCGAGCTGGAGAACTTCATCGAGCGCGCGCTCATCTCCTATGCGGGCGAGCCGGCGATCCGGTTCGACCTCGACGAGTCGCCACCGCAGGCGGCCGTCGGCGGCACTCTCGAACGGGCGTCCGAGGAGGTGTGGGACCTCGACCGTCTCGAGCGGGAATACATTTTCCGCATGCTCGAGAGGGCCGGAGGTCACCGGGGGAAGGCGGCCCAACTCCTGGGGATCTCGCGCCGCACGCTCCACCGTAAGCTGGCGCTGTACGACCGCGAGCCCCCCTCCCGCGTGTACCTCTCTCGCTCCGCCCGCTGCTCCCACTCCTCCCGCTCTTCCTGGTCCTCCCCCGCCCACGGGACAAAACGACCCCTCGACTGACCCGCCGATGGGTCACAAAGTGTCCGAAAGCACCGGGTTGCATCGTTCGGTCTCGGGAATAGACCTTGCCCCTCTCGATGGGCGATGACCCGTGAGCGAGTGGTGCAGATCGAGGAGCCGCGCCTGCCTGGCGGCGGCTCGGTGGCCGAAGATGCGCCAGCGAGGCGGCGGG
>Ga0299906_10000954_pt1 | contig 25200 bp, 26 predicted proteins | sample RVTome_14_FD_200259 | JGI IMG/M metagenome (GOLD analysis project Ga0299906, IMG submission 200259) | Soil microbial communities from uranium-contaminated site in the Upper Colorado River Basin, Wyoming, United States - RVT145D125 (version 2) ...
CCGTGATAGCTCTGACCGCCATAGTAGCCGTGGCCGCCGCTATACCCGCGCGAGCCGCCGTAATAGGCGTCGCCATGGGCGTAGTGGCATCCGCCGGCCACCAGCAGCAGGCCCACGGCCGCGGCGATGATGGCGATCCGGCGTTTTGCGGAATCCTGAAGTGCAAGCATCGATACCTCCATTTTCACCGGACCGTCCGGCCCGCGTGACAGATGCCATCGTTGCCCCGTTTATTATGACAAGTATTTTTATCTGTATATTTACAGTTAAAAATACATTAGGTTCCCGACGCGCGGAAATCAAGATGCGAATTGGCGGATACCGAGCCGCTCATGCTTCGACAAGCTCAGCATGAGGGCAATAGTAGTGTGAGAACAAGAGAGTAGACCTCATCCTGAGCCTGTCGAAGGATGAGATGGCACATCGCCCCGAAACGCCGCCGCCCGGCCTGCGCAGGGCGGGCCGGGCGGCGCGGGACAGCCTGTGAGGGGGATCAGGCGTTCCGGATCGGCAGGGCGACGAAGCGCTGCTGGTCGTCCTTGCGCACCAGCAGCAGCACGGTCTTGCGGTCGCTCCCCTTGGCGGCCTTCACGGTCCGCTCGACGTCGGCCGGCGAGCGCACGGCCTCGCCCGACACCTGGACGATCACATCGCCCACGCCGAGCCCTTTCGCGGCCGCCTCGCTGTCGGGGTCGAGGCCGGTGATGACCACGCCCTCGGCATCGGCCGGGATGTCGAAGCGCTGGCGGGTCGAGCGGTCGAGGCCGCTCAGCGTCAGGCCGAGTGCGGATTCCTCGCCGCCGCCGTCGGTCGCCGCCGCAACCTGCTGCGACTCCGTGCGGTCGCCGAGCGTGACCGAGAGCGCCCGCTCCGTGCCGTTGCGCAGGATCTGGAAGTCGGCCTTCTTGTCCGGCTCGACCGCGGCGACCAGGGCCGGCAGCGTGCGCACCGAGGTCACGCCTTCGCCGTTGACCGACAGGATGACGTCGCCCTGCTGCACGCCGGCCTTGTCGGCCGGACCGCCCGGGACGACCTTCGCCACGATCGCGCCCTTCGGCTTGTCGAGGCCCAGGCCCTCGGCGATCCCCGCGGTGACCGGCTGGATCTCGACGCCGAGCCAGCCGCGCGCGACCGCGCCGTCCGACTTGAGCTTGGCGACGATCTGCTGCGCCGTCGAGGCGGGGATGGCGAAGCCGATGCCGACGCTGCCGCCGGTCGGCGAGAAGATCGCCGTGTTGACGCCGATCACCTCGCCCTTGGTGTTGAAGGCGGGGCCGCCGGAGTTGCCCTTGTTGATCGCCGCGTCGATCTGCAGGAAGTCGTCGTAGGGACCCTGGCCGATCTGGCGGTGATGCGCCGAGACGATGCCGGCGGTCACCGTGTTGCCGAGCCCGAACGGATTGCCGACGGTGACGACCCATTCGCCGACCTTGGGCGAGCCGTCCTTGCTGAAGGCGACATAGGGCAGCGCCGCGCCGGCATCGATCTTGAGCACGGCCAGGTCGGTCAGCGCGTCACGGCCGACCACCTTGGCGTCGTATTCCGCGTTGTCGGACAGCACGACCTTGACCTTGGAGGCATCCTGGACGACGTGGTTGTTGGTCACGACGTAGCCGTCGGGATCGATGATGAAGCCCGAGCCGGCGCCGATCCGCGGACGCTGGGGCATCGGCTTCCAGCGGCGTTCCTCGCCCTGCTGGCCCCCCTGTTGCCCTTGGAACCGCTTCTGCCAGTCTTCGCCGAAGAAGCGCTCCATGAAGTCCTGCATGCCTTCGGGCACCTCGGGCGCGCCGCGGGCCGTGGTCTGCTCAACATTCTCGCGGACGACGACGCTGACGACCGCCGGGGCGACCCGCTCGATCATCGCCGAAAAGCCGGCGGGGACCGCCGGATCGGCCTTCGCCGACAGGTTTGCGGCCCCCGGAGCGTTGTTGGCGTTGTTGGTGTTGGCGGCGGCAGCCGCGTCGGCAGGGTGGCTCGTGCTGAATCCGGCCGCGGCGCCCGCGACCATGAGCGCTGCGAGCACGGCGGCGATCGTGCCGGTCTCCCATTTGCGCGTGAGTCGCTGCTTGCCTGTCATGTTCCAAGTCTCCTTCGCGGTTGCGTGTCTCGGTTCGCTGTGTCGGGCGACCAGGGCCGGCCGGGCGGCGGGGTGGTACGCACGGGGAGAGGGGAATATCGCCGCGCCGCCGCCCTGATCTGCGGCACACTCTAAGGAGTCGCCGCTTACGCCGGCGTTTCGCGAACCTTAAATCGGCGTAAGGTTGGGCGTCGTTTTACCCTCTCCGCCGGCGGGGCGGAGAGGGTGGCGCGCAACGCGCGCCGGGTGAGGTGGGGATAGCTCTCCGCAAATGCCTACGCCGAGCCAAATCGACAAGCCCCCACCTCACCCTGCCCTCTCCGCCCCCAGGGGCGGAGAGGGAATCTTGGCTAGACTCCTTTGTCCAACTCGCGATCGCCTTGCGCTTCGCCAGCCTTGCGCTTCGCCAGTGTCCCGCGCCGCCGCCCTGCGCTATGATCCCCGCGGCGCAATCGGGGGAGTCAGGGCCATGCCGGCAGCGACCATCGAGCACAACGGGATCTCCTACCGCTGGCCGGACAAGCCGGTCGCGGTGGTCTGCATCGACGGCGGCGACCCCGCCTATCTCGAGCGCGGCCTCGCCGACGGCATCATCCCCAACATCGCCCGCTTCATGAAGGACGGCTTCAGCGCGGTCGCCGACGGCACGGTGCCGAGCTTCACCTGCCCCAACAACATGTCGATCGTCACCGGCCGGCCGGCCGCGGTGCACGGCATCTCGGGCAACTTCTACCTCGACCGCAAGACCGGCGAGGCGGTGGTGATGACCGGGCCGGAGCTGCTGCGCGCGGAGTCGATCATGGCCGCGCTGTCGCGCCAGGGCGCTGTGGTCGCCTCGATCACGGCCAAGGACAAGCTGCGCCAGCAGCTCGGCAAGAACATGGATTTGCATAGCGGTGGGCGGAAGGGCTCGGTCAGCTTCTCCTCGCAATGCGCCGACCGCTGCACCCAGGCGGAGAACGGCATCGAGGACGTCCTCGATTTCGTCGGCCAGCCGCTGCCGGACATGTATTCGCCCGAGCTGTCGCTGTTCGTGCTCGACGCCGGCATCAAGCTGCTGGAGACGCGCCGCCCGGACCTGCTCTATCTCTCGCTGACCGACTTCATCCAGCATGCGCATGCGCCGGGCGCGCCGGAAGCGAACGCCTTCTACAGCGCGATGGACCGCCGCTTCGGCCGGCTGGTCGAGCTCGGCGCGCGCGTCGTGCTGACCGCCGACCACGGCATGAACGACAAGTCGAAGCCGGACGGGACGCCCAACGTGATCTGGCTGCAGGACGTGCTCGACCGCGAGTTCGGCGCCGGCCGCAGCACGGTGATCTGCCCGATCACGGATGCCTTCGTCGGCCACCACGGCGCGCTCGGCGGCTTCGTCCGCGTCTATTGCCGGAACGGGCTGACGCCGCGCGACGTGGCCGGGCTGGTCGCTGGTCTGCCCGGCGTCGAGGCCGCCTATGAGCGGGGCGAGGCCGCGCAGCGCTTCGAGCTGCCGGAGGACCGGGAAGGGGACGTGGCGGTGATCAGCGACGCCGGCACCTGCATCGGCGCGCGCGCGGTCGACCACGACCTGTCCGGACTCAAGGGCCATCGGCTGCGCACCCACGGCGGCATCGCCGAAGCCCGGGTGCCGGTGATCATGAGCGAGCCGGCGACCGACGCCTATGCCCGCCGCGCCGAGGCGGGGACGCTCAAGTCCTATCATGTCTTCGATGTCGCGCTGAACGGCGCGGCGGTAGCGTAAAATATAAATTACCCTCTATGCGGGTAACTGGCATTAACCAGTAACGGCAAGACTTCTTAAAGGTTCACTTGTCACCATCGCGCAGGCCTCCCGGCTTTCAATCACAAGCGACAACGGGTGAGGGGCGACGATGGGACGTGTTCGGGGACTCCTTCGAGTATTAACGCTTTCCGTGCCGGCCGCGCTGCTGGCGTCGGCGGCGCCAGCCCAGCAGGGTCCTGCGGCCGCGCCGGCGCAGGCGACGCCTCCCGTGCAAACGGAGACGCCGCGGGCGCAGGTGCAGATGCCGCCTTCCCAGGCGCCGGCAGAGGCAAAGGCGCCGGCCAAGGCAGCCGCTCCCGCCGCCGTGAAGACCGAGGCGAAAAAGCCGGCAGACACTAAAGCGCCGGCCGATCCGAAGGCCCAGGCAAAAGCGCCGTCCAAGGATTCGTCGAAAGCGGGGGCAAAGCAGCAGGCGAAGGCGCCCGCGCAGGACCGCCTCCCGCCCATGCTGCCGGGCTCGGTCGGCAAGGGCCCGCTCACGCTGACCTCCTCGGCGGCGGTGACCTATCAGGAATACTTCGCCGACGCCTGCCCGCGGGTGCTCGCGGTCAGCGCGTTCGGCTGGGCGACCCATGCCGCGCTCGGCGCGGCGAAGGACTGCCCGGACGGCAAGGCATCGGTCGACCAGGCGGCGATCAAGGCGACGCTCAACGCGTGCAACGCCGCGGCTTACGATCTGCCCTGCTCGATCCTCGCCGTCGGCCGCAAGATCATGTGGGACGGGCCGATCGGCGTGCTGCGCGGACCGCATACGCCGCAGGGCGAGAACCAGTTCTCCGTCGTTCTTCGGAAGGCCGTGGGCGACGGCGATCCGACGCCCGGCTTCGAGACGGTTGTCGGCACAGCCACCTACGCCGCCGACGGCCAGTCCGCCGAGTTCCGCTTCATGAAGCATGACGAGCTGGGCGCGTGCCGCGGCAGCCTGCGGCGGCACGACGGCGAGACGGGCACGATGTCGCTGACCTGTACCGCCGCCGGCGCCATCAACGGCCAATTCGATCCCGCGCCGGACGGGCGGACCGGAACCGGCGCCACGACCGGCAGCGGCGGGCGCGCCTTCGTGCTGAAGGTGCTGCCGCACACGGACTTCATGGACAAAGGGTCGATCAATACGCCGAACGCGCCGAGCGCCGGCACGACCAAACCGGAAGTGGGGAAGCAGTCATGAGCGCATCGAAGATCATCCGCCTGGCCGCCGTGGCCGTGCTGCTTGTCGCGATGCGCCCGGCGATGGCGCAGGACAGAACAAGCGTCCTGACCGTCAACGGGCGGGGCGCGCTCGCCCTCAGCTCATCAGCGGCGGCGGGCTACCAGAGCTACTTCGAGCATTCCTGCCCGCTGGTCCTGGCGGCGCATGAATCCGGGGGCCGGGTGACGCAGACGGTCGGACCGGACGACAACTGCCTGACCGGCCACGTCGACTTCCAGCGCTACATTGCCGCGACCCTTGCCCGATGCGAAGGCGGCACGCGCTACGGCGAGTGCTGGATCGTCGCGATCGGCCGCGAGGTCGTCTGGGAGGGCCCGGTGCGCGCGGCCAAGGGCAAATGGACGCCGCGCACGAGCCGGCAGTTCTCCGTCGTCCTCTCGGGCCGGGTGCCCAATGGATCGGGCGGGCGGATGTTCGAGCAGACGGTCGGGTTGCTGACCTGGCGCAAGGACGACCGGACCGCCGACCTGACCTTCGCGCCGGACTCCGTCTACGGCACCTGCACGGGCGCGCTGACCCTTGCCAAGGACGCCGCCGAAGGCACGCCGTCCGCGTTCGAATTGACCTGCAGCAAAATGGGCAAGGTCGCGGGCGCGTTCGACGTCGGCCCCGACGGCCGCACCGGCGCCGGCGCCGGCAGCGGCGCGAACGCTCGCCACTTCGACCTGGTCGTCCTGCCGCATCCGGAGGCGGTGGCGAAGAAGTAGGCTCGGAAGCATCGAGCCGCTCATGCTTCGACAAGCTCAGCATGAGGTTCTTCTTTGCAGGGCAATATGTTGACCCTCATCCTGAGCGTGTCGAAGGATGAGGTACGCTCGAGTGCCGAGAACCGCGCCTAAAACGCCACGCAGGACACGTCGTCCACCCGCAGCACGCTCTCCTGGCTGAAGCGCTTCTTGTAGGCGGCGCGGATCGCCTCGATGTCGACCTCGCTCCGGGCCGACGGCCGGTACCAGATCACCAGCAGGTGCGACGGCTCGCGGACGATCGTTCCGTCGCGGCCGCGCCATTGCCCGGCGCCGTCGAGCACGGTGAGGCCGTCGGGGAAGCGCGGCGTCACCTCGCGGTCGAGGAAATCGGCCCATTCGGCGTCGCCGACCGCGCCGCCGCCCGGACGCGCCCGGCCGAACAGCAGCTCGACCCGCGCCATCGCCGCCGCTTCCGCGCGGCAGGCCGGACCGGGCGCGACCGGCGCGGCCATCGCGCAGCCGCCAAGCGCGAGCAGGCCGAGCACGGGGAGGAGGGGAGGCCACATCGGCCGCGCGCTATTCCGCCGCGGCCAGCGTCTCGATCCCGCCGATCCGCGTGAAGCGCGAATGCTCGGGCAGGTACCAGTCCATCTTGCCGGGCCCGATGCGCTGGCTGTTCTCGTCGTCGAGCCACAGACGCAGCAGCTTGCGGGTCTGCTCCGGCGTGTCGCGGTAGCCGGTGCGCGAGTGCAGGACCAGGAAATTGTTGACGAACTGGATGTCGCCCTTGCGCAGTTCCATCGACGCGCACATCTCGGGGCGCTGGACGACCTCTTCGAGATGGCCGAGCGCCGCTTTCTCGTGTTCGGTGATCTCGATGCCTTCCTCCTCGCAGTAGAAGATCGAGGGCCCGGCATAGGCCATGTGGAACAGCCCGTTGAAGAAGCCGAACACCGGCGTGCGGTAGGGCGTGACCGGCGCATCGTCAGGTTCGCGCTGATTGCGGCGATGGTGGTGGAAGCCGCGGTGCAGCGCGTCCATCAGGTCGGGCCGCGTGCGCAGAATCTCGTTGTAGACCGCCGGGCCGCTGACCAGCCGGCTGAGCCCGCCTTCCGCCGCCGTCTGCAGGCAGAGCAGCGTCACCGTGTTGGTGCCGTCGCTGTGGTAGCCGAGATGGGCGTTCGAGTGGTAGCCGCGCATCTGCTGGTCGTAGGTCTTGCCCTTGTCCGTCACTTCGAGGATGTACTCGCCCTCGCGGTTCTGCAGGGTGATGCGCCCGAAATGGGCACAGAGGCCGCAGTAGGCCAGCGTGATCTCCTCCTCGCTGTAGCCGTCGACCGGGAAGCCGGACAGCATGGCGAAGCCCGGGCCGCATTCGACCTCGCGGTAGGCCTCGGCGAGCAGGCGGGCCGTCCGCTCCATCGGAAAATCCTCGGCCGTGATGTCCTTCGGGTCGATGCCGCGCGCCATGGCGATGCGCATGCAGCGGTCGATCTCGCCCCGCATCTCGGGGTCGAGCGCATGCACCCAGCGCCGGTCGTCCGGGTAGTCGTTGCCGGTCCAGACCGTGGCGTCCTTGATCGGCCGGCCCGGCTGCAGCCGCGGCAGGTCGTATTTCTGTTGCACAGGCATGGCGTCCCTCCCGTATCCGTCGCCGCCCGCGGTCGCGCTCTTACCGTCCGGCGAAATTCGGCTTGCGCTTCTCCATGAAGGCGCGGCGGCCCTCGATATAGTCCTCGCTGTCGAAGCATCCGTCGTACAGCCGCTTGCAGAGATCGAGGTCCTGCTTCTCCGGGTCCTTCATGATCTCGCCGACGATCGCCTTGACCGACTTCACCGTAAGCGGCGCGTTGCCGGCGATGGTCTCCGCATAAGTGCGCACGTAGCTTTCGAGCTCGGCCGTCGGCACGACCCGGTTGGCGAGCCGCATCTCCTTCGCCTCGGGCGCGTTGAAGCGCCGCGCGGTGTAGAAGATCTCCTTGGCGGCCGACGGACCGACCAGGTCGACCAGCTTGCGGATATGCTCGTAGCTGTAGCCGAGGCCGAGCTTGGCCGCCGGCACGCCGAACTGCGCGTCCTCGGCGCAGATCCGCATGTCGCAGCAAACTGCGATGCCGGTCCCGCCGCCGATGCAGTAGCCGCGGATCATCGCGATGGTCGGCTTGGGCGACGCCATCAGCGTGTCGTAGCCGCGGGTGACCGAGGCGGCATAGGCCTTGATGCCTTCCTCGGACGCGCGCTCGTCCTCGAACTTGGAGATGTCGGCGCCGGCCACGAAGGCCTTGTCGCCGGCGCCCTTGAGCACGATGACGCGCACCGCCGGGTCGGCGTTGTAGCGGTCGACGGCGTCGGCCAGCCCGTCCCACATGTCCTTCGAGACGGCGTTATGCTTCGCCGGATTGTTGAAGATAATCCAGCCGATTGCGCCTTCCTTCTCGGCCAGCAGCTTGTCGGAGGTCATGGTTCGTTCTCCAGATGTCAGATGACGTTGCGCTTGCGGAGGTCGGCGATCTCGCCGGCGGACAGGCCGATCTCGGCCAGCACCGCGTCGGTATGCTCGCCGCGCTCGGGCGGGGCGACGGCGAAGGTGCTGGGCGTGCGCGACAGCCCGATCGCCTGCGCCACCAGGGCGATGTCGCCGACCGCGTCGGAGTGGACCGTCTGCGCCACCTTCAGGTGCTGGACCTGCGGGTCGGCGAACACCTGGTCGATGCTGTAGATCGGCCCGGCCGGGACGCCCGCCTTGTTGAAGATCTCGATCCAGGCGGCGCTGTCCTTGGTGCGGGTGACGGCCTCGATCTCGGCGTTCAGCGCGTCGCGGTTCTTCGAGCGGTCGGGCCCGGTCTTGTAGCGCGGGTCGGTGATCCAGTGCTCGGCGCCGACGCACTTGCAGAAGCGCTCCCAGATCGCGCCGCCGGCGACCGCGAGGTTGATGTGGCCGTCGGTCGTGGCGAAGACGCCGGTCGGGATGCTGGTCGGGTGGTTGTTGCCGGCCTGCCTGGCGACCTCCTGCGACATCGTCCAGCGCGCGGCCTGGAAGTCGAGCATGAAGATCTGCGCCTGCAGCAGCGAGCTCTGCACCCACTGGCCCTTGCCCGAGACCTCGCGCTCGAGCAGCGCGACCATGATGCCGTGCGCGCACAGCAGGCCGGCGCAGAGGTCGGCGATCGGAATGCCGACCCGCATCGGGCCGCGTCCCGGCTCGCCGGTGATCGACATCAGCCCGCCCATGCCCTGGGCGATCTGGTCGAAGCCGGGCCGCTCCAGGTACGGCCCGTCCTGGCCGAAGCCGGAGATGCTTCCGAGGATGATGCGCGGGTTGACCTTGGCCAGCGCGTCGTAGTCGATGCCGAGCCGGCCCTTCACGTCCGGCCGGTAGTTCTCGACCACCACGTCCGCCTTGGCGACCAGCTTCTTGAACAGTGCGACGCCGTCTTTATCCTTGAGGTTCAAGGTAATTGCGCGCTTGTTCCGATGCAGATTCTGAAAGTCGGGGCCGTGCCGGCTGCCGCCCAAGCCTTCCTTCTCGTCGAGCGCGGCGGGCAGCTCGATCTTGATCACGTTGGCGCCCCAGTCGGCGAGCTGGCGGACGCAGGTCGGGCCGGAGCGCACGCGGGTGAGGTCCAGCACGGTGAAGCGCGACAGCGCGGACGAGGCGGGCTTATGGGACATGGTCGGTGGTTTCCTTATCGTAACGTGTTGCCCGGCGGTTTTATCACGCAAAGCGCGGGCGTGCCTAGGCGGACGGGAATTCACCGGGGTGGAAAAGCGGGCGATAGGGACGCCGCCGCGGCGGCGCTATTTGCAGGCCGTCCGGCTGCCGAGCGGCGAGCAGACAACATCCGGCTTGCCCGGCTGCTTTACGATCACGCCGCTGCCGAAGGGCCGCACGTCGACCGGCGGCGCGTCTGGGCGCTTGATCGCGCTGCCGCTGCCGAGCGACTGCTGCGTCGCCCCGGGCTCGATCGGGATCACGATCATCTTGTTGTTGACCACCGGCTTGTCCGCCGCCAGCGCCAGGGCCGGCGAACACAGCGCGAACGCCAGAATGGGTACGATGCCTGCTTTCACGCCGCTTCGTCCGTTTGCGCCACGAGCTTGATGCCGAGCGCCTTGACCACGCGCAGCACCGTATCGAAAGACAGATCTCCTTCAGCGCTAAGAGAGCGATAGAGCGCCTCGCGGGCGATCTCCGCCATGCCACGCGCCCGGGCGACGTCGCCGAGCGCTGCGGCGACCAGCTTGGCGTTGCCGTCTTCGAGCGCGGCGGTGATGTACTCCGCGATCGCTTCTTCGCTGCCGAGATGATCCGCGGGATCCCAAAGCGTCGTTTCCATGGTCAGCCCTCCTAGACCATTTGCTTCGCCTTCCTGATAGCAGGTCAACGAAAATCGTAGCTTCTGGATTACCATGACAACAGGCGAGCCACGATAAGACCCGACATGGGGGCGGGACGGAGAGGGGGCGCCCGCCATCATGACAGCCCCGTTGCACGGCACCACCAGATATGGTGCAGTGACGCAGGGGATGATCGTAACGCGGCCGGAATGGGGGTGGAGACTGTATGGAGTATTTCCTCCAGCAGCTCATTAACGGCGTAACGCTCGGCGCAATTTACGGCCTGATCGCCATCGGCTACACGATGGTCTACGGCATCATCGGCATGATCAATTTCGCTCATGGCGAAGTGTTCATGATCGGCGCCTTCGTCTCCCTGATCGCCTTCCTGCTGCTCGGCGCGCTCGGCGTCACCTTCGTGCCGCTGGCGCTGCTTCTGGTGCTCGTCATCGCGATGCTGTTCACCGCCGTCTACGGCTGGACGGTCGAGCGGCTGGCCTACCGGCCGCTGCGCGCCTCGTTCCGGCTGGCGCCGCTGATCTCCGCCATCGGCATGTCGATCTTCCTGCAGAACTACGTGCAGATCCTGCAGGGCGCGCGGGTCAAGCCGCTGCAGCCGGTCGTCGCCGGCGGCTTCGCGCTGCTCGGCGGCGAGGGGTTCATCGTGTCGCTGAGCTACCTGCAGATCGTCATCATGGTCGTCACCGTCGTGCTCATGGCCGGCTTCACGCTCTTAATCACGCGGACGGCGCTCGGCCGCGCGCAGCGCGCCTGCGAGCAGGACCGGGTGATGACGGCGCTGCTCGGCATCGACGTCGACCGGACGATCTCCATGACCTTCGTGCTGGGCGCGGCGCTGGCCGCAGTCGCCGGGCTGATGTTCGTGCTGTATTACGGCGTGATCGACTTCTACATCGGCTTCCTCGCCGGCATCAAGGCGTTCACCGCCGCGGTGCTGGGCGGCATCGGCTCGCTGCCGGGCGCGATGCTGGGCGGCCTGCTGATCGGCCTGATCGAGACCTTCTGGTCGGCCTATTTCAGCGTCGAGTACAAGGACGTCGCCGCCTTCTGCATCCTCGTGCTGGTGCTGATCTTCCGCCCGACCGGGCTGCTCGGCCGCCCGGAAGTCGAGAAGGTCTGAGGCATGGCCCCGGAGATCGCCCCAGAGATCGCCGCGGAGACCGCCGCAGAGCTCCGTCCCACGACCGCGCTCGATCCGGTCGCGGTCGTCAAGGACGCAGGCGCCGCGGCGTTGATCTCGCTCGCGCTGGCGCTGCCGCTGTTCGGCTTCCGCATCGTCGGCCTCGGCTCCGGCCGGGGCATCGACCTGGAGCAGCGCTGGGACTGGGTCGCCGTCGCCGTCGCCGCGGTCTTCCTCGGCCGCATCGCGCTCACCCTCGCGCTGCACCGCCGCCAGGGCATCGACGCGGCCGCCGGCCGCATGGCGGCGCGGCTGGCCGGCGTGCGGCGCTACGCGGTGCCGGCGCTCGGCGGCTTCATGCTGGTCGCCGCGCTCGCCTGGCCGGCAATGCCTTTCGTCGACCGCCACCTGCTCGACCTCGCGATCCTGGTGATGACCTACGTGATGCTCGGCTGGGGACTCAACATCGTCGTCGGGCTGGCCGGGCTGCTCGACCTCGGCTACGTCGCCTTCTATGCGGTCGGGGCGTACAGCTACGCGCTGCTGGCGACCAACTTCGGCCTCGGCTTCTGGCAATGCCTGCCGCTCGCCGGCGCCTTCGCCGCCTTCTTCGGCGTCGTGCTGGGATTTCCGGTGCTGCGCCTGCGCGGCGACTACCTCGCCATCGTCACCCTCGGCTTCGGCGAGATCGTCCGCATCATCCTGATCAACTGGTATGCGGTGACGAACGGCCCGGACGGCGTCTCCGGCATCCCGCGGCCGACCTTCTTCGGCCTGCCGTTCACCGCCAACCCGGACGAGGGGACGACGGCGTTCCACACCTTCTTCGGCCTCGAATACGCCTCGATGCAGCGCATCGTCTTCCTCTACTACGTGATCCTGGTGCTGGCGCTGCTGACCAACCTGTTCACCATCCGCATCCGGCGGCTCCCGGTCGGGCGCGCCTGGGAGGCGCTGCGCGAGGACGAGATCGCCTGCCGCTCGCTCGGCATCAATCCGCGCAACACCAAGCTCACGGCGTTTGCGATCGGCGCCATGTTCGCCGGCTTCGGCGGCTCGTTCTTCGCCACCCGCCAGGGCTTCATCAGCCCGGAAAGCTTCACCTTCATCGAATCGGCGATCATCCTCGCGATCGTCGTGCTGGGCGGCATGGGCAGCCAGCTCGGCGTCGTGCTGGCCGCCGTGCTGCTGATCGGCGTCACCGAGTTCTTCCGCGAGCTGGAGCAGTTCCGCATGCTCGCCTTCGGCGCCGGCATGGTCGCGATCATGGTCTGGCGGCCGCGCGGGCTGCTGTCGCACCGCGACCCGACGATCCGGCTGCATCCGGAGAACAGGCGCTGATGGCGGCGGCGGCCGAGCAACCGCTGCTGACCGTCGAGCATCTGACGATGCAGTTCGGCGGGCTGATCGCGGTCGACGACGTCTCCTTCACCGCCGCCAGGCGCCACATCACCGCGATCATCGGCCCGAACGGCGCGGGCAAGACGACGGTCTTCAACTGCATCACTGGCTTCTACAGCCCGACCGCCGGTCGCCTCGCGCTGCACTGCGAGTCCGGCGACTTCCTGCTCGAGCGCATGGAGGGCTACCAGATCGCCCAGAAGGCGCGGGTGGCGCGCACCTTCCAGAACATCCGCCTGTTCCCGCGCATGAGCGCGCTGGAGAACCTGCTGGTGGCGCAGCACAACGCGCTGATGCGGGCGTCCGGCCTGTCGGTCCTCGGCCTGCTCGGCGCCGCCAGCTTCCGCCGCGCCGAACGAGCGGCGATCGACCATGCGCGCTACTGGCTCGACCGCGCCGGGCTGACCGGGGCGGCCGACCTGGATGCCGGCAACCTGCCCTATGGCGGACAGCGCCGGCTGGAGATCGCGCGCGCCATGTGCACCCGCCCGGCGCTGCTCTGCCTGGACGAGCCGGCGGCGGGACTGAACCACGCAGAATCGCGCGATCTCAATAAGCTGTTGCAGTTTATTCGCGACGACCATGAAGTCGGCGTGCTGCTCATCGAGCACGACATGAGCGTCGTCATGGGCATCTCCGACAAGATCGTCGTGCTCGACTACGGCCGCAAGATCGCCGAAGGCACGCCGGAGGCGGTACGGCACAGCCCGGAGGTCATCCGCGCCTATCTCGGCGAGGAGGAGGGCAAGGCGCTGCCGCCGGAGGTGGCGGCCGATCTGGAGAAGCAGGACGGGGCGACGTAATGGCGCTGCTGACGATCTCCGGCGTCCACACCTTCTACGGCAACATCCAGGCGCTGCGCGGCGTCGACGTCGAGATCCACGAGCGCGAGATCGTCACCCTGATCGGCGCGAACGGCGCCGGCAAGTCGACGCTGCTGATGACGGTCTGCGGCAATCCGCATGCGGCGCGCGGCAGCGTCCATTTCGACGGCAGCGACATTACCCGCCTGCCGACGCACGAGATCGTCCGCCGCGGCATCGCGCACGCGCCGGAGGGCCGGCGCATCTTCCCGCGCATGACCGTGCTGGAGAACCTGCAGATGGGGGCGGTGACCGGCGCGCCCGAGCAGTTCGACGAGGACCTGGCGCGGGTGTTCGCGATCTTCCCGATCCTCGCGCAGCGCAAGGACCAGCGCGGCGGCACGCTTTCGGGCGGCGAGCAGCAGATGCTGGCGATCGCCCGCGCGCTGATGAGCCGGCCGCGCCTGCTGCTGCTCGACGAGCCGTCGCTCGGCCTGGCGCCGCTGATCGTCAAGCAGATCTTCGGCGTAATCCGCGAGATCAACGAGCGGCAGGCGATGACGGTCTTCCTGGTCGAGCAGAACGCCTATCACGCGCTCAGCCTCGCACACCGCGGCTACGTCATGGTCAACGGCCAGATCACGCTGCAGGGGACGGGGCGGGAGCTGCTGGCCAACAGCGACGTGCGCGCGGCCTACCTGGAGGGCGGAACGTGAGCCCGGGCGGTGCGCCCCTTATCGCCCCGCTGATCGACTGGCCGGTCTTCATCGCGATTACCGTGATCCTGATCGGCTTCGCCGCCTTCGCGACCGGGCGCGCGCTCGCCACCACCTGGCGGCCCGTCTGGTGGACCGTGCTTTACTGCCTGCTGCTCGCCCTGGTCGCGCGCTTTCTGCACTGGTCGCTGTTCGGCGGCGCGCTGCTGTCGGTCGCCGCCTACGCGATCGACGCCGCCGTGCTGACGGCGATCGGACTGTTCGCCTACCGCGTGACGCAGGCCGGCAAGATGGTGCGCCAGTATCCGTGGCTCTATGCGCGGGCGGGACTGTTCTCGTGGCGGGAAATCGCGCCGACCGAGGAAGCCGGCGCGCGCGAATGACCGGTGGACCGGCTGAGCTACGCCGACCGGCGGTCGCGGCGGAGCGGGCGAATGGCGATGGACCATTGCAGGAGCCCCATGAAGGCGCCGGTGAGGGGCAGGAAGATCAGGAAGGCGCCCAAGCCGCCCACGACCGCCGCGAGAGCGCCGATCACGGCGCCCGACAGTGCCGCGAACCATGGTCCGTCCATCTCGTTCCGGGCGCCGAGCCGCAGCAAGTAGGCATTGAAGCAGGCCGCCGGTATCGATCCGATCAGGCTCATCAGGGTAACGAAGATGAAAAAGGTCGAGCCCCATTCGGCGCCGAGGGACGATAGGGTCGAGCGATCCCCTTGCAGCAGCAAGTCCACGATCCCGAAGAGCGCCATGAGGGTCGGCCCGGTCGCGATCGATGCCGCCGCGACACCGATGACGGTGGCGCCGAGGCCCGGGCTTCCATCGACATAGGACATCGCCAAACCCTTCCGCTGCTTATCCAAAGGCACCGTCCGCGCCGGCCGCCGCCAGATAACGATCAAAGACTGAAGAATGGGTAAACGTGGCCTCATCGCGCCGTGCCGCGGCATGCGATATCTCAGAAGATGGCGATCAATGCGACGCTCAGCCCAGCGTAGATCGCGACCACCGTCCAAAAATACACCGGCGTCTCTCGTCGCGAGACCATCCGGCCTCCGGGGCCGGACTTGGCGTAGACCCGTCCGCTGGCGGCTGCATAGAGCGTGTAGAGAGCGACGACGACCCCGATTGCCTTGAACATTGCCTTTGTCCGCCGTGCGCCCCCTCGGCGACTGCTTCCCCGACGGCGGGCACGCTACAATGGGAAACGCGCGTTCTCTAGAAAAAGAATTGATGCAGCGCGGCGCAATGCTAGACTTGAGCGAAGTGCCGGCGGCGGTTGCCGACGGCGGGCAGGGGATGGATGTTGAATTAATTTCAACGGCATATCAGAGGGACTTAAGGGCATGGTCAAATTATATACCGCAGCGGCAGCCGCCGCGCTGATGATCGGCGCCGGCGTCGCCAAGGCCGATATCAAGATCGCCGTCGTCGGACCGATGACCGGTCAGTATGCGAGCTTCGGCGCGCAGATGAAGGCCGGGGCCGAGCAGGCCGTGGCCGACCTCAACGCCGCCGGCGGCGTGCTCGGTCAAAAGCTCGAGCTGCTGGTCGGCGACGACGCCTGCGACCCGAAGCAGGCGGTCGCCGTCGCCAACCAGATGGTCGGCAAGGGCGTCGCGCTGATCGCCGGGCATTTCTGCTCCGGCTCGTCGATCCCCGCCTCCAAGGTCTATCAGGAAGAGAACGTACTGCAGATCTCGCCGGCTTCGACCAATCCGAAGCTGACGGACGAAGGCGGACCCAACGTGTTCCGCGTCTGCGGCCGCGACGACCAGCAGGGCGCGGTCGCCGGCGCCTTTCTCGTCAAGAATTTCAAGGGCAAGAAGATCGCCGTCATCCATGACAAGACCGCCTACGGCAAGGGCCTCGCCGACGAGACGCTGAAGTCGCTCAAGGCGGCCGGCGGCAAGGAAGCGATGTACGAAGCCTACACCGCGGGCGAGAAGGACTACTCGGCGCTCGTCTCCAAGCTCAAGGGCGCGGCGATCGACGTGCTCTATGTCGGCGGCTACCACACGGAAGCCGGCCTCATCGTCCGCCAGATGCGCGAGCAGGGCATGAAGACGCGGCTCGTCTCCGGCGACGCGCTGGTCACCAACGAGTATTGGGACATCACCGGCAAGGCGGGCGAGGGCACGCTGATGACCTTCAGCCCCGATCCGCGCAAGAACCCGGCGGCCGAGAAGGTGGTCAAGGCCTTCCGCGACAAGAAGATCGAGCCGGAGGGCTACGTCCTCTACACCTACGGCGCGGTGCAGGCCTGGAAGCAGGCGGCGGAAGCGGCGAAGAGCACCAAGCTCAAGCCGGTCGCCGACAATCTGAAGAAGATGAAGTTCAACACGGTGCTGGGCACCTTCACCTTCGACAAGAAGGGCGACGTCACCGCGCCCGGCTACGTGATGTACGAGTGGAAGGACGGCAAGTACGACTATTACCAGGGCTCGAAGGTGAACTGAGCCGGCGGCCGATCCACTGCGGCAAAACGCGATTTCCCTTCTCCGATGCGGGGGAGGGTTATTGCATTTGTCGCCGTACGCGTCTATCGGACGGACTGGGACAGGCGCAGTGCGTGCTTCGACAGGCTCAGCATGAGGTTTTTCTCAATGCCACGAAGATTCTACCTCATCCTGAGCCTGTCGAAGGACGCACCGCGCTTGTGCATCCCCGCAAACCGCTTCGAAATGCAGGCAGCCTGATCCGACTGCCGTAACAACTGTCATGACATGCCCTTGAGACGCTTCCAACGAACGGTGCCGCTGTCCTTTCTGATGATGGCGGCTATGGTCGCGATTGCGATCCTGCCGCCCGTTCACGCCCGCGCCGAAACCGAGCCCACGCGCGCCGAGGAGGGAGTCGTCGACCCCGCCTTCGCCGCCTGGAAAGAAGCGCTGCGCCAGGAAGCGCTCGCCCTCGGTATCTCGAAAGCGACGCTCGACAAGGCGCTGACGCCGGCCGTGCCGATCGCCCGCGTCATCGAGCTCGACCGCAAGCAGCCGGAGTTCACCCAGACCTTCTGGCGCTACGTCGAGCTCCGGGTCAACGAGACGCGAATCGCGCGCGGCAAGGAGCTGCTGCAGACCCATGCCGCGCTGCTCGACCGCATCTGGCGCAAATACCACGTGCCGCCGCGCTTCCTCGTCGCATTCTGGGGGCTGGAGAGCAACTACGGCGACCATTTCGGCGGCTACCCGGTGGTCGACGCCCTGGTGACGCTGGCCTACGATCCGCGGCGCAGCGGCTTCTTCCGCACCCAGCTGCTCGACGCGCTGCAGATCATCGACCGCGGTGACATCTCCGTCGAGCGCATGCGCGGCTCCTGGGCCGGGGCGATGGGACATCTGCAGTTCATTCCCTCGACCTTCGCGCGCTACGCCGTGGACGAGGACCGCGACGGCCGGCGCGACATCTGGAACAGCCTGCCCGACACCTTCGCCTCGGCGGCCAACTACCTGTCGAGCATCGGCTGGCGCGGCGACGAGACCTGGGGCCGCCAGGTCGTGCTGCCGGCGGGCTTCGACTACGGGCTCGCCGAATCGAGCACCGCCAAGCCGGTCGGCGAATGGGCCCGGCTCGGCGTCAAGCGCGCCGACGGCGGAGCGCTGCCGGAGGGGTCGCTGCCGGCGTCGCTGGCGCTGCCGGCGGGCTACCAGGGGCCGGCTTTCCTGACCTACGTCAACTACCAGCGCATCCTGAACTGGAACCGCTCGGCGCTCTATGCGATCGCGGTCGGCCACCTGGCGGACCGGCTGATCGGCATGCCGCCGCTTGTCGGGTCGCAGCCGGACGCCGAGCAGCCGCTCAGCCGCGCCAACATCATCGAGATGCAGCAGCGGCTGGACACGCAGGGTTTCGGCCTCGGCACGGCCGACGGCGTGATCGGCCCGATGACGCGCACCGCGATCCGCGCCTATCAGAAGGCCAAGGGCCTGCCGCCGGACGGTTTCCCGACGATGGAGCTGCTCGAAAAGCTGCGCGGCGGGTAAGCTAATGTTTGAATCGGGCCCGCAACGGCTATACTATCAACATTCGGTAGAGACGATTTGCTGAACCACAAAATCATGAGCCGCACGAGAACGCCGCCGGCCCGAGCCATCTTTGTCTGCCTGGCCCTTTCGCTCGTCGGCGGCGGCTGCGCGGAATCCGAGTTCCTGGCGAGCTCGGTCAAGAACCTGCGCACACCCTCTGGCGGGGACTACGGCACCTACAAGATCGGCAACCCCTACCAGATCGACGGCGTGACCTACACGCCGCGCGTCGACTATAGCTACGAGGAGACCGGCGTCGCCTCGTGGTACGGCCAGCAGTTCCACGGCAACCGTACCGCCAACGGCGAGCCGTTCGACATGAATGCGATCAGCGCGGCGCACCGCACGCTGCCGCTGCCCAGCGTGGTGCGCGTCACCAACCTGGAGAACGGCCGCGCGCTCAACGTCCGCATCAACGACCGCGGCCCGTTCGCGCGCGGGCGGATCATCGACATGTCGCGCCGCGCGGCGCAGCTGCTCGGCTTCGAGCAGAAGGGCACCGCGATGGTCCGGGTCGAAATCCTGGCCGAGGAAAGCATCGCCATGGCGCGCGGCATGGACGGCATGGGCAGCACCATGGTCGCCTCTGCCGACAGCCATCCCGTGCCGAACGCGGCGCCGCGCGTCGCGGTGACCAGCGCCGAGCTGCCGCCGCCGCCGGGCATCCGCGCGGCGCCCGCGCCGACCGCCGATCACCAGGTGACGGCGGTAGCTACCGCGCCCGCTCCCGTCGAGCGGACGCCGGCCCGGCTCGAACAGGTCGACGGGCACGTAGATCGCGTGCCGGTGGCGCCCAATCCGGGCATGTTCGTGCAGGCGGGCGCCTTCTCGCAATTCGCCAACGCGCACCGCATGGAGGCGCTGCTGCGCGGCGTCGGCCCGGTGCAGATCAGCCAGGTCGACGGCAGCGGCGGCAGCGGACGAATGTTCCGCGTCCGTCTCGGCCCGATCCGCTCCGTCTCCGAAGCGGACGCGCTGCTCGCGCGCGTCGTCGCCAGCGGCGTCAACGAGGCGCGCATCGTCGTCGACTGAGCGCTGCGCGGCGGACGGCAGGGCCGGGCGTGCGCGGAACGGCACGGGACAAGGCATCCATACGCAGACCACCAAGCGGACGGGACATGATCAGACACAGCATGAAGACATTTTTCGCGGCCCTACTCGCCGGTTGGGCCGCGTTGCTCGCCGCCACCGGCACCGCCCTCCCGGCGGAGTTCCAGACCGCGGCCAAGCAGCTCATCATCATGGACTACGCGACCGGCGCGGAGCTGTTCGCCAAGAACGCCGACGAGATCATGGAGCCGGCGTCGATGACCAAGCTGATGACGGTCTACATGATGTTCGAGCGGCTGAAGAACGGCAGCCTGTCGCTCACCGACACCTTCCTGGTCAGCGAGAACGCCTGGCGCAAGCAGGGATCGAAGATGTTCGTGCCGGTCGGCGGCCGGGTCGCCATCGAGGACCTGATCCGCGGTATCGTCGTTCAGTCCGGCAACGACGCCTCGATCGTCGTCGCCGAGGGGCTGGCGGGCAGCGAGGAGGCCTTCGCCCAGCAGATGACCGAGACGGCGCGCCGGCTCGGCATGATGAACACCGTCTTCAAGAACGCGTCCGGCTGGCCCGACCCGGGCCATCACACGACCGCGCGCGACCTCGCCATCCTGGCCGCGGCGACCATCCGCGACTTCCCGAATTTCTACGCCTACTACGCGGAAGAAAGCTTCATCTACAACAAGATCAAGCAGGGCAACCGCAACCCGCTGCTCTACAAGAATACCGGCGCGGACGGGCTGAAGACCGGCCATACCGAGGCCGCGGGCTACGGCCTCACCGCCTCGGCGCAGCGCGGCGACATGCGGCTGATCCTTGTCGCGCACGGCATGGGCTCGATGCGCGAGCGCGCGGCGGAGAGCAACCGGCTGCTCGACTGGGCGTTCCGCGAGTTCAACAGCTACCCCCTGTTCAAGGGCGGCGAGAAGGTCGCCGACGCGCCGGTCTGGCTCGGCGACGCGGAAACCGTGCCGCTGACCCTCGAGCAGGACCTGACGGCGGTGCTCAAGCGCAGCGGCCGCAAGGACATGAAGGTCACCGTCGCGATGGAGGAGCCGATCGCCGCGCCGATCAAGAAGGGCGCGCCGGTCGGCAAGCTGGTCGTCACCGCGCCCGACATGAAGCCGATCGAGCGGCCGCTGCTCGCCGCCGCGGATGTCGGCCCGCTCGGCATGGTCGGCCGCTTCAAGGCGGCGATCGGCTACCTCGTCTGGGGCGGCGGCAAGTAGGCGATGGCCTTTCCGGCTGCGAAGAACAAATTCCCTCCACCCTTGCGGGGGAGGGTAATCGCATGTGACGGCGTTGGCGGCCCGCCCGACGGATTGGGACGTGCGCGGTGCGTGCTTCGACAAGCTCAGCATGAGGCTTTTCTCAATGCCACAAAGACTTTACCTCATCCTGAGCTTGTCGAAGGACGCACAGTATTCGTGCAGCGCCGTTACATGCGATTTTCCTCCCCCGCAAGGGGTGAGGACTTGATGCTGCGTCGCGGTCGTTGAGATGCGCGAACCGAAGAGCTGATCGGCGGGGAAGTTGGCCATGGCAAAGCGTCCTCAGGGCCGTTTCATAACCCTCGAAGGGGGCGAGGGCGCCGGCAAATCGGCCCAGTGCGGCCGCCTCGCAGAGGCGCTGACCCGGGCTGGCATCGCCGTCGTCACGACGCGCGAGCCGGGCGGCTCGCCAGGCGCCGAGGCGATCCGCAGCCTGCTCGTCGGCGGCGCGCCGGAACGCTGGGACGGCATCACGGAGCTGCTGCTGCACTACGCGGCGCGGCGCGATCATCTGGAGCGGACGATCCTGCCGGCGCTCGCGCGCGGCGACTGGGTGGTCAGCGACCGCTTCGCCGATTCCACGATGGCTTACCAGGGATACGGCTTCGGCCTCGGCCGCGAAACGGTCGAGGCGGTGCATCGCGTCGCCGTCGGCGACCTCAGCCCGGACCTCACGCTGATCCTCGACCTTCCCGTCGCCGACGGCCTCGCGCGGGCCGGGAAGCGGGACGGGGAGGGCTCGAACCGCTACGAGCGGATGTCCACGAATTTCCACGAGCGCCTGCGCCGGGGCTTCCTCGACATCGCCAGGCGCGAGCCCGCGCGCTGCGTCCTGATCGACGCCGCGACGGACGCCGACACGGTCGCCCGGGCGATCCGCGCCGCTGTCGCCGACAGGTTCGGCGTGCTGTTCGCGGAGGAGGGCGCATGACAGAAGAATCCGCCGAAGCCCCCGCGCCGCGGGACAACCTCGACCTCGTCGGCCAGGAAGCGGCGGAACGCGCCGTGCTCGACGCCTGGAACGCCGGGCGCATGCCGCATGCCTGGCTGCTCACCGGCCCACGCGGCATCGGCAAGGCGACGCTGGCCTACCGCATCGCCCGCTTCGTGCTGGCCAAGGGCGGGAAGGGACCCGCGGTGGACGATGGGCCGGGCCTGTTCGGCGACGCGCTGCCACCAGTGAAGCCGACGACGCTGGCGATCGCACCGGACCATCCGTTGATCGCCCGGGTCGCCTCGGGCGGCCATGCGGACCTCCGCGTGCTCGAGCCCTACATGCCGCATCCGGAACGCAATCTCGCGCCGAGCCGCCAGATCCTGGTCGGCCATGTCCGGCGCGCGCTGCAGCTCACCAACCTGACTTCGGCCGAGGCCGGCTGGCGCGTCGTCCTGGTCGACCCGGCCGACGATCTCAACGCCAACGCCCAGAACGCCATCCTGAAAAGCTTGGAGGAGCCGCCGCCGGGCGTGCTGTTCCTGCTGGTCAGCCGCGCGCCGGGCCGGCTGCTGCCGACCATCCGCTCGCGCTGCCGGCGGCTCGCGCTCGATCCGCTGGGCGCGGACGACCTGGCGATGCTGCTGGCGCGCTACCGGCCGGCGCTGGGCGAGGGGGACCGCGCCGCGCTCGCCCGGCTGACCGAGGGCAGCATTGGCGATGCACTGGCGCTGGCGGAATCCGGCGGGCTCGACCTCTACCGGAACGTGGTCCGGCTGCTCGGCACGCTGGACAGCCCGGACATCCAGGGCATCCACGCGCTGGGCGACAGCGTCGGCCGGGCCGCCGCGCGCCGGTCCTCCGACGAGGGCGGCAAGCCGCCGGGCGACGCCTTCGCCACCCTCCGCGACCTGATCGGCCGCTGGCTCGTCCGCCTCGTGATCGCCGGCGCCAGGGCCGAGGCGCCGGCCGAGATCGTTCCCGGCGAGGCGCAGATTTCCGCGAAATTTCTCGCCCGGGCGCCGCTTGAACAATGGCTCGAGGTATGGGAAAAGGTCACCGGCCTCATGGCGCGCGCCGACGGCGCGAACCTGGACCGTAAGCAAACGGTCGTAAGTGCCTTTCTGACAATGGCGGCGTTGCTGCAGGCGGGCCGGGGCACGGCCCGCTAGATCAATCTTCGACCAGGTGGAATCACCTAATCGAAGGTAAATTGATCTATCTTAGTAAGTTAGAGCAACTTATCTGCGTCCGTAAGGACGCAGGTTGCTCTAGCCGGCAGCGCCAGCGGAGTAGACGGAAATGCCCGGCGGCAAGACCTATTACGTGACGACGGCGATTTCCTACGTGAACGGCGTGCCGCATCTCGGCCACGCCTACGAGGCGATCTCGACCGACGTCATGGCCCGCTTCAAGCGGCTGGACGGCTACGACGTCAAATTCCTGACCGGGACCGACGAGCACGGCCAGAAGGTCGAGAAGACTGCGCGCGACGCCGGCAAGGATCCCAAGGCGTTCTGCGACGAGATCTCCGCCAGCTTCCGCGCCATGACCAAGCTGCTCGACATCTCGAACGACGACTTCATCCGCACGACCGAGGCGCGGCACGTCCGCGCGTCCCAGGCGATCTGGCAGGCGCTGCAGGCAAACGGCGACATCTACCTCGACAAATACGCCGGCTGGTACTCGGTGCGCGACGAGGCGTATTTCGCCGAGGACGAGCTGACCAGGGACGAGAAGGGTCAGCTTCGCGCCCCGTCCGGCGCGCCGGTCGAGTGGGTCGAGGAGCCGAGCTATTTCTTCCGCCTCTCGGCCTATGGCGAGAAGCTGCTGGCGCATTACGACGCCAATCCGGGCTTCATCCTGCCCCAGGTGCGCCGCAACGAGGTGGTGAGCTTCGTCCGCCAGGGGCTGCGCGACCTGTCGATCTCGCGCACCAGCTTCAACTGGGGCATCCCGGTGCCGGGCGACGAGAAGCACATCATGTACGTCTGGCTCGACGCGCTGACCAACTACATCACCGCGGCCGGGTATCCGGATACCACGGGGGCGGATTTCAAGAAATACTGGCCGGCCGACCTGCATGTCATCGGCAAGGACATCCTGCGCTTCCACGCGGTCTACTGGCCGGCGTTCCTGATGTCGGCCGGCATCGCGCTGCCGAAGCGCGTGTTCGCGCACGGCTTCCTCAACATTGAGGGCGAAAAGATGTCGAAGTCGCTCGGCAACGTCATGGCGCCGGACGCGCTGGTCAAGGAATTCGGCCTCGACCAGATCCGCTATTTCCTGATGCGCGAAGTACCGTACGGCAACGACGGCGCGTTCTCGCGCGAAGCCATGATCAACCGGATCAACAGCGACCTGGCCAACGACCTCGGCAACCTGTGCCAGCGCGTGCTGTCGATGATCGGGCGCAACTGCGGCGCCACGGCGCCGCAGCCGGGTGCCTTTACCGCCGAAGACGACGCGCTGCTAGCGCAGGCCGCCGGCGTGCTGAACCGCGCCCGCGAAGCCTTCGAGGTGCAGCAGTTCCACGCCGCGCTGGCGGCGATCTGGGACGTCGTCGGCGCGGCCAACCGCTATGTCGACGCCCAGGCGCCCTGGGCGCTCCGCAAGACAGATCCTGCCCGCATGGCGACCGTGCTCTACGTGCTGGCCGAGACGATCCGACAGCTCGGCATCCTGGTGCAGCCGGTGATGCCGCGGGCGGGCGCGATGATCCTCGACCTGGTCGCCGCCGCACCGGACGCGCGCGATTTCGCGGCGCTGCCCAAGCGGCTCGAGCCCGGCGCGGCGCTGCCGCCGCCGGCGCCGGTCTTTCCGCGCTATGTCGAGCCGGAGGCCGGGTAGGGCGGCGATGCTGGTCGACAGCCACTGCCACCTCGACTATCTGGCGCGGGACGGCGACCTCGACGAGGTGGTCGCCCGGGCGCGCCGCGCCGGCGTCGGCCGCATGCTGACGATATGCACCAAGGTTACGGAATTCGAGAGCGTCCGCGGCATCGCCGCGCGCTACGACGACGTCTGGTGCACCGTCGGCATCCACCCGCACGAGGCCGAGGCCGAGCCCGCGGTGACCGCGGCACGGCTCACGGCGCTGGCCCGGGACCCGCGGGTCGCCGGGATCGGCGAGACCGGGCTCGATTATTTCTACGAGCACAGCCCGCGCGCCGAGCAGCAGGCGAGCTTCCGCGCGCATATCGCCGCGGCGCGGGAGACCGGGCTGCCGCTGATCGTCCACACCCGCGACGCCGACGAGGACACGGCGGCGATCCTGGAGGCGGAATACGGGCAGGGGCCGTTCACCGGGGTGATCCACTGCTTCAGCACCGGGCGCGAGCTGGCGGAGCGGGCGGTCGCCCTCGGGCTCTACATCTCGCTGTCCGGCATCCTGACCTTCAAGAACGCCGAAGCGCTGCGCGCGACTGCGGCCGCGCTGCCGCTCGACCGGCTGCTGGTGGAGACCGACGCGCCCTACCTGGCGCCGGCGCCGAACCGCGGCAAGCGCAACGAGCCGGCCTTCGTCGTCCACACCGCGGCCGCGCTGGCCGGGCTCCGCGGCGTCGGCGTGAACGAAATCGAAACGGTTACGACCGATAACTTCTTCCGGCTCTTTCAGCGGGTCGATCGGCCCACACAGCAGCCAGGACAGGCATGAAGGTCACCATTCTCGGATGCGGCTCGTCGGGCGGCGTGCCGACGGTCGGCGGCGGCTGGGGCGAGTGCGATCCCGCCGAACCGCGCAACCGCCGCCAGCGCG
>Ga0299906_10000955_pt1 | contig 25196 bp, 11 predicted proteins | sample RVTome_14_FD_200259 | JGI IMG/M metagenome (GOLD analysis project Ga0299906, IMG submission 200259) | Soil microbial communities from uranium-contaminated site in the Upper Colorado River Basin, Wyoming, United States - RVT145D125 (version 2) ...
GGGCGGAGAACCCGAACTGAAGAAATTCATCCTTCAACAGCTCGACATCGACCGCTGCCGTGCTCTACGCCTCACCGGATAGCTCACTTCGACGCCAAACCCGGCACTGTCCAGAACCGAAGGAAGAGCCCCGCTTCTCGGCCGCGACGTTCGAGGGTCTGGAGCTGCGCAACATCGGACCGGCCTTCATGTCGGGGCGGATCGCGGACGTGCAGATCGCTCCCGACGATCCGAGCGTCTGGTACGTGGCCGTGGGCTCCGGGGGCGTGTGGAGGACGGAGAACGCCGGGACGACCTGGACCCCGATCTTCGACGGGGAGGCGTCCTACTCGATCGGTTGCGTCAGCGTCGACCCCGGGAACCCGGGGGTGATCTGGGTGGGGACCGGGGAGAACGTCGGGGGCCGCCACGTGGGGTTCGGCGACGGCGTGTACAGGAGCCGGGACGGCGGCGCGAGCTGGGAGAACCTGGGGCTGCGCGACTCCGAGCACATCGCGACGATCCTCCTCCACCCGGAGAACCCCGACGTCGTGTGGGTCGCTGCCCAGGGGCCCCTCTGGAAGCAGGCTGGCGACCGCGGCCTCTACAAGAGCGCCGACGGCGGGGCGACCTGGAAGAAGGTCCTCGGCGGCGGCGACTGGACCGGTGTCACCGAGGTCGTCATGGATCCCCGGGACCCGGACCGGCTCTACGCCGCCACCTGGCAGCGCCACCGGACCGTGGCGGCCTACATGGGCGGCGGGCCCGAGTCGGGGCTGCACCGGTCCGCGGACGGCGGTGAGACCTGGGAGAAGCTCAGCGAGGGGCTGCCGAAGGGGCCGATGGGCAAGATCGGGCTGGCGCTGTCCCCCCAGGATCCCGACGTGCTGTACGCGGCGGTCGAGCTGAACCGCACCGAGGGTGCCGTCTACCGCTCGACGAATCGCGGCGCCAGCTGGGAGAAGCGCTCCGACACAGTCTCCGGTGCGACGGGACCCCACTACTACCAGGAGCTGTACGCGAGCCCCCACGCCTTCGACCGCATCTACCTGATGGACGTCAGGATCCAGGTTTCCGACGACGGGGGGACGACGTTCCGGCGGCTGAGCGAGGAGCACAAGCATTCGGACAACCACGCCATCGCGTTCCGAGCCGACGATCCCGAATACATCCTCGTGGGGACCGACGGCGGCCTCTACGAGAGCTTCGACCTGGCCGCGACGTGGCGCTTCGTGGCGAACCTCCCGGTGACCCAGTTCTACAAGGTGGCCGTGGACGACGCGGAGCCGTTCTACACGATCTACGGCGGCACCCAGGACAACAGCACCCAGGGCGGCCCCTCCCGCACCGACAACGTCAACGGCATCGCGAACCGCGACTGGTTCATCACGCTGTTCGCGGACGGCCACCAGCCCGCCACCGAGCCGGGCAACCCCGAGATCATGTACTCCGAGTGGCAGCAGGGGAACCTGGTGCGGGTCGACCGCACCACCGGGGAGATCGTCTACATCCAGCCCCAACCCGAGCCCGGTGACCCCGCCGAGCGCTTCAACTGGGACGCGCCGATCCTGGTCAGCCCTCACCAGCCGACGCGGCTCTACTACGCCTCGCAGCGGGTGTGGCGCTCCGACGACCGGGGGGACAGCTGGCGGCCTGTCTCCGGCGACCTGACCCGGGACGAGGACCGCATGCTGCTGCCCCTGATGGAGCGGCAATGGAGCTGGGACTCCCCCTGGGACATGGACGCCATGTCCCACTACAACACGATCACGTCGCTGGGTGAGTCGCCGCTCGAGGAGGGCCTGCTCTACGCCGGAACCGACGACGGTCTGCTCCAGGTTTCGGAGGACGGCGGGGAGAGCTGGCGGCGGATCGAGGTCGGCTCGCTCCCCGGCGTTCCCGCGCGCGCCTTCGTCAACGACGTCAAGGCCGACCTTCACGACGCCGACACGGTCTACGTCGCCCTGGACAACCACAAGTACGGCGACTTCGCCCCCTACCTGCTCAGGAGCACCGACCGTGGCGTCACGTGGCGCTCGATCGCCGGCGACCTCCCCGAGCGGCACCTCGTCTGGCGCGTCGTCCAGGACCACGTGAAGCCGGAGCTGCTGTTCGCCGGGACGGAGTTCGGCGTCTTCTTCAGCGTCGACGGCGGCGTGAAGTGGGTGGAGCTGAGCGGCGGAGTCCCGACCATCTCCTTCCGCGACCTCGCCATCCAGCGCAGGGAGGACGACCTCGTGGGCGCCTCCTTCGGGCGCGGCTTCTTCGTCCTGGACGACTACGCGGCGCTCCGCCACGTCTCTCCCGAGGCCCTCGAGGAGCAGGAGGCGATCCTGTTCCCGCTGCGGCGGGCGTGGTGGTACGTCCAGAGCGAGCCCCTGGGCGACGAGGAGAAGGCGTCCCAGGGGGCCGCCTTCTACCTGGCTCCGAACCCGCCCTTCGGGGCCGTCTTCACCTACTACCTCGCTGAGGGACTCCAGACCCGGGCGGAGCGGCGGCAGGAGGCCGAGAAGGCGAAGCTGGAGGCCTGGGAGGACACGCCGCGGCCGGATTGGGCCGAGATCGAAGCGGAGCGCCGGGAGCCCGAGCCCGCCGTCGTGCTCACGGTCCGTGACGGGAGCGGCGGCGTCGTCCGCCGGCTCACCGGACCCGTCGAGAAGGGGTTCCACCGCGTAGCCTGGGATCTCCGGTACCCGGCGACCCAGGCGATCGGGGCGGGGGGCGGACCCTTCGCCGACGAGCCGCAGGGTCCCCTGGCCGTTCCCGGCACGTACAGCGTCTCCCTGGCGAAGCAGGTCGACGGCGCGACGCTGGAGCTGGCCGGCCCCGTGAGCTTCGAGGTGGAGCGGATGCGGACCGGAGCCCTCACCGGGGCTCCGCCGGAGGAGACCGCGGCGTTCTGGCGGCGACTGGCGGACGTGCAGGGCGCGACCACGGCGTTGCAGCAGGCGATCGAGAAGGCGTCGGAGCGGCTGGACGCTCTCGGCACGGCACTGTCACGCTCCCTCGCTGCTCCCGACGGGCTCGATAGCGACCTCCACGCCGCGAGACTGGAGCTGGACGAGATCCGTGTGGCTCTCGGCGGCAGCCCGTCGCCGGCGTCGATCGGCGAGGCCACACCCCACAGCATCCAGCGCCGGGTCCAGGTGGCCTTCCTCGGGACGCTGCGGTCGACCTACGGCCCCACCCCCACCCACCGCCGGAGCCTGGAGATCGCCGAGCAGGAGCTGGGCGGCGTCCGGGAGCGCCTCCGGACTCTCGTCGAGGAGCGGTTGCCCGCCCTGGAACGGCAGCTGGACGCGGCCGGGGCCCCCTGGACCCCCGGGCGCCCGCTGCCGGAGGTGCCCTGAGGCGAGGCCCGGCGTGAGGATGGGCGCGCTGCTCCGGAGCACGTGTGCCGCGACTCTGGGCGCCGTCGCGGTGCCGGCGGCGGCGCAGCCGCGACTCTCGCTCGAGTGGATCCTCAGCGAGGAGGTGCGCGCGGAGTCGGCGGTACCCGACCACGCGTGGCTGCAGACCGGCGCGGCGCTGCTGTACGACCCTCGCCGGCCGAAGGCGGAGCGCACCCTCGAGCTGCTCGAGCCGGCGGGAGGACGCCGGGACCTCGTCGACCCCGGGGTGGCCCTCGCCGGTCTGAACGGCGCTTTTTCGCTCGAGTCGCCCCTGGCCGAGCTGGGCTGGCCGTCGGACGTCGACCCCCGGGGGCGCTGGGTCGCCTACGAGAAGGACGACGACGTGGCGCTGCTCAGCCTGGAGACGTCGGAGGTGGTGGCCGTGGCGTCCTCGTCCGCGGTGGAGAAGTCGCCGCGCTTCTCACCGGACGGCCGGCACCTGGCCTACGTGCGGGACAGCGACCTCTACGTCTGGAGCCTCGACACCCGGACCGAGGCGCGCCTCACCCGTGACGGCTCCCCGTCCCTGCTGAACGGCACCCTGTCCTGGGTCTACTGGGAGGAGATCTTCGGCCGCGCGGACCGGGGCTACGTCTGGTCCCCCGACTCGAAGAGGATCGCGTTCCTCCAGACCGACGAGTCCGAGGTGGGCGTGATGACCCACGTGGACTTCGAGCCCTACCTGCCCCGGGTGATCCACCAGCGCTACCCGAAGGCGGGGGCCGCCAACCCGAAGGTGAGGGCGGGCGTGGTCGCTCTCGAGGGAGGCGGGATCACCTGGATGGAGCTCGCGGAGCACCCGTACGAGTACCTGGTCCGCCTGGACTGGCTCCCGGACGGCCGGCGCGTCGCCCTCCAGACCCAGGACCGCTCCCAGACCACCCTCGACCTGCTGGTGGGCGACGTGGCCACGGGGAAGGTGCGGCGCGTCCTCCGGGAGAGCGATCCGGGGTGGGTCAACCGCCACGACGACCTCCGCTTTCTCGGGGGAGGGGAGCGCTTCCTCTGGGCCTCGGAACGGGACGGCTTCTCGCACCTGTACCTCTACGAGACGAGCGGAGAGCTGGTGCGTCAGGTGACCCGGGGGGAGTGGTCGCTGCGGGCCTCCGGAGGCGTGTCCTGGACGCGGCAGTCGGTCGTCCACGTGGACGAGCCCGGCGGCTTCGTCTACTTCACGGCCCAGGCCGATTCCCCCCTGGAGAGGCAGCTCTACCGGATCCGACTCGACGGGTCCGGCATGACGCGCCTGACCCGGGAGCCCGGCACCCACCGCGTGGCCTTCCGGCCCGACGGACTCTTCTACCTCGACGAATGGTCGCAGCTCGACCGGCCGCCGGCCCTCGCGCTGCGGCGGACCCGGACGGAAACGGAGCTCGAGGTGACGCCGGCATCCCAGCGGCTCCTCGCCGCGGGGTTGCCCCCGCGGGAGCTGCTGCAGATCGAGGCCTCCGACGGCTTCGCTCTCCCTGCGATGCTGATCCGGCCGCCCGACCTCGACCCCGCCGGGAGGTACCCGGTGGTGGTCTACGTCTACGGTGGCCCGTCGGCTCCCACGGTCTCCAGCTCCTGGGGGGCCTCGTCGCGGCACTACTTCCACCAGCTGCTCGCCGACCGGGGCTTCGTGGTCCTGTACGTCGACAACCGCAGCGCCGCGGCGATCAGCAAGAAGCTCGAGAACCGCATCCTCGGGGACGGCTATGGGGAGACCGAGCTGGGCGACCTGCTCGACGCCGTCGCCTGGCTCGAGGGGCTGCCCTACGTGGATCCCGAGCGGATCGGGATCTGGGGCTGGAGCGGGGGAGGCGCCCACACGCTGCAGGCGATGACCCGGAGCCGGAAGTTCGCAGCGGGGATCGCCGTGGCGGCCGTCAGCGACTGGCGCTACTACGACTCGATCTGGGCCGAGGCGTTCATGAAGACCCCGGAGGAGAACCCCGACGGCTACGAGATCACCTCCAACGTCGCCCGGGCCGGGGACCTCCACGGGCGACTGCTGCTCGTTCACGGTACCTACGACGACAACGTGCACGTCCAGAACTCCTGGAGCTTCGCCGACGCGTTGATCGAGGCGGGGCTCACCTTCGAGCTGATGGTCTATCCGATGCGCCAGCACGGCCTCGCCGACACGGCGGCGCAGCGCCACGTCTACCGGACGATGCTGGAGTTCTGGGAGCGCTACCTGAAGTAGCCGACCGGCCCGGGAGCCTCTCAGCGCGCGCGGACGTCCCAGCCGAGGGCGGCGAGGGCGTGGCGCGCCCGGTCCGAGACCGTGCCGGAGACGGCGAGCAGCGGCCTGGGACCTCCCGAAGGCACGAAGCGGCGCTTGTAGGCTCCCGCGAGGCGGGCGAGCTCACTGGTCCAGGTGAGGTGATCGGCGGGACACGGGACGACCAGCTGCCCCCCATCGGTGAGGGCCCAGGCCAGGAGACCGTCCGCGTCGATGCGCTCCAGAGGGACGCCGTCCTGCCGCAGCCGCGCCAGCAGGCGCACCCGCCGCACCCAGCCCTGAGCCTCGGCCAGCTCCCCGACCTTGCCGGCCTCCTCGATCAGGCGGCGTCGACCGGGGATCCCCCGGAGCGCCTCCACCGCCTCCACGAACAGCGTCTGCTCGGTGGGTGTGAACAGCTCGTTCCAGAAGAAGCGGTCCCGGGCCTCGCGCTCGACGCCCCAGTCCGTGGCGAGCTTGCGGTTGCGCACCTGGACGTCTCCCGGGTGGCGTTCCCACACCAGGCCGTAGGCGCCCTGCAGATCGTCCGTGATCGGGATGCTGGGCATGGCGAGGCCGACGCCGAAGCTGCCCGCCGACGCCGCCCACGCCACCCGGTCCAGCTCCGCGGCGAGCACGGGATTGCGGGAGTAGGGATCGACCCCGAGATTCGCTGCGTAGCGGCGCCGCGCCCCGCCGTACCCAAGCACCCATTTTCCGACGCCCTTTGCGACCGTCCCGGTCGCGCTGGGAGAGCCCTCCTCGCCCGCGCCTTCGGCCCCCGTGGTCGGGGGATCGGCGTCGGCCGCGTCCGCCTCGGGTGACTCCGACTCGTCGATGCTCTCCTTCACGTCGTTGGCGAGCTTCCGCGCGCCCAGGGCCGTGCGCTTCGCCCAGCGCCCGATGCCTCCCGCCACGCCCTTTGCCGTGTCCTCGGGCTCTTCGACCACCTTGCGCACCGAGTCGACCGCACCCTCGACGGCATCGCCGGCCGACTCGGCGAAGACCTCGCCCTGGCTCTCCTCGGCGAGCAGGGCGAGGGCGTGGGCCTCCCGTACCCGGATCGCCAGCTCCTCGAGGCCGAGCGCCTCGATCTCTCCGGAAGGCGTTCCGATCCGGAAGCGGTAGAAGAACCCGTCCGAGACCGCCGACTCGACCCGATGGTCGTCGCTCTGAGCCAGCTCCGGGGCCAGCAGGGCGCCGGGCTCTACCCGCGGCGGATCCTCGTAGCGGCCCTCGGTCCCGGAGAGGTGAAGCGGGAGCAGAACGAGCCAGGCCAGCGTGGCCCCGAGCAGAGCCTTCACGCCCGGGATCATAGCGCGCCCGCGCCGCCCCGCCGGGTGAGGCACGGCCATCCTTCAGTCTCGAAACGAGGAAGGAGGTATGGCGGGCACGAGGGCCCGGGCCTGCTCGTGGGTGGTCACCTCCCGGTCGAGGCGCTTGATCGTCCAGCGCTCCGGGAAGACGTACTCCTCGCCCTCCGCCAGCGTGACCTCGGGGCTGATCGGCTCCAGTTCCGCGAGGGCCTCGTTGTAGTAGTGGGCGACGGAGAGGCCTCCGTCGCTGTAGCGTCCCCCGGGATCGTAGGGGTAGTACTTGACGAACAGGACGCGCCCCCGGACGTAGGCGATCCAGCCGGCGTCGGAGTCGGCGCCCACCTTCTGCTCGGGGCCCTGGGAGCGGACCACGAGCACGCCGTCCATCACGCGGACGTTCTGGTGGGCGGGCTCGACGCCGTCGTAGTCCCACGCCGCCTCGTTGCGCTTCCCGAGCACCCAGCGGGCCGGGAAGCGGCTGCTCTCGCTCAGCGGGATCAGCGTGAAGCCACCGGCCTTGCACAGGGTCCGATCCCAGAGGCAGTAGGACTTCTCTCCCTCCGTGACGTTCCTCATCCGCTGCAGGATCGTGATCGCCCCCGTTGCGTCCATCTCGACGTCGCGCTCGAGCTGGAGACCCAGGACCGGGTCGGGAGCGCTCGTGAGGGTGAACGCGGCCTCCCCGGTCCGGCGCCACGCGTACTCTCCGGACCAGAGCACCGGGTGCCTCGGTATCAGGCGCATCTCCGGGCCCACGTCGCACTGGTAGCCGCCGGGGCGGGCCGGGCCCTCCCTGCCGGGGATGGCCCACATGACGTCCTCTCCTCCCACGGAGTAGTGGGGAACCCGGCCTCCGGCGGCGGGGGTGGCGATCGCCCTGACGGCCGCCCCGGGCGCTTCCAGCTCGAGGCTGGGGTCCACTCCCATGTAGGGGGCGATGCGCAGGCGTACCTCCCCCTCCCGGGCGCCGAGGAGGGCCAGGCCGAGCAGCGGGACGAGCGCGGCGCCGATCCTGATCATGCCCGGATCCTACCAGTCCGTGGTGGAGGGAGGGCTGTCGCGGGGGCGCTGGCTGTGGTATCAAGCCCTGGAGTCGGCCGCCGACTCGGGGAGAAGGGGAGATGAGGCGGACACGGATCCGGAGGCTGGGACGGACCGCCGTCGCCGTGCTGGCCTTCGTCGGATCGGCTCGGGCGGAGGAGCTCCGATTCATCCGCTACGGGACGGAGCAGGGCCTTTCCGAAAGCGCCGCCGAGGCCGTCGCGCAGGACCGTCGCGGCTTCATCTGGGTCGGCACGCGGGACGGGCTCAATCGCTTCGACGGCTACCGCTTTCGGACCTACCGCCACGACCCGGAGGACCCCGCCAGCCTGCGGGACAGCCGGGTCGGGGCGTTGTTCGTGGACTCCGAAGGCGTTCTCTGGGTCGGGACCAACGTCGGTCTCCACCGCTACCTCCCGGCGCTCGACGAGTTCGAGGCGATGGAGATCGGCGAGGGCGACCGCTCCATCAGCAACGCCTTCGTGCGGCACGTCAGCGAGGGGCCCGACGGCACGCTCTGGGTGTCGACGTTCTGGGGCGTGAACGGGCTCGACCGCGCGAGCGGGCGCGTCGAGCAGCTCCTGCTCCGACACGACGAGCATTCGCCGGAAGGGAACAACGCCGTGGCGACACTCGCCGACGGCCTGGACCGGCTCTGGGTCTGCACCGGCGGGGCCGGAGTGCTCCACGTGGACCGCGGTTCCGGTGCCGCGATCGAGCGCTTCGTCCACGACCCGGGGGACCCGACCAGCCTCAGCGACAACTTCTGCCGGGCGTTGCTTCGCGACGGGGAGGAGGGTCTCTGGGTCGCCACCGACGGCGGCGGCCTCGATCGACTGGACCTCTCGTCCGGCGCCTTCGAGCACCATCGGTTCGATGCCAGAGACCCGTCCAGCATCGGCCACGACCTGGTCCGGTGCCTGTTCGAGGACAGCCGAGGCCGGCTCTGGGTGGGGACCGACGGCGGCGGGCTGAACCTCCTCCATCGCGAGAGCGGGCGCTTCGAGCGGCTGCGCAACGACGAGCTGGACCCCTCGAGCCTCTCCAGCGACTCGGTGCGACAGGTGATCGAGGACTCGGCGGGCGACCTGTGGGTGGCGAACTGGGGCGGCGGCGTCAACTACCTGGACACGAGCGTCACGGGATTCCGGGTCTACCGGGCGGCGCAGGGCAGCGAGCGGGGCCTGACCCACTCCGTCGCCGGAGCCTTCCACGAGGATGCCTCGGGCGACGTCTGGATCGGCACTGAAGACGGCCTGAATCTCTGGGACCGGGCGACGGATACGTTTCGCCACTGGCGGCACGATCCCCTCGACCCCACCTCGCTCAGCGCCCGGGCCGCCCTCGCCGTCGAGCGGGACAGCCGCGGCGCCCTCTGGGTCGGGACCTTCGCGGGGGGGCTGAACCTCATGGACGAGGCGACCGGGCGGTTCCGGCATTTCCGACCCGAAGCGGGCGATCCGGGCGCGATCAGCAGCGAGCACGTCTGGGACATTCTCGAGGACAGCCGCGGGCGGCTCTGGATCGCGACCTTCGGAGGCGTGAACCGGCTCGACCCGGAGACGATGAGCTTCGTCCACTTCCGGCACGAGGACTCGGACCCGGCGAGCCTGGCCCACGACGTGGTCTGGTTCGCCTACGAGGACAGCCGCGGGCGCGTCTGGTTCGGCACCCAGGCGGGCCTCAGCCGGCTCGATCCCGGCCGGGAGAGCTTCGTGAGCTTCCCGGACCTGGAGCGCGACAGCGTGATCTCCATGCTCGAGGACAGCCGCGGGCGATTCTGGTTCTGCACCCGGGGCAAGGGGCTCAAGCGCTACGACGAGGCGACCGGACGCTTCTCGAGCTACACGTCCCGGGACGGGCTGCCGAGCGACGTGGCGGTGGGCCTGCTCGAGGACGACCAGGGCCAGCTCTGGGTGAGCACGAACAACGGCCTCTCGCGGTTCGATCCGGAGCGGGAGACCTTCCAGAGCTACACCCCGCCCGACGGGCTGCAGGGCAAGGAGTTCATCGAGAAGGCGTGCCTCGAGCTGGGCACCGGCGAGCTGCTGTTCGGGGGTACCCGCGGGTTCAACGTCTTCAGACCCTCCGATCTCGTGGACAACCCCTTCGTGCCTCCCGTCTACGTCACGGACTTCCAGCTCTTCAACGAGCGGGTCGTGCCGGCCCCGAGGGGGGTCCTGGAGGCGGACATCGCCGAGGCGGAGCGCATCCGGCTCACGCACGAGCACTCGGTCTTCAGCTTCGGCTTCACCGCCCTCAGCTACCGGCGCTCCGAGCTCAACCGCTTCGCGTACATGATGGAGGGCTTCGATTCCGGCTGGATCCAGGCGGGGTCCCGCCGGATGGCGACCTACACCAACCTGGACCCCGGGCGCTACCTGTTCCGGGTCAAGGCCGCGAACAACAGCGGGCTCTGGAACGACGAGGGAGCCCGGATCGAGGTCCTGATCGCTCCGCCCTGGTGGGGGACGCTCTGGTTCCGGGCCCTCGCTGCCCTGGCCCTCGCCACCGGGCTGGTGGGCGCGCACCGGATCAGGACCCGGGTCATCTCCCGGCGCAACCAGCTGCTCCAGGACGAGATCGACGAGCGTCGCCGGGTCGAGGCGGAGCGGTCGCGGCTCGTGGCCGCGCTGGAGGCGAAGAACCGGGAGCTGGAGTCCAAGAACTCCGAGCTGGAGCGCTTCGCCTACAGCGTGTCCCACGACCTCCAGGCGCCTCTGGTCACGGTCCAGGGCTTCCTCGGCTACCTGCAGCGGGACGTCCGGCAGGGGCGCACCGGACGGCTCGAGGAGGACCTCGCCCGCATCGTCGAGGCGACGTCGCGGATGCGGAGGCTGCTGTCCGACATCCTGAGGCTCTCGAGGAGCGGCAGGACGGTGGACGCACCCGAGGCCCTGGAGCTCTCCAGCCTGGTGCGCATCGCCCTCGAGAACGTCGATGGCGAGCGGTCCGAGCGCGGCGGCGAGGTGAGGGTGGCCGACGACCTGCCCCGGGTGTCGGGGGATCGGGAGCGTCTCGTGGGAGTGATCCAGAACCTGCTCGACAACGCCCTGCGCTTCGCGAGGGAGGGGACGAGCCCCCGGATCGAGGTGGGGGCGCGCGGGGAGGGGGGGATGGCCGTGTGCTTCGTTCGGGACGACGGCGTCGGGGTGGCCCCCGGAGACCGCGAGCGCATCTTCGGGCTGTTCGACCGCCTCGACCCCGATCGCCCCGGGACGGGCCTCGGCCTGGCGCTGGTGGAGCGCGTGGTGGCGGCTCACGGCGGGAGCACGTGGGTGGAGTCGGAAGGGCGCGGGAAGGGCTCGACCTTCTACTTCACGCTTCCCCTCGCCCGGGAGGAGCCCGAGGCAGCGGAGGGTGGCCCGAGATGAAGGGGCTGGGGGAGCCGATGGCTCCCCCAGCGCGCGGGCTCAGCCGTTGAAGTACAGGTAGGCGGCCAGGATCAGCAGCAGGACGATCCCGGAGCTGGTCACGTCCCACTGGTTCCAGCTGCTCCGGGACTCCGCCCGGTGCTCGGCCGTGGTCGTCGCGAAGGTGAGGTTCTCGATCTTCTGGGCCGAGGGCTCGGGGGTCATGTAGCTGACCCCCACCATCACGGCCGCGGAGGTCAGGAAGATCCCCAGGCTGTAGTACTGAAAGTAGATGTTGTTGACGATCCACAGGAAGGAGCCCGGTGTGTATCCCTGCTCGTATCCCGCGACCCCCAGCGTGACGGGGGTGTCGACGGCGAGCCGGAAGGCACCCAGGGCGAAGCCCACGATCAGTGCGGCCAGGCAGCCCTGGGCGTTGGTGCGCTTCATGAACACGCCGAAGAAGAAGACCGTGGCGATGGGGGGGGCGAGGTAGCCCTGGACGCTCTGGAGGTAGAAGTACAGCCCCTGGGCGCCCTGGATCACGGGGATCCAGGCCAGGCCGATCAGGACCATCACCGTCGTGGCCACCCGCCCGATCCAGACCAGCTGGTGCTGGGTGGCGGCGGGCCGCAGCTTGGAATAGAAGTCGATCGTGAAGAGCGTGGAGCAGGCGTTGAAGACGCCGGCCAGCGAGCTCATCAGGGCGGCGAGCAGCCCGGCGACGACCAGCCCCCGGATGCCGACCGGTAGCACGCTCTGGACCATGAGCGGGAACGCCCCCTGGGCCGCGATCGTGATCACGTTGCCGTCCGCGTCGAGCATGGTGGAGAGGGCGTCGAAGCGGCCGGTGCGGGCCAGCGCCGCGGCGATCATTCCGGGAATGATGAAGATGAAGACCGGAAGCAGCTTGAGGAATGCGGCGAAGATCGTCCCGCGGCGCGCCTCGCGCTCGCTCGGGGCGCCCAGGGTCCGCTGCACGATGTACTGGTCCGTGCACCAGTACCAGAGCCCGATGATCGGGGCGCAGAACAGCATTCCGAGCCACGGGAAGTTGCCGTTGAAGTACCAGGCCATCCGCCCGGACTCGATGACCGGAGCCCAGGTTCCCTCCATCCCCTCGGGGATGAGGGGCTTCCAGAGGTTGAAGGCCTCGGAGCCGAGGGCCTCCTTGAGCCCGGCCCAGCCCCCGATCTCCGAAAGGCCGAACATGGTGAGGAGCAGCGATCCGACCACGAGGACCAGGGTCTGGAGCGCCTCGGTGTAGGCCACGGCGCGCATCCCGCCGAGGACGGTGTAGAGGCCGGTGAGCAGGACCACCGCGATCGAGCCGACCCAGAAGCTGTTCATCTGTACGAAGCCGAGGTCGAGGGTGAGCTCGGGGAGCAGCGTCCCGAACACGATCCCTCCCGCGAAGATGCCCACGGCCACCTTCGTCAGCACGTAGGCGAACAGCGAGATGATGGAGAGCATCCAGCGCGCAGCCTGAGAGAAGCGGCGCTCGAGGAACTCCGGCATCGTGAAGACCTTGGACCGCATGTAGAACGGCACGAGCACCCAGCCCAGGACGAGCAGGCACCAGGCGTGAAGCTCGTAGTGAGCCAGGGCCACGCCGTCGGTCGCTCCCGACCCGGCCAGGCCGACGAGATGCTCCGAGCCGATGTTGGACGCGAAGATCGAGGCGCCCACGACCCACCAGCCCAGGTTGCGGCCGGCCAGGAAGTAGTCGTCTGCGGTGTCCTTCGCCTTCTGGACGACCCAGTACGTCAGCGCCGCCAGCGCGCCGAAGTAGGCGAGTATGACGAGCCAGTCGAGCGTTGCCATGGTTCCCCCGCGGGCTGTCTGTCTGTCCGTGAATCCGGCCCGGCCGGTCACCGTGCTCGAAAGCGCTTTCTTTCGCGGGGGCCGGGCCGACGTCTCGAGGGCCGAACGTACACTCGGCGCCGACCCCTGTCAACGCCATCCCGGGGCGGACCGATCCGCGTAAGGCCCTCAGGTCACAGCGACCTAGCGCAGCACGCCGGAACGCGACCGGACCCGGTGGGCCACGGTAAGAGGCGGAACCGCTCCCCCGCGCCCGGGCGATAAGCCTTCCTTCTGAAAGCACTTTCAGCTGTCGCGGCGGCTCGGGCGGCCAGGCTAGGTTGGCGGCAGCTCGGGACCCGGGCGTGCAGGAGCCTGCAGCGCGCGGCGCAGCGCCGCGCTGGTGGCGTCCCGGGCGTCGTCGAAGAACGTGTAGAAGACCGGGACGACCAGCAGGGTGAGCAGCGTCGCCGTGGTCAGGCCTCCGATCAGCGTCAGGCCGAAGCTCGTGTAGCTCATCCCGATGCTGGTCGCGCCGCTCAGGGTGACCGGGACCATCCCGCAGATCGTGGTGAGGGCCGTCATCATGATCGGGCGGAAGCGCCGCTCGGCCGCCTGGAGCAGGGCTGCCGTCCTCGCCACGCCCCGCTCCCGCAGGCGGTTGACGTAGTCGATCAGCACGATCCCGTTGTTCACCACCACACCGATCAGCAGCACGATCCCGACCAGGCCCAGGAAGTCCACGTCGTAGCCCGTCGCGTAGTGGATCCACACCACTCCGATCCCGGCCAGCGGGATCGTGGAGATGATCGAGAGCGGCAGGATGAAGCTCTCGAACAGAAAGCCCATCAGGAGGTAGATGAAGACGACGGACAGAGTGGCGGCGAACTGCAGGGCCGCGACGTCTTCGTCGTTGGAGCGGCGCGAGCGGGGAGCACCGAAGCGCACTCCCTCCGGGAGGTCCAGCTGTCGCTCCAGAGCCGCGATCCGCCCGCGCGCCGCCTCCTCGGTGCCCTCTTCGAGCTCCAGGGTGATGTTGCGGGCCATCTGCTTGTTCCGCCGATAGATCCGTTGCGAGCCGGCGAGGCGGCTGACGTCGGTGACGGACGCCAGGGAGACGAACCCGCCGTCGCGAGCGGGGACGTAGAAGTCACGCAGCTGGGCGAGGGTCTCCCGGTCCTCCTCCAGGAACTGGATGCGGACGGGGACGTCGCGACCCTCGGTCCGGAACCGGTTCAAGGTCTGCCCGCGGAGCGCGTAGCCCACGACTCCCGCGAGCACCTCGGGGTTCACCCCCTGCTGCTGGGCGCGCCGCCGATCCACCCGCAGCCCCAGCTCGTTCGGTGCCGGGTCTCCGGATGCCCGAACGCCGAGGACCCCGTCGAGCTGCGCGAAGAGGGGCTCGAGGCCCTCGGCGGTGGCCTCGAGGAGCTCCGCGTCCTCGCCGTACAGCGCCACGACGTGAACGTGCTCGCCCTCCTCCTGCTGATCCTGCTCCTCGCCGGAGTAGTAGCGGACCCCCGGCTTCTTCGGAAAGCTGTCCAGCACGCGCTCGGTCACCTCCCGGGGGGAGAGGTCCGTGGTCCTCGGGTTCGCGAACCACCCCTCGACCCGCCCGAAGGTCGGCCTGTGGAACACGAACCAGCCCGAGAGTCCCAGCTCCTCGTGGCTCTCCTCGACGATCCGCTCGCACTCGAGGAACAGAGCCTCGGCCTCTTCCAGGGTCGTGTCCTCGGGAAGCCTGACCTCGATCCGGAAGCCGGAGCGCTCCTCCTCCTGCGAGTCGGTGATCTTCACCTCCCTGAACGCCGTGGCTCCGGTGAGGGCGAACAACGCCACGAGGCCGATGGTCAGGTCCAGGCGGTGGTGCAGGAAGACGGCCAGGAGCCGCGTGTAAGCGTGGTTCAGCCGCCCCAGGGTGGCGTCGTACGCCCGGCCGAGCGCCGCGACGAAACGCTCGTAGCGCCTCCTCCCCGCTCCGGGGACCTCCGCGCCGTCTCTCAGCGTGAGGTAGACGCTGAGGGGGACGAACACGCCGGCGACCACCAGGGAGGCGAGCAGCGCCACCGAGATCGGCAGCGAGAGCCTGAGCAGGAAGAACTGGGCCTCCCCCTCGACGAGTGAAACGGGCAGGAACACGATCACCGTGGTGAGGGTCGCCGTCGTTATCGCGAGGGCGATCTCGCCGCATCCCTGGATCGCGGCGTCCCGCCGCGGCCGGCCCTCGCGGTGGAGGCGGTGGATGTTCTCCGCCACGACCACGGAGTTGTCCACGAGCAGGCCGACCGAGATCATCAGCCCGAGCAGCGTCAGGATGTTGAGGGACTCCCCGCCGAAGTACATCACCGTGAGCGCGATCAGCAGGCTGAGGGGGATGGCGAGGGTGATGATCACCGTCATGCGCAGCCGGCGCAGGAAGAAGAACAGGACCACGGCGGCGAACAGGGCTCCGATGCGGCCGCTCTCGAGGAGGGTGTCGAGGGACTCGAGGATCACCCGGCCCTGGTCGAAGAGCGCGACCATCTGGATGCCCTGGAGTCGCGGGATGCGCTCGAACCGGTCGACCTCCCGCCGCACCTCCCGGGCCACCTGGAGCGTGTTCGCCTGGCCCTCCTTGAACACGACCATGGCCACCGCGGGACGGGAGTTGGCACGGATCCGCCAGTCCTGCTCCGGCTGGCGGTAGCTGATCCGGGCCACGTCCCCGAGGCGGGTCCGGGGGGCCACGCGGATCTGGCGCACGGAGTCGAGGTCCCGGTAGCGGGCGACGGACCGGAGCAACAGCTTGCGCTCCCCGTGGCGCACGTCCCCCGAGGCCATGGTGAAGTTGTCCCGGCGCAGATCCTGGGCGAGGGCGTAGATGTCCAGACCGGCGGACTCGGCCCGCTGCCGGTCCAGCTCGATGAAGATCTCCTTCTGCATGAGCCCGTCGATCTCGACGGCTGCCACGCCGTCGATGCGCTGGAGGCGCACGCGGATCTCGTTCTCGATCAGGTGGTAGGGATCCGTGATCTCGGGGCTCACCGCGAGACCCAGGACGTAGACGGGGATCGCGGCGTCGTCGTGCTTGCGGAAGTAGATGCGGTCGGCGTCATCCGGAAGGCGGGGGCGGGCGCGCTCGACCCGGTCCCTCACCTCCCGGTACGCCACGCTCATGTCGGTCCCGCTCTTGAACTGCATGAAGCACTGGCCGAACCCGGTCGTCGCGAAGGAGTGGAGCTGGTCCAGCCCGGGAAGCGTGCTCAGCTCCTCCTCCAGCGGGAGCAGGATCTCGTCGAGCACCTCCTGGGCCGGAGCGTCGGACCAGGGGACGTTGACCGCCAGGAAGGGAGGCGAGAATCCGCTGGGTATCAGCTCCAGGGGGATCCCCAGGGTCGCGACCGTTCCCACCACGACGATGGACGCGAACAGCACCAGGACCGCGATGCGGCGCTGGAGCGAGAAGCGCGGGAGCGCCTCCTCCAGATGGTGGTTTTCGCTCACGAGCTCGGGCTCTCGGCCGCCGCCTGCCCGCCGTGGGAGCGCTCCAGCTCTCCGGCGCGGAGGCCTTCGACGACGACGTAGGCGCTGGGGATGACGAGCAGCGTGAGCACGGTCGAGACGATCAGGCCGCTGATCACCGCCACGGCCATCGGGGTGCGGATCTCGGCTCCGTCACCCAGGCCGGTCGCCATGGGGGCCAGGCCGAGCACCGTGGTGGCCGTCGTCATCAGGATCGGGCGCAGCCGCACGGAGCCGGCGGTGACGATCGCCTCGACGAGGGGGAGGCCCCGAGCTCGCAGAGTGTTCGCGTAGTCGACGAGGACGATCGCGTTGTTCACCACGATCCCGGCCAGCATGATCATCCCGAGGAAGACGACGATCGACAGGCTGATCTGCAGGGCGTGGAGTGCCGCGAGGGTTCCGAGGAAGGCCAGCGGGACGGTCAGCATGATGATCAGAGGCTGCAGCAGCGACTCGAACTGGGCGGCCATGATCACGTAGACCAGGAACAGGGAGAGCGCCAGGGCCAGCAGCAGGCTGTCCCGGCTGCGGTCCCATTCCTGGCTCTGCCCCGCCACCAGGAACGACGCCTCTGGCGGCCATTCGATCTCCGTGCCCAGGGCCCGCTCGATGCGGGCCACGGCCTGCCCCAGGGAGCCCTCGGCCACGTTCGCGGTCACCAGCGCGACCCGTCGCCCGTCCACACGCCGGACCTCGCTGGGGCCTTCGGCGAGGGTCACCGCCGCCACCGAGGAGAGCGGAATCGGCCGCTCCCCGCCCGGATTGACAAGGAACTGCTCGACGTCGGTGACGCGGCGGCGGTCTTCCTCCTGGAGCTGGACGACGATGGGGATGCGCCGGTCCCCCAGGTTGTAGCGGGTCGCTTCGTAGCCGCGGACGGCGTCCCGGACCTGCTCCGCCACCGCTCCGACGTTGAGGCTGTAGCGGGCGAGCTGGTCGCGGTCGTAGACGATCTGGACCTCCGGGGAGCCCGGACGCTGCGTGGTCTCCACGTCGGCCAGCTCGGGCAACCGGCGCATCGCGTCGCGCACCCGCTCGGCCGTCCGCCGCAGCTCCACGAGGTCCTCGCCGTGGACCTCCACCTCGATGGGGGTCTGAAAGGAGAAGAGCACCGGCCGCACGACCCGGGCGTCCAGGTCCGGGACCTCGGTCAAGCGTCTCCGGAGCCGGGCCACGACGGCATCCTCCAGCGCCGGCTCCGAGCCCTCGAGGATCAGCTTGAGCCTCGCCGTGTGCTCCCCCTCGTCCGAGCGCTGGCTCGCCGTCGGGTCGAAGCCCACCGTCGTCAGGACAGCCCGGATGTGCTCCCGCTCCTCGAGGAGGGCCGCCTCGACGGGGCCCAGGGCCGCCTCCGTGCTCTCCAGGGGCGTGCCCACCGGGAGCTGCAGCTCGAATGTGATCTCGCCCTGGTGGACTTCGGGGAGCAGCTCGCTCTCCAGGCTGAGAGCCAGGGCTGCGGTGAGGGCCAGGCAGCCGGCCGTCGCCGCGGCCATCAGTCCCGGATGCCGCAGAACCCGGCCCAGCGCCCGCGGGTAGGCATCGAGGAGCGTGGCCATCGCAGCCTCGGTGGCCCGAAGCAGCGGGGTGGCGAGGACGCGGAAGGTCGCACCCAGCCCGGGGCCCAGCGCCCGGCGCCAGAGCACGACGAGCAGGGTGGCGGCTCCGAGCAGGAGCTTCGCTACGATCTCGAAGACGGTTCCCACCAGCATGCGCACCGCGAGCCACAGCCCGACCACGACCAGGGGGAGGGCGCGATAGCGTATCGTCGCGCGGCTTCCCCATCGCTCGATCACCGCCGAGAGATCGCGTCGGAAGGCCTTCCAGGAAGCGTCGGGAAGAAAGGAGGGCGGCTGCGTCGCGCCGGCGAGGAGCTGCCCGCCGCGCCGGCTGGCCAGCATGGGTATCAGCGCCAGCGCCACGATCAGCGCGGCCGAAAGAGAGGTGACCACCGCCAACCCCAGGTCTCCGAAGGCCTGGCCCGCGACGCCCTCGACGAAGACCATCGGCAGGAACACCGCGATCGACGTCAGGGTCGAGGCGATCACGGCGGTCCGGACCTCCCGGGTGCCGCGGACTGCGGCCTCGGCCACTCCGTCGCCCTCCTGGCGGCAGCGGAAGATCGACTCGAGCACGACGATCGAGGAGTCGACGAGCATCCCGACGCCCAGGGCGAGGCCTCCGAGGGACATGATGTTGAGGCTGACCCCGAGCAGCTTCAGTGGCGCGAAGGTCACGATTAGCGACACCGGGATGCTGAGGGCCACGATGGCGGTGCTCTTCAGGCTCCGCAGGAACAGGAACAGCACCAGCACCGCCAGCAACCCCCCGACGATCGCAGTATTGCGCACCTCGTCGAGGCTGGCCCTGATGAAGACCGACCTGTCCGCCACCAGCTCCAGGAGCACGCTCTCGGTGCGGTAGAGCTCCTCGGCCAGACCCGCCGGAGTACCGGGACCGCCCTCGCGCGCCGTCCCCGGTTCCGGCGCGGCCGCCTCGGGATCGAGGTCGCCGAGACGCTCCCGCACCCGGTCCGCGAGGGCGACGATGTTCGCGTCGGCCTCCTTGAACACCTCGATCTGGACGCTCTCGCGGCCGTCGGTGCGGGTGACGATCTGGCGCTCCCGGTGTCCCCAGCCGACGTCTCCGAGGTCCCGGATCCGGATCTGTCGGCCCTCCCGGGTCGCGACGATGGTGTCCGCCATCTGGCCGAGGTCGCTGTACTCGTTCAGGGTGCGGACCATGTACTCGGTCCGGCCCTCGGTGAGGGTGCCCCCGGCGACGTTGATGTTCTCCTGCCGCAGGCGCTCGATCACGTCGGCCACGGATAGCCCGGTGCGCCGGAGCCGCTCGTCGTCCAGCAGGACGTGGATCTCCTCCTCGAGCCCGCCGCGGACCCGGACCGCCGCCACGCCCGTGATCGGCTCCAGAGCGCGCTTGACCTGCAGCTCGGCGATTCGCCTCAGCCGCCTCAGCTCGGCCTCGCCCGCCGCCCCGTCCAAGGCGGTGGCGAGGCTCAGCTCCAGGACCGGGTCCAGGGACGGGTCGAAACGGAGGATCAGCGGGCGCTCCGCCTCGTCGGGGAGGAACACGAGGTCCAGCTTCTCGAGGGTGTCCTGGATCGCCTCGGACATGTCGGTGCCCCAGGTGAACTCGAGCACCACGTCGCTCACCCCGGCGCGGCTGACGCTGGAGATGCGGCGCAGCCCGCCGATGACTCCCAGGGACTCCTCGATGGGCCGGGTGACGTCGTTCTCCACCTCCTCGGGAGCGGCCCCCGGGTACTCCGAGCGCACCGTCAGCGTGGGGTAGCTCATCTCCGGCATCAGGGTGAGCGGCAGTCGGCTGTAGGAGAAGTAGCCGAAGACGAGGGCCGCCACGAACACCATGGAGATCGCGACGGGGCGTGAGGTGAGGACGCTGCCCGGGTCGGAGCCCGGGGCGGGATCAGTCGTCGTCGGCATCGCCCCGGCCCTCGCCCTCCGGCTCAGGATCGCCCGGGAGCCTCACCAGCCCCCCGTCCTTGAGACCGGACTGGCCGGCCACGACCACCTGTTCGCCCGCCTCGAGGCCGCCGGCGGGCTCCACGTAGTCCGCGTTCTCCAGCGCGGGCTCGACCTCGACGCGCTCGACGCGGCGCTCGTCTCCGAGTCGGAACGCGAAGATGCGATCGTTGTCGTAGACCAGGGCTCGTTTCGGCACGAGGAGCGCGTCGTCACGGACCGCGGTCACCAGCTCGACCTCGACGAACATCCCCGGGAGCAGCCCCTCCTGGCGCGGCGTGGCCACCGTGACCTTGACGGTGCCGGTCTCCGGGTCGACGACGGGGGCGATGCGGTCGATGGTGCCGGTGAAGACGCCCCGGCCCAGGGCCTCGGAGTGGAGCCGGGCCGCCTGTCCGGTGCGCACGCTCACGAGCTGCTGCTCGGGGACGTAGACCCGGGCGACGATGGAGTCGAAGTCCACGATCCGGAACAGCGCCTGGTTGACCGTCACGTGGTCGCCCTGGCTGACCAGGCGCTCCGTGACCACCCCCGCGATCGGAGCCCGGACCTCGGTGTAGCCGAGGTCGCGGCGGGCGTCGGCCAGGGCCAGCTCGTTCTGCTCGACGGCGAAGGCGGCGTCGTTGAAGGTCTTCTCCGTGATCAGGCTCTGGGCGAACAGATCCCGGTAGCGCTCGAAGTCGCGCTGGCTCTGCCGGAGCTGGATCTCGGCTTTCGCCACGGCGCCCTTCTGCTCCTCGTTCTGGAGCGTCAGCAGCAGCTGGCCCCGGGCGACGGCGCGCCCCTCCTCCACGTGGAGGGCGGTGACGCGCCGGGGCGCCTCGGCGAAGACCTGAACGTCGCGCTCGGCCTCCAGGTTGGAGGAGAACCTCTGGACGGCCTCGATCTCGCCCCGCGCCAGAGCGACCACCTCGACCGGGACGGCCTCCTCCGTCCCTTCCTTGGTGGCCTCCCCCTCGCGCCAGGTCTTGGCGTTCGTCTCCTCGGTCGAGCAGCCGGCGGCGCCCGTCAGGGCTGCCAGCAGCACCCAGGCGGGGCCGGTGAACGAAGTGTATCGAAGTGGATCCATCTTTGCCTCTATCATGACCTGGGTACGCCGAAGAGTACGCCAAGTGAGGGGGCGCCGCCGCCTCACAATAGCTCTACGAAACTGATTCGCTTGGAGTTCAGGGGATTGACCGAGCCGTCGCGGATCGAGCGGCGGACGCCTACCGGCAGCGACCGCACCGGCGGGCCATCGGACCGATCGATCAGGCCGTCCGGATCTGGCTCAGGGGAGGGTGCGAGTCGGGCGCCAGCAGGACGACGTCGGCCCGTGAGCCGTGCTCCCAGAACGCCGCCAGCAGATCCAGGGCGCGTCCGGTGGTCGGGGGCATGATCACGGTCGCCGCCAGCGCCTTCTCCGAGACCATCCGCTGACCCTCCTGGGGAAGGCCGTCGCATCCGAGGAGGGGGATCGTGGCCAGGGCCGTCGCTCCCGTTTCGTCGGCCCGCTCACCGAGGGCCCGGCGGGCACCCGCGGCCATCTGGTCGTTCTGACAGACGACGGCGCCGATCCGCTTGTTGCGATCGGCGCCGAGCCGGAACCAGTCGCGGAGCGCTGCGTAGCCGCTTTCCGCACTCCACTCGCCCTCCAGCACGTGGACGTCCCAGCCCTGGGCCGCCTCCAGGAACCCCCTGCGGCGGTCGATCGCCGAGTCGTTGGAGGGCGTGCCCGTGATCAGCAACGCGAAGCCCGGTTCGGGCGCGAGCTGCGACAGCTGCTCGGCCTGGATGCGCCCGATCTCCACCTGGTCTGGAGCCACCGCCGCGACGAGCGCGTCCCTGCTCTCCGCCCGGAGCTCCTCGAGGTAGGGGGGCACCCGGTTCAGGAACACCAGCGAGAGGCCCGCCTTGACGACGCGACGGCACGCCGGCAGCTGCGACTCCCGCCCGGCCGGCACGAGGACGACGCCGTCGGGGCGGTCGCCGCCCTTGGCGCAGCCGAGGAGCTGCTCCATCTGAGCCACCGCCGAGCCGTTCGCGTACTGAGGGCTCTGCAGCCGGAGCGAACGCCGCTGGGCGCGAACCCTGGCTTCATTGAGGAGGAGCTGCTGGTACTGGTTGCTTTCCTGGTCGAGCAGAAGGGCCACCTTCTGATTCATTGCTGTGGGATCTCCTGTTGAGGCTGCGCCTCGTCGTCGCGGGATTCCGGAGGGCGAAGTCGGAACCAAGCATAACTTGGTGAGGCTTCCTGTGGAAGTGCCTCCCGTATGGCGAAACCACGTGCCCCGGCCGGCGGGCCGGGTTGCGCTCGATCCCGGCGAAACCGCATACTCGGGCTCTCGCCGCGATCCCCAGGGAGGTGAGCCCATGAACCGCTCCGCCGTCCTCGTCGGTTGCCTGGCGTTTCTGCTCCAGGCCGGATCCTCGGGCGCCGACTGGAGAGAGGACGCCGACCGCGGGATCGAGCGGCACCGCAAGTCCGACGTCCGCCTCCGCCTCGTCGACGGCGAGGGGAAGGCGCTGGCGGGAGCGCGCGTCGCGGTGCGACAGCTGCGCTCGAGCTTCGGCTTCGGGGCGGCGATCACGGGGAGGCTCCTGGAGGAGCCGCGCTACCAGCAGTTCGTCAAGGAGCACTTCGACTGGGCGGTCTTCGGCAACGAGTCGAAGTGGTACGCGAACGAGGCGGTGCGGGGTCAGCTGACCTACGAGACCGCCGACGCCCTGCTGGACTGGTGCGAGGCGAACGGGATCGCCGTGCGGGGCCACACGGTCTTCTGGGAGCCGGAGCGCTGGCAGCCCCGTTGGGTGAGAGAGCTGGAAGGCGAGGAGCTCCGAGCCGCCGTCGAGAGCCGCCTTGAGAGCGCCGTCACCCACTTCGCCGGGCGATTCCGCCACTGGGACGTCCTCAACGAGCCCCTCCACGGCAGCTTCTTCAAGGATCGTCTCGGTGCGGACGTGTGGCGCTGGATGTTCCAGCGCACCCGCGAGCTCGACCCGCAGGTGACCCTCTTCATCAACGAGTTCAACGTGCTGTCGCGGGACAAGGACTTCGACGCCGTGGAGACGGAGGCCTACGCAGCCCAGGTGAGGGCTCTGCTCGAGGCCGGGGCCCCGATCCAGGGCGTCGGGGTGCAGGGCCACGTCTGGTTCCCCGAGGTGCTCGAGGAGCCGGAGCAGGTGGCAGCGCGTCTGGATGCGGTGGCGGAGCTGGGCCTGCCGATCTGGATCAGCGAGTTCGACGCCGCCGATCCCGACCCGGGTGTGAACGCCGACATCCTCGAGCTCGTGTACCGGAGCGCGTTCGCGCACCCCTCGGTGGAGGGGATCGCGGCGTGGGTGGTGTGGGCGGGGGACTCGTGGCGGGGGCCCGACGCGGGCTTCGCGAAGCTCGACTGGACGCTCAGCGAGGCCGGGCGCCGCTACCTGGCCCTCAAAGAGGAATGGTCCACCTCGGTGGAAGGGGCGACGGACGCGGCGGGCCGAATGTCCTTCCGGGGGTTCCACGGAGGCTACGAGGCCGCGCTGGAACGGGATGGACGAAGCGTCCAGCTCCCGTTCGACGTGCTCCCCGACGGGCCCGAGGAGCTGGTCCTGCGCCTCCCGGGACCGGGATTTCCGTAGCGACCCGTTCCGGCCCCGCCTCGTGCGCCGGAGAGGGCGCGCCCGGCTCTTCTGACGCTCCACCCGCTCCGCGCCCAGCGGAACGAGATTGTGGGCCCACGCTCCGTGGGGCTTCGCGATTGTCGGAGTCCGCCATCTGCTCGGATCGTGTGGCCGGCACCTGGTGCTTCCCAGTCAGCAGCTTGCAGGCCTGGGCCGTTCCCGGCACACGGCTTGCTCGTGCGGACGTGAGCCGCGCGAGCCTCCTCGCCCCCGGCTCGGAAAGCGAGGCGGAGCTTGGCAGCAGAGCCCGGGGGTGGTCCACCCGGAGAGTGGGAGGAGACCGCAAGGGTCGCGGAGCTGCGCCCCGGCACCGTGCGTAGGGTGCAAGTGCGGGGAAGCGCCATCGCGCTGGCCTGCACGTCCCGGGGCGTCTTCGCTCTGGCCGACTCCTGCTGCCACGAGGGCAGCTCCCTGGCCGAGGGCAGCCTGGACGACACGACCCTCACCTGCCCGGGACACGGCTGGCGCTTCGACTGCCGGAGCGGGGCCTGCCTCACGGAGACCGAGCGGGTCCAGCCCGTCTTCGAGACGCGCCTTCGAGACGGCCGGGTGGAGGTGCGGCTCCCGCCCCCTGAGACCTCTGCGGAACGGGAGGACGCCGGCCCGGGGAAGCTCAGCCCGGTGGAGCGCTGGAAGCAGGCGAAGCACGGCTTCGACGTCTGGGCGGACGTGCTGGAGCACGCTGTGGCCAGAACGCCGATGGGGAAGATCGACGGCGCCGACCTCGAGCGCATGAAGTGGTACGGCTACTTCTACCGGAAGAACAACGACAACGAGCACTACATGTGCCGGGTCCGGATTCCCGGCTGCGAGTTGACGACGGAGCAGGCCAAGACCCTGGCCTACGTCGCGTACCGCTCGGGGTACAGCATCCTCGACGTCACCACCAGGGGCAACGTCCAGATCCAGGGCCTGACCGTCGAGGCGCTCCCCGAGGTGCTGGCCGCGCTGGAGAAGGCCCGCCTCACGCCGCGGCAGTCGGGGCACGACAACGTGCGCAACGCCACCTCGCACCCGTTCAGCGGGTTCGATCCGGAAGAGCTGATCGACACCCGCGCCCTGGCCCGCGGGATCCAGGCCGCGCTGATCGGGAGCCGGGAGCTGGCGGATCTGCCGCGCAAGGTCAACGTGGCTCTCGTCGGCCGCCCCGACCCGGCGGCCCACGCCTGGACTCAGGACATCTGCTTCGTCGGGGCCCGGGACGGCGACGGCGCCGTGGGCTTCCAGCTCCTGCTGGGCGGCACCCAGGGCAAGTCCCCGAGGCTGGCGTGGCAGGCGCCCGTCTTCGTGGAGCCGGGGGACGTGGTGGACGTGACGGTGGCCGTGATCCGCACCTTCCGGGAGCTCGGAGACCGGCACGACCGCAACCACGTCCGGATGCGCTACCTGATCGAGCGCCTCGGCATCGACGGGATGCTGGGCGAGGTCGAGACGCGCCTGGGCCGGCGGCTGCG
>Ga0299906_10000957_pt1 | contig 25176 bp, 24 predicted proteins | sample RVTome_14_FD_200259 | JGI IMG/M metagenome (GOLD analysis project Ga0299906, IMG submission 200259) | Soil microbial communities from uranium-contaminated site in the Upper Colorado River Basin, Wyoming, United States - RVT145D125 (version 2) ...
ACAGCCTCCCGGCCCGCGCCCCCCGGCCGCCGCGCCCGTCGAAGAAAGAGGAGCGCGCTGACCAGATCCAGGTCATCCGGCGGCAGAGCCCGTTCGGTCGGGTGCGGGTCATCGCGGACATCCCGGGCCTCGACCCCGCGACGCTGGACCAGTTGCAGCGCCTCACCGTGGAGGACACGGAGGACCTCTGGTGGGCGGATACCCGCATCCTCGCGGAGGCCCTGCGGCGGCCGTCGGCGGACGTCCGCTCGTGGCAGGTCCAGGCGGAGCTCCTCGCCATCGGGAGCCTGTCCCCGCCGGAGGCGGAGCTGCTCGCCCGCGCCGAAGTGCGCTCGGTGTCCGATCTGGCGCGCATGCCTCCCCGGGAACTCGTGGACCAGGTCCGTTTCGCGGAGCGGCAGGGCTCCGGCGGGGCCGCTCGCACCACGCATGACCAGGCGGAACGGTGGATCGAGGCCGCCAAGCAGCATCTGGCCGCCGTGCCCGCGCAAGCGGACAGATAGAAGAGGGGGCCCTCGGTGGCCGGTCCCATGCCAGGCAAGAACATCCTCGTGGTCGGCGGAGCGGGGTTCATCGGGTCCAACCTCGTCCGGCGGCTCCTCGTCGAGGGGCACCGGCCGTCCGTGGTCGACGACCTCCTCACGGGCGCGCGCACCAACGTCCCCGAAGACGTGCCCTTCACGGAGGCCTCGGCCGCCGATGCGGACTTCATCGACCGCTGCGGCCGCGCGGACTGGGACGCCGTCTTCCACCTCGGCGGCGCCTCGAGCGCGCCGCTCTTCGACGACGACCCCCTGCGCCTCACGGACGCCATCGCGTGCTTCCAGAACGTCCTCGAGGTCGCGCGCGGCGCCGATGCGCCCGTCGCCTTCGCCTCCACGTCGAGCTTCTACGCGCGCTGCGAGAAGCCGTACCGCGAGGACATGCACGTCGTGCCCTCCACCCTGTACGAGGCGAGCAAGCTGTCCATGGAGAACCTCGGCCGCGCGTACGCCGCAATGTACGGCGTGCCGGTGACCGCCTTCCGCTTCTTCTCCGTCTATGGACCGCACGAGCGTGCGAAGGGCCGCTATGCGAACATCGTCAGCCAGTTCCTGTGGTGCCTTCGTGGAGGGATCCGCCCGCTCCTGTACGGCGACGGCACGCAGACGCGCGACTTCACCTACGTCGGCGACCTCGTCGACGGCATCCTGGGCACGTACGACCGGACGGAGGGCTTCGAGGTCTACAACATCGGCACCGGCGTCGAGCACACGTTCCTGGACGTGCTGGACCTCCTGAACCGGGAGCTGGGCACCGACGTCGAGGCGGCCTCGATCCCGAACCCGGTCCGCAACTACGTCCAGGAGACGCTGGCCGATACCGGCAGGCTCGAGGCGACGGGGTGGCGGGCCCGGACCAGCCTGGAGGAGGGCATCCGAAGGCTCGTGCGGGAGGAGGCCCCGCCGGAGCCGGCGCTCATCGAGCGGATGCGGGAGGCGCATGAGGCGCCGCTTGCCACGGTGTGACCGGGCTCGCGCGCGAAGCGGTTCCGGATCAGTGGCCTTCGGCCTCCTCGTATTCTTTCCGCAGGACGCGCCGCATGACCTTGTTCGACGCGGTCCGGGGGAGGTTGTCGCGCACGACGACGTCGTGGATGCGGAACAACGGGTTGAGGCGATCGCGGATGCGGTGCTGCAGCTCCGCCTTCAGGTCGGCCGGAGCCGGGGACCCGGCGTCCGGTCCCTTCTCGAGGACGGCGAAGACGATGAGGCGGTCCGCGCCGCCGCCCCGCTCGGGCACGGCGACGGCGGCGGTCTCCCGGACCGCCGGATGGGCGTCCATGGTGCGCTCCAGTTCGACGCTCGCGACCTTGATGCCACCGAGGTTCATCGTATCATCGGCGCGTCCCTGCGCGGTGTAGAAGCCCTTGTGCAGGACCTGGACCTGGTCGCCGTGGCGGCGGAGCGTCACGCCCCGGGGTCCCTTGGGGCAGTCGGCGTAGTACTCCGCGTGGTGGTCACGGTTCAGGAGGCGCTGGCTGAGGCCCACGCTCGGCGGCACCAGGAACAGCTCGCCGTGGCCCCCCGGGGGCACCGGGCGCCCCGCCTCGTCCAGGACGACGAAGTCGATGCCGAGCGCGGGCGTGGTGAAGGTGGCGGGGCTCGCGGGCTGGACGACGGTGCCGGTGAGGTGCCCGCCGCCGACCTCCGTGCCGCCGCAGTACTCGATGACCGGCGCGCGGTACCCGGCGAGGCTCATCAGGTAGAGGTAGTCCTCGGCGTTGCTGGCCTCCCCGGTGGAACTGAAGACGCGGATCCTGGGCAGGTCGTCGGGCGCCGCGGTCCCTTGCTGCCTCCAGGCGCGCACGAGGGAGGGGACGAGGCCGAGGACCGTGACGCCGGCCTCGCGGCAGAAGCGCAGGAACCCGTCACCCGTCGGGGCGCCGTGGTAGAGGGCCATGGCGGCGCGGTTGGCGAGGCTGGCGTAGATGAGCCAGGGCCCCATCATCCAGCCGATGTTCGTGGGCCACGCGACGACGTCGTCGGGGTGGACGTCCTGGTGGTAGTGCGCGTCGGCGGCGGCCTTCAGGGGGGTCAGGTGCGTCCACGGGATGGCCTTGGGCTCGCCCGTGGTGCCGCTGGAGAAGAGGATGTTGCTCGTGTGGTCCGGGTCGACGTCGACGGGGTCGAAGGGCCGCTCCGGACCCAGGAAGTCCTCCCAGAGCGTGTCGCGGGGGGAAGGCTCGGCGCGGCCGATGACGAGGACCGGCACGTCGCCCGCGGCCTCGCGGGCCTTCGGGGCGAGCTTGACATACCTGCCGCCGCGGCGGTACCCGTCGACGGTGACGAGCAGCTTCGCGTCCCCGAGGCGCAGCCGGGTGGCGACCTCCGCGGGCGCGAAGGAGTCCGCGATGGAGACGACGGCCATGCCGGCCTGGACGACGCCCAGATACAGGGCGACGCACTCGACGGTCATGGGCATGTAGAGCGCGACGGCGTCGCCCGCAACGAGTCCCCGGGCACGGAGGCCGTGGCTGAAGCGGTCCGCGAGGGCCATCAGCTCGCCGTAGGTGACGCGGCGGAGCCCCTTCTGCCCCTCCTCGCCCGCGACGATGGCCGTGCGGTCCTTGTCCTCGATGCGGAAGGCCATGGACGCGGCGTTCCACTTCGCCCCGGGGAACCAGGCCGGGTCCTCCACGCCGCGGCTTTCGTCCAGGACCACATCGGGGCGCCTCGACCCGGTGAGGCCGATGCGGTGGAGCGCGACGTCCCAGTACGCGGGCCGGTCGGAGACGCTCCACGCGTGGACGGCGGCGTAGTCGTCGAGGCCGACGTGCTTGCGCAGCTCCGTCAGGTTCGCATCGGCGACCGTGCGCTCGTCCGGCATCCACGCGACCGGGGGGCCGTCCTCTTCGCGGCGGCCCGAAAAGACCGCGCGGTACACCTCCAGGTGGCGCTCGAAGGGCAGGCCGCTACCGGCCAGGAGCCGCCGGGCGTCCCCCCAGAGCGCGTCCTGCGCCGCGGCGTCCGGGCTCGACGGGGCCCGCTGGAGGAGCTCGTCGAGGCTCTCCGTCCGGAGCGTCACGGCGCTGCCATCGGGGCCGGCTCGATGAAGGCTTCGGGGCGTCGGGGGGACCGTGCCGGGTCAGGGCGTGAAGCCTCCCGCCCAGCCGGAGCCGCGAAGTCCCCCCGGGGTGCCCCTCGGACTGCCCCTCGGACTGCCCGGCAACACAACGCGGGAGCCCCGGGGCCAAGCCTCGCAACGGGTCGCGGGGCACGGCGCCCGCCCGGGCCAGCCGGACGACGGGGGCTCGTTGCCAGGACTTGGCGGCAGGCGCAGGATCTGTGGCGGGACCACCCTCACGGTTCGTAGGGCGTGTAGTCCCAGGGACCTCCCCACCGGCAGCTGCCGTCGAGGGGGTCGTCAGGGTCCTCGATGATGCACATGTAGGCTTCCAGGTCGTCTGGGACGGCATCGCCGTCCTCATCCACGGGAGACCGGAGCCGTGACCAGTCCTTGGACTGACGGTACCAGTCGTAGCCTTGGCAATCCACGCTGCCAAGCGGTTCTATGGAACATGTGTGTCGATGGCCTGCGGACACCGCCGTCGCCGCGTTCAGGGGCGCCGTCCGGCCGTCGGCCTCGCCGTCGATGTTCCGGCCCCAACACGACACGGCGCCATCGTTGAGCAGCGCACACGTGTGGACACCGCCCGCTGCGACGGCGACGGCGTCTCCACCCAGATACGCTGCCGATTGGCCGAAATCGTTGCGCCCCCAGCAGTCGACGTCGCCGTTCGTTCGCACCACGCACGTGTGGTAGCCGCCGGCAGACACTGCCACGGCGGTCCCGGCAAGGTCGTCCATGGCTTGGCCCCACCCGTTGGACCCCGAGCAAGCGACCGTGCCGTCCATGCGCAGGACGCAGGAATGATAGAATCCCGCAGACAAGGCCGTAGCATTGCCAAGCAAGTAGTCATCGGCCTGCCCGACTCCTGAACTGCCCAGCGCGCCATTGTTCTTCCCCCAGCAGTCTGTGGTGCCATTGGAGCGCAGCACGCAGCTGTACTGGTATCCGGCCGCCACCGCGACGGCGTCGCCGCCCGTGTAATCGTCGGATTCGCCCCAAGTGTCGCCGCCGTAGCATTCCGCGTCGCCGCTTGACTTCAAGATGCAGGTGTGGTACCAACCCGTGGCGACGCCGGTGGCGTCTCCGCCGAGGTAATCGGTCCCAGCGCCGTAGATGTCGAAGCCATAGCAGTCCACGTTGCCGTTGGAGATCAGGACGCAGGTGCGGTCGCCGCCGGCCGATACGGCCACTGCGTAGGCGTGCAACCCCGTGGAAGCGGGAGCGATCGCCAGGACCGCGGCCATGAGAAGGGCCATGAGGAGGGCTTTGCTGGTCGACGAGGTCTCACATCGCACAGCGTCCGCGGGACGCGGGCGCGGACTTCACCCTTCCGGGACGGCGCCGGGGCTCCTTCAGGTCATGCGGCCGAGGCGCCGCGGGGAGTGCAGGTCCGCAGGGCCTTGCCGGGCCCCCGGGCCTGGGGTCCGGTGGGGTGGGCCCCGCAACCGCGTGGAGCGCTTCCTGGCACTCTCAGGTCGCCCTTCGCAGGATGAGCAGGCGCCTCCGCCCATGGCACACTTTGCGGAGCGGCCGGCACACTTGGCGGGCCACGCCCGCCACGGGGCCGGCATGCCCGGTCGACGGAGCCCTGCATCGGGCTCCGCGCGGGCACGGCGCCGCCGGACGCCGCCTCACCCGGGTGGGCCGCCCCTCCGGCTGGCCGGGCGCTCGCGGCCGTATAATACACTTTCCCCAAGCCGATTATAACCCCCTTGCCGCCAAGCCAAGCTTCGATGGTCGGGAAGTGGAAGCCGCTTGCGGCATGGATGCTCATCGTCTTCGTCGTCCTCGGCGGTGCCGGGGCCGTGACCGCGTCGACCGTGGATGCCCTCGATGCGCCGGACACCGGTCGTTTGACGTCGCCGCTCGGGTCACGGGCGGCCATGGACGTCGGCGCGGAGGAGACCGACGACGAGGAGCTCATCGACGACAGCCTTGACGGCCTGGGCGCCGCCGTGCAGCCCCTGCAGCCCGCCCAGAAGGCCACGGACCCGCTGAAGTCCGCGGTCTGCTCGCTGGAGGGAGAGACGCTCCGGCGCCATGCCGAGGAGGTGTCGCGCCCCTTCGGCAAGGAATGGCGGGCCTTCCAGGCCGAGCGCGTCGCCGCGGGGCTCCAAGCCCTCGCCCGGGGCACGGACGCCTGGAACGCGACGCAGCGGGACTGGGACCAACGCACCGAGGCCCTCAAGGCGGACCAGGACCACCGCTACCGGGAATCCATGCGTCCGCTCGTGGGCGCCTGCGCCGACGAGCTGCCGCCGCCGCGGTTCCCCCTCGAGGCGTCCCTGACGCCGCACGCGGAGGCCCGGTTCGACGTCACCGCCGGAGGCAAGAACGCCTCCCGCAGCGGCTCCTCCCCGCAAGGCTTCACCGTGCTGGAGACCGACGGCCTCCTGGAGATCGCCGGCTCGCGCCTCGAGATGCAGGCCTCGACGGACGGCATCGATCACGTGCGTTGCGCCGGGGAGGCCCTCCTCGACGCCGTCGCCCTGCCGGGCATCGAGCCCGGGGCGGCCGTGGACGGATCGCTTCGCCTCCTCGACGGCCTGGGCGCGCCCGTGGCTTCCCTGCACGACGACGAGCGCTGCACCATGCGGTTCATGCCCACGACGGACCTGTCCAGCTTCATCGTGGAGCCGCCGGGCCTCGGTTGCGTCCAGGACGGGCAGACCATCCGGTGCGCCTCGGGCAACACGACCCTGCGCTTCCTCGGCGACGCCGTGCTGCTTCCCGGCGGCCACGTCGAGGTCCGCGGCCCGGTGACGCTGCTGCGCTCCGACGCCGCGTTCGCGCCCTCCGGCATCGGGGAGGCCTACGAGCAGGCCGTCGCCGACGGACGGGTCGGCGCCGAGGTCCGCATCGGGCCCGCTGCCGACGGCCTTTTCGCGTCTCCCGTCTCCTTCGGCGACCTCCAGGTCCGCGTCGAGGGGCACCCGGACGCGGTCACGGCCGTCCTGGACGCCCCCTCCGGCACGGGCCGCACCGTCAGCCTCTCGATCGAGCCGGGCGTCCTCGAGGGCGACGACATCGTCATCGAGGCGACGGCCGTCGCTGCCGACGGCGCCGAGACGCCCATGCTCTGGCGGACCGCATCGGGCCTGGACGACGTCCTGGATCCCACGGACGACGGCGAGGCGGTCGAGTCCTGGGTCGTCCAGGACGCCGAAGGCCTCCACATCCTGGTCAGCTTCCCCCACTTCAGCGAGAAACGCATCACGATGCGCCCCGCGGCGGACGCCTCGGGCCCGGGCATGCGCGACCCCGAGGTCGCGGTGCCGGGCCTTGGCTTCCTGGCCACGACGGGTCTGGTGGTCGCCGTGGCCTGCCTGGCCCGCCGCCGCTAGGCGCAGACCGTCCGCGCCGGCAGGGTCCGCCCCATGCCCGGCCGGCGCGGGCACCCACTCCCAGGGTCCGGTGGCCTAGCGTCACCCCACCGCCGGACCCTGGATCCCCGTCAACGCCAAGACGGACGCCTCCATGGCCGGCCGTGGAGCCGGCCGACCGCGCCGATGCCATGGCGGCCGACGATCCAGGCGGCGACGCGCCAGGCGGCGCGGTCGACCAGGCGCCGGACGGCATGACCGTCGCCCGAGCGCCGGACGGCGAGGACGCGGGGCTCGATGCCCCGCTCCTGGAGCGCCTCGCCACGATCTACCGCCGGTTGCGGACCTACTGCCGGCTCCGGGCCGACGGGCTGGAGCACGTGCCCCGCGAAGGCCCCGCGATCCTGGTCGCCAACCACACGGGGTGGCTGGGCCTCGACTACGCGCTCACGGCGCTCTCCGTCCACGACGCCTCCGGGCGCTACGTGCGCGGCATGGTCCACGACGCGTGGTTCCGCACCCGGGCCACGTCGGACTTCGCGCGCCGCGTCGGCCTCTTCCGGATCAGCAAGGAGGCGATGCGCGGACAGCTTGCCGCCGACCGGCTCGTCATGGTGTTCCCCGAAGGCGAGAAGGGCGCGTTCCGGCCGGGAAGCGACTACACCCTGGAGACCTTCGCCCGGGGCTTCGTGCGGGTGGCCATGGAGACCGGCGCCTCCATCGTCCCGGTCTGCATCCTCGGGGGGGAGGAGGCGAACCCCGTCCGGCTGCGCCTCGACTCCTACGAGGCCCTCCTGAGCCTGCCCCTGCCGGTCCCCCGGAACCTCCTGCCGCGCCCCGTCAAGTGGCGCATCCGGTTCCTCGCGCCCGTCGCCATGGACGCCTACGCCCCCTCGGACGCGGCGGACCGGGAGGCGGTGCACCGCCTGTGCGACGACGTCCGGGACCGCATCCAGCGCAGCCTGCGCGCCATGATCGTGGAGCGCGGGCACCCCTATCTGTGACCCCGCACGGCCACGGGGCTCGCTTCTGCAGCCTCATGCGTCGCCGGTCGCCCCGGCGGCCTCCCCGTCGGCCGCGTCGCGCAGGGCCGCCAGGACGGCGTCGTGCGCGCGGCGCGACCAGAGCATGCCCCAGTGGTGGGTCCACGGCAGCTCGATGTTCCGGGCGCCTTCGAGCAGGGCGTGGCGGGCCGGGACGACGATACCGTCCGTCGGGCTCCATAGGTTCGTGACGCGCACGTCGTCCGGGAGGGGCGGGGCGGCGTCCAGCTCCTGGATCAGGCCGCTCGCGGGGGCGGTCTGGCGGCGCACCGCCACCGGCAGGGGCAGGACGCGGCTGAGGGCCGTCCCCCCGTGGGGGACGCCTAGGTGGACGACGTGGGCCACGTGGCGGTGCCCGCGCAGGAAGTGGAGATAGTAACGGACCACGAGGCCCCCGGCGCTGTGGCATACCACGTCCAACCGATCGGCGCCGGAGGCCGCCAGGACCTCCTCGACCCGGTCCCGGAGCAGGACGGCCGCGACGCGGATGTCGCCGAGGAGCCCGTACGGCAGGCTCGCCTCGTGGAGGGGGAACCCGTCCCTCTGGAGGCGCCGGCGCAGCACGTTCCAGTAGAGGTACGGCTGCCCCAGGATACCGTGCACGAGGAGGACGGGGCGTCGGCCCACGACGAAGGGATGCCGGCATGCGTTTTTGGCCGCATCGAAGCGGGTGGCCGGGCGACGGACCCCGCGGGACCCTGCGTGCCGTGGGTCCGGTGGGGCCGTGCTTCGGCACCTACGCGTCGCGCCTCGACCGGACCAGCGCCGCGGCACCGGCGACCGCCAGGGCGAGTGCCAGGAAGGGAGCGGCCGGGACCGCGCGGCCGCCGCTCTCCTGCGCGACGGAGCCGGTCAGGAGGAACTCCTTCTCGGAGAAGTGGCCGTTGGTCAGGATCACCTGGCAGCCATGTTGGTCCTCGACCGTGTAGAACTTGGCGTGGTCGCCCTCGTATTCGGAATCGAGCGCGTCGGCGAGGTCGCGGGCGCGGCGCAACTCCAGTTCCGCACGGGCGCCGTCCGTGACGTCCCAGCCGCGTGCGTCGACGTCGCACGAGCCGAGGACCTCCTCGTCGAGGCTGATGACGACGAAGTTGCCGACGTGGCTGGCCTTGGAAAGCGAGACCTTGAGCGTGTCCTCCAGGTCGCCCGGCTCGACCTTCATGTCAAGCCCGCCGAGCGAGACCTCCTGGGCAAGCAGCGTGCCTTCCTTCAGGGTGACGGCGGCGCTTCCGCCGAAGGCGTCCTTCTCCACGTAGGCGTCCAAAGCCGTGAAGCCGCCCGCGCCGCCCGTGAGGCGGATGTCGAGCGAGCCGCTGACGATGATCGTCCGTGCGTCCATCAGGACCGGCGGCTCGCCGTGCGCGACGACCTGGAGGGTCGTGCCCTCGGCGTCGCTGCACACGATGCGACCATCCCGCTCGCACGTGTAGAGCCGCGAGAGCACGACCTTGACCTCGGCCTGGTCCCTGGCCTCCACCTCGTCCAGGTGGAAGCCGACCGTGCACAGAGGATCGTCGTGCACGACAAGGAACGGCCTCTCTGCACCGGCGAAGAAGCCTAGCTTGTATTCTGCGATGGGGCGGACGTCCTCGATGTCGAAGTAGGGATGCACCGACTCGATCGTCGAGACGCCCTGGCACGTGAAGTCCGTCATCCGCATCTGGTCGGGCAGGCCGATGAACCACGTGTTGGCGCCGCGCACATCGATGCCGGTGCCGGTCTCCGTCATCGAGAACGACCCGAAGTGCCGGTCCATCCCGTCCTCGTAACCGCGGTCGTGCTCGCGGAAGACGGCCTCCATCCTCTCCCGGCACCGCCTCTCCACCTCCCGCATCTCATCCTCCATCGCGCGGGCGGCCTCGTAGTCCTGCGCCGCGAACATGCGCTCCTCGATCGCCCAGTGCTGCTCCTCGCACCATGCGCGCGCCTCCTCCATGGCCTGGAGGGCCTCGGGGGGGAGTCCGAAGTCGGGCCCACCGGGGCCGCCGGGGCCGGGGCCGCAATCCATGCCGTCCACCTGTTGGAGCCGGGCGCCGTCGCCCGGATGGGGACCGGTCGGTCCATCGCTCGGGTACGCCGACCTGGAGCGATCGTCGTAGGCGCCTCCGTAGCCCGAGGCGTCGCCGCCGGGGCCGTCCACCGGACCGGCGCCGCAGGGCCCGCCGGGGCCGGGCATCGCCGCGGGCATCGGACCCGGCGTGAACCGTTGCATCTCGAACTCCTTCGCCAAGTCGTCCCATCCGTTGGCGCGGGCCTCGGCGGCGAAGGGGTCGATGCATGCGTCGACCGCGCCCGCGATCCGCCTTTCGACCTCGTGGAACCTCCGCTGGTCCTCCCAGTCGAGGTGTCGCAGCTCGTCCCAGATGCGTCCGGCCTCGTCCCATCGGCCCTCCTGCTCCAACCGCATCGCCTCCTGCTCGCGCAGGCGGCGCTCCTCGCGCGCCTCGCGGGCCTCGATGTCGCGTTGCCTCTGGTCCTGGGCCACGCTCTGGTGCGCCTCCAGGGTGCATCGGTTGAAGCCGTCCTGGAGATCCCACTCCGCCTTGCTCACGCAGCGGGCGAGGTAATGGTCCCACCAGGTCCCCTGCCCGCAGCCGTAGGGATCCTGGTACTCCGGGTACGGTTCGTGGGGGTCGCAGGGACCGGCAGGGTCGCAGGGCTGGGGCGGCTCGCCGTACTTGCCGTCGTGGCCGCCGTCCGGGCCGCAGGGGCCTTCCGGCCGGACCTCGCGGCGCCCGTCGGGATACTCGTACTCCACCTGCCGCTGGCCGTTGGCGTCGCACCACTCATTGACGGGCCACGGCTCGCTGCCCGGGGGCGGCGGGGGCGGCGAGGCGGAGTCGCACGGGCCGACGTCCTGCTCGGTGCGGTTGCCGTCGGTGTGCACCGTGACCTCCCAGAGGCGGCCGTCGCGGCACTCCGTCCAGGTATCGGACGGCTCGGAGGCCCGACCGGCGACGTCGAAGCCGAGCGAGAGGGCGTTGTTCGTCTCCACGCTCTCCTCGAGCACGTTGTCCGGGTCGACCTTGACCTCGAAGGTGTGCACGCCGGCGGTCGCCTGCCACGACCACTCCAGGCGCAGGTGGGCGCCCGGCGCCAGGTCGCCGGAGGGACGGCCGAGGACCGCACCGTCCAGCAAGAGAGCCACTTGGAAGGAGGCCTGCGCCGCGCCGTCGTTGCGGACCTCCGTCCAGAGCAGCACGGAATCGCCCTCCCGCAGGTCGTGGCGGTCGATGTCGATGGCCGCCGCGACAAGGTCAGGGCGGGGCGCCGGGTCCGTCGGGGCGCAGCCGCCGTCCGCATCCGATGCCTGCCCGTCCGGACAGGTCGTCTGGTTCTGGGCCGTCACGGAGACGGCCAGGGCCTGCATGAGCAGGACCGCATACAGCATGAAGGTCCACCGACGGGCAGCCATGCTCCGAAGCCTCTACCCCATCCTAGATAAGCGCGTGGCGATCGCCTGCATCGGAAGATCCGCCGCCGGCCGCCGATCCTTCGGCCGGCGGCAACGCTTTCATGCGGGCGCGCGTGGCGCGGCCCGCCCATGGCCGACGGGGAGAAGCCGCCGATTCTGCAGGACCAGGAGTTCACGGTCCGGGAGGGCGTCCTGTACCGGGTGCTGCGGACCGGCGCGATCTGGATGAACAAGCTGTTCTTCAGCAGCCTCGTGCTCCTCGGCGTCTGGCTGCTGCTCTCGTACACGCGCGGCGTCGAGGGCTGCGCGGACGGGACGTGCAGCGTCTTCCTGACGCCCACGGCGAAGTACCTCGGTGCCATGGCGGTGGTGAGCTTCGTCCTCAGCATCGTGTCCGGCCTGCTCGGCCTCGTGGTCGGCAAGAGCATCCTCGCCGTGGCGAAGGCCGACGAGGAGCTCGGCGCGCGGCGGGACGGCTGAGCCGGCCCGGGTCGCGGGGCGGCCACGGCGCGGCCGCCGTCCTTAACAACGCGAAGCCGAGTCCCATGCGTGCCCAAGCCCGCGCTCCTGGACGTCCACGGCCTGCTCGCAGCGCCGCCCGGAGACGCCCGCACGGTCCTCACCGCCCTGGAAGAGGCGAGGGAACGGACCTGGATCCTCGTGGAGGGCGTCCCGGACGGGGCGCTCACGACACCGGCGGCGGACTACCTGAGCCCGCCCGTCTGGGACCTGGGCCACATCGCGAACTTCGAGGAGATCTGGCTCGTGCAGCGCCTCACGGGCGACGGGGAGCTGCACGACGGGGACAACGACCGCTACGACGCCTTAAGGCACCCGCGCCAGGAGCGTCCGTCGCTGGCGCTGCTGGACCGAGCCGGCGCCCGCCGCTACATGGACGAGGTCCGGCGACGGACGCGCGCAGTGCTGGAGCAGGCCGAGCTCGGCCCCGACGGGCCCCGCCTTACGCGCGACGGGCTGGTGCACTGGATGATCGTCCTGCACGAGCACCAACACCAGGAGACGCTGCTGCAGTCCATGCAGATGCGGGGCCCCGGCGTCGTCCGCCCTGCCCGGCCGCGCGCGCTGCCCGTCCCGCCGGCGCGTTCCGGCGGAGGGGCGGGGGCGTGGATCGAGGTGCCGGCGGGCCCGTTCCGCATGGGCCGGCCGCACGGGCCCCGCGTCTACGACAACGAGGCGCCCGAGCACGAGGTCATGGTGCCCGCGTTCCAGATGGCGCGCTTCCCCGTGACGTGCGGCGGCTTCCTGGCCTTCGTCGAGGGCGGCGGCTACGACGACCCGGGGCCCTGGAGCGCGGCGGGCCGTGCCTGGCTCGAGGAGAGCGGTGCCCGGGCGCCCCTCTACTGGGACGAGGAGGGCGGCCGGTGGCACAGGACGACGCTGCTTGGCCGGCGACCGGTGGCGGAGGTGCGCGACGAGATCCTGGCCCACGTCACGTGGTTCGAGGCCGAGGCGTACGCCCGCTGGCGCGGCGCGCGCCTACCGTCGGAGGCCGAGTGGGAGAAGGCCTGCCGCCTCGACGGCCGCGGTGGCTCGGTCGGGGTCAACCCGTGGGGCGACGCGCCGGCGGACCCGGGGCGCGCCAACATCGACCAGACCGCCTGGGGGCCGTCCCGGGCCGGCGCCTACCCCGGCGGGGCCTCCCCGCTCGGCGCCGAGCACATGGTGGGCGACGTCTGGGAATGGACGGCCACGGAGTTCGACGGCTACCCGGGCTTCGAGCCCTACCCCTACGCCGGATACTCGGAGGCGTTCTTCCGCGCGGGCTACAAGGTGCTCCGCGGCGGCGCTTGGGCGACGCGCGCCGGATGCGCCCACGGCTGCTTCCGCAACTGGGACCACCCCCGCCGGCGGCAGATCTTCGCCGGGGTCCGTTTGACCCGGGACGCTTGAGGCGCCCGAGGCGTGGCTTCTTCAACGCCCGGGGCGATGGACGGCGTGCCGATGGAGACCCAGAGCTTCACGAGCCAAGGTGTCGTCGAGGACACGCGCCGCGGCCTCCTCGACGAGCGGAAGTGGCTCTCCAGCCTCTACTTCTATGACGAGCGCGGCTCGGACCTGTTCGAGCGGATCTGCCGCACCCCGGAGTACTACCTCACGCGGACCGAGGGGGCGCTTCTTGAGGCGCATGCGGACGAGATCCTCGAAGCCGCCGCGGACGGCGTGCGCGACGGCATGGTCCTGGCGGAGCTCGGCAGCGGCTCCAGCGCGAAGACGCGCGTCCTCCTCGGCCCCCTCGTGGCGCGGCAGCCCGCGGCGGTGTACCTGCCGGTCGACGTCAGCGCGGACTTCCTCCACGACGTCGCCCACCGGCTCGAGACGGAGTTCGCCGGCCTGCGCGTCCACCCGGTCGCAGCCGAGTACGGCGAGGGGATCCGTCGCATCGGCGGGCACCCGGCGAAGCGGCGGCTCGTGCTGTTCTTGGGCTCCAGCATCGGGAACTTCGAGCCCGACGAGCAGGTGGACCTCCTGGGGAGCCTCCGGCACCACCTGAAGCCCGGCGACGCGTGCCTCCTCGGCGTCGACCTCGTCAAGGACCCCGCGGTGCTGGAGGCGGCCTACAATGACCGCGAGGGCGTCACCGCCGCCTTCAACCTCAACATCCTGGCGAACCTCAACACCCAGCTCGACGGCGACGCCGACCCGGACGGCTTCGACCACGTCGCCTTCTGGAACCCGGAGGCGTCCCGCATCGAGATGCACCTCCGCAGTCGCCGGAGCCAGACGCTCCGCTTCCGCCGCGCCGGACTCGAGGTCCCGCTCGCGGCCGGCGAGACCATCCACACGGAGAACTCGTACAAGTTCACGCCCGCCCGGATCGAGGCGATGGCCGAGGAGGCCGGTTTCGCCTGCGAACGCCGATGGAGCGACGCCGATGGCCGCTTCGCCCTCGTCCTGCTGCGCGTCCCGAAGGGCTGACCATGTGCCGCCACGCCGCCGCCGTGGGCCCGGGCATCGCGATCGCGGAGATCATGCGGGACCTCCCGCACAGCCTCCTGCACCAGTCGTACCGGGCCCGGGAGCTTCTCACCGGCGTCGTGTGCGCCGACGGGTTCGGCATCGGGTGGTACGAGCCCGACGTGCGGCCGGAGCCCGGCCGTTATGCGAGCCCGTTCCCCATCTGGAGCGACGGCAACCTCGCCAGCTTCGGTCCCCTCGTGCGGAGCCCGATGATCCTCGGCGCGGTCCGCAACGCCACCGTCGCGGGCCGCAACGACGCGGCCAACTGCGCCCCCTTCGCCTCGGGCCGCCACCTCCTCAGCCTCAACGGCCACCTGGAGGCCTTCGACGAGCACTGGCGCGACGGGTTCCTGCGCGACCTGGTCGCCCCGGCGAGGCGTCCGCTCGTGCAGGGCAGCACGGACGGGGAGCTCCTCTTCCAGGCCGTCCTGTCCGCGGTCGACGCCCACGAAGGGTCCGCCGCGCTTGCCACCGCCGTCCAGGAGACGCTCCGGAACATCCTCGGCCACGCGCGCGAGACCGGGCTCGTCGCGCAGGTCAACGTGCTCGCCTCCGACGGCGAGTCCCTCGTCGCCACGCGGGCAGGCACGGAGGAGCTCCAGAACAGCCTCTACCTGCTCCGGGACGGGGAGGAGTCCCCCGGCTCCACCCTGGTCGCCAGCGAGCCCCTCTACGACGACCCGCTGTGGGAGCCTGTCCCCCCGGACACTGTCCTGGTCCTCCGGGGCGGCGCGCCGCCCGTGCGCCTCGCGGTGTGACCCGGGGGCGGCGGGGGTCGGGGGGTCGGGGGGGGGGGGGGGCGGGGCGGGGGCGGGGGGGGGGGGGGGGGGGGGGGGGGGGGGGGGGCGGCCCCCCCCCCCCGGGTGCCGGCGACCCACAGGGAGGGACCGCCGGGTGTTAACTAGGCGGCCAGGGACAGACGCGGGCATGCGCATCGGCGTGCGACCGCGCCCCCAGGCCCCTGCCCATCCGGCCGGGCAGGCCCCGGTCGCCGACGCGCCGCCGCCCACGATCAAGGGGATCTTCGTGAACAGCCACGTGCGCGCCATCCGGCGGCTGCTGGGCGACGAGGGCCTCCAGCGCATCGAGGACGCGTTTCACGGGCCGGTGTGGTTCGGCGCCACGGATGATGTGCCCACGGACACGGAGAGCCGGCTCATCGAGGCCGCCGTCCGCCTCCTGTCCGATGGGCCGATGGCCGCGGACGGGCTGGCCTACGAGGCAGGCCGGCTCCACTACCGGAACTTCACGGGCACGCCGTGGGGCAAGGTCCTGTTCTCGATCTTCCCCCGCGACTTCGCGTTCATGATGCGCCACGCCGGCGGCATCGCCGAGAAGGTCTTCTCCCACGTCACCTTCCACGTCAAGGAGTTCGGTCCGCGCTCGTTCTGCATCACCATCGACAACGGCGGCTACCCGCTCGGGCACTTCCGGGGGCTGCTCCAGGAATGGATGGACGACTTCGGTTGCGAAGGCCGCGTCCTTGCGCAAGAGCCGCAGCCAGGCCGGCAGGAGCATCTGGTCCAATGGGGCTGACCCGGCCACGAGGCGGCCTGGACGGGCCAGGGGGCACCGCCGGCCGGATCCCGGGCCTCGACGGCGGGTCGGTCCGGCGGCCCGCATGGCGGCCCGGCCTCCAGGACGACGTGACGGAGCTCGCCGGCGAGCCGCCCGCGGCCCTGCCGTCGCCCGAGGACGTCGTGGCGCGCCTGGACGGGCTCCTCGACGTCATCCGCCGCATCAGTGCGGGCGACTTCACGGAGAAGCCGCCCCTGCCGGACGGCGACGACGCGTTCAGCCGCTTCCTCGTGGGCTTCCGGTTCCTCGTCGACGACCTGGAGCGTGCGCACGAGGCCCGGAGGCAGGAGATGGATCGTCTTCGCGAGGTCGACGGGCTCAAGACCCGGTTCATCAACATGGCCGCCCACGAGCTGGGCACGCCGCTCACGCCGATCCGCATGCAGCTCCACGTCCTGGGGCAGTGCGGCGGTCTCGACGAGCGCCAGCGGCGCAGCCTGTCCATCGTCGTGCGCAACGTCGACCGCCTCGCGTACCTCGTCGAGGACCTCCTGTCCGTGGCCCGGTTGGAGCACCGGTCCATGCGCCACGAGCCCGTGCCGGTCCGCATCAGCGCCCTCGTGGCGGAGCAGATCGACACGTTCCAGGACATCGCGGACGACCAGGGCGTGGCCCTCGTCGCCGACGCCAAGGACATCGTCTGCGTCGTCGACCCGCATCGTCTGGGGCAGGTGCTCCAGAACCTGATCGCGAACGCGGTGCGGTTCACGCCGACGGGGGGCCAGGTCACGGTCTCCTGCCGCCCCGAGGCCCACGCGTTGCTGGTGGCGGTGCGCGACACGGGCGTCGGCCTCACGGCGGACCAGGTGGCCCGCCTCTTCCGGCCGTTCAGCCAAGTGCACGACCGCGGGCCCATCACCGGCGACCGGGTGCTGTGCGAGGGCAGTGGGCTCGGTCTCTACATCTGCAAGGGCATCGTGGAGATGCACGGCGGCCGCATCTGGTGCGAGAGCGAGGGCCCCGGCCGGGGGGCGACGTTCACCCTCCGTTTGCCGCGCGGTCCGGCCTCGACCTGATGCGCGCCACCAGACCTGTTGCGGCCCCGGCCACGCGACCGACCCGGCCGCGGAGAGACGACGGGGGCGGCCCCGGTCGCTTGAAGTGCCCGGTCCGCATGGCGCCGCCATGATCGATCTCCACCGTCTTGGCAAGCGCCCCGCGAAGCACCACGTCGCGTTCTACCGTGAGCAGCCGGACGCGGAGGGGTGCCCGATCTACTACGAGCACTGCGTGACCCGCAAGGGCTTCGACGGCGGCTACTCGATCCTCTACCGGGAGCACAATCCAGGCAGCGAGGTGACCGCGCGGCCGAGCAAGGTCCAGGACACGTTCGCCCCCCTGGACGGCGGGGGGCTCCGGCGCCACCACGTCCGCACCGCGAACGCGGCCGGGCACGGCACGCTGTGGGAGAGCCACCGGGTCTTGCTGGGCAACGACGACATCCGCATCGGTACGGCGTCGCCCAGCATCCGGGACTCCGGCCTCGTGCAGGACGGGGACGGCGACCTGCTGCTCTTCGTGCATGAGGGCTCCGGCGTCCTGGACTCGGAGATGGGGCGCCTCGGCTTCGGACGGCAGGACTACGTGTGGATCCCGAAGGGCGTCGTGCACCGCCTCCACTTCGACGGCGAGGCCCACGTCATGGTCATGGAGTGCCGCGCCGGCCTGGAGATCCCGTCCGGCTTCCGGAACCCCGTGGGGCAGCTGAAGATGGATGCGCCGTACAGCCACCGCGACTTCCGGCGGCCCGAGGCCCTGTCCGTGCCGGCCGAGGCGGACTTCGACCGAGAGGGCCACGTGGCCGTGCTCCACAAGCGCGGCGACGCCTTCACGGAGCGCGTGCTGCCGCACCACCCCTTCGACGTCGTCGGATGGGACGGCACGGTCTACCCCGTCGCCTTCAACATCAAGGACTACCAGCCCAAGACGGGGCTCGTGCACCTGCCGCCGCCGATCCACACCACGTTCCTCGGTGGCCGCGGCTCCTTCGTCGTCTGCTCGTTCGTCCCGCGCAGGGTCGACTACCACCCGGAGGCGGTCCCGTGCCCCTACCCGCACAGCAGCGTGGACTGCGACGAGGTGCTCTGGTACGTCGAGGGGGACTTCACGAGCCGCAAAGGCGTCGGGCCGGGGTCGGTCAGCCTCCACCCCGCGGGTATCCCGCACGCGCCGCAGCCCGGCCGGTACGAGGCCTCGATCGGCTCCGAGTCCACGAACGAGCTGGCCGTCATGGTCGACACCTTCAAACCGCTTCGCCTGACACGGTGGGCGGCCGAGAACGAGGACCCGGAGTACCACGAGAGCTGGTACAAGGGCTGAGGCTGCACGGGCGGGAAACGGGCGGCCTACGCGAGGACGATCTCCTCGCACTCCGGCAACGCCAGGCCGAGGCGCTCCTCGCAGGCGGCGACGACCTGCGGGCGGCTGACCGTGGCGGGCTTGTCCGGCCCGAGCAGGTCGCACAGTTCCGGCCCGACGCTGGTCGCGTACGTCCCCCACTCCTTGGCGAGCCGTACGATGTCGTTCTTGTCCAGGCCCAGGAGCGGGCGCAGGACGGGACGGCGCGCCGCCGCCTCGATCGTCGCGAGGTTCCGCAGGGTCTGGCTGCTCACCTGGCCCAGGTTCTCGCCGGTCGCGATGGCGTCCGCGCCGACCGCGTCGGCAAGCGCGTCGGCGAGACGGTAGAAGAGACGCTTCTGGAGCACGAAGTAGAAGCGGTGCGCTTCCCGGTCGCGCGGGATCTGCGCCAGGGTCTTCCCGAGGCGCGCGACGTGCAGGCGCGGCAGGCCCAGGAGGCGGGCGAGCTCCTTCGCCTTCTCCACGCTGGCGCCGTCGGTGATGGGCTCGAAGGAGGCGTGCAGGGCCTCCAGCCCGACGCCCTGGCGCTGGAGCATGAACCCGGCGACCGGGCTGTCGATGCCGCCGCTCAGGAGGAGCACCGCCTTCATGGCGCGGCCCACGGCGCGGGCCTGGAAAAGGCTTGGTGGAGCGGGCCGGGGAGGGCCAGGGCGTGCCACGGAGGAGGCGGACCGGGCGGACGGCGCCGTCGGCAACGCTTATCCGGCGCCCCGGCGAGCCGGGGCCGTGGCGCTCCTCCGGCCCTGCACCACCTCCGCCGGCTTCACGGCCACGCCGGAGCGCACGCGCCGCGTGGACCTGGCGGCGCTCCGTGCCCGGCTGGAGGACGCCGGCTACGAGATCGTCATCGACGCCCGCGTCCTCCTCCTGGTCCGCCGCGGCGTCGAGGCCAGTGTGTACCGGGACGGCAAGGTGCTCCTGAAGACGACCGACCGCGGCGCCGCGGAGGCCGCCTACGAGGACCTGCGGCCCCACCTCGAGGCCACCTGGGCCTGAGGCAGGTCCGGAGGTGGGCCGGGAGGTGGGCCGGGAGGTGGGCCGGGACCCGGGGCGGGGCACCGGATGCAGCGCCGAAGCGTCCGCAAACATCAAATCCCGCCGACGCCCAGGCCCGTTGATGCGCGGCATCCTGCTCGGTGCGCTCCTCGTCCTGCTCTTCGCCCCTGCCGCGGACGCCCGCCCGGCGCCGGCCCTGTACTTCCTGCACGACGCCGAGGCCCCGGTCCTCCCCGGGATCCTCAACGTGACGGCCCCCACCGGCCCGGACCCGTCGGTGCGGCCCGTGACGCTCGGGACCGAGGAGCTGCCCTCGGCGGTCTTCGTGACGGAGCTCGAGGAGCACGCCGGCCGCCTCAAGGGACGCCTCCTGCTCGGCCTGTGGATGGGGCAGTCCGCAGTGTTCGAGGGCAACCTGACCGCCATCCTGTACGAGGTCGACGCCGACGGAGCCAGGACTCCGCTCGTCAGGGCGTCCCTCGACATCGCCCGCGACCCCACGCAGACGGATCCCACGACGCTCGTCCCACCGGACCCCACGAATGTGACAGAATCCGTGGCCTACCTGCAATACCAGGCGCTGACGGCGCTGCTGCCGCCTCCGGTCCTCGTCGACCTTGGCTTGGTGGACGTCAACGTGACGGGACCGCAGCTTGCCCTCGGCCTCTTCCTGGAGCCCGCCCCGGGCGGCGTGGCCCCGGCGGGTGCGGCGAGCATCCAGTACGACGGACAGTTCCATCCCAGCTTCGCGTTCGTCCCGTGGTACGAGCCGGACCCCCCGAAGGCCGCGCCGAGCCCGACGACGAAGGCGCCGGCCCCCTCCACGCCGACCTCGGTTCCGACGACGTCCTCGTCGCCGCCCGCCCGCGAGTCGGCCGGCGTGGGCGCCTGCCTGGTCGGCGTGGCCCTGGTGGCCTACGCGGTGCTTCGCCGGCGGCCCTGAGCGCCCCCGCGGATCGATCTAGCGAAAGCCGATGCCCAGCCGGGCCCCGATCTCGTCGTACGGGTCGTCCGGGAACGCCAGCCTCTCCGCGGGCGGCAGGCGCGTGCACCAGCGCAGGGCCCTCACGGCCTCGTTGTCGTGCACGGCGCCGACGCGCTCCCCGAGCCCGCCCGTGAAGACATAGCAGACGCCGTTTTCGGTCGTCAGCTTCTCCACGAAGCGGGGCCCAGCAAGGATATGCCCCGTCTCCTCGCGGAACTCGCGCAGGGCGCAGTGGACGGGGCCTTCGCCCGCCTCGATCTTGCCACCGGGCAGCTCCCATCCACGGTCGCGGTGCTGGACCATGAGGAACTCGCGCTCGCCCTCCTCGCCCCGCATGGCCACGATGACGGTGTATTCCATGGGCCCCTCGGCCGCGGCGCCCACGGCCTGCACTGCGGCGCCGACGAGGATGTCCGCCACCTGGTCTCCGTGGCCGTCGGGCCCTTGGCCGTTGGTTCCGTCAGGGGTCCTGCTCCCGGAGGTACGCGCCGAGGTCATGGACGGGCCGGACAGCCCTCCCCGTTCCCTTGAACCTGCCGACCACCTCGCCGATGCCGATGGCCTCGCGGCGGGGGTTCAGGACCAAGCAGAAGTCGCCGGGCTGCAGGCGTGGGTCGTACTCCAGGATGGATCCGCCAAGGACATCGCGGTGGTAGACGAAGAGACGCGAGGCCTTCTCGTTGACCCGGACCGCTTGGCGGTGCACCGCGCCCGCGCGGGCCGCCTCGACGGCGCCTTGCAGGTCGATGTGGAACCCCTCGTCGTCCAGTGTGCCAAGCGGCAGGCCGCCCGCCTCGGCGCCGGCAAGAAGCCCGGCGGCCAGGTCCATGACGTCCGGAGAGACGAGCGTGGCCCACCGCGTCCCCTCGCGCTCGACGCAGCCGAGGCCGGCGTGTTCCAGGAGGATGTCGGCCAGTCCCCGCTCCAAGCCGTCGAGGGCCGCGCGGACGGCGGCGGCCTCGGCGTCCGTGGCGCGTCTCATGGTCCCCCCTTCCGCAGGCCGGCCACGAAGAAGCCCAGCGTGGGGTGGACCCCGGGGAGGAAGCGCCGCGCCTTGGCCATCTCGGCGTCGAGGCGGAGGCCGGGCCAGTCCGTCACCCCGCGCGCGAGGGGGCGCCCCCCGCAGGCGTGGAACGGCAGGTCCTCCATGGCGTAGCCCCGGTCCAGCAGGCGCTGCACCTGGGCCTCGTTCTCCTCGGGCGCGAAGGTGCATGTGGCGTAGACGAGGCGTCCGCCCGGACGCAGCACGCGGTCCGCGGCGTCGACGAGGGCCGACTGGACCGCGCAGAGGGCCTTGATCTCGTCCGGCCGGCCGCGGCGGCGCGCCTTGTCCTTGGGGAGCGTCCCCTCGCCGGTGCAGGGCGCATCCAGGAGGACGCGGTCCGCCCACCCTTCCCCGGGCGTGGACTGCGCCGTCTCCTGGCGCACGACGACGTTGCGGGCGCCGCCGCGCTCCAGGTTGAAGCGGAGCGCACGGACGCGGGCCGGATCCGGCTCCACGGCCACCACGGCACCGTGGTTCTCCATGTCGCCGGCGACGTGCAGGGTCTTGACGCCGGGGGCCGCCGCCAGGTCGGCCACGGTCTCGCCCGCGCGCGCCCGCAGGGCGATCGGCGCCGCCGCGGACGCGAGGTCCTGCGGCGTCGTCATGCCCATGAGGTGCTCGAACGTGGCGCCCGCGCTGATCGGCGCGCGCAGGACGCGGAGCACTTGGCGGTCCAGGTCCGTGGCGGCCAACTCGAAGCCTCGCGCCTCCAGCCGGCGCCGGGCGTCCTCGGCCGTGGCGCGCAGGGGGTTGACGCGGAGGTACGCCGGCGGCCGGCGCAGCAGGCCCTCCAGGAACGGGGCGGGATCCTCGGCGAGCCGCACGAGCCGCGCCGCGAGCCACTCGCTGAAGCCGTGCTTCCGCGCCCACTCCCGGACCCGCGGACCCGCGGGCACGCGCGCCACGTCAACCATGCGTCCTCAGGTGGTCCACGAGTCCGTTCTGCGACGTGGCCCCGCCGATGGAGCCCTCCTCGTCGCCGGCGATGTTGATCCACGTCCGGAGGTCGCGGACTTCGCGGGCCGTGGTGCAAACGAGCGGTGCGCACTGCAGCTCCGAGACCTGCGAGAGGGCGACGACGACGATGCTGGTGCTGCTGCGGCCGTCGTAGCCCACCTCTCCGAGGACGCGCACGGTCGCCTCCTGCTGGAACAGCCCGCTGGATGTCTGGGTGCGGCCCTCCCGCGTGAACCACAGCGTCGAGACCCCGCTGCCGAGCTCCCGCTCGCCGCCCTGGTCCTTGGCGCGGTCCAGGACGATGCCGTACTGGACGACTGCCTCCTCGATGAGGCGTTCCGTCCTGGTGCGCAGCTCCCCCCGCGTCGCGCGGTCCAGCTCGCGCACGCTGAAGACCTGCAGGACCGCCGGGTAGGGCGGGCCGTCGTCGGGGTCGAAACGGTAGCGCGTCTCGATGCTCCGCGCGCCGAACCACCCGTCCTTCTGCAACTTGCCCACCGTGACGTTCCACTCCACGGGGGCGCGCTCCAACACATCCGGGTCGACCCGTGCCCGGTACGGCTCCAGGCACCCGCCGGTGACGGAGGCGAGCAGCAGGAGGGCCAGGACGGGCCAGAGGCGGAGCCGTCCCTGCGAAGGACGCACGAGGCTTCCTACAGCAACGTCCTTCATAGCCGCTTGGGATCCGGGCCATGTGCTGGAGGTCGAGACCAAGATCCGGGTCGGGGAGGTCGAGGCCGTCCGCCGGCGGCTCGCCGCGCTCGGGGCCGGCCTGGAGCCCGCCCGCGTCCAGACCGACCTCTTCTTCCAGCACCCCCAGCGCGACTTCGCGGCGACGGACGAGGCCCTCCGGCTCCGGTCGGAGGAAGGCGTCCTAGAGCTGACGTACAAGGGCCCGCGCCACGAGAGCGACGCGAAGGTCCGGGACGAAGTCAACGTCCCCGTCGCCGCGGACCCGACGCCCCTTCTCGAGGCGCTCGGGTTCCGCAAGGCGGCCGTGCTCCGCAAGGAGCGCGCATCGACCCGCGTGGACGAGTGCCGCGTGGAGCTGGACCACGTCGCCGGACTCGGCTGGTTCCTCGAGGTCGAGGCGCTCGGCGACGACGCCCCCGCCGCGGCGGCGGCCGTGCACACCACCCTCGCGCGCCTGGGGCTCGAGGACGCGCCGCGGATCACGGACAGCTACCTCGAGATGGCGCTCTCAGCGGGCGCGGAGGGGGCCCGCACCGTGTGAGCCCGGCGGAGGCCGATCCGTAAGCACGCGATTTGGACGGAGCCTTTGCGCCTCCCGGCGGCGCCGCGTCCCTACGGTTTTCCGGACCGGGGTCAGGGACCCTGGTCCATCGCGTCACCGTGGAGGGCTCCTCGTGCACCTGGCGCAGCTTGGCGAGGTCGGACTTCTTCATCTTGAGGAAGGCCTGCGCCGCAACGGACGAGCGGACCCTGCCGGGCGTCCTGGAAGACCGATGTGCAAAACCGGACGGCCTCCTCCGCGCGGCCCGCCATGTCGCCGACGAACATCAGGAGGGGACGATGAAGGGGCGCTCCTTGTCGGACCCAAGGTGCAGCACGATCCTCGGGTCGCTCATGTTCGGCTCCCTTCCGCCCGCGGGCCCGCGGTCCTCCTTTGCATCCCGGCGACCGCTTGAGGCGCCGCCCCGTGCTGGCAAGACGGCACCCGCCGGAGGCGTCCGCTTGGCGTCTTCCACGGGAGCCGGGCCCGTCCGCGGACCGCCTGGAGGGACCCGGGGCCCCGCGCCTCACGGGCGCCGCGCCGCGGCCCGATGCACGAGCGCCTCCAACCGGGTCCGGGGGACGTCTTCGATGGAGCGCAGCTTCACGTGGCGGATGCTCTTGCCCGTGCCTTCAAGGAGGCGGTCGGGATCGTCCAGCTCCGCCCCGAAGCGGAGACCGAGGTTCACGTGGTCCTTGTACGTGGCGACGTACCCCACCGACCGACCCCGGCTGTAGAACCAGGGGCTCCCGTGGTGGATGTGCTCCGTGGGGTCGGGGAGATCCCGGCGCAGCGTCGCGACGAGCATGGCCACGACCTCGCCCAGGGGACCGCTTTGCAAGCGCACGTACTCGTCCACTTCCGGATCGTGGGCCTGGGGCTTCGTCACGGGGTCCGGATCGCGGAGTGGGGCGTCCGCCAAGGCGGTTGCGGTCCAGTCCGCAGCCCTTGCGACCGGACGCGTGGGCTCCCGGTGCGTGGTTTCAGACCCGGACGAACTGCCGCGCGAGCGGGACGTTGAGGACCTTGCTGATCGTGCACGCCTTGTCGGTGAGCCGCAGCACGGTGTCCACCTTCTCGTCGGGCAGCGCGTCCGGCACGTCCAGCTCCCACAGGAGAGCGACCGTGTGGATGTCGCCCGCCTCGTCGAAGTGCAGGTTGCCCTCGATGCGGCGTGCCTCGATGCCCGTGTGGCGCTTGGCGTTGACCTTGTGGAACGTCGACAGTTGGCAGGCGAGCAGGGCGGCGAGGAGGTACTCGCTCGCCATGACGCCCTCGTCCCTCCCGCCGAGCCCCGGGGGCTTGTCCTGCACGAGCACGTGCTGCCGCGCGGTGATCTCAGCGCTCACGGGACTGCGCGGGCGGGCGCTCGCCGTCTCGATGCCGGCCATCAGCGGCGGCGAGGAGACAGGGGGGCATCAGGGTTGCGGAGCCCGTCGCGGGCGAAGCGGGTCGCGAAGAGCAGGGCTTCGTCCACCCCACGGTCGTCGAGGTGGCGTGTTGGTTCCAGCCCCCGATCATGGAGCACGGATCCGTCCGCGTCACGCAGGCCGACGAAGAAGCGTGTTGGAACGGCGGCGCGCCAGCGCCGCCCCCAAGCGCTGCGAGCGACCTTCGAGAGGATCGATCACTCGATCAAGTGGGGTCGGCG
>Ga0299906_10000958_pt1 | contig 25174 bp, 22 predicted proteins | sample RVTome_14_FD_200259 | JGI IMG/M metagenome (GOLD analysis project Ga0299906, IMG submission 200259) | Soil microbial communities from uranium-contaminated site in the Upper Colorado River Basin, Wyoming, United States - RVT145D125 (version 2) ...
ATTATTCGCTCGAAAGGTCACCTCGGTGGCAGCGGGTTGATCTTCGTCAAGTGTACGACTAGTTTGCGTCATTCGACCCTGGTTCGACCCACGAGGCCATGACATGGAGCCGATAGTGAGCACGATTGCCGAACCCAATGCGTTGCAGGCCGCCGACCCGGCCGTTTGGGAGGTCCTGGAGGCCGAGGAACGCCGCCAGGCCGAGACCATCGAGCTGATTGCGTCGGAGAACCATGTCTCCGGCCCGGTGCGGCAGGCGGTGGGATCGATCCTCACCAACAAGTACGCCGAAGGCTATCCCGGCCGGCGGTATTACGGGGGGTGTGAGCACGTCGACGTGGTCGAGAACCTTGCCCGCGATCGGGCCAAGCAACTGTTCGGCTGCGACCACGTCAACGTGCAGCCGCATTCGGGCAGCCAGGCGAACACCGCCGTCTACCTCGCCGCCATCGAGCCGGGGGATACGGTGCTGTCGCTCGACCTCGCCCACGGCGGACACCTGACCCATGGGATGCGCATCAATATCTCCGGGCTGCTCTACAACATCGTGCACTACACCGTCGATCGCGAGACCGAGTCCTTTGATATGGACGCGATTCGCAAGCTCGCCCTCGAACATCGCCCCAAGATGATCATCACCGGCGCGTCGGCCTATCCGCGGACGATCGATTTCAATGCGTTCGCCGAGATCGCCCACGAGGTCGGCGCGGTGCAGATGGCGGACATCGCCCACATCGCGGGCATGGTCGCGACCGGGCTGCATCCGTCACCGGTGCCCGTGGCCGAGTTCGTCACCACCACCACGCACAAGACCCTTCGCGGTCCGCGGGCGGGCATGATCATGTGCAAGGAAGCGTACGCCAAAACGATCGACTCGCGCATCTTCCCCGGTACGCAGGGCGGTCCGCTCATGCACGTGATCGCGGGCAAGGCGGTCGCATTCGGCGAGGCGCTCAAGCCGGCATTCAAAGCGTATCAGCAGCAGATCCTCGACAACGCGCAAGCCCTGGCCGGCGCGTTGCAGTCGCGCGGGTACCGGCTCGTGTCCGACGGGACGGACAACCACCTGATGCTCGTCGACCTGCGCTCGACCCACAAGGACGTTACCGGCAAGGCGGCCGAGGCGTGGCTCGAAGCGGCGGGCATCATCGTCAACAAGAACATGATCCCGTTCGACGAGCGTAAGCCGATCGAAACCAGCGGGCTACGCATCGGCACCCCCGCGGTCAGCACCCGCGGGATGAAGACCGACACGATGCCGGTGATCGCCGAGTTCATCGACCACGTCCTGCGCGCCGGCGGCAGCGACGATGCGATCGCGGTGGTGCGACAGCAGGTGCGCGAGCTGTGCGCGACCTTCCCATTGCCCGCCTGAGTCCGGTCGGATGCCAACGTGATCGACGCGCAGATCCAATCGAGTTTCCCTCGCATGCGTTGTCTGGCCGTGTTCTCGTTGACGGCGCTGGCCGGGTGCGGCGGCGGTCGCCTGCACGTCATCACGCAGCAAACGCAAACGATTGACGAACATCAACCGCTCATCTCGTCGTTTGATGTCCGCGAGGCCTATTGGTGGACCGACGATGCGGGTCGGCTCCGGGTGGCGATGCGCGCCGAGCCGGAGGGTCTGTATCTCGGTGCGCTGACGCTGTCGCTGGAACTCGAGGGCATGCCCGCCGGTTCGGGCCGGGAGTATGCGTTACGCACTCGAGGTATGCGTGCGACGTACGCCTTCAGTGAGGTGCCGGCCTTACGCATGCGGTCGTTTCGCGGCGTGGCCGCGGTCTGGCCGCAAGGCGGCGATCGACTGAAGGTGCGCTACCGCGTCATGGCCCAAAGCCAAGGCTTCACCCTCGTACTTGGATGGCGTCCGGGCTCGACCCGGACCGTGACCGGCGAGTGCTTGGCGGTCCGCAACGAGCGCCGGGGCCGGGAACTCTACGCCGACAGCGAAGAGGGTGATTGGGCCCGTCCGGCTCCGGCCACCACCACCGCGCCGGCCACGCGTGCAAACCCTACACCGGGCGGGTGAAGCGGCCGATCTTGGGACAGGCGACGCGTTCGAAATCGGGCTCTTCCATGATGATGGCGGTGTTGTGGGTGCCCGCCTGGAAGTAGACCCAGCTCTCGTCGCGCACGCTCGCGTCCATCACGGTGGACAAGCCGAAGATGCGCCCGACCGGCGGCTCGGCGCCGACCTCGCAATCGAGACAGGTGCGTTCCAACTCGCTCTCGTCGACAAGATGCACATCGTCGCATCCGAGTACGTTGCGCAGCGCGCTGAAATCGATGCGGCGGTCACCGGGCACGGCACACATGATCTTCCTGCCGTCGGCTTCGACGAGCACCGGCTTGACGACCTGATGCGGGCGGGCTTGTTCACTCCACGCCAATTCCCGAGCCGTAAAGGCGGCCGGGTGCGTCTCCATATCGTATTCGATGTTTTCGTTTTCCAGGAGTTCCGCGATTCGCATGGCTGCACCTTTCCGGTTCACTGCGAGCCACGCTCGGGATTGACGACGTATCCCCTTGAGGCACCGAGCAAATCCCATGCCACCGAACGTGCGGCGTAGCGATCGTTTCGTCCAGGCCGAAGGTATGCGGACGCGGAAACTCGCGCAGCGCATGAGGAATCCCACGCGGTTTCGTTCCGTCCCCGGGTCGAATCACAGTAGCCACTTTTCGGCAATCTGCTCGGTTTCGTCGGCGGTGGTGAGCCAGGCGAGGATGCGGTCTTTCATGTCGGCCACGGTACCCTTGTGTTGCGGATCGGCGTACAGGTTGCGGTCTTCGTTGGGATCGTTCTTCAAGTCGTAGAGTTCGCCGGAGCCTTTGGGGTAATAGTTCAGCTTCCATCGCTCGGTGCGGACCATCTTCGCGTCCGGGTGGCGGATGGAGTCGACGCCCTTGCCTTTCTCGAAACGGGTGCGGGTGGAGAAGACCTCGGGAATGATGTTCTCGGCATGGATGGTGTCGCGGGCGGTGTAGGGGCGATCGCTCGGCGCGATCAACGGGACGAAACTGCGGCCCTGACAAAGGTAGGGCTCGGGCAAGCCGACGAGCTCCAGCAAGCTGGGCACGAAGTCGGTGGTTTCGATCAGCTCGGTGTACTTTTTCGGTCGGACCTTGCCGGGAAACGAGAACAGGAACGGGATGCGGATCGACGATTCGTAAAAGACGTTTTTACCGACCAGCCCGTGCTCGAGCAGTTGATCGCCGTGGTCGCTGCCGACGACGACGATGGTTTCATTTCGCTTGCCGGTGCGTTCGAGCACGTCGAGCAGCAGGCCGATCTCACGATCGATCTCGGTGACGGCGGCGTAATAGCTGCGGTAGATCCATTGCAGTCGCCGGCGGTCCATGCCGTATTGCGGCTGTCCGCGCAGGATCATTTTTTGCACCGGCAACGGCAGCTTGCGGATCTCTTCCAGCGTCACCTGTCGCGGTAACGGGATCTCGACGTCGTCATACATCGCGTCGAGCGGTTCGGGGATCTCATAGGGCGAGTGCGGTTTCCAGAAACCCACGTAGAGATAGAACGGATCGTCTTGGCGAGCGAGGTCGTCGATGAACTCGCGAGCCTTGAGGGCGGTCCAGTGGGTATCGGTGAACTCGCGTGCGATGGCGGATCGGAACGGGTTTTTTCCGGCCGGTATGTTTTCGGCCAGCGCGCGGTAGTGCACGTCGCGTTGGGGGTCGTGGCGGTTGCGCCAGGTGACGTAATCGGACCAGGCGTCGGTCCGGCGCACGCCGTCGTGGATGAGCACGCGGTCGAAGCCCGAGCGGCGTGCTTCGTCCGCGGTGGGCGGGTGCAGATGGAGCTTGCCCACCGAAGCGGTGCGGTAGCCGGTCGCTTTGAGCCGTTGCTGGAGCAGCACCTCGTCGCGTTTGAGCGGCGTGTAGTTGACGCGGTTGCGGTGGGCGTGCGGATACCGGCCGGTGAACCAGGTCGCGCGGGCGGGAACGCAGACCGGAGCCTGCACGAACGCGTTTTGGAAGTTCGCCGACCGCTCGGCGAGTCGGTCGAGGTTCGGGGTTTGGATGAGCGGGTTTCCATTGGCGCCGAGGGCGTCGAAGCGCTGCTGGTCGGTCATGATGAAGATGAGATTCGGCCGTTTCGCCGGGCGATCGGCTGATCGGTCCGCCGCGGTGGCCGCCGACGCGACGGCGGTGGCGGCCAGAAACGTACGTCGCGAAACCGACTCCGGCATGATGTGTCTCCTTGTGGATTTACAGTGCCGCAAACGGCTCTGAGTCTCTTGCAAACTCACGGTCGGTCCCTTTCGTCCCGGGCCGTTTCGGATTATTATACCGGATCATCGAACGGGCCGGGTGCGTGGATTTCGCCCGACCCCGCGTTCAAGAAGGAGTATGCGCAAGACCCATGGCCGACCAACCCTCACGGATTCGAGAACAGCCCGTCATCGAGGAGATGCAGGATTCCTATCTCACCTATGCGATGTCGGTCATCATGTCGCGCGCCTTGCCGGACGTGCGCGACGGACTCAAGCCGTCGCAGCGGCGCATCCTGCTCGCGATGAACGATTTGAATCTCGGGCCGCGCTCGCAGCACAGAAAGTGCGCCAAGATCAGCGGCGACACGTCGGGCAACTACCATCCGCACGGCGACCAGGTGATCTACCCGACCATGGTGCGCATGGCGCAGCCGTGGTCGCTGCGGGTTCCCCTGGTCGACGGGCAGGGCAACTTCGGCTCGATCGACGGCGACCCGCCCGCGGCGATGCGGTACACCGAGGCTCGCCTGACCGCGCCCGCGACGGAACTGCTCGCGGACTTGAACCTCGACACGGTCCGGTTCGAGCCCAACTTCGACGAGACGCGGAAAGAGCCGGTCGTGCTGCCCGGCAAGTTTCCGAACCTGCTCGTCAACGGGGCCGACGGCATCGCGGTCGGCATGGCGACGCACCTGCCGCCGCACAATCTGGGCGAGATGTGCGACGCGATCGTCAAGGTGCTCGACGAACCCGAGGTGACGATCGAGTCGATCATGCAAGTGCTCCCCGGCCCGGACTTTCCGACCGGCGGAACGATCTGTGGTCGGAAGGGCATCGTCGACGCCTACCGGACCGGGCGGGGCACGATCCGCATTCGGGCCAAAACGCACATGGAAGAAACGCGCGGCGGCAAGCGACAGATCATCGTCGACGAGATTCCCTACGGCGTGCTCAAGGGTACGATCGTCGAGAAGATGGCGACGTGCGTGCGCGAGGGACAGGTGACCGGGGCGGCGTTCGTGAACGACGAGTCGGACCGGAAGCACCCGGTGCGGATCGTCGTCGATCTCAAGCGTGACGGCAACGAAGACGTCGTCCTGAACCAGCTTTACAACTTCACGCCGCTGCAGAGCAACTACAACGTGATCAACATCGCGTTGGTCGATCGCCGGCCGTGCACGCTCACGATCAAGCAGATGATCGAGGAGTACATCCGGCACCGGAAAGACGTCATCCGGCGGCGAACGGAGTTCCTGCTCAAGCGGGCCCAGCAGCGGGCGCATCTGCGCGAGGGATTGCTGCTCGCCACCGGGGACATCGACGCGATCATCGAGTTGATCAAGGAGTCGTCCGACCCGCCCACGGCGAAGGCGCGTCTGATGGCCCGGCCGTTGCGGCTCACCGAGCATGCGACGCTTCGCCGGCTCCTGCCCGAGAAATTCGTGACCCGATGCACCGAAAACGATCAATTCCTGTCCGGGCCGCAGGCCGACGAAATCCTGAAAATGCAGCTCCAACGGCTCACCGCGCTCGAGATGGAGAAACTGGCCGAAGACTACGCCAAGCTGTGCGAGGAGATCGAGGGCTACGAAGCCATCCTGCGCGACGAGTGGCGGGTGATCGACATCATTCGCGAGGACCTCTTCGAGCTCAAGAGCAAGTACGCCGATTCGAGGCGGAGCGAGATCACCGACGCGGTCGGCGAGTTCCAGATGGACGAACTGATCCCGCAGGAGCAAGTGATCGTTACCGTCTCTCATGAGGGCTACGTCAAGCGCGTGCCGGTCGGCACCTATCGGCGGCAGGGGCGCGGCGGCAAGGGCGTCCGCGGCGGCGAAACCCGCGAGGGCGATTTCCTCGAACACATGTTCGTGGTCTCGACGCACGATTATCTGTTGATCTTCACCAACCGCGGACGGGTCTACTGGCTGCGGGTCTACGACGTTCCCTCGATGTCGCGTACCGCCCGCGGTCGCTCGATCGCCAACCTGCTCCAGATGCAGAGCAACGAGGTGCACAAGGCCGTGCTCGCGGTCAAGGCGTTCGAGGAGAACTTCGTGCTCTTCGCCACGCGCAAGGGCATCGTCAAGAAGACGCCGCTCGGCGCGTTCTCGCGGCCCCGGCCCAGCGGCATCATCGCCCTGTCGCTCGATCCCGATGACGCCCTGATGAACGTCGGCCTGACCAGCGGCAACGACCAGGTCGTGCTCGCCAGTCGGGACGGTATGGCGGTGCGGTTCGACGAGAACAACGTGCGCGCCATGGGCCGGACCGCGCGCGGCGTCAAGGGTATGGACCTGCGCAGCGGCGATCAGGTGGTCGACATGGCGGTCGCGGTCGAAGGCGTCTCCGTGCTGACGGTGTGCGAGAACGGCTACGGCAAGCGAACCGGCATCACCGAGTACCGGCTGACCCAGCGCGGCGGCAAGGGCGTGATCAACATCAAGACCACCGACCGTAACGGGCAGGTGGTGGCCATGAAGACGGTCACCGACGACGACGAGCTGATGCTGATCACCGCCCAGGGGAAGGCCCTGCGGACCGACCTGTCCGCGTTGCGGGAGATCGGCCGGGCGACCCAGGGGGTGCGGATGATCCGGCTTGACGCGGGTGACAAGCTGGTCGCCGTGGCCCGCATCGCCAAGGACGATCACAACGGCGACAACAGCGAGAATGGTGAGAACGTCGATAACGGCTCCGAATCGGACCCATCGGGCGAATCCCAGGGCGAGGCGACTGCATCCGACGAACCGGATGCAGGGTAAAAAGGGCGGAACAACACGGTCGGAGTCGACGATACCCTAGAGAGCGATCCTTCCAGGGAGATGCACACCATGAACCATAGGCGATATGCCATTGCAGCCGTTCTCCTGGCCACCGGTTTATGGTCGCCGTCGGCCCGAAGCCAGGACGCACCCACGGGAGAAACCAAATTTTTTCCGCCCTCCACGTCGATCACGATCGGGGCCCTGCAGGAGCGCAGTCCCGGGCGGATTGTGAAGTCCGGAATCGCCGCCCATCAGGAATTCACCGGCGAGGCGTTTCAGCCCACCCACGGCACGCCGTCGACCCAACCGGCGGCGCAGCCGGACTTTTTCGATGCCGTGCTCGAAGGGATTCTGAACGAATTCTTCAATCAACTGGCGGCGCTGATTTTCGGGGTGTTCGATCTCGGAGATTTGGACGGCACGCTCGGTGGGTTGCTCGGCGACGGCATGACCGACGCCACGTCGGAGAGCGGAGACCCTACCGATACGGGTGACGGCACGACCGACGCCGACACGACCGCCGACACGACCGCCGACACGACCGCCGACGAGGTTACGGAAGAAGATATACTGTCCCAGCTCCAACGCGAGCAGCCGTCCCCATGATGCTCACTCGTTCACTGCTTCCCACGGGTGCGTAAACGCCTGTTTGAATCTTGCGCGATCAGACCATGAAAACCCTTCGTGTGGCAGTGATCGGGGCGGGACATATGGGTCGCCTGCATGCGCGCTTTTATCACGAGCTGCCCGGCGCGGCATTGACGGCCGTGGTCGACACCGACGCCGAGCGGGCCCAGCGGGTCGCCGACGAGTTCGGCGGGAAACCAACGACCGACATCAGCACAATCCTCGACGCGGTTGACGCGGTCAGCGTGGCCGTGCCGACGATGCACCATGCCTCGGTTGCCGAGCCGTTGATCCGCGCGGGCGTGCCCACCCTGATCGAGAAACCCCTGGCGGGGACGGTCGCCGAAGCGAAGCGGCTGGCGTCGCTGGCTCGCGAGTACGGCACGCTGGTCCAGGTCGGTCACACCGAGCGGTTCAATCCGGTGGTGCGGGCCATCGCTTCGATGGAGGTCGAGCCGAAATTCGTCGAGGTGCACCGCATCAGCCCGTTCTCGTTTCGCTCGGCCGACATCGGCGCGGTGTTCGACATCATGATCCACGACATCGACGTGCTGCTTCACCTGGTGCGCGATCGCGTGGTGCAGGTCGACGCGGTCGGCGTGAACGTGCTCGGTCCCCATGAAGACATCGCCAACGCCCGGATTCGCTTCGCCGGCGGATGCGTCGCCAACCTCACCGCGTCGAGACTCGCCCTCAAGACCGAACGCAAGATTCGTGTCTTCTCGCGCGAGGCCTACCTGTCGGTCGACTACCAGAAGAAGTCCGGTATCGCGGTGAAGAAGGACAAGAACCTCGACATCCTCCAGCTCGCCGCCGAGCGGAACGCCGAGGACCTCTCGCAACTACAGGCCGCCGACTTCGGGTCGATGGTGCACATCGAGCCGTTGCTGGTCCCCGCCGACGCCAACCCCCTGCGGGACGAGCTCGCATCTTTCCTGGCCGCGGTGCGGGGCGAGGCCGCCGACGGCGTGTCGGCCGAGGACGGCGTGGCGGCGGTCGAACTCGCCCATGCCATCTGCGAGGCCATCGGCGAACACTCCTGGGACGGACACGATACCGTTTCTGAATAACAGGATCTGAGCCGCGAGCGCAAACGAGCGGGTCCTCTCCCGACGAGCCACCAGACCCCTCCACATGATCCGATATACGATCTGACGAACGGACTCGATATCACGAAGCACTCTCGAGCATATTCGTCATTAAGCAACCCCCGGCCGCGAACCGATAAGGGTCGAGTCCGCGGCTCTGAGATGACGCGATCGGCACCGAACAAAGGGTACGACATGACACCATCTCCCACACTGGCCAAGAGTCCCACCCGCGTCCGTTGGCTGACCTCCCGCGTTCTGACGCGCCGTCGCCGACTGGGACCCGCCGGTGTTCTGGCCGCCAAGCTCCGACATCTCAAGAAGCAAGCGTCCGATACTTCCGATCAATAATCCGCCGACCCGTAAACCCGTGCACAACTGAATCGTTTGGGAAGAGCAACTCGACGCCGGTTCGTTCTACGCGTTGACCAGTTCAGAGATCGGTGTGCCGGCGTGGGCCAGGAAGTGCGTCCTGCCGAGGCGATCGTTGAAGTCGCCCGCGGGATCGATCCCCAGCATGTGGAACATCGTCGCGGCCGGCACTTCCAACTGACCGGCCGGATGCGGGAACCCGGTGAGCATGTAGTAGCCGCTGGACGAATGGCTGTGGATCTCCGTGGTCATCGAACGGATGATCGTCAACCGATCCGCCATACTCGCCGTGCGTGGTAACAATTCGCAGAATCGCACGCCCGGCACGTTCGTGGGAATCGGTTTGAACGGACTGCGCAGCTCGGCCGGCGCGTCGGGTTTGGGGTCGAAGGTTTCGTGTTGCGGAGGACCGCCGGAGAGAAACAGGAGGATGCACGAGCGTGCCCGTCCGAAGGACCGCGTCGTCGGCGCCGAGGCGACGGCCGGTCGCGATCGCCGCAAGCCGGGCAGCGACATGCCCAGCCAACTCAACCCGCCGATCCGCAACCACTCCCGCCGGGAAACCCCGTCGCACAATCGAGCGGCGTCGTTCAGCACGGAAAGCATCGGCGTCCTCACATGTGGCGCACCATGCGGTGTACCATCGTTTCATGGCCGACGTAAAAAACACGCTCCCCTTCGGGTCGCCGCTAAACACGTACATGCCGACCATCGTATACCTTGACACGCGCACGTTAATCGTCCCGATTGAAACCATCGCTCAGTCATGCGACCATGGCGCACCGGGCAGCGAGATTCGCTGACGGTCAACCGACAAGGAGTTCACCCGTGAACCGCGATGATTATCCTTCACGTATCGGTGGAGCGTTCGCCGTTCTGGTGTTGGCGTTGTTCTGTGCTACTGCTCGGGGTGGTGACGATGCCGAGGCCTGGCCGCAGTTTCGCGGGCCGAATTGCTCGGGGGTGAGTGCGTCGACGCGTTCGCTGCCGACGACCTTTTCATCCGAGCAGAACGTCAAGTGGTCGGTTGCGCTGGGGGACGGGATCGCCTCGCCGGTGATCGCGCGCGGTCGGGTGTACACCACGGCGATGCGTGGCGAGCAGAAGTTTGCAGTGTTTTGCTTCGACGCCGCCACGGGCAAGCAGCACTGGAGCCGGGAGTTGGACACCGGACCGTTGCCGCCCATCACCCCGCCGAACAGTCACGCCGGCTCCACCCCGGTCGCCGACGGCGAGCGGGTCTACGTTTACTTCAGCACGATCGGTCTGGTGGCGTTCGATGCCGCGGGCGAGCAGCTATGGCGACGATCGTTGCCGTTGCCGGAATATCTCATGCAGTGGGGCGCGGCGAGTTCGCCGATCGTGGTCGGCGACCTGGTCATCTTCAACATGGACGACGACCTGAACCCCTACCTGATCGCCGTCGACAAGCTTAGCGGTCAGGTGCGCTGGCGCACGCCCCGGCCGGAGATGCTGGGCGGCTATGCGGTACCGGTGCTCTGGCGCGCCGACGGGCGTGACGAACTGGTCGTGGCGGGCACGGGCAAGCTCAAGGGCTATGATCCGAAAACGGGCAAGGAGCTGTGGACCTGCAACACGTTGTTGCGGACGATCATGACCACGCCCGCGGTCAGCGACGACGCGATCTACGTGTCGGTGCAGAGTTACGGCGACACCGACCGCGTACTCAAGTACGCCCTGCTGCAATGGAAGGACACGAACCAGGACGGCAAGCTGGTCAAAGGCGAAGTGGCCGAGGCGTTCTGGGAGAAATTCGATTACGGCGATCTCGACGGCGACGGGGCATTGGTGGACGCCGAGATTGATCGTGCGTTTCAGGCTCCGGGGAACATGGTCGGCGGCGGAAGCATCATTCAGGCGATTCGGCCGGGCGGGACGGGCGACGTGACCCAGACGCACCTGACCTGGGAGCTGACCAACCGCGCGCCGTCGAACATCGCATCGCCGCTATTGCTCAACGGCCGACTGTTCGTGGTCAAGAAGGGTGGCATCTCCAGTTGCTTCGACGCGAAGACCGGCGCGCCGCTGTGGTATCTCAAGCGCATTCGCAACCTGGGCAACTACTACGCCTCGCCGGTCGCCGGGGACGGCAAGATCTACGTCACGGGCGAGAACGGTTTCGTCGTGGTGCTCGCCGACGCGGCGGAGTTCAAGATCCTGGCCAAGAACGATCTGGGCGAAAGTTGCGTGGCCACACCGGCCATCGCCGACGGACGGCTCTTCTTCCGTACCCGCGGGAAGCTCTACTGTATCGGGGACTCATGATGCATCGCGCACACCGATTCATCGTCGCGATCGCGGTCGCCATCGGAGGATGGTGCACACCGGTGCCGGCCGGGCCGCACGTCGACGTCGTGACAGGCAAGCATGCGCCCGCGTTGGAGGGCTATGCGGCCACGGAGTTGAAGTCTTTTCTCGAGCGCCTCTACGACGCCGACGTGCGGATCGGTCAAGCACAATCGAACGACGCGGCGTACGTCATCCTGCTCGGCAGTCCGGCGACGAATCCGTCAGTCCGGACGACGATGAACGATGCGTGGCCGGCACTGAGCGACCAGGGGTTCCTGCTTCGCAGTCTCGCATCCGACCGTCCGAGCACACTCGTCGCCGGCGGCGGCAGCCCCGTCGCGACGCTTTGGGCGACGTACGAACTGGTTCACCGGTTCGGCGTGCGGTTCCTTCTCAGCGGCGACGTGTTCCCGCCCGAGCCGGCGCCCTTGCGATTGGCGAACATCGATCAACGATTCGAGCCGACGCTGCGCACGCGTACCTGGCGCACGGTCAATGATTTCGCGATCGGGCCCGAGGCGTGGGGGATCGCCGAACACCGTCGCGTGCTGCGTCAACTGGCGAAGCTTCGTTTTAACCGTGTGATGCTGTCGTTTTGGCCCTGGCAGCCGTTCGTCGACTACCGGTTCGGCGGCGTCCAAAAACAGACGGCCATGCTCTGGTTCGGCTATCGCTATCCGGTCGACGGCGACACCGCCGCCAAGTCCGTGTTCCGTCAGGCGAAGGAGTTCATCAACCCCGATTTCGCGGGCAAGACGACCTACGCGGAGATGACCGAGGCGGGCGTGATCCTGGCCCGCGGCATCATCGACGAAGCGCGGCGACTGGGCATGTCGACCGGGGTCGCGATCTCGCCGCTCGAGTTTCCGAAGGAGTTCGCCGACGCGTTGCCCGGCGCCAAAGTTCTCGACAGCCTCGAACGGCTGGTCGTCGGACCCGGTCCGCAACTGCCGCCGGACGATCCGCGCTTGAAGAAGCTTGTCGCGACGAAGATCCGAGCCTACCTCGAGACGTATCCGCGGATTGACGCGCTTTACCTGACTCTGCCGGAGTTCCCGGACTGGATCGAACACAGCGACGCGTCGTGGCGGCGGTTGTCGGCTCGCACCGGCATCGGTGATGACGTGTCGCTCGATGCCTTGATCGCGTCGGGGCGTGATCGCAACCTCATCGCCGCCGGCGACCGTGGGGAACGGTCGGTGCGCGGCAACGTCGCGGCCCTCGAATTTCTGGGGTCGTTGCTGTCGGATCGCGAATGGCTCGGCCGGGCCGGTAACACGACCGTCAAGCCGGTGCTGACCTCGCTCAATCCGGCCTTGTTCTCGCTGCTGGATAAAATCGTTCCCGCCGACGCCGATCTCTTGCACTTCGTCGACAACACCGCGCGTCGGGTGGCCGAGAATGCCGCGTTGCTCGATGCGGTTGCGCCCGCCGCGGCGAGGAAGAGCCGATTGATGCTCACCCTGGCCGACGACAACGTCGGGGTGATGCCGCAGATCACCACCGGCCACGTGCATACCTTGTTGAACGAGCTGCGTCGGCGCAACTGGGCGGGATTCTCCACGCGCTACTGGATGATCGGCGACTTGGACCCGGGGGTCTACTACCTGTCGCGGGCCGGGTTCGATGCGTCGGTCACCCCCGAGCGCGCGTACTCCGACCTGATCACCGCGACGTGTGGTGACGGGGTGGCCGAACGGATGCTGCTGGCGTATCGGGCGATCGAGCAGGCGACCGATACCATCGACCGCAACGACATCGGCTTCGCGTTTCCCGTGCCCGGGATGGTCATGAAACATTACGGCAACGCAGCCGCGACGCCCGACTGGTGGCTGAAGGTCCGGGATCTGTACAACGAGGCGATGACCGAAGCGTATCGTGCTCATGGCCGGGCCCACCGCAATGCGGACGGCGGACGCACGGTCATTCGCTATCTCGCCAAGCGGTGCGAGTTCGCGGTGCACTATCTCACCGGCATCGAGGCGTTGCGGAACGCGGCCCGGGCGAAGCAGCGGAAGGACGGCGAGGCGGAAATCGAGCAGCTCGAAATCGCAATGGAATCCATCTACAACGCCATCGACGCGATGGGCGAAGTGACCCGCGACTCGTGCGACCGCGGCCTGATCGCCGTGCTCAACGCCTACGGATACCGCCCGCTGCAAGCCGAGCTCGACGCACGATCCGCCGCGCTGCAAGCCAAGCCGTGAGCGATCCCGCGCCTGACCGGTCACCAGCCCGAGCCGGATCGGACCTTGTGCGGCCATGCGAGCTCACGATACGATGGTCGGCGATGAGCGATTGGAGCAGTTACCTTTTTCAGTACGGCATCGGCTCGGCGGTGTTTTTCCTCACCCTGTGGCTGGGGACGCGCCGCGACGCCGACGGGGTCATCTGGCACGACGGCCGGTGGCGGCGCGGAACCTTGATCGGCGGGCTGGCGTTGTATGCGGTCGCCCACGCGGTCTGGATCGTGCTGGCGGTTCGCGGGTGACGAGGTGGTTATGGTTACATGGGCCGCTCGCCGGGGCGCGGGACCGGGCTGGTTGTGGAGTAGCGTTGCCGTCGCCTTGCTGTCGGCGCCGGCGCATGCGGAGCCGGACGCACGGGCGGTGTTGCTTTCGCGGTTCGCAGCCTTCGATCGGCAGGTCGTGGCCGATACCGCATCGAGTCCTCCGGGCAACAACGACCGGGGCGGACTGGCCTGGGGCGCGAGCTACGTCCTGACCGCTTACGCCGAGATGCTCGACGCGACGCACGAGCCGCGGTACGCCGAACGCTTCATCCAACTGGCCGACGGGGTGCTTGCTCAGCGCGACGATCGTCGCAACGTCACCGACGCCTACCGCGACCGGGTCGTACCCGCCTGGAGCTCGACGCGCTACACGAAAGACAAGCGGTACGCCTGGGCGGTTCACACCGGGATGCTCACGTTCCCGATGGCCCGGTTCGCCTCGGTCGTGCTGAACACGCCCACGTTGCGCATGCGGTTCGGCACCGAGGCGCGGCGCATCCTTGACGCCGCACGCGAGTCGGTGACGGTGCATGACGTCGATTGGCGTGACGGCCCCAACGATGACGAGGGGTACATGGTTTGCCTGCACCTGAAGAAACTTCTCCCGCTCAATCAGCAGAACGCGATCGGCCGAGCCTGGCTGGCGATTGACGACGCGCTGAGCGAGCCGCACTATCGGCCGCGGATCGAGAAGCTCGCCCGGTTTCTAAAGCGTAGACTCCGTCACGACGAGCAACTCGACGCGTACGATTGGTCGTATTGGCCGGGACCGGACGACCTGGGTAAGGGGTCCGAGGACATCTCCCACGCCGCGATCAACGTCGACTTCGCCGTGCTGTGTCGCCGGCATCGCATCGTCTTTGACGCGACCGACATGGCCCGCTTCGGCGCGACATTGACCCGGCGCGTCTGGTCGGCCGACGGCCCGATCGCCGACACCGTCGCGGGCGAGGGCAAGGATCGGCATGCCGATGCGATCTATCGCTGGGCACGCCTCGGTCGGGTCAACCCCGACATTCGCGACCGCTTCATCGCCGACCTTTGTGCCGACGACAAGCCACCCAACATTCCGCAGGCTATCGCCATCGCCCATATGGTCGCGACACTCGACGCGCCCTGAGCCGGCGGTCAGTCCGAACTTGAAGCGGTACGGTCCGACCACTACGATGCCGCCGTTCTGAGAACGTGTGTTACTGCCTTGTTGACAAAAAGCGCCGAGCAAGCTCGGCGGCTACATGATCAAGTACGCCAAACCCATACCGGGCGCAAGCACACGCTGAATCAAGGAGCATGCATGGCGACACCGCGTATTCGTATTTCCGTCCCGACCGCGCCGAGTAGAGCGCGTCATCAAACGCTGGTCGTCCCCCAAACGATCGACGGCGGAAAGTTCCCTAAAGCCTCCGCACAATTCGGCAAGGCCGCCGCGGATTTGCTGGGCAAGCTCGAGGCGCGGTCGCGCGTCGGAGTCATGGATCAAAGCCTGGCCGGATCCGGGTCGTACGATCGCGTCGCGGTGCTTTCGCTCGGTCCGGGCGACAAACTCGACGGCGAGGCCGCGCGGGGCGCCGGCGGTTCGCTGCTGAAGTGGGCGACCGACCTGGCGGTCAAGCGCATCACGGTGGCGGTTGATCCTCTCTTCGATGGACTCGGCGTCGACGGAGTCGGCGCGTTGTGCGAAGGGCTCTGGCTCGGTGACTTCCGGTTCGATCATCATCGGCGAACCACCGACAAACCGCCGCCGCTGATCGTCGAGTTGGTGTCGCATCGCGCCGCCGCGCGACGGCGTATTGCCGGCCGCGTCAAAACCGCGCAGCACGTTTCCGCGGCCGTCAATCTCGCGCGTGAACTCGCCCACGAACCGGCCAACGTCATCAACCCGGTGACCCTGGCCGCGCGGGCCAAGCGTCTGGCGGCGCGAGCCCGATTGAAATGTCGCGTGCTCGACGAACCTCGGATGCGCAAGCTGAAAATGGGCGCGATGCTCGCGGTCGGGCAGGGTTCTACGTCCGGGTCGCGGCTGATCGTGCTCGAACACACCGGCTCGGGCCGCGGCAAGCCGGTCGTTCTCGTCGGCAAAGCGATCACCTTCGACACCGGTGGTTACTCCCTCAAACCGCCCGACGGCATGGTGGGCATGAAGTACGACAAGTGCGGCGGCATGGCGGTCTTGGCCGCGATGCAGGCGATCGCCGCCCTGAAGATCAAGACGCCGGTGGTGGGCATCATCGCCGCCGCCGAGAACATGGTGTCGTCCCGCGCCTACCGTCCGAACGACATCATCCGGGCGATGTCGGGCAAGACCGTCGAGATCATCTCGACCGACGCCGAGGGGCGTCTCGTGCTCGCCGACGCGCTGACCTATGCCCAAAAGCACTACAAACCCAGGGCCATCGCCGACCTGGCGACGCTCACCGGCGGGGTGCGGGTCGCGCTGGGCACCTGCTGCGCCGGCCTGATGAGCAACAACGACGCGCTGTGCGACGCGCTGATCGCCGCGGGTACGCGCACGCACGAGCGCCTGTGGCGACTGCCGCTGTGGGACGACTATCGTGAATTGATCAAGGGCGACGATTCGGACATCAAGAATTCCGGCGGCCGGGCCGCCCACTGCATCACCGGCGGTATCTTCCTCAAGGAGTTCGTCGACGACGCGGTTCCGTGGGCTCACCTGGACATCGCCTCGGTCGCCGACGTCGACAAGCCCGGCCCGTACTGCCCCAAAGGCGCGACGGGGTTCGGCGTGCGGCTGTTGCTCGATTACGTGCAGAACTTGTAAACGATGAGAGAAAGGATGAAAAATGAAGGATGAACGATGAACGATGAAGGATGACCGGGCCCGGATCCCTCGTCCCTTCTCTCTCGTCCCTCATCCTTCCTCTCTTCTTGTGGCTACCACCTTCTTGACCATGCTTTCCGGCGGGATACTCGGTCTTTCCGCGCTGTGTCGGGCCGAGGATATCACCTGGCGTTTTTTTCGCGTGGTGGCGATCACCGTGTCGGTCGTGCTCGGCATGGTGCTGGGGATGTTGCTGCGCGACGCGACCTGGAACGTCGGTGTGGAGACCGTGGCCGTCGCATTGCTTGCAGTGGCCTCGGCGGCCGGACTGATCTTCGTGGTCGTGACCGCAACCGAGCCGAACTATCGCGCCGGCTGCATTCGCCCGCTCACCGCGATCGGGGCGCTGGCCGCGCTGGCCGCGGCGGGCATGCTGGGATTTCTGTCGGACCTTTGGCCGGCGACGGGTACGTTCGAGCACGTTCTGGCGCTGGGCGGCATGGTCATTTCGGCCATGGTCCTCGGGTCGGTCACGCTCGCGACCTTGCTCGGCCACGCCTACCTCACCGCGACCAAGATGACCATCGCGCCGTTACGCCGGCTGGCCGGTTTGTTCGCCGCGGCGGTTGCTTTACGATTCCTGTGGGTAGTCGTGGCCGGGGGGGGAACGGCCTGGTCGATGTGGAACGCGGGCGACGCGGGGGCGGGCGAGCTTCGCCGGCAGGGTTTGATGATCCTCATCCGGCTGAGCGTGGGCCTGTTGCTTCCCGCCGTCTTTGCCTACATGATTTGGGAAACCGTCAGGCTCCGCGCCACCCAGTCGGCGACGGGCATCCTCTACTTCACGCTCGTACTCGTGTTCATCGGGGAATTGACGGGCTTGTACCTGGTTCGCGAGACGGGGATACCTTTTTGAGCACCGACGGCGCGTGACACGCAGTGAGACTACAGTGAGACCGGACTGAGCTGCAGCGAGACCGTACTGTGCAGATACGATTTTCATGTCCGACCGAAGGGTGTCCGGCCCTGATCGAGCTCGAGCCGCTGAGCAGCGCGGGGGCGTCGATCGAGTGCCCGCGTTGTCATACGCAACATCCGATGCAGCTTGACGACGCGGCCCGGACCGACGAATCGCTCGAGGCCTGTCCGCGTTGCGGCGGTCGCGAGTTTTTCGTCCGCAAGGATTTTCCGCAGGTGTTCGGCCTGTTGCTCGTGGTCGCAGCCGCGGGGGTCTCGACCTACTACCTGACCGAGATCGGCTTCTATGCGCTCGGCATTCTCGCCGCCGCCGCCGTGGTCGACGCCTTGTTGTACGTCGTCATCGGGAAACTGACGGTGTGTTACCGGTGCCGGGCCGAGTTCCGCAAGGCTCCGATCAGCCCCGACCACAAACCCTTCGACCTCGCCACGGCCGAGAAATATGCCTGACATGATCCTAACGGACGGAGAGACGCATCCATGCCCGACTCCATGAAGCACGACGAGGCTGTCGACCTCGACCGCATTGCCGCCGCGGTGCGCGAAATCCTCGCCGCGGTCGGCGAAGACCCCGATCGCGAAGGTCTACGAGCCACACCGATGCGCGTCGCCCGCATGTACCAGGAATTGTTCGCCGGCCTGCGCGACGACCCGGCCGGTTACCTGCAAACGACGTTCACGGAAAAGTACGACGAGATGGTCGTGCTGCGCAACATCCCCTTCAATTCGGTTTGCGAGCACCACCTGATGCCGTTCGAGGGGACGGCCCACGTCGCCTACCTGCCCGACGGCAAGGTCGTGGGCATCTCGAAGCTCGCCCGCGTGGTCGACGCCTACGCCCACCGCCCGCAGGTGCAGGAACGCCTCACCTCGCAGATCGCCGACATTCTGACCGCCGCGCTCGATGCCAAAGGCGTCGCCGTCGTCATGAACGCCACGCACACCTGCATGACCTGCCGCGGGGTCAAGAAGCCCGGCAGCGTCATGGTCACGTCGGCGGTGCGCGGCATCTGCCGCTCCGACGCGAGAACCCGCGGCGAAGTGATGCTGCTGCTACATGGGTGAAGACACCAGTGTAGGTCTCGCGCTGACGGCATTTGATCCGAGCCGCGAGCGCCAGCGAGCGGGTTCCAGGCGCCGCGATGGCGCTCGAGGCACGGATCCCCGGCAACCTCTTCATGGATAAGGCACGGCGCAAGGACCAGTGCACCTCTTGCATAGCGGAGCACCGCGTGGCATGCTTCGTCGATGCCTGACAGATCCCGAACGTCCACGCCATCTTGCCCACCCTCGATGCTTGAACTGGTCGAGCGGTTCGGGCTGCACCGCGACGCGTACCGGCAGTCCACGTACAACGAAACGCAGGTCCGCCGCGAATTCGTCGACCCGTTGTTCAAAGCCTTGGGCTGGGACATCGACAACGAACAGGGGCACGCCGAGGCCTACAAGGATGTCATTCACGAAGACGCGATCAAGGTCGGCGGGTCGACCAAAGCGCCGGATTACTGCTTCCGCATCGGGGGCGTCCGCAAGTTCTTCGTCGAGGCCAAGAAACCCGCTGAAGACATCAAGCAAAAGCATGAGCACGCCTATCAGCTCCGCCGATACGCGTGGACGGCCAAGCTGCCCGTCTCGATTCTCACCGACTTCGAGGAATTCGCCGTCTACGATTGCACGAAACGACCCAAGCTGACCGACACAAGGCGGCCGCCGGGCGCGTGGTGTACGTGACTTATGATGAATACCCCCGCCGCTGGGGCGAGATCGCCTCGGTTTTTTCCAAGGATGCGATTCTCAAAGGGTCGTTCGACAAATACGCCGCGTCGGCCAGGCGAAAACGCGGTACCGCCGAAGTCGACGTCGAGTTTCTGAAGGAAATCGAAGGCTGGCGCGACGAACTGGCTCGCAACATCGCTCTCCGCAATCCAACGCTGAACACTCGGGATCTGAACTACACGGTGACCAAGACCATCGACCGCATTCTTTTCCTGCGCATGTGCGAGGACCGCGGTGTCGAAACGTACGCCCAACTCCGCACGCTGCCCAACGGTCCCAACATCTACCCGCGACTGGTCGAGCTGTTCCGACGAGCCGACGAGCGTTACAACTCCGGCCTGTTTCATTTCGAGCTCGAAAAGGACCGGGCCGAAGCACCCGATGAACTCACCCCGACGCTCACCATCGACGATAGGGTGCTCAAAGACATCATCAAACGCCTGTACTACCCCGAATGCCCCTATGAGTTCTCGATCATGCCCTCGGAGATTCTGGGGCAGGTCTATGAGCAGTTCCTGGGCAAGGTGATCACGTTGACGGCGGGCCACCGGGCCAAGATCGAATTCAAGCCCGAGGTGCGCAAGGCGGGCGGGGTCTACTACACGCCCAAATACATCGTGGACTACATCGTCGCGCACACCGTCGGCAAGCTGCTCGAAGACAAAACCCCCGCCGACGTCGGACCCATGCTCGACCAACGTACGCGCGCCAAGCGTAGCCGGGTCCGGACGAAAACGGCCGACACGCTCTGCATCCTCGATCCCGCCTGCGGCAGCGGATCGTTCCTGCTCGGCGCCTATCAATATCTTCTCGACTGGCACCTGACGTGGTACGTGAACAACGACCCCGACGTGTGGGCGCGTAAGCGAAATCCCACGATCTACCAATCTCCCAAGCCCGATCCGACGGGCAACGGGGCCACGTGGCGGCTCACCGTCGCCGAGCGGAAACGCATCCTGCTCAACAACATCTACGGCGTGGACATCGACCCGCAGGCCGTCGAGGTTACCAAGCTGTCGCTGCTGCTCAAGGTCCTCGAAGGCGAATCACAACAGTCACTTGACAACCAGTTGCGCCTCTTCCACGAACGCGCCCTGCCCGACCTGGGGCACAACATCAAATGCGGCAACAGCCTGATCGGACCGGACTTCTACGCCGACCGCCAGCTCGAGATGTTCGACGACGAAGAACGCTACCGCATCAACGCCTTCGACTGGCAGGCCGAGTTCGCCGATATCCTGCGCGGCGGTGGCTTCCACGCGGTGATCGGAAATCCACCGTATGTGCGCATACAAGGGTTTCCAACCCAACAGATCGCTTATTTCTCGCAGTGTTACCGATCGGCAGTCGGTAACTTCGATATCTACATTCCCTTCATTGAACAAGGGCATAGACTCATACGACCTGGCGGGATGTTGGGAATGATCACTCCGAACAAGTTTTTCCGGACTGACTACGGCGAGGGACTTCGGAAGGTACTTTCGGACGAACAAGCGGTTGCTCGGATCGTGCACTTCGGCGCCAATCAAGTCTTCACAGCAACGACCTACACGTGCTTGGTCTTTCTGCGCCGTGGTGGTACTGCGCGAGTCGAATTCGCGGAGACTTCTGCAGAGCCAAGGGCTCTCATGAAGACTCGATTTCGATCGCTGGTCCCCGCGTCGTTGACTGGAAAGCCGTGGACGTTCGAGGACGAGGCGTCAGCTAAGATCATCAAGAAGCTTGGGAGTTGTTCCGTTCGACTACTTGACTTACCCGCAGATATGAGCCGAGGAAGCAGCACCGGGGCCGACAGAGTTTTTGTCATCGAGAAAGACTCTGTCCCTCTCGAACCGGAAGCCCTTCGAATCCCTCTCTTTGCGAGTTGTTTTGGTCGTTATTGCTTCAGGCCGTCCCACAAATGGAGGGTAATCTTTCCGTATCGTGCTGGTCCCACGGGCTATGTCCTCCCCTCGGAGGAACGGCTCCGTCATGAGTTTCCGAAGACACATCAGTATCTGTCGGAACATCAGGCGATGCTTAAGAATAGAAAGCAGTACAAGGAGTGGTTTGGTTACAGTGCTCCGAGAAACTTGCTTTTGCATGACCGAGCACAAATCGCTGTGCCGCTCTTGGCGGACCGGGGGTTGTTTGCGATGATTCCATCCGAGTTCGGTGGGCGCCTATGTCCAATGGCGAGTGGTGGTTTTACTATCTGTGTTGGTGCCTCTGTCAAGGTGTGCCCTGAATACGTCCTGGGCCTGCTGAACTCGACGCTGCTCTTCTGGCGACTCCAGAAAGTGAGCAACATCTTCCGTGGCGGATGGATCACTTGCACGAAGCAGTATTTCGGACAACTCCCGATCCGCACCCTGGACCTATCTGACGAATCCGACAAGGCTAGTCACGACAGCATGGTGTCGCTGGTTCAGCGCATGCTCGACCTTCACAAGCAGCTTGGCGCCGCCCGAACGCCGACCGACAAGACCGGCCTCCAGCGTCAGATCGACGCCACCGACCGGCGGATTGACCAACTTGTCTACCAGCTATACGGCCTCACGGACGACGAAATCCATATCGTCGAGGAGAGTACGTCGCGATGATGCATTCCGGCGACTCTGGCAATGTCGTGGTGTTCGGCGCGGGTGCAAGCGCATTCGGTCCCGGTGTCCATCCAAAGAATCCCCCACTGGGAAACAGGCTGTTCAATGAGCTCGTTCAATGCTTTCCGGAGGTTTGGGGAGCGATGCAGCCGGATCTTGCGGCACGATTCGAGCCTGATTTTGAGGCCGGGATGCGGTTCATTTGGCAAGCATACCCGATGGCAGTACAACCGGCGATTCCAGGCATACCAGCGCCCTACGAGCTGATGAAAACGATGGGGGAATACTTCCTGCAGTTCGAGCCAGACGGAACACGATCGGACCTGTACTTGCGTTTTGTCAACGCGTTGTACAAAAACAGCAAGCTCGATAAGGTACGACTTGCAACACTGAACTACGAGAACCTTCTTGAATCTGCACTGAGCGCTATCGGGCAAGCCCATCGCGTACTCAGGCCGCACGGTGCCGTTAACTGGTGGGTGCACGGTCCGACCCTGCGAGCGGGTGTCGGGCGAGCACTGGGTCAAGGCTTTCATTGTGTTGGGCAACGCGTTCGCCCAATTCGACGAACGGATGTTCTGCGAAGCATGAAAAACGAGGGAAAATATCCCGCAATGGCTATCTACATGCCCGGGAAGCGTACTCAAATGGGACAAAGGAAACTTTTGAATCATCGCATACGATTCCAGAGAATCGTATCAATCGCCGAGCGCATCGCGGTCGTCGGACTTAGGCCGTATCCGCCGGACGAACACATATGGGGAGCGCTGGCCCATGCGCCAGCGGATCTGTACTATGTCGGCGATCAGGCTGCGTTCGAGGATTGGCGCAAGGAATTTCGCTGCGATCGAAAGTCAGTCTGGATTGGACCCAAGTTCGAGAAGGCCATCAACAAGCTCGTCTCGATCCTATGACTGGGGGGGCGCCGGTCCTGCAATCCGGTCGCGCGCTGCTGCCGAGTTGTTCGTTGCAAAAGCAGCTTCACGCATCCCGGACGCCGAAGTACAGACGCGCCTCCGGCACCAGATCGACGCCACGGACCGGCAGATCGATCAACTGGTCTACGAGCTGTACGGCCTGACCGTCGACGAAATCCGTACCGTCGAGGAGGCGAGGGAGGACCGAGGATGAACAAGCGTAAGGTTCTCGCCAGGGCCCTCGCGGGATCGGCAAACATTCGCTTCGGAGATATGACCGCGCTGGTGGAAGCCTTCGGCTTCAGGCTGTCGCGGGTCAGCGGCAGTCATCACATCTTCGTGCACGCCGACATTCCTGAACTGCTCAACCTTCAGGAATCGGGCGGCAAGGCGAACCGTACCAGATTCGTCAGTTCCTCCGCCTTGTGGAACGCTATAATCTCCAGATGAGAGGTGAGCCGTGAAAGACTACCACATCAATATCTTCTACAGCGAGCCGGACGCAGGCTACATCGCCGACGTTCCGGACCTCGAGGCCTGCTCGGCGTTCGGGCACACGCCGGAGGAGGCCCTGCGGGAGGTCGAGCAGGCCAAGGCCGCCTGGCTCGAGGCCGCCCGAGCCGAGGGCAAGCCGATTCCACCGCCCCGTTACCGCCCCGTTACCGCCCCGTTACCGCCCCGTTACCGCCCCGCTACCGCCCCGCGATTTATCAATCCGCGTCCTGAACGCCAACAACCGGCACGTTGACGAATTGGTCTACGAGTTCCACGGCCGGTTCGATCAATCATGCGGGAGCCTGCTGATCGCTTCGTCGCTGCCGACGAGGACGAGGATGTCGTTGGGGTGAATCGTGGTGTCGGCTTGGGGGATGGTGATGTTGCTGCTGTATGGTTGAAGCAAGCGTCCCACTCAATAGACTCGACGCACTAAAAGTTAATCCACAATACCTCTTGCTTTCGAGCCTTTGTCCGACCCCCAGCAGCGTGATTGGGTAACTCGAACTCTACGGTTCTCCAATCACCGTAAAGTTCGTTGTACAGAGGACAGTGATATCCGCTTAGCACGACCTTGCTTTTGCACGCATTGAGGACCTCGGCGAGTCGTCGATGGTCAGAACTAGTCATTTCAACCCCATATACGTCTCTACTGCTCGGGTGTCGGGTTTCATGGACATATGGCGGATCACAGTAAATCAAGGACTCGTTCGAGTCCCAAGTCTTGATCACTTCGCAGGCGGGCCGGCAAACGATCTGCACGCGCCGGAGCCTCTCGATAATCAGCGGCAACTGTTCGTCGATCGCTGACAAGTACCCGGAGACGACATCAGACATGCCACGTCGGACACGGTGTAGCGTGAAACTGAAGCCTTCGCCTCTGCCGCCCATCGATTGACGCCAACGCACAAAATCGCGACGTGTTTGCTCGAGTTCGTCCTCCGAGGGTTCTCGGCATAATAGGAACTCCACCTCACTGTAGGGTGTGATGGACAATAGTTTCTGCAATTCGTGTCCGTGGTTCCGAAGTACGCGAAAAAGACGTGTTATACGCTCGTCAAGATCGTTGTAGATTTCAACCTTTGCAGGCGGTTTATTCAGCAGCACCGATGCACATCCACCAAATGGCTCGACGTACGTGTGATGTGGGAGGAATTGCTCAATAATTCTGCGGGAAAGGTAGTGTTTGCCACCATGCCATTTTACTGGTGGGCGAATGGTGCTGCTTCTCATCGTCGTTATTCGCTTCCATGCGAAAGCCTACGCGGCATCTTTGCCAACCCTGATATTAAAAACGGGCTCCAGAGTTTGAATGAGGCGAAGCTCCCAGCTCGTGGCCTGCTCCTGTATCTTAGCTTGCGGGAGCACCTTCATGTGAATGCGCTCCATGTTTGGATGCCAGAAGTGGTTACCAATGGCATCCCAAAGCTGCGGGTCAAGGAAAGTCGAGGCCAGATCCGCAACCGAGTCGGTTTTGGCAATGTATAGTGACCTGCCGGGTTCATCCAGATCGAGGATACCCGGTCCGATTGTGGCGAGGGTGCTCTCCTTGACTTCGTTTACGCTGCCAAGATCAACCCACGACGCTTCGATTTCACATGGATCGAGGCTTCTGATTGCATCCTTCTTGGCGCTCTTAAGATTTCGAGTTTTACGGAGATACAGCGCCCCCAGACGGTAGATCTGAGGCGCGTAGCCAGGGGCAAGCGATTCCACAATCTTCTGATACTCAAGGCCA
>Ga0299906_10000960_pt1 | contig 25142 bp, 23 predicted proteins | sample RVTome_14_FD_200259 | JGI IMG/M metagenome (GOLD analysis project Ga0299906, IMG submission 200259) | Soil microbial communities from uranium-contaminated site in the Upper Colorado River Basin, Wyoming, United States - RVT145D125 (version 2) ...
GGCTGACCGCTCGAACGGGACCGCCTCAGCAGCTCCGCCACCAGGTCCCGCCGACGGCTCGCGTCCGCCGGCGACCGGGTGGGGAGCCCGAGCAGCGGCCACAGCGCCTGGCGCACCCGCTCGGGGAGCACGTTCTCGAGGTACTCGAGGGCGGTGCCGCGCATGGTCGGGTCCGTCTCGGAACGGATGGCCCGGTAGGCGATGCGCAACGGCTCCCGCTCGAGGACCAGGGCGAGCAGGTTGAAGACCAGCTCCGTGCGCCGTTGGACGGGGTGGTCGGCGGTTCCCTCGGTCAGCTCCCTCAGCACCTGGTCGTAGACGTCCCACTCCGGGGTCCGGAGCTGGGGAGCCCCGGACTTGAGCCGCGACAGGGCGGCGGCGCACTCGAAGCGGACGTCGAAGCGAGCGTCCGACAGACCCAGGAGCAGGGCGTCGACGGACCGCTGAGACGGGTTCGTCCTCAACACCCGGGGCAGCCTGCGCCTCACCGTGGGGGGCTGGGTAGCGTCGAGGAGGGCGTCGGTGAGGAGCCCGGTGATACGGGGCGCGAGTCGGCGCAGCGCGCGGAGCGCGTCCAGGAACAGCTCGTTCTGGCCCAACAGGGGGACGATGTGGGGCGCGAGCTGCTCCGCGAGCGCGGGGCCGGTGAGGACGCGTCGCGCCTCTCGGGGCGACCCGGAGCGAAGGGCCCGGATCGACTCCAGCAACGGATCCTCGTCGACCTCCCGGTGCGCCTGGCCGGCGTCCCTCTCGCTGCGGGTGGCCCGGACCTGCTCGAGGAGCGTCTCGCGGTTCAGGGTCAGCCCGGTCCGGGCCAGGGTGAGCCGGGTCGTCGAGTCGAGTATGTCGGAGGCGTCGAGACTCACGGCCCCCGACCGGAGGCTCTCGGCCAGCGCGGCGACGTAGCCGCGGTGGACACCCCTGCACACGCCCACCACGGCGAGGCCGAGGAGGGCCGACAGGCCCAGCAGGGTTCTCTGAGCCGATCCCGGCGCGGCCCAGACGAGAGCGAAGACGATCCCGCTACCCACGAAGGCGCCGGCCTTGTCGATGCCGACGTCGACGATGGCTTTGACGGGACGCTTCACCGCCTCCGGCAGTGGCGTGTAGAGGAGCTCGTAGCCAGAGCGGAAGAGGGAGTTGTTCATGGCCGACGGGAGGCCCCGGGCGAGCGCCGCCGTGAGCAGACCCGGGCTCAGGAACGCCAGGGCGCCCGCGGCCGCCACGCTCGCCGGCTTCGTGGCCACGCTCCCCGCCAGGCCGATCCGCTCCAGCGCGAGGCGGGCCAGGACTCCCTGCAGCAGCAGCCCAACCAGGCCCACGGCTGCGTGGTAGAGCGAGAAGAACGACATCAGGGCCTCCGGCCGCGACGAGAAGGCCGACTTGGCGGCCGCGCTCATCGCGTATTCGAGGAGCGCCTCGGTCAGGGCGCCCAGGCCCACGATCACGGCCAGGCTGCGGAGGAACCCGCTGCTCCTGATCGTAGCCAGGGTGCCGCGGAACCCGAGGGGTCCGAGCTCCGGGTCGGGCGCGGCCCTGGCCCCGGGCAGGGGCGGTCCCATGACCACCGCGCTCCACAGCGCGGTGATCGCCACGCCGGCCATAACGAGCAGCATCGCGGGGACGGGGATCGCTCTGGAGACGCCCCAGGCCAGGCCGCCGCCCACGACGCCGCCCAGGGCGGCTCCCGTGCCGATGCGGCCGACTGCCCGGCGCGCCGTGTAAGGGTCGAAGCGCTCGTTCACGGCCGACCAGAAACCCGAGACGAGGGTCGCGCCGAAGAGCGCCATGTAGACGTAGACGATGAGCGCGGCAACCTCGGGGGCGGCCAGCGAAACCACCCATTGGACCATCAGGAGCACGGCGCCCGTTCCGATCGCCAGAGGCAGCATTCGCGAAGGCGCCTGGCTCGCCAGCAGCCGCGACATCCAGAACACCGCCACCGTCGAGAGCGCCGCCCCCAGCATCATCATGGGCGGGAGGTAGCGCAGGTCGAAGCTGGACAGGAACAGGGCGTCGCGGGTCGCCTTTCCGGCGACCTGGTGGGCGACGAGGGCGGCGGCGGCGAGGGTCGCCCAGCGTACGGCGCGATCGAGGGAGGCGTCGGCCTGGCCGGGCTCAGCCACGGCGAGAGGGTTCCAGGGAGGTCAGCTCCCCGCCGCGCGCGCGTACTCGGCCGGCCCGAACACGACCAGCAGCGTCAGCGGCTCGGAGATCTCGCGGAAGCGGTGCCGCGCACCGGCCGGAACGAAGGCGATCGAGCCCCCTTCCACCGGGTGTTCCTCGCCGTCGATCTCGAGCCGGGCGCGGCCCGAGACGACGTAGTAGATCTCGTCCTCGGTGTGCGGGTCCTGGCGGTCGTCGCCGCCGGCGGGGAGCTGGTACACGCCGGCGCTCAGGGCGGGGACGCGGACGATCTCCAGGTAGGATCGCCCGTGTTGGCGCCCGCGAACCGCGACCGCGTCGATGTGCTGGACCTTCATGGTGGCTGTCCCCGGGAGTCTACGACAGGCTTTCGAGACGCGCCGCTGGCCGACCTCAGCGCCTCATGAGACGGAAGGCGACATCGCGGCCCGTGAGCCTGGCGAGGCGGATCCACAGCCGGGCCTGGCTCTCGAGGAGCCCGGCGGCGTCGAGGCCGCCGAGGTCGATGGGCTCGAAGCCCAGCTCGCCGGCCAGCCCGGCGGCGATCCGCTTGGCTCCCTCGTCGTCGCCGCAGTACGGCATCGTGGCCGTCCCCTCCGGGTAGGCGGGGTCGGCCATGTTCGAGGATCCCGTCGAGTTGAAGATCTTGACCACGTGCGCCCCCGGAGCCCGGGACGCGACCTTTGCGGCGCCCGAGCCGGGCTCGGGGACGAGGGAGCGCGACAGATCCCCGGTCAGGGGGTTCGTAACGTCCAGCAGAGGCTTTCCGGCGAGGTCGCCGAGCTCCGCCAGCGCCTCGTCGACGGCCGCCCAGGGCACGCACAGCACCACGACCTCCCCGAAGCTGGCCGCTTCGCGGAGCGATCCGAGCGCCGCTCCCGCCCTGTCCGCCGTCTCTCGGGCCCGGGCCGACTCGGTATCCCGCACGCCGAGCATGACGGAGTGCCCCGCCCGGCTCCAGGCCGCGCCCAGGGCCGACCCGACGCGACCCGCACCGATCACTGCTATCCTCACGCGACCTCCACGGGAATGGCTCCCGCGAGTTTAAGCCCGTCACCCCACGCCCCGCGCCGGGGCCGCGGCCCGAGCACCTCGAGAGCGTGAGCCTCCGAGGGGTCGCGCCACACCGGGGCATCCTTCTGCTCACGCGCAACGCCCACCTCGGCAACCAGACGGGAAGCTTCGCCATCGACCTCGTACCCACGCGGCTCGGGGAGGCCCTCGCCCTGAATGACGCAGCGGGGCGGCACCACACCATCCCGGGCTCCGTCGGAGAGGCGAGCGGGCGGACCAGCCCGGATGGGGTCGCGCTGCTCCTGGGAGATCCAGCCGAACGTGTGGAGGCCCGCGGCCGCCCGGAGCCCGGCCGCGCGCGGGCCCCTACCGGCGCTACCGGGGTTGGCCTCTCGCCGTCACCGTCGCCGCTCTCGCGTGGCTGCGCCGCTTGGGCTACGCGACCCTCGTCCTGCGGGCAGCGGGCTGGCCGCCGCGCACGAGGTGGACCCGTCCGCCCGCTGAGCCCCGAGATTGCGGCGTTGCACGAGCGCACCGTCAAGGCGGCGGCGACCACCCTGGCTCTCCGGTCAGGGTCGCGGAGCTGCCCCGGGGCGGGCCGAAGCTGGCGAGCTGCGGCTCGTGGGGGTCCTCGCGGCCCCACGGCCGACGAGCTGCTGTGGAGAGTGGATCCGGCGAGCAGCGCAGATGCCAGCAGCCCGTGGTGAAAGTCAGACCGCGTCGAGAGCGGTTCTTTTGCGCCAGCTCTTCGTTGCCCAACCTCGGAATACTCCCGGTATGCCTGCGGTTGGGCGCCTCGATCTGGCCCAAAACCCCTCGCTCTCGCTCGCGGTGCACTTCCACCACGGACTGCTAGCCCCGCCCCGAGGAGAGACCCGATGAGTCCCTTCGTCGCCACGCTGCTCTGCTTCGCCGCCTACCTCGCGGGCTACCACCTCTACGCGAAGCGGATCGCGACCCGGGTGTTCCGGCTCGACCCGACGGCGGTGACGCCGGCCCACGCCCTCGAGGACGGCTACGACTACGTTCCCTCGCGGAAATACGTGCTGTTCGGGCACCACTACGCTTCCATCGCCGGGCTCTCGCCCATGCTCGGGCCCGCCATCGCCGTGATCTGGGGCTGGGTGCCGGCCATGCTGTGGGTGGTTCTCGGAACGCTGCTGATCGGCGCGGTTCACGACTTCGGCGCCCTCGTGGTCAGCATGCGCGCCCGCGGGGAGTCGATCGGGAAGGTGGCCGAGGACGTGATCGGGCCCCGGGCCAAGGGACTCTTCTACTCGATCACCTTCTTCCTGATCGCGCTGGCCATGGGGGTCTTCGTCCAGGTCGTGGCGCAGCTCTTCACCCCGGCCTTCTACCCCGAGGCCGTCTTTCCCAGCGCCGTGCTGATGGGCCTGGCCGTGCTGATGGGACTGCTGTTCTACAAGCGGGGCCTGCCCCTGGGGCCGCTCACGGCCGCGGGCTTCGCCCTCACGCTGGCGGCCGTCTACCTGGCCGACGTGGTCCCCGCTCCCGCCCTCGGGACCTCGGAGTGGTCCTGGGTCCTGCTCGGCTACTGCCTGCTGGCCTCGGTGCTCCCGGTCTGGCTGCTCCTGCAGCCGCGGGACTACCTCAACTCGCTGCTGCTGTATCTCGGGCTCGCCGCGATCTTCCTCGGCTTCATGGTCCTGCGTCCCGGGTTCGCGGCGCCCGCTCTGGACGCCCGCCCCGAGGGAGCGCCTCCGCTGTTCCCGTTCGTGTTCATCGTCATCGCGTGCGGCGCCGTGTCGGGCTTCCACGGCCTCGTCTCTTCGGGGACGACGGCGAAGCAGATCGACAACGAGACCCACGCGACGTTCATCGGGTACGGCGGCATGATCGGGGAGAGCCTGCTCGGACTCGCCGCGGTGCTGGCCTGCACCGCGGGCTTCGCGAGCCCGGAGGCGTGGCACGATCACTACGGGACCTGGGGAGCGGCGCAGGGGCTGGGGAAGAGCATGTCCGCGTTCATCGACGGGTCGGCGCACTTCCTCGGCGCGCTGGGCCTCGCCCCCGAGGTGGGACGCGCCTTCGTGGCGCTGGTCGCGGTCTCCTTCGCCCTGACCTCTCTCGACTCGGCGACCCGCCTGCTCCGCTTCAACGTGCAGGAGATCGCCGCGTCGCTGCGGCTGCCGCTCCTCGGGGATCGGTACGTCGCCTCGGCGATCGCCGTAGCGGCGATCGGCTTCTTCGCGCTGTACCGGATCGACGGCCGCCCCGCCGGGCTGGCCCTCTGGGCCCTGTTCGGCACGACGAACCAGCTTCTCGGGGGGCTGACGCTGCTGGCCGTGACCCTGTACCTGCTCCGGCGTGGCGCGAACCACCTCTACACGCTGTTGCCGATGCTGTTCATGATGATCACCAGCGTCGCGGCCATGGTGCTCAACGTCCGGGGGTTCTACGAGACCGGCCAGCACCTGCTCCTCGCCGTGGGAGGGCTGCTGCTCGTACTGGCCGTGTGGCTGGCCGTGGAGGGCGGCCTCTGCTTCCACAGGTTGGGGGGGACGGGGCGAGGCGGGGTCTCGGCCTGATGGCCTCGGAGAGCCCGGTGGGGTTCCGGACGAGCCTGACGCGCCGGCTCTGGGGCGCCGCCCGGCTCGACGTGAGAGCCTACGAGGAGGTGGAAGCCGACGAGTCGGCCCTTCGCCAGGCCCTCGGGATCGTCGTCGCCTCGAGCGTCGCCGCCGGTATCGGTCATGGGGGCTACAGGGTCACGGGCATCCTGGTGGGGGCCGCCATCGACCTCGCAGGCTGGTTCCTCTGGGCGGGACTGACCTACTGGATCGGAACCCGGCTGCTCCCCGAGGAGCAGACCGAGGCCGACGTCGGCCAGCTGCTCCGCACCATCGGGTTCGCCGCCACGCCGGGGCTGCTGCGGGTGCTGGGGATCGTGCCGGGACTCGGCGAGATGCCGATCTGGATCGCCGGCGCCTGGATGCTCGCGGCGAACTTCGTCGCCGTGAGGCAGGCTCTCGACTACACCTCCAGCCTCAGGACGCTGGCAGTCTGCTCGGTCGGGTTCGCTCTCTACGCGCCGCTGTCGCTCGCCACCTGGGTGATCGGCTTCTTCGGCAGTCTCTCCCCGGGATAGTCTGGGGAGCGGACCCGGCGGTTGGAGGCGGCCTGGGGCCGCTGTAGACTCCGGCTAGCTGCGGCGCGTCGCGGCGCGTTTTCACCCGAATGCTCTGGTCATGACCGCACCCGGCAACGAGCGGCGCCGCGAGTCACGGCTCCAGCTGAACCTGCCCGTGCGCGTCCGGGGCTTCGAGGCCGACGGGACGAGCTGGGAGGCCGTCACGGCCACCGAGGACTGCTCGGCTGCCGGTGCCGCGTTCACCCTCGTGCAGGCCGTGCGCACCGGACAGGTCCTGCAGCTCGCCCTTCCGTTGCCCCGCTCGCTCAGGCAGCACGACCACTTCGAAGCCTCGTATCGCGTCTACGCCCTGGTGCGGCACGTGGACCGCGGCGAGCAGATCTCGCGGATCGGCGTCATGTTCTACGGCAAGGCCCCGCCACGGGGCTTCGACAAGAACCCGGCCGCCCGCTTCCTGCTGCCGAGCGACGTCCCGGCGCCCATCCCCGATCCGGCGAGCCCCGCCGAGGCGGTCGCCCCGAAACCGCCCCTTGCGCCGGAGCCCGAGCTCGACCCGGATCCGGGTGGCATGAGGAAGCACGAGCGCTACGAGATCTTCGTCAACTTCACGCTCCTGGAGCAGGACGAGTTCGGCGTAGTGCTCCGGGAGGAGGTCACGGTAGCCGAGAACATCAGCCTCGGCGGCGCCAGGGTGATGACCGCCCTCGACTTCGCCTCCGGGGACGTCGTGCTGATGGAGGAGGTGGGCGGGCCGTTCAAGACCCGCGCGGAGGTCCGCCAAGCCTTCCTGGGGGTGGACCGGATCCGGCGCCTCAACCTGATGTTCCTGGACGGCCGGCAGCCCGAGCACCTGCTGCGAAAGCGCTAGCCGGGCGCGGTTTGGGCCCATGAGGGCGTTGCCATACAATGCTCCCGTCGACATCTGCCGGCCGGACGTCCGCACGGCGATCCTCCGTACCCCAGACATCTTCATACCCGGGAGGTTCCTTGGCTGAACTGATTCCGCCCTTCGGCGGCCGCCTCGTCGATCTCGCAGCCCGCGGCGAGGAGCGGGAGCGCCTGCTCTCTCACGCCAGCACGCTCTCGTCGATACAGCTCTCGGACCGCTCCCTGTGCGACCTGGAGCTGCTGGCGGTGGGAGCGTTCTCGCCCCTGGCGACGTTCATGGGGGAGGCGGACTACCGGCGCGTCCTCGCCGAGATGCGCCTGGCCGACGGGACCCTCTGGCCCATGCCCATCACCCTGCCCGTGGCCGGGGAGCACGCGGGTCTGGTCGGCAAGCAGGTCGCGCTCCGCAACTCGCAGAACGACCTGATCGCCGTGATGAAGGTCGAGGAGGCGTTCGCCTGGGACCGGGAGGACGAGGCCCGCCAGGCCCTGGGGAGCACCGACCCCCGGCACCCGCTCGTGGCCGAGATGGCCGGCTGGGGGCCGCTGTGCCTGTCGGGGCCGCTCGAGGTGCTCAACCTCCCCCGCTACGCCGACTTCAAGCCCCTGCGCCGGACTCCCGCCGAGGTCCGGTCCCGGCTCCAGGAGATGGGCCGTTCCGACGTGGTCGCGTTTCAGACCCGCAATCCGCTTCACCGCTCCCACGAGGAGCTCACGAAGCGGGCTGCGCAGCAGTGCGGTGGCTCGTTGCTCATCCATCCGGTGGTGGGCCTCACCAAGCCCGGGGACGTGGACCACTACACCCGGGTGCGGAGCTACCGGGCGCTGGTCGAGCACCACTACGACCGGGAGCAGACGATCCTGAGCCTCCTGCCCCTCGCGATGCGGATGGCCGGTCCGAGGGAGGCCGTCTGGCACGGGCTGATCCGCCGGAACTACGGAGCCAACCACTTCATCGTGGGGCGGGACCATGCGGGTCCGGGGGCGGACTCGAAGGGCAAGCCGTTCTACGGGCCGTACGACGCCCAGGAGCTCGCGGAGGAGCATGCCGAGGAGATGGGCGTGGAGATCCTGCCCTTCAAGGAGCTCGTCTACCTTCCCGACGACGACCGCTACGAGGAACGCTCCAAGGTCCCCGAGGGGGCGCGCATCCTCACCATCTCCGGCTCGCAGGTGAGAGACGACTACCTGTCCAAGGGCGTTCCGCTGCCGACCTGGTTCACGCGACCCGAGACGGCGACGATCCTGGGCGAGCGCCACCCTCCGCGGCACAGGTGGGGCTTCTGCATCTGGTTCACCGGGCTTTCCGGCGCCGGCAAGTCCGCGACGGCCTCCTCCCTGACGGCGCTCCTTCTCGAGCACGGCCGGCAGGTGACGGTGCTGGACGGCGACGTGGTGCGCACCCACCTGTCGAAGGGTCTGGGTTTCAGCCGCGAAGACCGGGACGCGAACATCCGACGCATCGGCTTCGTGGCTTCCGAGATCGTCCGGCACGGTGGCGTGACGCTGTGCGCCGCCATCAGCCCGTACCGCTCCACCCGGGACGAGTGTCGCGCCATGATGGGCCCGGGCCAGTTCGTGGAGGTGTTCGTGGACACGCCCGTCGAGGTGTGCGAGTCGCGGGACGTGAAGGGGCTGTACGCGAAGGCGCGCCGCGGCGAGATCAAGGGCTTCACGGGGGTCGACGATCCCTACGAGCCTCCCCGCCATCCGGAGATCACCCTGGACACGACCTCCCACAGCGCCGAGGACAACGCCGGGCGCATCGTCGATCACCTCCTGGAGCAGGGGTTCCTGCACGAGGACTGATCCGTTGCGGGTCGCCGTCTTCGGCGCCGGGGCGGTGGGTGGCTACTACGGCGCCCGCCTGGCCGCGGGGGGCGCCGACGTAGCCGTCGTGGCCCGGGGTGCCCATCTGGCTGCGATCCGTGCAGGGGGCCTCCGCGTCGAGTCGATCGCCGGGGACGCGGTGCTGCGACCGAGCCTGGTGACCGATCGTCCCGCGGAGATCGGTCCGGTCGACTGGGTGGTGTGCGGCGTGAAGGCCTGGCAGGTCGAGGAGGCGGCGCAAGCGATGCGGCCTCTGATCGGCCGCGATACTGGCGTGCTTCCACTCCAGAACGGCGTGGACGCCGCTGACCAGCTCGGCGACGCGGTGGGGCGGGAGCACGTCGTGGGCGGGGCCACGTGGATCCTCGCCCACGTCGAAGCCCCCGGGTTGATCCGCCACACGGGTGCCCGGCCCCGGATCGTCTTCGGGGAGCTCGACGGCGTGAGCCGGGAGCGCTGCCCGCGCCTGTTGGCCGCGCTCCGGGCTGGGGGCGTGGAGGCCGAGCTGAGCGACCGGATCGCGACCGTCGTCTGGAGCAAGTTCCTGTTCATCGATCCCGTCTCCGCTCTCGGGGCCGTCACCCGCCGGCCGCTGGGGGAGTACCGCGTCGTACCCGAGACCCGGCGCCTGCTCGCCGCGGCCATCGGGGAGGTGCGAAGCCTGGCCCTGGCCGAGGGCGTGCCGCTCCCCGACGATGCGGTCGCGGAGACCCTGGCGCTGATCGACCGCCTCCCGGCCGAGTCGGTGGCGTCCATGCAGAGGGACGTCGCCGCGGGACGGCCCTCGGAGCTCCACTGCCAGGCCGGGGCCGTGGTGCGTCGCGCCCGCGCGCGGGGCGTCGCCACCCCCGTTCACGACCTGCTCTACGCCGCCCTGCTCCCGGGCGAGCGAGCGGCCCGCGGTCAGCCCACCGTCGCGTAGGCCCGCTCGGCGGGTACCTGGACCAGCCGATCCTCCTCGGCGATCCACGCCGTCAGCCGCCCCCCCCACACGCAGCCGGTATCCAGCCCGCGGATGCCGGGCTCCGTGACGAGACCGCGCTGGGCCCAATGGCCGAAGACGATCGTCCGCCGCTCGCGGCCGATCCAGTGCTCGAACCACGGCCGGTAGCGTCCTGCGGTCGGCTCCCCGCCGCGCTGGGGACGACGGCCTTCGTCGTCGCAGTAGCGCACCAGGGTGGCGAACTCGATCTCGGGGCTGGAGGTCAATGGGTCGGCGCCCGAGAGGATGCTCACGGGGTCGCTCCACCCGGGGTGCAGGCCGGCGTGCACGAGCAGCTCGCGAGCCGATGCCTTCGCGAAGGGTCGAGCGGCGAGCCAACGCAGCAGCTCGTCCCTGTCGGGGGCGGACAGCACGTCGCCCAGGGTGTCGCTGCGTCGCGGGCGTCGCAGCCCTGCGGCCACCCGCAGCAGGTGCACGTCGTGGTTGCCGAGGACGCCTCCGGCGTCGACCGACATCAGCAGCCGCAGAGTGCCGAGGGAGTCCGGACCGCGGTTGACAAGGTCCCCCACGGGCTCGAGCGCGTCGGTCGCCGGGTCGAAGCGCAGCTCGTCGAGGAGCCTGCTCAGCTCGATGCGGCATCCCTGAATGTCACCGACGTAGATGCGACGCGACAACCCGATCACCTCGCGCTGGCCGACTGCGAGCATGGTAGCGGAAGCGAGGTCCGCGTTCGCGCCAGCTGCGCTCGCGTGTTGGCGCGTCGTCGATGCGTCGCTCCGCGCGGGCTCTCGCATCGAAAAAAACCTTGACTTGGTCGTCGCGCGTCGCGTAGCGTCATCGAAACAGAAGTGATGCTCGAGCGAGCACGACGAGTGGCGCAACTCGAGCAAGGAGGTGTGATGGCCGCCAAGAAGAAGGCGAAGAAGAAGGCTGCGAAGAAGAAGGCGAAGAAGAAGACCGCGAAGAAGAAGTAGCCGCGGTCGAGAGGTCGCGCGTCTCGCGGCTTCTCGTTGTGGGTGGCGCGGGGCGTAGCTCATGGCCGTCAGCTGCCACGCTCCGCGCCAGCTTCGTCCCTCTCCCTCTCCTCCGCGCCATCGCAGCGTGGCGTCTCCCCTGAACGAACCAGCAGCTCCGATGTCGAGAGGGCGGGTTCTGCGAGCAGAGCTGCGGAGGATCCCATGTACTCCGAAGACCGACCTCCCATGCCCAGGGGCGCGCGCACGCTGCCCCGGAGCTACTACACCGACCCCGGCTTCTTCCGCGCCGAGCTCGAGAGCCTCTTCTACGCGTCGTGGGTCCACGTCGGGCGGAGCGAGGTCCTGGCGGATCCCGGAGACTACTTCACGCGGGAGATCGGCGAGGAGAGCGTCGTCGTACTGCGGGACGCGGAGGGGCGCGCGTCGGCGTTCCACAACGTGTGCCGGCACCGCGGCACCCGCCTGTGCCGATCCGACCAGGGGCGATTGCCGGGCGCGCTGCAGTGCGCGTACCACTCCTGGACCTACGGGCTCGACGGCCGGCTCCGGAGCGCACCCCACATGGAGAAGGTGGAGGGATTCCGAACCGATGACTACCCCCTCCACGCCGTCGCCGTGGACGCGTGGGACGGCCACCTCTTCGTCAACCTCGGCGACTCTCCCGAGCCTCTGTCGCTCCACCTGGCCGACCTGCCGGGGAGGTTTGCCCCGTGGGGGATGGAGTCGCTGCGTCTCGGGGCCCGGCGCAGGTACGAGGTGCCCGCGAACTGGAAGCTCGTCGTACAGAACTACTCGGAATGCCTCCACTGCCCTCCGGCCCACCCGCAGCTGAACCGCCTCTCGCACTACATGAGCGGCGAGAACGATCCCCCGCACCGGAGCTACCTCGGTGGTCGCATGGACCTGAAGCCCGGGGTCGCCAGCCTGACGATGGACGGAACCACCGCGCGTCGTCCGCTCCCCGGCCTGGGCGCGGCGGATCGCCGGCGGGTGTACTACTACGCGATCCTTCCGAACCTGCTCCTCAACCTGCACCCCGACTACGTCATGACGTTCACGCTCTGGCCGCGGGCCTGCGACCTCACCGAGGTCGTGTGCGAGTGGCACTTCCACCCCGAGGAGATGGCGCGGTCCGGCTTCGACCCGAGCGACGCCGTGGAGTTCTGGGATCTCACGAACCGCCAGGACTGGGAGCTCTCGGGCCTCGCGCAGCGGGGCATCGGCTCGCGTGCCTACACCCCCGGTCCCTACTCCAACCGCGAGGAGCTGCTCTTCGCCCTCGACCGGATGGTCTGCGAGCGCGTCCAGAAGCGCGGCTGACCCCAATCCCTTCCCCAATCAATCTTGACTTTTCCATAAAGATTGGCTAGCCTGGGTAGGTACTCAACCGGCAGTCCGTGAGCGAGGCTTCCATGTCCAGTGAAGTGAATACCGTCGAGCAGCTTACGAGGAAGGAGTACAGCGCCGGCTTCGTGACGGACATAGAGTCCGACGCGGTCCGGCCGGGGCTGGACGAGGAGATCATCCGTCTCATCTCCGCGAAGAAAGAGGAGCCGGAGTGGCTGCTCGAGTGGCGGCTGCGGGCCTACCGGCACTGGCTCACGATGACCGAGCCCACGTGGCAGAACGTCCGCTACGACCGGCCCGACTACCAGAAGATCGTCTACTACTCCGCTCCCCGGCGCGGCAAGGACGCGCCGAAGAGCCTCGACGAGGTCGATCCCAAGCTGCTCGAGACCTACGAGAAGCTGGGGATCCCCCTCCACGAGCGCGAGCGGCTCGCCGGGGTGGCGGTGGATGCCGTGTTCGACAGCGTCTCGGTGGCCACCACGTTCCGGGGCAAGCTGGCCGAGGTGGGGGTGATCTTCTGCTCCTTCTCGGAGGCCGTGCGGGAGCACCCGGAGCTGGTTCGGAAGTGGCTGGGCACCGTCGTCCCCCACACGGACAACTACTTCGCCGCGCTCAACTCCGCGGTCTTCTCCGACGGCTCCTTCTGCTACGTCCCCAAGGGCGTGCGCTGTCCCATGGAGCTGAGCACGTACTTCCGGATCAACGCAGCGAACACGGGCCAGTTCGAGCGCACCCTGATCGTCGCAGAAGAGGGCGCCCACGTCAGCTACCTCGAGGGCTGCACGGCACCGATGCGCGACGAGAACCAGCTCCACGCCGCGGTGGTGGAGCTGATCGCCCTGGACGACGCCGAGATCAAGTACTCCACGGTTCAGAACTGGTATCCCGGTGACGAGAACGGCAGGGGCGGCATCTACAACTTCGTGACCAAGCGGGGCAAGTGCCAGGGGCGGCGCTCGAAGATCTCCTGGACCCAGGTGGAGACGGGCTCGGCGGTGACCTGGAAGTACCCGAGCTGCCTGCTCATCGGCGACGGGTCGATCGGGGAGTTCTACTCCGTCGCCGTGACGAACAACTACCAGCAGGCGGACACTGGCACGAAGATGATCCACGTCGGTAGAAACACGAGGAGCACCATCGTCTCGAAGGGGATCTCGGCCGGCCACGGGCAGAACAGCTACCGCGGGCTGGTGCGGATCGGGCGCGGCGCCGACGGCGCCCGGAACTACTCCCAGTGCGACTCGCTGCTGATGGGGAGCGAGTGCGGGGCCCACACCTTCCCCTACATCGACGTGGACAACCCCACGGCCCAGATGGAGCACGAGGCGTCGACCTCGAAGGTGGACGAGGACCAGATCTTCTACCTGAGGCAGCGCGGGCTGAGCGCCGAGGACGCGGTGAACATGATCGTCAACGGCTTCTGCCGCGAGGTCTTCAAGGAGCTGCCCATGGAGTTCGCCGTGGAGGCCCAGAAGCTGCTGAGCGTGAGCCTCGAGGGCAGCGTCGGCTAGGAGTTGGGATGCTGGAGATTCGTGACCTCAAGACCGCCGTGGAGGGGAAGGAGATCCTCCACGGGCTGACCCTGTCGGTCGCCGCCGGGGAGGTGCACGCCGTGATGGGCCCGAACGGGTCGGGGAAGAGCACGCTGGCCCACGTGCTCGCGGGGCGCCCCGGCTACGAGGTGACCGGTGGAAGCGTGACCTACAAGGGGCGCGACCTCCTCGAGCTGCAGCCCGAGGAGCGGGCCCGGGAGGGCGTCTTCCTCGCGTTCCAGTACCCGGTGGAGGTGCCCGGGGTCAGCAACCTCTACTTCCTGCGCTCCGCCCTGAACGCGCTCCGCAAGCACCGGGGTCTCGAGGAGCTCGACGCCATGGACTTCCTGGAGCTGGCCCGGGAGAAGGCGAAGCTGGTGCGGATCGACGAAGAGCTCGTCAAGCGCTCGGTGAACGAGGGCTTCTCCGGAGGCGAGAAGAAGCGGAACGAGATCTTCCAGATGGCGGTGCTGGATCCGACCCTGGCCGTCCTCGACGAGACCGACTCGGGTCTCGACATCGACGCGCTGCGGATCGTCGCGAACGGCGTGAACCAGCTCCGCAGCCCCGAGCGGGCCATGATCGTCGTGACCCACTACCAGCGACTTCTCGACTGCATCGTGCCGGACTTCGTCCACGTCCTCGCCGAAGGGAGGATCGTCCTGTCCGGGGGCGCCGAGCTCGCCCGGGAGCTCGAGGCGCGCGGCTACACCTGGATCGAGAAGTCCCCGGAGGGCGCGGAGGTCTCCGCCTCGTGACCGCGGTCGCCAGCGAGACGACGCCCTTCCGGGCGCTGTTCGAGGAGAGGCAGAACCGCGGAGAGCGTCCCGACCCTCCCTGGCTCCCCGTGCACCGCCGCGAGGCGATGGAGCGTTTCGAGGAGCTGGGCTTCCCCTCGACCCGGATGGAGGAGTGGCGGTACACGAGCACGGCCTCCCTGGCCCGTGCCCCCTTCGTCCCGCCGGTTCCGCGGAACAGCCATGCCGTGACGGTAGATCTCGATCTCGGCGGAGTCCCGACCTCGGGGCGGATCGTCATCGCGAACGGCCGCCACGCCCCCGCGCTCTCCGCTGGAGCGCCCCCGATCCCGGGAGTGAGGGTGTCGAGCCTCGCCGAGACGCTACGCCGCTTTCCCGACCGGCTGGCCCCGTACCTCTCCCAGGTGGCTCCCGTTCCCGGGAGCGCGTTCCCGGCGCTGAACACGGCGCTCTTCGAGGACGGCGTCTGCGTGATCGCCGACCCCGGGGCGGCCCCCGCGTCGCCGATCCACGTCGTGATCCTGGCCGACCCCGACGGCGCTCGGATGGCGACCCATCCCCGAGTTCTCGTCCTCGCCGGCCGCGACAGCGAGGTTGCGCTCGTCGAGGAGTACCGGGGGCCCGACGGGGCCGACTACTGGACGAACGCCGTGACCGAGATCGTCCTGCAGGACGGGGCCCGCGTCGACCGCTACAAGCTCCAGCGGGAAGGCCGCCAGGCCACCCACTTCGGAGCCCTGTGCGTCGAGCAGGGGCGGGACACCCGCTTCGCCGACCACTCCTTCTCCGTCGGGGGGGCGCTCTCGAGGCAGGACATCGAGGTCCGGCTCTCCGCTCCGGGGGCCGAGTGCCAGCTCGACGGCCTGTTCATGGTCCGCGGCAGCCAGCACGCGGACACCCACAGCCGCATCGACCACGTCGCCCCCCACTGCTCGAGTCGCGAGCTCTACAAGGGCGTCCTCGACGGGTCGTCCAGGGGCGTGTTCCACGGCCGCATCGTCGTCCGGCCCGGCTCCCAGAAGACGGACGCGGAGCAGTCGAACAGGAACCTGCTCCTCTCCCGTGAAGCTCTCGTCCACAGCACGCCGCAGCTCGAGATCCTCGCCGACGACGTGAAGTGCAAGCACGGGTCGACCACCGGTCAGATCGACGCCGCGGCGCTCTTCTACCTGCGCTCCCGTGGCCTGGACCAGGCCGCCGCTCGGAGCATGCTGACCTGGGGCTTCGCCGGGGAGCTGGTCGCCCGCGGGCGGCGGGACCTGCGGGGTTGCCTCGAGGTCGTGCTGCGGGAAGGGCTGCCCGGCGCGGCTCCGGAGCGGGCCGCGTGACCTCGCCCACGACGGTCGGCCGGCTGGCCTACGACGTGGAGAGCGTGCGTCGCGACTTCCCCATCCTCTCCCGGACGATGCGCGGGAAGCCACTCGCCTTCCTCGACAACGCCGCCTCCAGCCAGAAGCCCCGGGTCGTCATCGACGCCGAGCGCCGCGTCTACGAGGAGCACTACGCGAACATCCACCGGGGCGTGTACGAGTTCTCGATGCGTTCCACGGAGGCCTTCGAGAAGGCCCGCGGCTCGGTGCAGCGGCTCCTGAACGCACGGTCGAGCAGGGAGATCGTCTTCACCCGCGGCACGACCGAGTCGATCAACCTCGTCGCCGCGACCTACGGGCGGAAGCACGTCGGCCCCCGGGACGAGGTCCTGATCTCGGCGATGGAGCACCATTCGAACATCGTGCCCTGGCAGATGCTGTGCGACGAGCGCGGTGCCACCCTGCGGGTCGCCCCCATCGACGCGTCGGGGGCGATCGTGCTCCCGGAGCTGGAGCGCCTGATCGGGCCCCGCACCCGGATCATCTCCGTCGCCCACGTCTCGAACGCACTCGGGACGGTCAACCCGGTCGAGAAGATCGTGTCGATCGCCAGGGCCCACGCCCACGGCGTGCGGGTCCTGGTGGACGGCGCCCAGGCGGTGCCCCGTCTCCCCGTGGACGTTCAGCGGCTCGGCGCGGACTTCTACGCCTTCTCGGGCCACAAGGCCTACGGTCCCAGCGGCGTGGGGGTGCTCTACGGCAGGCTCGAGCTCCTCGAGGAGATGCCGCCGTACCAGGGCGGCGGGGACATGATCCTCTCCGTGACCTTCGGGAAGACGATCTACAACGAGGTCCCGCACAAGTTCGAGGCCGGCACTCCCAACATCGCCGGCACGATCGCCCTGGGAGCCGCCGCGGAGTACCTGATGGAGCTCGGGCTTGAGCGCGTCGACGCCTACGAGACGGAGCTGCTCGGCTACGCCACGGAGCGGCTGTCGAGCGTTCCCGGCATCGACTTCATCGGGACCGCAGAGAAGAAGGCGGGGGTCATCTCCTTCGTGCTCGAGGGGATCCATCCCCACGACATCGGGACCATCCTCGACTACGAGGGGATCGCGATCCGGACCGGGCACCACTGCGCCCAGCCGGTGATGGACCGCTTCGGCGTGCCGGCGACGGCCCGGGCGTCACTCGGGATCTACAACACGCGGGAGGAGATCGATCGCCTGCACGCGGGGCTCCTGAAGGTGCGGGAGACGTTCCGCTGATGGCCTCCGAGCTCCGGGAGCTGTACCAGGAGGTCATCCTGGACCACACGAGGAACCCGAGGAACCTGCGCGCCATGGGGCAGGGCTCTGCCAGGGCGGAGGGGTACAACCCCTTGTGCGGCGACCGGGCGACGATCTACCTCCGGCTCGAGCAGGACACGATCCGGGACGCCAGCTTCGAAGGGAAGGGCTGCTCGATCTCGACCGCGTCCGCGTCGATGATGACCGAGGCCCTCAAGGGCAGGACCCGGACCGAGGCGCTGGCGCTGTTCGAGGCCTTTCACACCCTGATCACGGGGAGCCCCGAGCAGGCCGACGCGGCTGTCCGCGAGCTGGGCAAGCTGAAGGTCTTCGCAGGAGTGTCCGAGTTCCCCGCCCGGGTCAAGTGCGCAACCCTGGCGTGGCACACGATGAGGTCCGCCCTCGAGGGCGGGTCCGAGACGGCGACGACGACCGAGAAGGATTGAGAGGCGCGAGATGAGGGAAGCCCGGACGCTGTCGCGGGAGGTGAGGGCAACCGCGATCCCCTACGGGGAGAAGGTCCCCCTCGCCGCAGGGACGACGGTGTACATCTCCCAGTCCCTGGGCGGAACCTTCACGGTGGTCACGGACATGGGCTACATGGTCCGGATCGACGCCGCGGACGCGGACGCCATCGGAGAGGAGGTGAAGCCGGCGCCGTCCCCGGAGGCGCAGGCCGGGAAGAGTCTCGAAGAGCGGGTCTGGGACCAGCTCAAGACCTGCTACGACCCGGAGATCCCCGTGAACATCGTGGACCTGGGGCTGGTCTACGAGGTGGCGACCCGCGACCGGGAGGCCGGGGGCCAGCGCGTCGAGGTGCGCTTCACGCTCACCGCCCCTGGCTGCGGGATGGGCGACGTGCTGAAGGTCGACATCGAGCAGAAGGTGGCGGCGCTTCCGGGCGTCGAGGAGACGGACGTTCAGATCGCTTTCGAGCCGATCTGGAACCAGTCGATGATGTCCGAGGCCGCCCGGCTCCAGCTCGGGCTGATGTGAGGAGACGATGAAGCTCAGCTCCCAGGAAGAGTTCGGGCTCCGCTGCCTGGTCCAACTCGGTCGGCACGGCGAAGGGATCAGCCTGACCATCGCGGACCTCGCCCGGCTGGAGGGGATCTCGGCCCCCAACGTGGCGAAGATCCTGCGGGTGCTGCGCCAGGCCGGCTTCGTGACGAGCACCCGGGGCCAGTCCGGGGGGTACGCGCTCGCCCGGGCAGCCGGGCGGATCAACATCGGCGCGGCGATGGCCGCGCTCGGAGGGCGCCTCTACGACCCCTCCTTCTGCGACAAGCACGCCGGGATCGACCGGCTCTGCTGCAACATGTCGGACTGCACCGTCCGCTCCGTCTGGCGCCTCGTCCAGGGCGCCGTCGACCAGATTCTGGGGCAGTTGACGCTCCAGCACCTGCTCGCGAGCGAGGAGGCCGTCACCGTTCCGGCGTCGGCGGGTCGCGTGTCGCTGCCGATCCTGCCAGGGGGCGTCTCCTAGCTCACCAGCCGGCCGGCCCGCAGACACGGATCGAGCGCGCAGACGGCTGGCCGGCCCCCGCAGGAGCCGGCCCCCGCCCTTGACCCGCGGACGACTCGAGAAGAAGCGAGAAGAAGAAAAAGTGGGCCGCGCGGGTCCCTCCGATTGGCGACTCACATGTCCGAGAATACGCCACCACGCGCGGCCCTCGTGGCGAGCGATGCAAGTCCCCTACCATGTGAGCCCCATATCAAAGAATATAAAATGTTTTCAATGAGTTACAGAGATCCGTACACCTCCGAACTCTCGCGCATCATCCGGATTCTCGGATCTTCGGACATCCACTATGACTGATAATCAGTCATACTCGGACACGGCCGCCCAGAGATGGACGCATTTCGGACAGCCGTGGTTCCCCGCGGACAGTCAGAACCCGAGACAAGAACGGCCCCGTGGGGCGTTCTTCCCGACGGCCTCGAGCCGCCACCGCTACGCGCTGGCGCGGCTGCGGCGATCGCTGACCGGGGAGGGGAACCATGGCTGACGACGCGCACGTGGAGCGATTGCTGCGGATCTACCGCCCGGCGGAGCCGAGACCCGAGTGGATCGACTCGCTGTGCGCCGGGAGTCCATCGCGAGCGACCTCGCCATCTCCGCCTCCTCGACTCGCGCCCGTCTCTGATCGGCGAGATCCTGCGCACCTCGGCGATCTGCTCCTGGAGAGCGCGGGCTCCGCCCCGCTCCCGTAGCTCCAGGGCTTCCTCGCTGCCGCCCGCCGTCCCCGGCGCCTGGAGCTCGCGCTGGTCGGGGAACGGGCCTTGATCTGGGACCAGCTCCAGCGCGACGGGCTGTTCCAGGGCGTGAGCATCGTGGATCACCTCCCGCGCTGGCTGATCGCTCCCGCGCTGCGGCACGAGGCCGTCAGCATGCTCGACTACTACGGGGAGCTCGCGGTAGCCCTGCAGGGCCCGTGGCCCGCGGCCCGGGAGCGGGTGGCGTCCCTCCGCCCCGGGGGGGTCGCCAAGGAGGCGCACCATCGGCTGGCAGCTCCCCTGGCTCGACGAGGCTCTCGCGGAGGCGAACACGCTGCTCGACTCGACCCTGGTGTGCGTGGCCATCGAGCGCCTTCGCCGGGACACCGGCCGGATCCCCGAGCTGGTGCCGGGCTACCTCGAAGAGCTTCCCCCGGGTCCCTTCAGCGGCGAGCCGCTCCGTCTGACGTCCGACGCCGGCAGCTTCACGGTGTTCGGTGTCGGGCGGGACGCCAGGGACGACGGTGGTGCGATCGGGGGGACCGAGGCCCCACACTCGCCCGACGTCGGGACCACGGTCCGGTACGCCCGCTGAGGTCGCGCGCCGGAGCTCAGAGCCGCCAGAGCCGGATTCCGGCCCGGGCGGCTGCCTCCCGGGAGTAGAGGCCCTTCACGTCCACGAGCACGGGGTCCGCGATCGTCAGCTTCTTCAGGTCGTCGAGGGAGAGCTGCCGGAACTCGGCGTGGGCCACCGCCACGACCACCGCGGAAGCCGGCTGGAGCTCCGACAGCGGAACGAGGTCCACGCCGTACACCGCGGAGGCATCGTCCCGATCCGCCAGCGGATCGCACACCTGCGGGCGCACGCCGAAGGCCTGCAGCTCCCGGATGATGTCGATCACCCGTGTGTTGCGGATGTCCGGGCAGTTCTCCTTGAAGGCGAGGCCGAGCACGGTCACGCGGCTGCCCCGCACGCTGTGTCCCGCGTGGATCATCTCCCGGACGGTGCGCTCCGCGATGAAGCCTCCCATGCCGTTGTTGATGCGCCGCCCGGCCAGGATCACCTGCGGGATGTAGCCGACCTGCTCGGCCTTGTGGGTGAGGTAGTAGGGGTCGACTCCGATGCAGTGCCCTCCCACCAGGCCCGGGACGAAGGGCAGGAAGTTCCACTTCGTCCCCGCGGCGGCCAGGACGGCGTGGGAGTCGATGCCGAGCCGGTCGAAGATCAGCGCGAGCTCGTTCATCAGGGCCACGTTCAGGTCCCGCTGGGTGTTCTCGATCACCTTGGCCGCCTCGGCGACCCGGATCGCCGGAGCCCGGTGGACCCCCGCCTCGACCACCGCGCCGTAGACCGCGGCGATCCGCTCGAGAGACTCGGCATCCTGACCCGACACCACCTTCACGATTCCCTCGAAGCGGTGGCTCGGGTCTCCCGGGTTGATGCGCTCCGGCGAGTACCCGACCTTGAAATCGACGCCACCTCGGAGCCCGGAGACCCGCTCCAGCACGGGCAGGCAGTCCTCCTCGGTGGCTCCCGGGTAGACCGTCGACTCGTACACCACCACGTCTCCCGCCTTGAGGGCCCCCCCCACGGTCTCGGAAGCCCGCACCAGCGGCGTGAGGTCGGGGCGGTTGGACGCGTCCACCGGCGTCGGCACCGCCACCACGAAGAAGTTCGCCCGGCGCAGCTGGGCGGGATCGCTGGAGAAGGTCACCTGGGACGCCTTCAGCTCGTCGTCGCCCACCTCGTCGTTGCGGTCGTGCCCGGCCTTCAGCTCAGCGATCCGCCTCTCCTGGACGTCGAAGCCGATCGTGGGGAACTTGCGTCCGAAGGCGACGGCCACGGGCAGGCCCACGTAGCCGAGTCCCACCACGGCGATCACGTTCTCCTGGCTCATCCGATCAGGCTCCAAGCCGCGGCGCTCTGGGCGCGCCTGCGGGTCAATTGAGGTGCGTCCTGTACCAGTCCAGGGCCTCGTCGAGCCCCTGCTCGAGGGTATGGCTGGGCGCGTAGCCGAGCTTCTCGCGGGCGAGGCTGGTGTCCGCGAGGGAGTGGAGCACGTCGCCCGGGCGAAAGTCCCGGTGGACCGGCTTCGCGGCGGCAACCGCCGGGTCCGAGGCGCCGAGTCGGCTGCGCAGCAGCTCGAAGAGCTGGTTCAGGCTGGCGCGCTCGTTGACGGCCACGTTGTAGACCCGGTTCGTGGCATCGGGATCGGTCGCGACTGCCGCCAGCACGTTCGCCTGCACCGCGTTCGCGACGTAGCAGAAGTCCCGGCTCGTCTCCCCGGTTCCGTTGATGTAGACGGTCTCCCTGCGGATCAGCGCGGCGACCCAGCGTGGTATCACCGCGGCGTAGGCCCCGGATGGATCCTGGCGGGGCCCGAACACGTTGAAGTAGCGCAATCCGATCGACTCGAAGCCGTGGACCGAGGCGGCAGCCTGCGCGTAGAGCTCGTTCCCCCGCTTCGTGACGGCGTAGGGGGAGAGCGGGCGGCCGATGGCCTCCTCCCGCTTGGGCAGCTCCGGGCTGTCGCCGTACACGGCGCTGCTCGAGGCGTACACGAAGCGCCGGGCCCCCGCCCTCCGAGCCCGCTCCAGGATCGTCAGGAAGCCGGTCAGGTTCGCCTCGTGGGATGCGAGCGGCTCGTCGATGGAGCGCGGCACGGAGCCGATGGCGGCCTGGTGCAGGACGAGCTCTGCACCGGCGCAGGCCCGCTCGCAGGTCTCATCCGAGGCGATGCTGCCCTCGATCATCTCGAAGCGAGCCCACTGCGCCGGCTCCACGGACTCCCGGACCAGCTCCAGGTTCCGGGGCTTGCCGAGGGAGAAGTCGTCCAGGCCGACGACGCGCTGGTCGAGTCGCAGCAGCGTCTCGATCAGGTTCGACCCGATGAAGCCGGCGCAGCCCGTCACGAGCCAGCGCCTGGGCTCGCGGCGCAGCTGCTCCTTCGCCTTCTCGAATGCCGACATGCTCACGGGCCCTATTCTACGGTGACCGACTTGGCCAGGTTGCGGGGCTGGTCGACGTCGCAGCCCCGGGCCACGGCGACGTGGTAGGAGATCAGCTGCAGCGGGAGCACGGCGAGGAGCGGCGCGACGTGCTCGCCGACCCGGGGCAGGCGGACCACGTGGTCCCGGCCCGGCTCGATCAGCGAGTCGAGCCGGGTGTCCCCCTGGGTGGCGACCACGACCAGGCGCGCGCCGCGGGCCTTGGCCTCCTGCAGGTTGCTCGCGATCTTGTCGAAGTTGGGGAGGTCCAACGCCAGGGCCACCACCGGCATCTCGTCGTCGATGAGGGCGATGGGCCCGTGCTTCATCTCGCCGGCGGCGTAGCCCTCGGCGTGGATGTAGGAGATCTCCTTGAGCTTGAGGGCGCCCTCGAGAGCGATCGGATGGAGCAGACCGCGCCCCAGGTAGAGGCAGCTGCGGGCGTGGACCAGGTCCCTGGCCAGGCCCTCCAGGTCGAGGCCGTTGGCGACCTGGTCCATCTGCTGCCCGAGGCGGGCGAGCTCGTCGAAGCGCTCCCGGGCCTGATCCTCCGGCAGGGCGCCGCGCTGCTGGGCGATCCAGAGGGCGAGCAGGTAGAGGGCGACGAGCTGGGCGGTGAACGCCTTCGTGGAGGCCACCCCGATCTCGGGACCGGCCTGCGTGTAGAAGACGTGGTCGGCGAGACGCGAGGCCATGCTCCCGACGACGTTGACGATGGCGAGGGTGGGCGCCCCCTGCTGCTTCGCGAGCCGCAGGGCCGCGAGGGTGTCCGCGGTCTCCCCGGACTGGGTGATGCCCACGACGAGGGTGCCGTCGTCGATGATCGGCTCGCGATAGCGGAACTCGGATGCCACGTCGACCTCGACGGGGATCCGGGCGAGCCGCTCGATCAGGTGCTTGGCCACGAGGCCGGCGTGCCAGCTCGTGCCGCAGGCGACGATCGTGACGCGCCGCAGGCTCTCGGCCAGAGCGGCGTCCAGACCGAGATCGTCGAGATCGATGCGGCCTGCGGGCGAGCAGCGGCCGGCCATCGTCTGCCTCAGAGCGCGGGGCTGCTCGTGGATCTCCTTGAGCATGAAGTGGCGGTAGCCCTGCTTCTCCACCTGGATCGGGTCCCATTGGATCCGGGTCGACGCCCGCCTGCGCTCCTGGCCGGAGTGGTCCATGATCCGCACGTCGCCCCGGCGCACCACGGCCAGCTCGTCGTCCTCGAGGAACAGGGCGTCGCGGGTGTAGTTGAGAAACGCCGGTACGTCGGAAGCGACGAATGCCTCGTCCTCACCGAGCCCGATCACGAGCGGCGCGCCCCGGCGTGCCGCGACGATCAGCTCGGGCTCACCCACCGTCAGCACGGCGAACGCGAACACCCCCTCGAGCTCCCCGAGGGCGGATCGCACCGCGGCCACCAGGTCGCCCGTGTAGTGGTGCTCGAGCACGTGGGCGATGACCTCGGTGTCGGTCTCGCTCACGAAGACGTGGCCGTTCGCTCCGAGCCGCTCCCGAAGCTGCACGTGGTTCTCCACGATCCCGTTGTGGACGATCACCAGCCGCCCGGTGCAATCCCTGTGCGGGTGCGCGTTGAGCTCGCTTGGCCGGCCGTGTGTCGCCCAGCGGGTGTGACCGAGCCCCGAGCTTCCGACGAGGTGACCGTTCACGCGCTGTCGGAGGTTCTCGAGCTTCCCCTCCGCCCGCATCACCTGCAAGGCGCCATCGCCTGCGACGGCGACGCCCGCCGAGTCGTAGCCGCGGTACTCGAGGCGGCTCAGCCCGGACAGCAACACGTCGGTCGTCGCTCGGCGTCCAACGTAGCCGATGATTCCACACATGGTTCGGTCGTTCCTCGCACAATGCCCGTGGCCAGCCCACTGTGCTGCCATGCCGACGGCGGCTCGGAGGGGAACCGGTGAACAGGCCCGGAGAATACAGTCGTCGGAATCCGGACTCGCTCGGCTAGGAGGGGGGTAGCGACCCGAGCGACACGGAAGGATCTGCGATGTCGACGGCCGCTGTCAAGGCGTTTCTGAGCAGCCGGGAGGCGTCATCAAGAACGGGAGGCTGGGTCCATGGGTTTCCCGGCCCGCACCAGAGCTTCGTAAACGTTGAATCGCACCGACTCGGGGCTGTTGGCAACCATGGCATCGCCCCGGCCCTCGCGTTCGGGCCGCCAGTCGAGGTCGAAGCGCCAACCCGCCTCCGCAGCGTAGAAGCGGATGCGGTAACTGCCCAACTCGCTGGAGAGTACCTCCCGAAGGACCCTGATCCATTCCTCGCGGTCTGGCGGAGTGTCGCTATCCCATCTCACGATGAACATCTTCTGTCTTCCGAGAGCCCTCCGAGGTATGGATTCTGAGCAAAGCTACCCAATGATACGCGATTCAGTCTCTCACCGGGATGATCGTGCGCACAATCGAGGTGGGCCGGAGGCGGCCGCATGGACCGCTGTCAGACGGCTCGATCGCGATCGCGCGATCCCCGGCGACGAACGGTCCACGTCGTGGACTTGACTCCGGCGAAACCTCGCACCAATAGTCTGAGCATGCGACTGCCGGTGGAGAGCCCGCAAGCGGAAAGACGACGTCTGGGCGGCGCGATCGTCCTGGCCGTGCTCGTCGTCATCGGCGTCGTCACGCTCTGGCCCGGCGACGACTCGGATGCTGGCGATCCGTGGTGGTGCCTGGTCTGCGAGCCGGAGTACGACATCCCGAACCTCGCCCTCAACGTCGCGCTGTTCGCGCCGTTGGGCGTCGGCCTCGCACTGTGCGGGTTCGGGCGCGGGGCTGCTATCGCGA
>Ga0299906_10000961_pt1 | contig 25140 bp, 29 predicted proteins | sample RVTome_14_FD_200259 | JGI IMG/M metagenome (GOLD analysis project Ga0299906, IMG submission 200259) | Soil microbial communities from uranium-contaminated site in the Upper Colorado River Basin, Wyoming, United States - RVT145D125 (version 2) ...
ATCGGAAGTTGGTCTTCTCGATCGAGATCACCCTCGGGTCGCTCCTGAGAGACTCGTGGAGCTGAGCTGTCCCCACATCGAGGGCAACAACGCTCTTCGCGCCGGCGGCGAGGGCCACTTCCGTGAAGCCACCCGTCGACGATCCGACATCGAGCACACCCTTGTCAACCAGTTCGACCGGGAATACCTCGAGAGCAGCGAGCAGCTTTATGGCCCCGCGCGAGACCCACCGCTCATCGTCACCAACCACCTGGATATGGGTCTCGGCTGCGACCAACGACGCCGGTTTCGGCGTGGGCAGTCCCTTGATCTGGATTCTGCCCTCCGCTATCAGGTGCTGGGCATCGCTGCGGCTCGAGGCCAGATCCCGTCTGACCAGCTCGGCATCGAGACGACGTCGGATCAGTTGGGCTCCGATTCATCGAGGATCGAGCTGAGCAGATCGGCCAGCTCCGCGGCGGGCTCAGGCAGTTGGGACGGATCGAGCTCTCCAAGGCGGGTCAGCGCCGCCTCCAGCTTCTCGATCTGTTCCGGGGTCAGGTCCATGTGTTGATTATCGCCGATCCACGGCCGGGGTCAGCCGATCCGGGTGTCAGAGCTCGAGCGCCCCGGGGTCGGCCGGCACGTCGACGGCATGCTCTTGGAGGGCGTCCAAAGGAACGATTTCGAGCGCCCGCTCGTGGGTGGAGGCAAGCACGACCGGCGCAGCAACTCCGGCATGATGAGCGAGCAACCAGTTGGCCGCGGTCACACACCATCGATCTCCCGGCGTCAACCCCGGGAACATGAACTGGGGCACGGCTGTGCTCAAATCATTGCCGATGCTGCGCTGATGATCGAGGAATTCCGCCGTCATCACCGCACACACCGTGTGACTCCCCAGGTCTTCGATACCGGTGGTGCAGTCGCCCTCACGGTAGAAGCCGGTCAGTGGGTCGACTCCGCACGACTCGAGCTCACTACCCAACACGTTGCGCTCTGTCATGTTGATTGTCCCGACTAACTGAAGGGGGGAACGTCCGAGGGTAGCGGGGACGAAGCCAGCACCAGGTCGACTGCCGATGCCAGGTCGGGGACGACATGGTCGGCGTCCTGGGAGTCTTCGGGGCGCGTGACCCCGGTCAGGACCAGGATCGAGGTCCAGTCCGGCTCGGCCATGGCCATGGCGATGTCCGTGTCCATCCGATCGCCGATCACCCAGGCCTCACCGATCCCCTTCGACCGGAGCAGGGCTCGCATCGGTGGATGTGGTTTGCCTGCGATCTCGGGAGCGACACCGGTCGTCACCTGCACCGCGGCCACTACTGCACCCCCTCCCGGCAGCAGTCCATCCGCGACCGGATAGGTCGGGTCGGTGTTGGTGGCGATGAATCGTGCTCCGGCCCTGACCGCGTCAGCGGCACGGGTCAGCCGGTCGTAGTTGAGGTCCCAGTCGAGCCCAACCAGGAGGGCGGTGGCCTGACCGGGCTCGTCGGTTATCGAGATGCCGACCTCGCCCAACGCGGAATGGATGCCCTCCGAGCCGAGCACCATCACCGGGCCCCGGTCCTCGCCCAGCAATCGCACCGCCGCCTGCGATGAGGTGACGATTGAATCGGGGGGAATCTCGACCCCGGCTATCGACGAGATCTTCTTGCTGACGGCGCCCGGCGACTTGGTGCTGTTGTTGGTGGCGAAGTAGAGGCCGACGTTTGCTTCGCACAGCCGTCGCAGAGCTCGGTCCGATCCGGGAAGAAGTTGGTCCCCGCGGTAGACCACTCCATCGATGTCGCAGATGACGTTCATTCGACCGTGTTGAAACGCTCCAGCACCTTCTCGTAGAGCGCAGTCGTCCGCTCGACAGAGTCGATCGACACTCTCTCGTCATGCCCGTGGAACAGGGCCAGCATCTCTGAGAAGGTCATCCGGTCGTCGAACAAACCAACTCCGTAACAAACTGTCCCTTTGGCGCGCCAGAAGCGGGCGTCGGTGGCCACTGTGGTCAAGGTCGGGGCCAAGTTGCGATGACCGTCCAACACCTCGATCGCATCGCCGATCGCCTGCCAAAGAGGGTTCCCGGTGGTCGAGATGGTGGCGTCTCCGTCCATGATCGGGTGGATGTCGACATGGCCGGCGGCTCCACCCATTGCCTTGCGCAGGTGTGAGTCGACGAACTCCCGATCCATTCCGGGCAGCCCCCTGATGTCGACCCCGGCACGAGCCTTGTCAGCCACGACATTCGTCTTGGACCCGGCGTCCAGCAGGTTGGCCGAGATGGTGAGATGGGTGGCGGCGTGGATGTATCGGGCCATCGCCGGGTCGTCGGTTGCGATCCGGTCGATCTCGTCGTCGAGCTGGTCCACGTCGGTGAGGCGGCTCGCCGAGTCTTCGTCCAGGCCGAGGTTCTCCACGAAGCTCACCCACTCCGAGGTCACCGCCGCCGGCGATGCCGTCTCAATCACACCTGCCAGCGCCAAGATCATCTTGTGCAGCGCATTGTCCGCCCCGTAGGGTGCCGACCCGTGCCCCGGGGTACCCTGAGTCTCCAGGATCGACCAATAGGCGCCTTTCTCCCCGATCGTCACCGGGACCGATCTTCGGCCACCCATCTCGATGCCCGGGTAGGCGACTTCGGTCAACAGGAAGTCCGCGCCAACCAGATCCCAGCGTTGGTCCACCAGCTGCATTGCACCCAAGCTCCCACCGGCTTCCTCGTCGGCGAGTGCGGCGAATACGAGGTCGCCACGGGTGGTCTTCTCGCCTGTGAGGTAAGGACGGACGGCCGACGCCATCGCGGCAGTCACATTCAGCATGTCCACCGCTCCCCGCCCGTAGACGAAGCCGTCCACGATCTCAGCGGCGAAGGGGTCGACCGACCAACCCGAGAGCTCGACCGGCACCACGTCGAGATGAGGCGCCAACGCCAACGACGGGGCGGTTGGGTCGGCGCCCTCGATCCGGTAGATCAGGGATTGGCGTCCGGGAGCCGGTTCGATGATCTCCCCCGGGGGGCCGAGGTATTCGCGCAAGGTAGCCACCGAGCGGGCCTCGTGACCGCTACCAGCCGTCCCGTCGTTGACGCATTGGTTTCTGATCAACTCTCGAAGGAGCGCAACAACCGTGCTCACCCGGTCACATTAAGACCCGTTGTCATCGCGGAGGAGCTCCAACAACTGGTACATGGTTGCGGTGAGTGGGTAGTCGGCCACGTCCGAGAGCGGAACCCATTCGGCTCGGTCAGCGTCGTCGGCCGCCTCGAGCTCGCCGCCGGTGATCGACCCGAGGAAGTCGATGAGAACGATATGGCCGTGACTTGAAATGTGCTCACCGGCCCAGATGACCTGGCCGACATCGACAATCAGACCGGTTTCCTCGAAGATTTCCCTGGCGGCTGCGGCACGGAGAGTCTCTCCGAAGTCGACTTTTCCTCCGGGGACGGCCCAGAGACCCTTGCCGGGGTCGTTCCCTCGCTGTACCAGCAGGATCCTGCCTGCCTCGACGATGACCACCCCCACTCCGACGATCGGGAGATCATTCCCTTTTGTCGTCATGATGCATCACGATGGACCGCGCCGAGAAGCCGCCGGCCTCGAAGAAGTTCTTGGCCAGTCGATGGCCGGGAAGAACGTGTGCGTCGAACTTGGTAATCCCCCGTTTTCTGAGCAGACCCATCACGTAGTCACGCATCGTCTCTCCGAGGGCGATCTCCCTCGCCTCCTGCTCCACGAATACGATTCGAATCGAGCCGATCTTCTCCGAGCCGGCCTGGGGCAGGATCTCCTCGACGCGTGCAACCACGAACCCGAACGGATAGTCGTCGACTTCGCCGATGACGACCACTGCCTGGGGATCCTCCAACAGCCGCCGGAACGCCGACTCGACAGGTTCTTCCAGCCCATCGGCCAGGGGCCACATCGAATGGAGGACTGTCATCTCGGCCTCCAACGCCCGGTACAAGGCCACCAGCCAGGGAACATCGTCCGGTCCTGCAAGTCGCGCCTGGACCCTCAACGCTTCCAAAACCGGGCACCCTGTCTCATCCTCGCCAACCCCCAGATGGTCACCAGCCTCATCGCTTCGATGACGATCCCCGAGCCCATCTTGGATGTTCCTCGGGTCCGATCCCTGAAACTGATCGGCACTTCGACCACTTTCAGCCCGGCCAGCGAGGCGCGGTACGCCATCTCCACCTGAAAGGCATACCCCGACGCTCTTGCGGTCTGATAGGGAAGTCTTCTCAAGGCGTCGGAGCGAAATGCCCTGAATCCCGCGGTGGCGTCGCGGACCTTCAAACCGAGCATGAGCCGGGCGTAGATATTGCCGCCTCTCGAGATGAGCCGCCTTACCAGCGGCCAATCCGGGGTGGAGCCTCCAGGCACATAGCGCGACCCGATGGCCAGGTCTGCCCCCTCATCGATTGCCCTGACCAACCGTGGGAGATCGGTTGGGTCGTGGGAGAAGTCAGCATCCATCTCGACGACGATCTCCGCACCTTCACCCAGTGCGCGGTCAAACCCCGCGGCATAGGCCGGTCCGAGACCCTCCTTGTGGCGCCGGTGCAACACGGACATCCTCGGTTCAGAGGCGGCGAGACGATCGGCCACTTCGCCGGTGCCATCCGGGGAAGAGTCATCGACGACGAGCAGGCGATAACCCTGGTGGGTCACCGCGGAGACGATGTGTGGGAGATTGTCCCTCTCGTTGTAGGTCGGGATTACAACCGTTACCCGGTCAGTAGGCACAGTCTGCGCACAGCATCTTCTTGCGGTTCGCGAGCTGACTCGTCCTCTTCACCATGAAGCAGGACTGACACACGAATTCGTCGGAGCGCTTGAGTTGTGCGTCGACATTCATGGTCAGCTCCTCGCGCCGGATGGCGCGCAGTTCCTCCACCTCGTCGACCAGTAGCGCTTCACCAGCCTCCTCGTCGAGCAGCTCGAGCTCCTCGCTCTCCAACTCTTCGAGGGCTTCGGTGGTCTCGTCATCATCGTCGTCATCGTCGTCGTCATCGACGTCCGCTACGACCGGCGCGACCACGTCGTCGTCGTCATCGTCGAACTCAGGATCGAGGTCGCCGTCCTCGATTACGTCCAACTCCGGAATCTCGTCGTCGTCGAGGTCCGGGATGACCTCATCGTCGTCCGGGTCCTCTTCGACATCCTCTTCGATCTCGTCGTCGAGGTCTTCTACAAGCTCTTCTGTTTTTTCCTTGGCCATCTATTCACTCAGTTCTGACCCATGGGGCGCGGGAGTATAAGTCGACTCGGTCTCAGATCTTGAGACTGATCGCGGCCGACACAACCCGACCTTTCACCGTCGTATTCCCGACCAGGTCCCCATCGCATTCGACCGGCCATGTCGGCTCCGTTTCGATGGTGAACTCCGAAGCCGTGAACCGCCGGACAGAACGATCCCTCAGATGGGTCCCTTTGACGACCTTGGGGACGAGGGCAGGAGCCTGCCTCTTTCTGGCGTTGATCACCTGGACGTCGAGCACCCCATCCACCAACGTGGCCCTTGGTGCGACATTCCAGCCTCCGGCGAAGAATTGGCCGTTGGCCAGGATGACTGCCAGCGCCTCGGATTCGATGGTGCGTCGTTCCGTGGTCACTGTGACGTTCGCCCGCGGGAAACGGGGCAGCCGGACTGCGAACGCCAGCGGGTAACAGGCGGCTCCCAGTCTTCGGCCAAAGTGGACCGCAGTTTGCACCGCAGCCGCTCCGACGCCGGCTTGGGCGACATTGACGAAGTAGCGCAAGCCCCATTCCCCTTCGAGGGTTGCCACGTCGATGTCGTAGGTGTCGTCAGTCGTGAGGTGATGAGCGGCGCCGGCCAGGTCCTGGGGCATGCCAAAGGTCCGCAGCAGGTCGCAGGCGGTGCCCACCGGGAGAACGCCGAGGACCGGGCGAAACCCGAGGTCGAGCTCGAGCAGTGCGTTCACCGCCAGATTCACGGTGCCGTCGCCACCAGCCACCGCGAACTGTTGTGCTCCTCCCCTGGCCGCATCCTGGATCAACTGGTGTGCCTCCGACCGGGACTCGGGCGCATTCACCACCGCGTCCACGTTCAACTCTTGGAGAAGGTCCCGGATCCTCGCCGGGTCCATAGCCCGCTTGCCGGCCGCCCCGTTGACAAAGACCTGCCAGCGCGCCATCAGCCGACTCCCTGAGCCGCAACCACCCCGCGATCGATGGCCTTGAGAGCCGCTACCGCCTCGTCTCTCGATCCCGGCGCGGCGTCTCGAAGCTGACGAATCAGGTCGACGAGCTGTCGCGAGACCCTGACGAAGTCACCTGGGGCCATTCCCTTCGCGGGGAGATCATCGAAGGCGACACCCGAGGCCCACTCAAAGGCGAGTTGGCCAAACCCTGGATCGGGCCGGCGTGTCTGTGTCAATCGGAGGTTTCTCTCCCGTTCGCCAAGGTCCTTCCAAATTCGCTCCAGGTCATCCCATCGCTCGGCGAGCACCGCCGTGGGCCACTCGGCCACCGAGGTGGTGTCGGTGCGTGGCTCGTAGACGAAAACCGAGGTGAGCGCGGCAAGCTCAGCCGGCTCCAGCCCGTGGAAGACTCCCCTCTCGATGGCCTCGGCCAGCAACAGGTCCGACTCGTTGTAGATTCCACGCAGACGCTCGCCACGCGGTGTGAGACCCCAGCCGTCCATGTAGTCGAGCTCGTCGAGCAAGGTCCGTATCGCTCCGAACTCCTCGACCAACCCATGACCCGAGTTTCGTCGCGCGGTGCGGTACTGCTCCACTTTGCGACGTGTTCTCGCCGCCCGACGCGCCGCGGCCACGTGACGTGCCGCGTCGGGACAACTTGCAACCGGGTGGTCGATCACGGGATGTTTCCTGATCTCCTTCGTCGATTGTCGTGGCGGGACTTTGCGCAGGAGACGGAGCATGTCCTGGACATAGCGGCGGTCCTTTGGGCGCACCGGCAGCAAGACGTCGAGCTCTCCGGCAATGGTCGACCCGTCGACGATGTCCTTGAATCCGATGGTCGATACCCGCCCGGTTGTCGACAACACCAGGTATCGGGCGCCTCCGTCCTTTCGTGCCAACCGCTTGAGGATTGCGTACCTGCCGTCCCGGGCTCCCCCTTTTATGTCGACGACCTGGCCCGGGCCGAGTGACGACGCGATGCGGTCGTCGTACCGACTGGGAGTGGCCGATTCGACCAGGGCCACGTACTCCTCGACGCTGCCCCTCTCGCACCGGGATTGCGCCTCTTCCTTCTCCAAGGCGTGCTCCAACGCTTCGATCGTGGTCTCGGCGGCGTGACGGTCGCCTTCCCGTTGGAAGGCGGCGAACGATGCCTCCAACAGCTCTTCGGCCTGTTCCTGGTGATAGTTGGCAACCAGGTTGGCCGTCATGTTGTACGTGGGTCGGAAACTCGAGCGAAGTGGATGGGAGCCGATCGAGGCGATCTCGGTCACACTGTCGAAGCGGACGAAGGGCGAATGGAGCACCACGCCGAAACCCTCGACGTCGATTCCCCTCCGCCCGGCGCGCCCGGTCAACTGGGTGTAGTCCCCGGGCTTCATCAACTGATGGGTCTCGCCGTTGAACTTGGAGAGCGTCTCCAGCACCACCGTTCGAGCCGGCATGTTGATCCCGAGAGCCAGGGTCTCGGTGGCAAAGACCACTTTGAGCAAGCCGGCTTCGAACAGGGCCTCCACCGTCTCCTTGAATGCAGGAACCAGCCCAGCGTGATGTGAGGCGACCCCGGCTTCGAGGTCGGTGATCCAGCGTCCGTATCCCAGGGTGTCGAGATCCTGGTCTCCGAGATGCGCGGTCCGGGCTTCGGCGAACTCACGGATCGTTGCCCGCTGCTGCGAGTCGGTCAGACGGACCCGGGCATCGACGAGACGATGGGCGGCGGCGTCGCATCCCGCTCTGCTGAAGATGAAGAAGATCGCCGGCAGCATCCCTTCTTCTGCGAGGCGTTCCACCGTTTCAATGCGGTTCGGGCTCTTGAATCGCCTCTTGCGACCACGCTCCAACCCGAGCATGTGCTCGATTCGCGGATTCGGTCTCCTCCGCCCCTCGCGGGTGACGAATGTGGGGAGAAGGTGCAAGGTCTGGGTGCCCATTCGATCGCGGATCATGTACATCGACTCGAGAGGCACCGGGCGGTGGTCGGTCGCAATGAGACGGGTGGCTCCTCTCCTCTCCCCGACCCAGGATGCGAACTCCTGATTGTTCGACACGGTGGCAGACAGGCAGACAAGCTGCACATGTCGGGGACAGTGGATGATGACCTCTTCCCAAACGGCGCCCCGGGTCGGATCCTGGAGGTAGTGCACCTCGTCGAGGATCACCAGACCCACGTTGTGCAATCGCCGGCTTTCGGCGTAGATCATGTTGCGGAGGACCTCGGTTGTCATCACCACGATCTCGGCATCGCCATTGATCACGTTGTCGCCGGTGAGCAACCCAACCCGCTCCGGGCCGTACGCCTCGACTAGATCGGAGAACTTCTGGTTGGAGAGGGCCTTTATCGGTGTGGTGTAGAAGGCCCGCTCCCCTTTGGCCAGCGCCAGATGGATGGCGGCTTCGGCCACCAGGGTCTTGCCGGAACCGGTCGGCGCGGTCACCACCACCGTCTGACCTTCGGCGATGGCCTGCGCCGCTTCCAACTGGAACTTGTCGGGCTCGAATGGGAGTCGCTGCCAAAAGCTTTCGAGCTGAGTGCTCATTTCTTCAACACGAGCCGGACCAGCCAGTAGGTGATCTCATACATCAAGTAGAGCGGTCCCGAGAGCAGGAGGAGGGTGAATGCGTCTCCGGTCGGGGTGATGAGGGCGGCGACGATGACGATGATGACGATGGCCCATCTCCGGCCGCTGGCCAGTTGCCTGGAGCCAATGACCCCGACCGCGGCCGCGGCAAACAGAAACACCGGGAAGAGGAAAGCGACGCCGAAAGCGAGCAGGAATCGGAGCGCGAACGAGTAGTAGTCGCCGAGCCGGAGATTGGTGTCGACATCGGGGAAGATGTGGAGGAGGAAGTCCAGCCCTCGGGGAAGGGTCCAATAGCCGAAGGCCACTCCGCCGACGAAGAGCACAACGAGTGCCGAGACGATGGGGACGGCCCAGTTTCGCTCCCGTGGTGTCAGGGCGGGCTGGATGAATGCCCAGATCTGATAGAGAATCGCCGGGCTGGCCAGGATCACCCCTCCGAAGAGCCCGATTCGCATCAGCACTCCCCACTGCTCGGTAGCGGCGAGTGTTTGCAGCTCGTTGTCGGGCGCCGCGGCATAAAACGGGGCCTCGAGGATCTCGCGCAGCTGGTCGGCGAACACGAACGCGATCACGCCTCCGACCAGGATCGCGATGAAAACCTTCAGAACCCTCCAGCGCAGCTCCTCGAGGTGGGAGAGGATGGATTGTGGCCGGTCGTCGGTCACCTTTCGGGGTCCTCTTCGGCTGCCTTCCTCTCGATCTCGTCGAGGTCGGCCATGGCATCGGCCGGGGTTGGCCCCGACAGTGGTTTCGGGCCGTTCCACTCCAGCCGACTGACACCAGACTCGTCGATGTCCTTTCGAATCTCGTCAGATGTCTTCTTCAGGTCATCGATCGGCGCCTTGAGGTCATCGGCGACCTTTTTGATGTCGGCAACCTCATCCTCCAGGCCACGTCTTATGTCACGAGCCGCGGCCCGCAGCTCCGAAGACCAATGACCCAGTTTGCGTGCCAATTCGGGCAGCCTCGTCGGGCCCAGCACCACCAGTGCCACCAGGAGAATGATGATGATCTCGCTACCTTGGACCATGAAGACCGAGGGTAGTGGCGCCGACCTGGTTGTCCCCTCGTGCGGTCTGGCGATCCAACACAGAGAAGGGTGACGACCCCTGGCGGATCGTCACCCTTTGTTTGTCGAGGAGCACCCTGCCCTTGGTGCCCGTCGAAGAGAAGATCTGAACTGTCAGCCGGCCAGCAGCCGGAATGGATCCGATTCAGCCTCGAGGGCGGCTACAAATGCTGTGATCTCTCGCTCAGTGATGGGATCGGGGTTGATTACCTCGAAGGTCACTCCCGTTGCCAGTAGGACGCTGACCACCCTTGAGTTTGCCGGCCGACGCTGCGGCTCGGTGCAGGTAGGGCACTTGAAGCGGTAATCGCCTTCCCGACCGCCGGGACGAAGCTCGAGCGCAACGTCGTCGGGTGTCAGGTGGATGTCGCCGCACCGAGTGCAAGTTGTTTTGATGGTTGTCATCCCTGTTCTCCGGTCTCCCATAACAAGAGAAGGATCGGCAGAAGCGCCTGGAACCTGTAGCGCGCGGGACTAGGTCGGAGGCCCTATTGGTAGTTCACCAAAAGCTGGCTTGTCATCGATCTCACCCGGGCACGAACCTCTTCCCCGGCGAGCAATCGGGCATCAGCCCCCAGTCGTAACAACAGACGAGCCGGTATCTCCGCGTCGGTTGAGGAGAAACGAATTTCGATGCCCTTTTTGGTCTCCTTGAGAACGTCGACCGGGTAGTAGTCCAGGACCCAGGTGGCCCGGGGCGACAGGAGGATCCTGGCCACCACGTCGTCGTCAGATGGCGAATAACCCACACCAGGGGCGGGAATCTCCGCGGGGCGCTCGAAGTGCTCATCAAGGACCTCCAATTCCCGTATGCGGTCGACCCGGAACACCCGCTCTCCGCCGACCATCCGGCAGAACGCCTGGACGTACCAGTTGCCCAGTGTCGTGAACACCGCCCACGGCTCGATATCACGCACGGTCTCTGTCTCCCGGCTCAAGGATCGATAGGTGATGTGAAGAACCGATTGGTTGGCGGCCGCGGCTTTCAACCGCGCCAGGGTCGCAGACTCACCAGACACATCGACCGAGATGGCCGTGGCAGCGTCGGGCAGAACAGCTTTGGTCAGCTTTGCCACTGCACTCTCCAGCTCTGGCGAGCCTTGGCCGGAGCCGACGATCGCCATTCCCGCTGCCATCAGTCCCAGTGCCTCGGTGGAAGTGAGCCGGGGTGCTCGAGCGAAGTAGTCGGCGGCGTCGATGATCACCTCGTCGCCGTCTATGTAGGCCTCCATGAGGTCTCCGGGGCCGTACCCGGGCAGCCCGCACACGAACACCGTGTTGAGGTCTCTGGTCAGTTGTGCCTCGTCGTACCCGAAACGCTCGAGGATCTCGCTCACTTCGACCCCGTCCTTCGACAACACGTAGGGGATCAGGGCGAGGATCCGGGAGAGACGGGAGATGGTGCGTCGGCTGGTCATCCCGAGCTCTCCAGCGCAGCTTCCACCCTTTGAAGGATCTCGTCCCGCAGGTCATCGGGACCTAGCACCTCGGCGGAGGCACCGAAGCTGAGGATCCAGCCGATGAAGGCGTCACGGTTGGTCACCGGTAGCTCTATCTCGAGTGGCTCGCCGCCGGCAACCGGGACTCCGAGGGTGCGAGCGGCCCACCAAGACACGTCTGCATCGAATCTCACCATCGCCGGGACGGTTGCGTCGGTTCCCGCCTCCCAGGGATGGCCGGCCATGGCCCTCTTGACGTCGAAGCTCCTGGGTCGCTTGAAGGCCGCCGGCTCGTCACCCACCTTCAATTCCGAGATGCGGTCTACCCGATAGAGCCGCTCCCCCTGGTCGGTTGCTCCGACCAGGTACCAGTGACCGCGCCTGTGGGCTATCCCGTATGGTTCGAGACGACGCCTCTGGTCTCGATAGTTGAAGTGGAGGCGGCGCCGCTCCGTGACTGCGAGAAACAGATCGCCGAGAACCGACACCTCGGCCCCAAGATCTGCTCCGAGAGGCTCGATTCCCCCTCCGTGGCCTACGCCCCCCAGCTTGAGCAGTCCGTCGAGACCGGCATTGGCGCCTCCGAGTCGGACCATGCGGGCTGCCACCGAGAGGGCCACCCGTTCTCCTTCGGTGAGACCCGGATCGGGTATGGCGTACTTCTCCGGATCGACGATGTAGCCGAAGTCCACCTCCCACGCATCGAGTGCCTTCAGGTCGAGGGGAACACCGAGGGTGCGCAGGAGATCCTTGTCCCGCTCGAACATGCGGTGGAAGGCGTCGTCGCTCTGGTCGCCGTATCCGAGCACGGTGCGACGAACATCCTCCGCCGTGACCGGAACCGGCGACTCGAGGAGATAGATCAGAAGGTTGATCACCCGTTCGACGACGTTTTGCATCTCCCGGTGAGTTTCGCACGGGGGCGGGTCTGATGTTCGCCGCGGCCAGGAACCCCCTCCGGCCCTCCGGGCCACCTCCCCCAACGTCGCTCCGCTCCTGGGGGAGGAAACATGACGTTCGTTTCTCCCCCCCGGCGGAGCCGGGAGGGGGGTTCTGTTTCTCCCCCCAGTGAGCGAAGTGAGCGTCGGGGGGAGTCCGGCGAAGCCGGGAGGGGGGCTACAGACTCTCGATGAGCTTTTCCACCCGCTCGTCGTGGGCCTTGAACGGGTCTTTGCACATCACGGTTCGTTGGGCCTGATCGTTGAGCTTGAGGTGAACCCAATCGACCGTGAAGTCACGCTTCTTGGCCTTCGCCGCCTTGATGAAGGCGCCGCGGAGGCGGGCCCGGGTCGTCTGTGGTGGTTGTCGCACCGCCAGCGCCACCTTCTCGTCGGTGACCACCCGGTCGACCATGCCCTTGCCCTCGAGCAGGTAGTAGAGACCACGCTCCCGGTTGACGTCGTGGTAGCTGAGATCCATCATCGACATTCGCGGGTCGGACATGGGAAGGCCGCGTCGGTCGGAGTAGCGCTCCAGCAGACGATGCTTGATCACCCAGTCGACTTCACGGTCGAGGGTCATCGGGTCCTTCTCGAGACCGGTGAGCAGGTGCTCCCAACGATCGATGGCTGCCTGCACCTCTGGGGGAAAGCCGGGGCTGCGGGAGAATCTCATCGCACGGTCCAGATACTCCCACTGGATGTCGAGAGCCGAGAGCTCGCGGCCATTTGCCAGTTTGATCTTCCGCCGGCAGGTCACGTCGTGGGACACCTCGCGGATGGCGCGGATCGGGTTCTCCAGGGAGAGATCACGAAACACCACGTCTCTCTCGATCATCTGCAGTAGAGCAACCATCGTGCCCACCTTGACGAAGGTGGCGTACTCGGACATGTTCGAGTCGCCGGCGATGACGTGGAGACGTCGGTAACGCTCGGCGTCGGCATGTGGCTCGTCACGGGTGTTGATGATGGGTCTCGACCGTGTCGTGGCCGAGGACACCCCCTCCCAGATGTGGTCGGCTCGCTGTGCGATCGAGAAGGCGGTCCCCCTGGGTGTTTGGGTCAGCTTGCCTGCCCCCAAGAAGATCTGTCTTGTCACCAGGAATGGGATCAGGACGTCCACAGTCCGGTGAAAGTCCTTGTGTCTGCTCACCAGATAGTTCTCGTGGCATCCATATGAGTTGCCGGCGCTGTCGGTGTTGTTCTTGAACACGTAGATCTCGCCCCGGATCCCCTCCTCTTCCAGTCTCTCCTCGGCGCCTCGCACCAAGCCTTCGAGGATCCTCTCCCCCGCCTTGTCGTGTGCCACCACGTCCTCGAGGTTGTCACATTCGGGAGTGGCGAACTCAGGGTGCGAACCGACATCGAGGTAGAGACGCGCACCGTTCTCCAAGAAGACATTGGAGGATCGACCCCAGGAGACGACGCGGCGGAACAGATACCGGGCTACTTCGTCAGGGCTGAGCCGTCGCTGCCCACGCAGAGTGCAGGTGACCCCGTACTCGTTCTCCAATCCGAATATCCGTCGCTCCACTTGGTCAGGCTAAACCGGCGACAGGGTTCCCGTGACAAGTATGTTGCTCGAGGGGTCGGGGGTACCTCAGCGGGAGGGAAGCTCGTCGGCACTGAGTCGTCGGAACGCCCTGCGCCCATTGGACGAGTCGAGCACACCGGCCTCCCAGCCTTCGATCTCACGACCCTCCGCCTGGCGGAACACCTCGCTGGCCACCTCCAAGGCCTTGGCGAGAGTCATGCCGGGCTCCCACTTCGCCTCGAGGGCCTCGGTGAGCTGCTCGGCCTTCCCGCCAATCGCGACGAAGTGGCGCTCGTCGTAGAGAGTCCCGTCATAGGTGACCCGGAAGAGCCGGTGCTCGTCCCCGTCTTCACTGATCTCGGCGATCAGGACCTCCACCTCGAACGGCTTGGGCTCCCTGGTGAAGATTGCGCCCAACGTCTGAGCAAAGGCCGTGGCCAGCCCCATCGCTGTGACGTCCTCGCGCGAATACAGATAGCCCATCAGGTCGGCTTGGCGGATGCCGGCCTTTCGCAGTGTCTCGAACTCGTTGTACTTGCCGACACCGGCAAAAGCGATGCGGTCATAGACCTCGCTGATCTTGTGCAGGGCTTTGGACGGGTTCTCAGCGAGAAGCAGGACACCGTCGGAGTAGTCGACGGCAATGATCGAGCGGCCCCGGGCGATGCCTTTCCGAGCGAACTCCGCCTTGTCCCTGACCAGCTGCTCTGGTGCGACATAGAACGGGATAGTCACCGTATCGACTCCACGGCTTGCTCAGCCACTGGCCCAATGACGGAGTCATCGAGCTCATCGAGACCGTCGGCACTGATCCGGATCACGGTCGGATAGATCCCTCTTTTCAGGTCAGGACCGCCGGTGGCGGTGTCCTCTTGGGAGGCGGCGACAAGGGCACTCACCGCGATACCGGTCGCCTCCTCCGCTCCGAGGTCGTCGCGGTACACGGTTCGCATGTACGACTTGGCCAGTCGGGCGCCCGAGCCGGTGCTGCCGAAGTCGATCTCCTCGTAGCGGCCACCGACGGCGTCGTAGCTGTAGAGCCGGCCCCGGCCCTCGCGTTCGTCGTAGCCGGCGAACAAGGGCACTACCACCAGACCCTGGAATGCCATCGGGAGCTGGCCTCTCACCAGACGAGCGAGAAAGGTCGCCTGACCTTCCAAGGAGAGCCGAACGCCTTCGATCTTCTCGTAGTGCTCGAGCTCGACCTGAAAGAGCCGAACCATCTCGATGGCGAGACCGGCTGTGCCCGCGATCGAGACCGCCGAGTACCTGTCAGCAGGGAAAACCTTGCGGATGCGCCGGTGGGCCACCAGGTTTCCCTCGGTTGCCCTCCTGTCACCGGCCATGACCACTCCGCCTTCGTAGCGCAGGGCGAGAACGGTCGTGCCTTCGGGTGAGAGCGGAGCCTTTTCCCCGGGGGGGAGGGTCAAGACGGGTTTGGCCCCCAGCGAGTCGAGCAGATCCGAGAAACTCGATCCTGGGCTTGGCGCCTGCATCGGCAACGGGCCCATGGATCCGATCACTCGCCGCCCTTCTGGACGTAGTTCTTGACGAACTCTTCTGCATTCTCTTCGAGAACCTCATCGATCTCGTCGAGAAGGTCGTCCAGCGCTTCGAGGTCCGCTTCGGATTCGACCCGTGCCGCGGCCTCTTCCTCGCTCTTTTCCTTGTCGCTTCCCTTGCCTTGTGATCGTTCTCTGTCAGACATCCAAGTCATCCTCCTAGACGACGCAGAAGGTCGGCTGCGTCTTCGGCTTCATCGATCATGGAACCGACCAAATCGGCCCCACCTCGAAGTGGCTCCATCATAGGAACCCGTTTGAGATGCGATTCACCGATGTCGAACACCAGCGAATCCCAGTTGGCAGCCACCAGCGAGTCAGAGAACTCGGACACGCACCGGCCTCGAAAGTACGCCCTGGTGCGGTCTGGAGGGTTGACCGCGGCCGCCTCGATGTCGCTGTCGTCGAACAGACGTCGCATCGAGCCCCGGTCGACCAAGCGGTAGTAGAGACCGCGGGCCGGGTCGACGTCGTGATACTGGACGTCGAGAGCGCGCAGCTTCGAGTCGGTCCAGTTGACGCCGTCACGTTCGATGTAGCCTTCGAAGAGACGCTTCTTCGCGATCCAATCCAGCGTGTCTGCGAGCTTGCCGGGGTCGGTGGCGAGGAGGGAGAGTGTTCGTTCCCACTCCTCGATCACCTGATTCCACACCGGCTCGTCGAGTTCCTTCTCGACATACTTGGCCAGCCATTCGAGATAGCGGGCCTGCAGGTCGAGGGCGGTGGCGGTGCCGCCCCCATCCAATTCCAGGGGTCGGCTCAGGCCGATGTCGTGGCTGACCCGCCAGCATGACTCGACCGGGTCGAGCAGATCGAGGGGGTCGGGAAGGGCACCGTCCTCGAGCGCGGCGAGCATCAAGGCCGTGGTCCCGAGTTTGAGGAAGTTCTGGTATTCGGAGAGGTTGGCGTCGCCGATGATCACGTGCAGCCTGCGGTACTTGGAAGGGTCACCGTGCGGTTCGTCACGGGTGTTGATGATCGGGCGCTTCAGGGTCGTCTCCAACCCCACCTCCTCCTCGAAGAAGTCGGCCCGCTGGGTCACTTGGAAGCCGACCTCGGGACGATCGTTCTCCGAACCGACCTTGCCCGCCCCGGTGAAGATCTGCCTGGTGACAAGGAAGGTGGTGGCAAAACGGATCACGTCTCCGAACGGTGTCTCCCGGGAGAGCAGGTAGTTCTCATGCGCGCCATAGGAGTTGCCCTTGGCGTCGGAGTTGTTCTTGTACAAAGAAACCGTCTTGCCCGAGACCTCGGTTGCCACCCGGGCGGCCGAGCGCATTACCAGCTCGCCGACCTTGTCATAGAGAGCGGCTTCCAGCGGGTCGTAGCACTCGGGCCCCGAGTACTCGGGGTGGGCATGGTCGACGTAGAGCCGAGCCCCGTTGGCCAGGACCGAATTGACCACCGCCCCCTCAGGGTCGACCACACCGAAAGTGTCGTGACCAAACCCGCGGGCGTCGCGACCGGGCGACTCTTCCTCATAGGACCACTGGACCTTGACCCGGGCGCCCGGGTAGCTGTTGACGACGAGCGAGGAGGCAACAGCAGGATTGAATCCGATATCGTCTCTCACCACGATGCCGTACTCGGTCTCGGTGCCGAGCACCTTGTGCATCGCCATCAGAGGTATTGACCCGCCGAGACCTTTTCGATCAAGCGACTCTCGTCGTCCCCGTCCACCAGGGTGCGGACGTAGATGATCCGCTCGCCCTTCTTGCCTGACACCCGGGCCCAGTCGTCGGGATTGGTGGTGTTGGGCAAGTCTTCCTGCTCACGGAACTCCTGCTTGATGGCCTCGGTCAGATCAGACAGGCGTACTCCTATCTCACCTCCGGCGATCTGACGTTTGATCGCGTCCTTCTTGGCTCGCCTGACGATGTTCTCGATCATCGCCCCCGAAGCGAAGTCCTTGAAGTAGAGCACCTCGCGGTCACCGGAGGCATAGGTCACTTCGAGGAAGCGGTTCTCGTCGGACTCGGAGTACATCGCATCGACCGTTGCTTCGATGTAGTCCCCGATCACCTTCGTCTTGTCGCCACCGGCCTTCTCGATCGCGTCGGGGTCGATCGGAGTCTCGTCACTGATGTAGATGCGGAAGATCTCCCTGGCTGCGATCGGATCCGGACGGTTGATCTTGATCTTCACGTCGAGCCGGCCCGGTCGGAGGATGGCCGGATCGATCAAGTCCTCCCGGTTGGAAGCACCGATCACCACCACATTCTTCAGCGACTCGACACCGTCGAGCTCGGACAGAAGCTGGGGCACGATGGTGGATTCGACATCTGAGCTGATCCCCGTCCCCCTGGTCCGGAACAGTGAGTCCATCTCGTCGAAGAAGACGATGACGGGCACGCCCTCATCCGACTTCTCCTTGGCCCGTTGGAAGATGAGCCGGATCTGGCGCTCCGTCTCGCCGACCCACTTGTTGAGCAGCTCGGGGCCTTTGATGTTCAGGAAATAGGAACGCACATCAGGGCTCCCGGTCCGCTCCGAGACCTTCTTGGCCAGACTGTTGGCAACCGCTTTGGCGATGAGGGTCTTGCCACAGCCGGGAGGCCCATACAGCAGGATTCCCTTGGGCGGTTCGAGCTCGTACTCCCGGAACAAGTCCTTGTGGAGATAGGGCAACTCGACCGTGTCACGTATCTGCTCGATCTGCTCGGCCAGACCGCCGACGTCGGAGTAGGTGATGTCGGGCACTTCCTCGAGCACCAGCTCCTCGACTTCGGGCCGCTCCATCTTCTCCAGGACCAGACCCGTTTTGCTGTCGACGCGCACGTAGTCGCCTGGGCGGAGCTTGACGTCGGCCATCCCCTCCGAGCGTTGCAGGACCCGCTCCTCGTCGGCATGGGCGAATACCACCACCCGGCCGTCGGGCAGCGCCTCTCGCACTCGCATGACATCGCCGGCGGGCTCGAAGTGGCGAACGTCGATGACGTTGAACGCCTCGTTGAGCAGGACTTCCTGACCTACCTGGAGCTTCTTGACCTCGACGTTGGGCTGGGCAGCGACGCGCAGCTTGCGACTCCCGGTCAGAATGTCGACGGTCCCGTCATCGTTGAGCTGGAGCACGGTCCCGAAGTTGTTGGGAGGTGCGGTGAGTTTCTCCACCTCTTCCCGGAGGACACCGAGCTGCTCACGGGCTTCTTCCAGGACGGCTGACAGCTTGTCGTTCTGAGACATCGCCCGATCGAGGCGCTCCCGGAGCCTCGACAGCTCGGACTCGAGCTCTTCGACTCGGGCTGGAGCCTCACGCAGACGTCGGCGCAGGACGGCGACTTCCTCCTCGAGCGCGGTGATCACTCCACGCAGCTGAGTGGCGTCGTCCGGTCTCCGTCCTTCGTCCACAGGCATTCTCCTGACCTTGTTAGCAGTATACGAATGGGGTTCTTTAGTTCTCTGGGTTGTCCGGCCCAACGGCCTCCACCGATATTGGCACCTCTGCCAGCCAAACAAGAAGGGTCGGCGAACCGACCCCGATACTTGAGCGGCCGATCGGTCTCATCAGGCTTCGATGAAGATGCACTCTCCGGGACACTCCTCGGCGGCTTCGATGGTCAGATCGTCCTGGCCGGTAGGCACCACCGCCAACCCCACCGCCCCCTGAGGGTTTCCTTCGCTTTCGGCAAAGATCTTCGGGCCTTCCCGCACGTAGGCGAGACCGTCGTCCAGAAGCACGAACACGTCTGGGGCTATTTCCTCACAAAGACCGTCGCCGGTGCAGAGATCCTGGTCGATCCATACTTTCATCGTGAGAAACGGAGGGTGGGCATCTGGATTTCGATGGTAGCGACCGGTCGACATTGGCCCGATCGGGGCCTAAGGACGCGGTGCCGTCTTCCGCATGAAGACCAGAAACCCGGTGTGACCGATCATGTTGTGCTCGGGTCGAACCGACCTACCTGACACATTCCAATCCCGGAACAGGAACTCCTTCACCTCGATCTCGGCGAACGCACCTGACTGCCGTGCCCGCTCGACCAGGGCCTGGACCTGAGGCACCGTCGGAAGATAGGAGCAGAACACTCCCCCGCCGGGTTGATGTTCGGCTGCCACATCCAGCACGTGCCATGGCTCGGGCAGATCGAGGACGATCCGGTCGGGGGCGGAGCCGGCCACCTCATCGGCCACGTCGCCCACTCGCAGTTCGACATTGGCCGGGATCTCCCCGTACCACCGCTCTACCGCCTTTCGGGCGTGAGCGGCGTGGTCGTCGCGAACCTCGACGCTGATCAGCTTGCCGGTCGGCCCCACCGCGCGACTGAGACCCAGAGTCAACGCGCCCGATCCGGTGCCGGCTTCGAGCACCGTCATCCCGGGGCCGATGTCGGCGTAAACCAGGATCGGGCCCAGGTCTTTGGGATAGACGACCTGGGCGCTCCGCTTCATCTTGAGGACGAAGTCGGCCAGCCGGGGCCGGAGCAGCAGCAGATGTGCGCCGGTTGAGGATTCGATCCAGGACCCATCTTCTCTTCCGATCAGATCCGAGTGTGGGACCATGCCCTCGTGATATTGGAACACCCGGCCCGACTCCAGGTTGAGAAGGAAGTGACGCCCCTTGGAATCGATGAGGAGCGCCGGATCACCGGCCTCGAGGGTCATGACCCCAGGATGGCTATCGCCCCGACCAGAAGGCCGAGCACCATCGAGATCACTACGAACCAGATGAGGATTTGAACGAGTTTGCGGTTTTGCATGCTGTATGAATGTGCTGGACTGGATGACACGGTAGACAAATGAGAAGCCTGCTACGCCTCTTCGGGATCCGGGATTTGCGCGCCCAGAGCGTCGGTCGGACGTTGCGCGGTCTGAGAACCGGTGACCAGACCGAGCTGTATATCGGGCTCGGGTTGGCGGCTCTCTCCTATTTGGGCAAGACAGCGCCGCGGAAAAAGCTTCTCTATCGCAAGATGTTGCCCGAGGGCTCCGCCCTCGTCATCCATCACAAACGTATTGGCGACCCCAAGATCGAAGTGATCAAGCCCCGCTGAGAGCCGGACAGGTCACTAGGAGCGAAGCGACGCCCTCAGACCCGGTAGACCTCGACCATGGTCTTGTTCCGCCCGCCCCGGCGACGGCCCAGGATGAAAGCGATGGCGATCAGGACCGCCACGACCACACCCGCGGCGACTGCAGTGCTCTTGGCCGACTCTCTGGTCTCGTCGATGGCGGCGACGATCTCATTCGCCTTGGCCTCGATGTCTTCCCTACTTATCGCCACTCTGCATCCTCCACACCACGAGCCCCGCTGCGCCACCAGCGCCCAACGCGCTCAGAAACCGCGCCAACACCACGTACCACTCGCCTTTGGGCAACCAAGTCTTCAAGCCGCTGTACAGGGCGAGCACCAGGAAGAAGGCCCCAAGCGAGATCGCCATCGCACCGCCGATCCCTATCCCGGCTGTCTTGCCGAGACGTTTCACCGGTTCGATGGTCTCCTGTCGCAGATACTCCCGGGACATATCGATCAGCTCGGTCGTCAGTTGTGGGATCTCGTGTGGTTCAGGCATCCGTGGCAAGGCTAACAACGCGTAGACACACCGCCAGTGGCCGGTAGGGTGCACGCCCGTGAACTTCGTCAAGTCGCTGACGAGCCTGGGACCGAGATACATGGCCCTGTTCTTCGGTCAAGCCATCAGTCACTTTGGCACCTACGTCGCATTCATCACCTTGCCTCTGCTTGTGCTGGACATACAGAGATCCACCGACTCGGAGTCGACGTTGGATTTCGCCATCACCTACGCCTTGGAGACAGCACCGGCCCTGCTACTCGGGCTCTTCGCCGGAGTCGTCATCGACCGGATCCACCTGCGACCGATAATGATCGCCACTGATCTGCTTCGAGCGTCGGCCTTCTTCTACCTCGCCGCCTCCTACGGCACCTATGGGATCGGGACCGTGTTCCTCATCGCGTTCATCGTCGGATCGATGACCACATTCTTCGACGGCGCCCTCTACGCGTTGGTCCCCTCGATCGTTCCTCGGCGGAGACTCGCCGACGCCAACGGCTTCGTCGCCGCGAGCCAACAGGCAAACTTCGCTCTGGGCACGCTGGCCGCGGGGATCATCGCCTGGGCCACCGGCGGACCAGCCGTGGGGCTGTTCATCAACGGGGCGAGCTTCGTGCTCTCGGCGATCTTTCTCAACTGGGTGGGCCGGGTCGTTCACCATCGCACTCCCGAGGACGAAAGGGCTCCCTTCTTCACCGAGGCGGCCAATGGGATTCGCTATATATGGCGGGAGCCGCGGCTCCGGATCACCACCATCGCGGCGGCAGTCCCCAACTTCGTGATGGGCTTCATCGAGGCAACCGTGGTGGTGCTGTTCTATGTGCTCTTGGGGGCCGCAAATGACTTCGAGATCGGAGTCCTGGTCAGCGCAATGGGTGTCGGTGGGATCATCGGAGCCCTCATCGCCTCCCCGGTGATCGAGAAGATCGGCCTGGGCAGGACCATGACTGTCGGGATGACCATCGCCGGGTTTCTCCTCTTCGCGGTGATGTTCACCACCTACGGGCTAGTGGCGTTGGCCCTCAATGCGGGGTGGATGGTCGGGGTCTCTCTGATCAACGTGCCCCTGGCCACCATCCGCCAGCACTACGCCAACGAAGCGATGCTGGGCAGGGTGATCTCGGCCAGCCGGGCGGTGGGATGGGCCACGCTACCGATTGGGGCGCTGGTGGGGGGATGGCTCGCCGACACCGAGGAGAACCTGCCCCTGGTTGCCCGTGTGTTCCCCGTCCTACTCATCGCCACCGCGATCTGGCTCTTCACCACCGTGGTTTGGTCGGACTCCTTCGGTCCGCACTTCGAAGGAAGGCACTCCAAAGGTCGGGAGGAAATCGCTGGGACCTGAGACTCGGCGGCGATACGATCTCACCCGTCATGGATGTCAAACACCTACCTCTCGATGAGTTGAACCTCGGTCTCGAGCGGATTCTCGAGTCGCCACAGGACGAAGGCCGGGTGGAGATGCTCGTTGTGCGGCCCAAGAATGACGAGCGGCTCACACCTGAGTCAGTGGAGGTGAGTGCCGAACTAGGCCTCAACGGTGACCATTGGTCGACCGGTGAGTACCGCGACGAACCAGACATCCAGATTGCGATCATGAGCTCGCGGGTTCTCGACCTGGTGTCCGGTGGCAGAGAACGTTGGCCGCTCGCCGGTGACAACATCATCGTGGATCTCGATCTGAGCAAGGAGAATCTGGTCCCGGGTCAGAAGCTGGAGGCAGGCTCGGCGATCCTCGAGATCACCGAGGTCCCTCACGCCGGTTGCAGCAAGTTCTCCCAACGGTTTGGTGCCGACGCCCTCAGGTTCGTCAACCTGGGTCAGGGCAAGGAACTACGTCTCCGCGGGGTATACGCCAGGGTGGTTCAGCCGGGCACGATCGCAGTCGGCGACCACCTCAACAAGCTCTGACTCAGGGAGTCTTGGGCGATTGCCGTGTGGGCCATATGGCCTTAACGGGTACGTCTGGGGCCCTATGAGCCCGCCTGTGCCGTCTGCCGCGGACTGAGAACCCGCATCGTCTGAATGTTGTCGACGATTTCGAGTAGCCACTCGTTGCCGTCGAACTGCCACGAGGAGAAGTGGTCGGAACCGATCAGATCCTCCCGATCTTTGCCAAAGATCCCGCTCTCCTTGACGTATGAGTCGAAGCATTCCTGGGTGCCCGGGTAGAGGAGGTAGCAGAGATGGACATACATCGTTTGGCTCGCCTCATGTTGCACACCCGCCCGCACCATCAGTGCGTAGACGAAGTCGTCCGACGGGTTGTAGGCACCGGCCAGCACCGATCCTCCGTCGAATCTGTAGGTGAAGGAATCGAATGGTCCCGGTTCGGGGGTTGTGCTTATCCCTTTGAGGAGATAGGGCGGCTTGTCCAGGGCATTCCATCGGTCCGGCAGCTCGGCGAATCTCACGCCCAGGGACTCATCCGGAATCTCGGCCGACGGTTCCGGACCGGCTGCGGAGACAGCTATCGGGCTGGCTATACGACCCTCACCGGAGAAGTAGAGACCCACCATCGAGAAGACCACTCCCAGACCGATCGCGGTCCAAGACATCCAACGCCCGTCGCGAGTCTTCTTGGTGACAATGCCCACTCCGCCCAGCACCACAGTCGCCCACGCCACGGGGGCGAAGCTTCCCCCGAGGAGGACAGTGATGACAGATGCTCCGATCCCCGCCCAATAGATGGCCGGAGTCCTTCTGACGAAGCGGATCCACTCGGGTTGGGTCGCCGGCGGAGCGTCGTCGGTCACCTCAGCGACAGGCGCGGCGTCAAGGGACTTCTCATGGGCCCCGACCGAGTGAGGTCCGTTGGATTCGGCTGTCGGAACCTCGCTCGTCGGGTTGCCGCTCCACTCCTCGGAAGGAGCTTCGAGGATCTCCTTTTTGACGAGCTCGTACTCGCTCTGTGAGATCTTTCCGTCGTCCAGCAACTGGGCGAGATCCCGTAGATCCTCAAGTCGACTGCTCACAATGGCCACATTCCTCTGGGAAGCAACAAGCCGTCCCCGCAGGGCACCCCTTCATCATCGGCACCGACCGGGCCGATCAAAAGCAGCTTGAGTCGATTCGGACTAGTTCATCGCGAGCAGCTACCGATTGACGCGCCCTCTCATGCCCACCCTGCGGTGGGGGTTGCTAAACCCTGACCCCAATCGTGACTAGAACGACGCTCCTCGGGTTGGCAATCTGGTTCGTCCTGATCCTCTACCTTTCGATGCTGGGTGCCAGCACGCTGGAGGGGTGCAACGCCGTAGGCAATCAAATCGTGTGCGCCCCGGGAACGTTCATCGTCGTCTTTCCGGTCTGAGCACCAGTGAGGTCTCGTTTGTCGAGCGGGCAGCCGGGGGGGCGGGTACCCGAACCCGATATGGCTCCCATGGAAGTTGACGACGTGTCGATGTGAGGGGACCACGAGGACTACGCCACAAGGCCTTTCGTTGAGATAGTCACTCAGGCCAGAAGCACCCTCTCGAGCCCTTCTCCTCTCCTTATTTGAGCCTCGCTACCGGGTGCCGGACGTAAGGCGTCAACGAGGGGCCGCACGACGGCCCACAGCGCATCGGGATCGTCACCGGTCAGGAACAGCTCCCATATGTCTCCGTCGGTGCCGATCCCATCGACGGCACCCAGCTGAGGAGTAGCGCGAAGCAGACCTATGAGCTGTTCCTCTAGATCGCCAAAGCGCTCGGGCCGGTCGTCTACGGCCAGGCGGACCACGACGGCATAAGGGGGAACTCGCTCCAACTCACTCAGGAATCGTTGCTCGACCCAACCGCGTAGATCCCGGCGGGATCGCGGCGGGTGAGAGGAGCGTTCCGTGGTAATCACTCGAGCAAGGGACAGGTAGCCGAGGGATTCCGCGTCAACCGCAGCTTGAAGGTACAGGTCATTGGCGGCATCTCGATCTCCACGTCCCCAGGCGAGACGAGCCCTGGTGCGTGTGTATTGGATCGCGAAATCGGGCGACACTGAGGTGTCCACGGACTCCAGTGCCACATTTGCCGATTCCGTCTCTCCCAGAAGACGAGCAGCCTCCGCTTCGGCCAGTACCAGCATGCCCTCTATGACCTGATCGTCGATGCCGGCCTCCGAGATTCGTGCCCGCGCTTGGTCGACCACGGCGGCCGTCTCTTCGCCGAATCCGAGTTCTGCCAACACTTCGGAACTCCACGCCAGAGCCAATGCCCCGTTCATCAACGCACCGACGTCTTGTGCCGTGTTTGTTGCCAGTGCCTCTAGTGCCCCCACGACCTCAGCGGCGGCGGCTCCCTTGTTACCGGCAAGCAGGTACCGGCGGCCGCGCAGTGCCTCCGTCAACGACACGCCCACGCCACCCGACGGGAGCAACCGGAGGTGTC
>Ga0299906_10000965_pt1 | contig 25073 bp, 21 predicted proteins | sample RVTome_14_FD_200259 | JGI IMG/M metagenome (GOLD analysis project Ga0299906, IMG submission 200259) | Soil microbial communities from uranium-contaminated site in the Upper Colorado River Basin, Wyoming, United States - RVT145D125 (version 2) ...
TGTGAGGTAGGCGGCTTGGACTGTGCTCGCCTCGTTAAATAGGTCGCTCGGGTGGTAGAGCAGCCCGAAATGCCCACCATCGATGTCGTACCAGTCCTTTTCACCGGGTAGTAGGTCGAAGGCCCGTCGGCTGACCTCTGGGTTGGCGTGGACCATCTCGTCGGCCGGCGCGACCATCATCAGAGAAGGCACCGTCACGTAGGGGGCGCACAAGTACGGGCTGAAAGGGGCGGTGTTGGAAGGGATTACCCTCGTCGCCTGGTTTTGCCACCCGCTTCCGTGCCTGGCGCCGTACTCGATGAACCAGCGGAAGGCCTGGATCGGCTGAAGAAGCGAAGGCGTGCCCAACTGGTCGGACGAGACCACCGGAATCGGACCGGTCGTGTCCCCGGGGCCACCGGAGACATCTCCGGATTCGAAGGTCTCGCCGATCGCCGCGAACACTCCGGGAGTGGGATCCACGTCGGGAGGTTTGGCGCCGAATACCGGGCACTGGGAAACCACCACCTTGATCCGGGTGTCGCAGGCGGCTACCAGGAACACCTGCCCGGCCGAGTAGGAGTCGCCCCAAACTCCGATCCTTTCCGGATCGTGGCCCTCGATGGTCGAGGCGAAGGTGACCGCATCTCGGTAACCGCGGGACTGCACCCACGGGTTGATTTCCTGACGTGGCTCACCGCCACTCATCCCCAGATTCCGATGGTCGTAGAGAAGAGCCGACACTCCCGCTTCGGCAAACACCTCGGCATATCGGTCGGTGACCATCGGGATGGTGGCGGATGTGCCATGGGTCATGACGACGATCGGGAACGGCGGCTCACCCTTCACGGCCTCGTACAGAAACCCACGAAGCACTGCACCTTCAGATTCGAACTCCACGGCAATGCGGCGAGAACCCTGACGAGCCATGGTGACACCCTACGGGACTGGGGGCAGAGCCAACTCGGTCGCGTCGCGGGGCTCTGATGTTCCTTTCAGGCGACCTGGGTGTGATCGAGGATTGCGTTGGTGATGCGTTGTGCGTCCTCGTCGATCCCGAGAATGACACCAGACTTGCGTTTTGAGAGCCAGGGAAACCCGATGAAGTAGATACCAGGGACATCGCTGATCCCGTTGCGGTGTACCGGTCTTCCGGTGTCGTCCGTGACGGGTAGGTCGATCCAGGAAAAGTCCGCCGTGAACCCGGTGGACCAGACGATGGCAGCGACGTTCGCCCCCGCGAGGTTCAGTGTGGTGAGAAAGTCCACGTCCTCGTTGGGTCGCAGTGGCACGTCGGCAGGATCGGGGACGGCCCCGGCGGCGCCGCGGCCCGTCTCCTCGATGTATGCGTCGATCTTGTCGCTCAACTCTTTGGACCGAGCGTCGGCATTCCGGATGTACTCGATGACCCGGTCATCGGTGAAGAGCTCTCCTCCAACAACGTCTTCGAGACGCCCCATCAAACGGGCACCACTTCGGGCGAGTTGTTGATAGCTGACGCTGTGACCACGCGATCCGACGCCCGAGACCAGCGGGTTGATCGCCTTCAACACTGCCGGATCTTCTACGTCGTCCGTTTCGACGTCCCATGTCCCCATCTCGAGCCACCAGTCCATGAAATCTCGTCCCCGGCGGCTGCGAGGCACACGAGGCGCGTTGCTGATCGAGAAATACACGATGCGGTCTGCGTTGAGGAGGTCTTCCACGATCTGGCCGCCCGATTGCCCACCGCCGACCACGACAACCGCCCCGGAGGGCAGCAGCTCCGGCGACCGGTAGGTCCCGGCGTGCAGTTGGACGACGCTGCCGGGGATCTTCGAACTGATCGAAGGAATACGAGGGGTCTGCAGGATCCCGGATGCAATCACCACCGAGTCGGCGAGGTAGGACACGGTCTCGCCGTCGCCTTGCTCCCCGGTAACCAGGTAGCGCCCTTGATCGCGAGATTGACCGACACCCGTCACCGTCACGCCGGTGCGGACAGGCAGGTCGAACCGTTCCACGTACTCTTCGAACGACTCGGCCAACTCCAGATGCGTCATGAAACCAAACGGATCAGGCCCGGCGTATTCCGCTCCCGGAAGCCCATTCATCCAATTCGGGGTATTCAGACAGAAGCTATCCCACCGCTGCGAACGCCAAGTCTGCCCCACGCGGCCCTGTTCCAACACGACGACGTCAACGCCAGACTCGACAAGGCGATAAGCAACGCCGAGACCCGCCTGACCCCCGCCGACAACCACCACGTCAACCCGAACTGGTCTCACGTCGGCACCTTTCAGAGAAACACGTCGGCCCTAAATCGGTTCCTGGATCGACGGCTGACGAACCCCGGGATGAACTCCAAACACTACTCTGGCATCGTGGTGACCGCGATACCGGTGTCACCGAGAGGGGCAGGATCAACTCAGGCGAGGATTATGGCTGAACTTCGCATTGGCACTTTCCTGGCCCCAAACTTGTTGTCCGTCTATCGGGCGATTGCCGACGCGATCGGCTCGGGTCTCGACGTGAGCACCGAATTGGTCGTCGAGACCGACTACGAGAACTGCAGGAACGACGTCAACGACATCTGTTTCGTGTGCAGTCTCCCCTATGTCATGTTCGAGCGACAGGGCATCGCCCCGGCGACCCCGATTGCCGCTCCGGTCCTCACCGGCGAGAGATATCAGGGCAAGCCTGTCTACTTCTCCGATGTGATCGTGCGTCGTGATAGCGGCCTCGCCAGCTTCGCCGACCTCCGCGGACGGTCCTGGGCATACAACGAGCCGCTGTCCCACTCGGGATACGGGATCACCCGGTATCACCTTGTCTCCATGGGGGAGACCCGGGGATATTTCGGCGCGGTGATCGAGTCCGGCTTTCACGAGACCTCGATGCGAATGGTCCGAGACGGAGAAGTGGACGCATCGGCCATCGACTCGCAGGTCCTTGGGGTCGAGATGAGGGGCCATCCCGATCTCGCAGAGTCCTTGGTGGTCATTGACTCGCTCGGACCCTCGACTATTCAGCCGGTCGCCGTTTCGAAGCGTTTCTCGAGCGACTTTCACCGCAGCGTCCGTGACGTGTTAGTCAGTCTCCACCGCGATCCGGGTCTCGAGCCGATCCTAAAGTTCGCCATGGTCGAGAAGTTCGTCGCGGTTGGCCCTGAGACCTACGACGACATCCGTCGTATGGTGGACGTCTGTGAGATGGCCGGGTTCATGGAGATCCGCTGACATCGGGTACGGTCGACGACGTCGTGTGCGACGAGGGCTCGCTCTCACGTCGGAACAGCCGAGGGCGTAGGAGCCACCCGGCGGTCGGGCTCAAGTCACCGATGGGTGCTCCCATGGGAGCCAACTTGACCCCCGTGCAACCGCCAGCAGTATTGGCGCGTTACTTCCCATATGGATGAGCACCCTTTGGACCAACCCCCCGGGCAATCGTGGTTGGGCTGAGACGAAATGTCGCCTTGGATGATGATGGCGCCATCTTCGCCGAGTATCGCCTGGACCTTGTGAGGTATGCCACGGCACTCGTGGGACCGTCGGAGGCCGAAGACGTCGTTATGACGGTGGTGGGACGAACGGTGCGGAGGGTCCGCCTGTCGGAACTCGACAATCCGAAAGGCTATCTCCTCCGGGGTGTGCTCAACGAAGCCCGCGGCAGGGGGCGTCGCCGAAAAGTCGTACCCCTGGATCACGATTTGATGGGGCCGAACGGTCATGGCCTGGCCGAGGTTCTCGACGTCCTCATGAGTCTCCCGGTCAGGCAACGTGCGGCGATCTACATGCACTATTGGGAGAGGGCCCCAATCAGCGAGATCGCAGATGCGATGGGAGTGGGGCCGGGGACCGTAAAGCGGTATTTGCACCTGGCCAGACAGAAGTTGAAAGGGGTGTTGTGATGCTCACCGAATCGCAGGAGCGACGGCTCAGAGGCGCTCTCACGGTGCTGGTCGAGGCGGCACCCGACAGCTCGGAAATGACGGTCGCTTCCCCAGGTCGCCGACAAAGGCCGGCCCTCGTCGGCGCTTTCGCGTTCGTCCTTGTTCTCGCCGTATTCCTCCCGCTACGGCTGATGCAGGGCGAGAACGGGCGAGCCAGTGAACCGAACATCACCACACCGACCACGGAGACGAGTCTGAGCACCACCTTGTCCGTCGAAGAGTCGGCTGAGGTCTCCTTTGGCCAACCGATCCCCCTCACGACTACACCTGATGAGCTGGCTTCGATCGATGCCATTGGCGACGTTTTGTACGCCGCGTCGGCAGGTGGATCCGACGGCGTGCTGCGATCGGCGGATGATGGCGTCACCTGGGAGAACGTCCTGGTGGCTGATCCAGGCGATGCGGAAGGTCTGTTCTCTGCCGGCGACGTTGTCGTCCTCGTTATCGAAGACGACAACCCTGCTCGCGACACCGTGTCTCCGTCCTCAGTGGTGAGTCAGGCGCCCCGGGTCTTGGTGTTCGACCCAGCGACGGGCGCCCGGTCGGAGACTCTTCTTCCTCGACCCGAGGATCCAGAGATGGGTGGGCTGTCCCTCGAGGAGAGCACCGAGGGCTGTGCCCTAGGCGGCTACCAGAGCTGGGTTCGCGCCGAGAGTGTCGCCGTCGGAGATCGAATTGTGATCACCGGGAATCACCAGCTGGTGGGGAGGCTGGCCGACGGGACCGTGATCTGCGACAGCCAGGCTTACCGCCATCTGACCTGGACGTCCGATGATCGGGGCAAGACATGGGACCTTCACGAAGCCGCACCTCTTGGCGCGATTGCTTGGACGGGCGACCGTTTTGTCGGCTGGTCAATGGCCGACACTTCTGGGCGTTTCCGGGGCGCTCCCGACAGCCTTGACGTCTCCAGCGACGGTCTCACTTGGGCATCGGTGGTCACGACACCGGCCATCCCCGAGGGGTCGCTCTTCAGCGAGACCTCTATCGATTCAGCCGGGGATACCGTGATCGCGTGGGCCGGTGTTCAAGGATGGATGACCAAGGTCCCGGACGATGTCACAGATCCCGAGCAGCTCCGAGAGCTACTCGCCATCGACGACGACATGGATGTCGCACAGGTGTTGGAGATGATCGGAGTCGATCTGCCACTCGACGCCGAAGAAAAGGAGATGATCGCCCGATTCAACGGCTCGAGCGAGCCCATCGGAGCGGTGATCGCCGTCTCAAACGACCGAGGGCTGACCTGGTCCAGCTCCTACGTGTCTCAGCCGGTGACCGGCGTGGTCGCGGTTGACGGGGCATACGTCGCCCTCACGTCGAGCTTTGGCGAGCCATCCACTCCGAGCGACGAGTCGTCCTCGCTCCTCACATCGACCGACGCAATCGATTGGTCTCATGGCATCGATCTGCCCGAGTTCGGATACGGTCCTCGTCTGTTTGATGCAACTGAGAGTGCCATCTATGTCAGGGGAGAGGAGTCCGGAAACCTCTGGATGATTCCCACCTCCTGACAAGGTTGTCCCCCTGCGGAGCGGGGGGACCGACGCCAGCGAACGAAGTGAGCGCGTCGAGGGGGGCAGTCCGCGGGGAGACCCCCCTCGCCTCGCAACGCGTCGTTGTGAGCGGTTGGTCAAGTATGTATCGGTCGATTCCGATACCTACCGGGAGAACTATCGGTCAGGCAAAGTCCTGTATGGCAACCTTACGAAAAGTCGCAGCGGCGGACGACGACGCGCTCACCGACCCTGTGGCGTCGGCGATGTGGGTTGCCATGTCCGAGATGCTTCTCCAGAGGTCTCTTGAACGGACCCGGATCGGAATCGACCATGTGGATGCCTCCACGGAGACCGAGCAGGCGGTGGAAGGGATCCTTGGCGAGTTGGCGCTGCTCCTCGAGGCCGATCGGGCGTACATCATCGAGGAGTCCGAGGATCGGACAACAGCGGCGATCACACACGAGTGGTGTTGTCAGGGAGTAGTACCGATAGCGGATCGGTTGGGGGAGATGTCCACCGACGCATTCCCTTGGCTCCGACGACAGTTGGCCCAAGCCGACATGGTCTTTGTCCCTTCGCTGGAGCACCTTCCCCGTGAAGCCTCAGTCGAGCGTGACGAGTTGAGTCGAAGAAACGCCGGGTCGATGATCGCCACCACGCTGGAGTTCGGTCATAGGGGTTTCGGGATGGTTGCCTTCGAGTGGGCTAGCCCACGAGAGGAGCAGCCAGCAGATCCCCGTGAGATGCTCGTGGTGAGGGCCCTTCTGTCCAATGCTCTCCACGAACGTCGGTCACTAAAGGCGCTGCAGAGCACCAATCGGGTCCTCGAGGCGATGGTCGAATGCAGCGACGCCCTCCTCAGAGCAGAGGACGAAGTGGCGCTGCTCGAGGAGATCTGCCGGATCATCGTGGAAGTTGGTGGATACAGGCTGGCTTGGGTAGGGCTCGGAGAGCGGGATGAGCGGCGGTCAGTGACCCCGGTGGCCAAGTGGGGCTACGACGACAACTATTTGGACGAGGTTCAAGTCACCTGGGGCGAAATCGACCTGGGCAACGGCCCGGTGAGCAGGGCGGTCCGTACCGGCCGGCCCGCCGCCGTGCAGAGCGTCGCCACCGATCCCGACTTCGCACCGTGGCGCGAACAGGCGCTTGCCCGGGGCTATAGATCGGTCCTGGCCGTGTCGTTGAACTCTGGCCACGGAATGCTGGGGGCCCTCGGGGTCTACTCCGAACGCTCGCAGGCATTCGATGACCTCGAGGTCGAGATGATGCAACGGTTCGCAGATTATCTGTCGTACGGCATTGTCGCGTTGCGAACAAGGGCCAGACGGGAGCAAGCCGAGGAACAACTCAGGCAAACCCTTCGCTCGAAGGATGAGTTGGTGGCTTCGATTTCCCACGAGCTGCGCACTCCACTCACGGCAGTCGTCGGCTTCGCCCAGATTCTGCAAGAGAGCGCCGACCTCCCGGAAGAAGATCGAGCGGTGATGGTTGGCTCAATCGTCGAGCAGGGCCTGGACGTGACCAACATCCTGGAGGACCTGTTGACCGTAGCCAAGGCCGAGTCCGGGACCCTTTCGGTGGTGCGGGTGCCGGTCGACTTGCGAGCCGAGGCAGCTCAGGTTGTCGAGAGCCTTCATAAGGACGATGCCTCCAATGTCGACTTACAAGGACCTTCTCGCCAGGCGATGGCCGACCCGGGTCGGGTACGTCAGATCCTGCGAAACCTGCTTTCCAACGCAGTCCGGTACGGCGGGGACGAAGTGCACGTTCGGATCGTGGCCGGAGCGCGCCCCAGGATTCGGGTTCTCGACAACGGGGCGGGGATACCGGAAGAGGACCGGGAGCGAATCTTCGAGTCGTATCAGAAGGCGCATGACAACCCCGGTCTCGCCGGCTCGATCGGCTTGGGGTTGGCCATCTCGAGGACGCTGGCTCGTCTGATGAACGGGGACCTCACCTACACCTATGAAGGCGGCATGAGCATCTTCGAGTTGTCGTTCTCGTCGTGACGGCGGGAACGAGCCGTGATGGTCTGCCCCGGCCCTAGGAGTCCTCGTCGTCTTTGGGTGGCAGGGTGGGATGCTCGGCCGGGTAAAGCCCGGCCACGAACCCATGGACCGTGTCGCCGGATCTGGGCAGCTGGGTGAACTCGTTGGTGAGTACAAAGACCCGTTCCCAGAACTCGGCGGCGCGTTCCCGGGAGATTCGGGCATGACGGAGGATGGCCCGCAGGTCATCGGCCTCGTGGGCCGGGTTCGACTCGGCGGCAGCAACGGTGAGCAGGTTGGTGAGCTCGGCCACTTGCTCGGGTTGGATGGCTCCAACGTAGAAGATTCGAGCGGTCCGGCCGTAGAAGCGTTCGTTTATGGCCCGCACCTTCCTCGTCCGCACCACCTTGAGCATCCCCGCCTCGACCAGCACACCTACGTGGTAGGCGACCGTGCTGTGCGGGCGGTGGATAGCGGCGGCGAGCTCACCGACGGTTGCCGCTCGCTCCAGGAGCAGGTCCAGGACCGTGCTTCGAACTCGGTGGGCCATCGCCCGAAGCTCATGTGGCGATGACACGATTTGCAGGTCATCGAGCTCGTAGTCGGGGATCTGAGTATTAATCGACAAATCTGGATCGTTCCGCTATCGTTCCCGACCCGAACGATCGAGAAATCTGGATCATAACCCTACCCGCTGACCGCGGTGGGCATCATCGACCAAGGAGTGCGAGTAGATGGACATCATCCTGATTCCCGGTCTCTGGCTTGACGCCTCGTCGTGGGAGAAGGTCACCCCCATGCTGGAGGAGGCGGGCCACCGAACCCATGCTCTCACTTTGCCCGGCATGGAGTCGAAGGATGCCGATCGCTCCCGAGTCACCCGGCGCGACCAGGTCGACGCTGCGGTCGCAGCGATCGACTCGGTCGACCCCGGCGATGGCGATGTGGTGCTGGTCGGGCACTCCGCCGGTGCCGCCGTCGCACACGCCGCGATCGACGCGAGACCCGACCGTGTCGCCCGGGCGATATACGTTGGCGGCTTTCCGATGGGCGACGGAGGCGCCGATCCCGGCGGGTATCCGGCGGTGAACGGCGAGGTCCCACTTCCTGAGTGGTCCGACTTCGAGGATGAGGACCTGGTCGATCTCGACGACGCAACTCGAGCCGAGTTCCGCCGGCGCGCGATCCCGTCGCCTGAAGGCGCGACCCGCGACCCCCAACAACTCTCCGATGAGCGTCGCTATGACGTGCCCGTCACCGCCATATGCACCGAGTTCAGCAGCGAGACTCTCCGGGGCTGGATCGAGCAGGACCTGGAGCCGGTGCGCGAATTCACCAAGATCCGGGACGTCACTTACGTCGACCTGCCCACGGGCCACTGGCCGCAATTCACCCGGCCCGAGGAGCTGGCCGGGGTCATCCTCGCACAGCTCTAGACCACTAGGGCGGCGTCAGGCGTGGCGGAAATGGATCGGAGGATCCCGCTTCGTGATCGGCGCCCCTACGGCGTAGGGCCCGACCGTTTCCGGCCGGGCCCACGCGTGGCCCCCACGGCCTCCCAATCCGAGGTTTCCGAGGTTTCCGAGGTCACCCAGCTTGCCTCGGGTTGACCTGGGGCTAGTTTCAGGAGACCGCTTAGCGTTGTCTTAAGGCCCGGATGGATGGTGGCGATACGAACCACAGGAGTCGAAGCGCGGGACAGGAGTCAGGAGTGATTGCGAGATCCGTCGATGACTCGGTGATGATTCGTCGCCCACGGCTGGAGAAGCTCGTGGCCGAGGCTCGGACTCGCCGCCTCACCACCCTCATCGCCGGTCCAGGATTCGGGAAGACAACGATCATGGCCCAAGTCTTCGACCCGGCCCGATCGATATGGCATACCGTGACACCACTCGACAGCTCGGTGGCAAGCTTCGCCCGAGCGATAGTGAACGGGATCCGTCTGTTGGTGCCGGATCTCTCGGGCGATGTCCTCCTCGCGTTGGAAGGGGGGCGTGGGCCGGGTATCGGAGAGGGATCCGGTGGCCCCGATGCTCTAGCCGCCAGACTCGCCCAAGACCTCGCCGCCAAGCTGACCAAAGAGTTGGTCCTTGTCGTGGACGAGGTCCATGAGCTGGCACCGGGAGGGGAAAGCGCCCGATTCCTCGAAGCTCTGTGTCGTCACGCCCCACCCCATCTTCACGTGGTGGCGGCATCACGCCAGTCACTTCCCTTTCCCACCGCTCGAATGACGATGGCGGGCGAGGCCGGAGAGGTCAGGGACGACCAGCTGTCGTTCACCGCTTCAGAGGTGCGCTCTGTGGTGCAGGCCCGTTCGGGAGTCAAGGACGACGTTCTCGCCGAGGAGATCTTCCAGCGAACGGCCGGCTGGCCGGTGGCGGTCGTCTACGCGGTCGAAGCCGTGGCACGCGGCGGATCGATGGACGTGGACTCCGCACTCAGGGGCGAGACCCTCCTGCACTATCTGGCCGAGGAGGTGCTCAGTCGCGACGACGAACAAGCGATCGAAGCCCTGGGCGTCGCCTCGAGACTTCCGTGGCTGAATCCAGAATTGCTAGAGCACCTGAATGACGAGGGCAAGGTTCTCACGTCCCTGCAGCTGACTCGTCAGGCGAGTCATTTGCTCATCAGCGTGCCGGGGATTGCCGATGCCAAGATGGTTACGCCGCTTCTCGGTGGTCTGCTCCAGGACCGCTTCTCGCCCGACGAGAAAGAGGTGGCGGAATCCCTTCGCAGCGCGGCACGGTGGTACGAGTCGGCGGGTCACCTTTCAGAGGCGCTGACCTGCCTCCTGGCCGTTCAGGATAGGGAGGCCAGCTTGGGGTTTCTCAAGACCTACGGCAACGCCATGATGTCTCGCGGGCTCGCCCGGCAGGTGGCGGAGGCTGTTGAGGACCTAGGTCACGTGGACGACCCCGAAGTGGCGTTGCTCGCGGCTGAGGCCAGGCAGCTTCTGGGGGACTGGGAGGGCGCGATGGCCATGTACCGGGTGCAAGTCCCCGAAGAGGGGAGCATCCCGGCCCGTATCGCCTGGCGGCTCGGCTTTCTCCACCACATGAGAGGCGACGTGTCGGCTGCCCTCGACACCTACCGACGGGGCCGGGTCGAAGGCGAGAGCCCTGCCGATGGCGCCGCTCTGTATGCGTGGACGGCGAGCGCTCACTGGCTGCGAGGCCAGCGGACCGAAGCAGAGCGACTGGCCAAGAAGGCCCTCGTCCTGGCCCAGGAAGCAGATGCCCCCCAGACCCTTGCCACGGCGCACACGGTGCTCGCGATGGTGGCTGCGCTCGACGGTGATCGGGCTGCCAACGACATGCACTATCTGCGTGCGCTCGAGCACGCCGAACGGGCCCGCGATGTCGTGCAGACCATCCGGATCCGATCCAACCGCGGCTCGTACTTCCTCGAGGAGGGGAACTTCGACGCGGCCCTCGCCGAGTTGGAGATCGCACTCAACCTGGCCGACATGACCGGGTTCGAGCTCTGGCGAGGCATGGCGCTCGCCAATCGGGGGCAAGTCGTCTCCATGCTTGGCTCGTTGGAGGAGGCGATCTCGGATCTGACCCAGGCTCGAGCCGTCTTCCGTGGGATCGGCTCCAGTTTCGAGGCCTACCCGCTTGCCCATCTGGGTGATGTGTATGCCCTGCGTGGAGACCTTGCCTTGTCGCGTGCTTGTTACGAAGAGGCGATCGCGATGGCGGATCGTCAAACCGACCTCCAGGCCCTGGTTCCTGCTCTTTCCGGTCTGGCCCGTCTGCTGGCAAGCGAAGACGTCGAAGCAGCGAGGATCCTGGCGCGCCGGGCATCGGAAGTGCACTCGGTGATCGGACGGGTCCGGGCCTTGGTGACAATGGGCTGGGTAGAGCTCGAGTCTGGTGACGCGAAAGCTGCAGAGGAGTTTGCCCAGGAGGCGGCCGACGTGGCCGGCCTGCGGCGAGACCTGCCCGGCTTGGCCGATGCCGTGGAGCTCCGAGCCCATTGTGGCGCCGGGTCGTCGAGCCTCGACCTGTTGGACCAGGCGCGTTCGATCTGGAAAGACATCGGATGCCCGGTAGGCGTGGCGCGCGTTGACATCGCCATCGCCAAGCGGTTGGGGGGAGCCGACGGGATTTCCCTGGCGTCGACTGCATCGCAGGTGCTGGGTCGCCTTGGAGCCAAGGGCCACGCCATTGAAGCTGGTTTGGTGGCGGATCGCCTCGCCGAGTCGAGCTCCGAGGGCATTCGGATCAACACGTTGGGGGGATTCGGCGTCTCGATAGCCGGATCACAGGTCCCGGTATCGGCGTGGCAATCCAAGGTGGCCCGTGACATCCTCGCCATGCTGGTCGCGGCTCGTGGCCGAACCATCCATCGCGAGGTGCTGATCGATCGTCTCTGGCCGGATGACGATCCGGTCAAAGCCAGCAATCGGCTTTCGGTTGCCCTCACCACCATCAGGACCGTGCTTGATCCTGACCGGGACCAGGATCCAGGCTTCTATCTCAAAGCCGACCGGGAGACAGTGGCTCTCTCTTTGGGCAGCGTCGTGGTCGATGTGGAGGTCTTTCTCGAGGCCGCGGCCAGAGGTCTGAGGCTGCTGGGTGAAAGGGACTCCGACCGCGGCCTTGCCATCCTCAAGTCCGCCGAATCGATGTACCTGGGCGACTTCCTCGAGGACCATCCCTACGACGATTGGAGTGTCGGGCTACGCGAGGAGGCAAGGGCGGTCTATGTCAAGATCGCCTCGGTCCTGGCTGACGCAGACACCGCGGCTGGTGACCATGACAACGCAGCCCGCCGCTTCCTCCGCATGCTCGAGCGTGATCCCTTCAATGAGCAGGCGCATCTGAGTCTGGTGCGATCAATGGTGCGCTCGGGTCGTCATGGAACAGCCCGCCGGCTGTACGGAATCTACGTTTCCCGGATGGCAGAGCTGGAGGTCGAGCCGGAGGCCTTCCCCGCCTGAGCCCGTCGGGTCGCCTCCTCCCACTCCCGCAGGATCGCCAGGAGCTCCTTGCCATCATGGAATGCTCGGCTCTCCTCACCGGGACGCTCCACCGTTCCGACCATCGTCTCGCCGATCGGTGCCACTCTCACTATGTAGGTGCTCACGTGAGCGTCGCCCTGCTCATGGGTGACCGGGATGGCCGGCTCACCGATCACCCCACCGGCCAAGAGCCGTCACCGCCAGCTCGGCGGCCTCCTCGATTCGAGGTGTGTCGTCCGGGTCGATTCCGAGGAACACGATGGCCAGTTCGACGAAATCACCCGCGCTTGCGGTGATGATCGACGCCACCGTGTCACCCGCCGGTGTGCTGACCGCGACCGTGTCCTCGCCGACTGCCACCGCGATGATCTCCGATGCGTTGGGAAATCCCGCAGTGGCGACCGAGGCAGCGTCGCCTTCGAGACGAATCGCTTTGACGACCACGTCGGCGACATTCGATCCCGGCGGTAGGTAACCGCATCCAAGGACGGAGTCCTCCCCGAGCTCGAGGTCATAACCAGCCAGGGCAGTTGCCTCCGCTGCCGTGATCAATGAGCAGTTGTCAGGCAGCTCGTCGTCCGTCTCAGCCGCACCGCTCGTCTCTTCCGGCGTGACCTCTCCGTCCACGCCGTTGCCGGTACACCCACCGGCAGCGAGGGCCAGGATCACCAACAGTAAGATCGTGATTCGTCGCACTGATCCTCCTTCTCCTGCTGCCAACGTACGTTCCCGTCTTAGCGTGGGGTTATGGAAGGGGGGGACAACGTGGTGGGGCCGGCGCCAGCGACCGTAGGGAGCGCGTCGAGGGGGTGGTTGCGTTTCCAGAAGCCCCCCTCCCCCCTTCGGGGTACTCCCCCCAAGACCCCCCCTCCCCCTCCGGGGTACTCCCCCCAACGCTCACTTCGTTCGCTGGGGGGAGAAACGGACGTCATGTTTCCTCCCCCAGGAGCGGAGCGACGTTGGGGGAGGTGGCCCGAAGGGCCGGAGGGGGTCCTCTTTCCTCCCCCAGGAGCGGAGCGACGTTGGGGGAGGTGGCCCGAAGGGCCGGAGGGGGTCTTGGCACTACGGGGCCAGCAACGCGGGAGAGCTCGGATCAGGCGCGCTTCCGGTTTGCCCGCCGACCATCTCGCTCCTGGCGATCAGGTACCCCTTGGCTCGTTCTCTCAGCTCATACCGACTGACCAGTGCTTGGAATCTTTCGCCGTGGTCGGGGACCTCGAGGTGGGCCAGCTCGTGGATCAAGACCCAGTCGAGGACCCAAGGAGGCATCGACGCCAGGCGGATGGAGATACGGACGCTCCCCTCGGCGGGCGAACATGATCCCCATCTCGTGTGTTGCCGGTCGGACCACTCGATGCTCCGGGGCCGGCGTAACCCGTATCGTTTCGCCAGCTTTCGGGCGCGGGTCTCGAGGTCGACACCGGCCGAGGAAATCTTGCGGGTGACCCGGGTCACCAGGTCGCTCACCGTTGCGGCTTCCTGCTCCGACGACAGGCCGGCGGGGATCAGGACTCGCAGCCGTCCATCGACCACAGAGGCCTGAGCCGTACGCTTGCGCTTCTCACTGCGGATCACGTCGATTGGCAGATCGCTCATGGCCCGATCGTAAGCGGTGGGTCTGACAGGTCGGCTCGTTGTCGAGGCGGTACACCCTCGGTCGGAAAGGGCGGGTCAGGAGGTGGTCCCGCCAACGTTGCCGGGTCGGTCCGCAGACGAGTGCTCATGGGTGTGATTGGCAACAAGATGCGATCGGACCGGTTCTCCCTGCCACCTGATCAGGTTGACCAGCCCGATCGCCAACGAGATCGCGATCACGACCGACCAGCTTGCATTCCAGCGCCCGTCATCCGCGCGGTTGGGATCACTACCAGCAGCAAGAGAGGTCGGAGGTCTGCTCTTGGGGGCCAACTCTCGATCGACGGAGTCGGCCACCATCGTGTCTCCTGATCCATCGATGTCCGCACTTTCAGGCTGCTCCGGCTCGGGTGGCGGCACCGGATGGCGGTATGAGGTCAGTGACTCCCTGACCTCGTCTGCGATCTCGGCGGGCGAGCGGCCGCGGGAACCGGCTACGACCTGCAGCCCCCAGCCGCCGGTGATGTCACCGAGGGTGTTGGTGCAAGGGTCGTTGCAGTGAGAGATCAGGTAAGACCCCGGCGCGACATCAGGGATCTCGAATCGGGCTATCGCGTGATGGGGCCCATACCACTCTCCATCCTCGGCCTGAAAGGGGCCGAAGGCTATCTCCACGACCCCAACCAGCATTCCCTCCGCGGGCCCATCCGGCCATGCCTCGGTCCCAGCGGCCTCCGGCACCAGGTAGATCAGATAGGGGCCTTCGGCGGGGGTGCCCAACTCAGAATCGTGGTCCCACGCCACCGAGGTGACGGAAACCGCGATGTCGCCCGGTTGATGCTCACCGTCGAAGTGCCATACCGCCCCGCCGGCGACAGCGATCCCGGTCGCGGTCTCGATAAGGCCCAACAGAAGCAATCCGATGACGAGACGGCGTCGCATCATTTCTCTATCGCAACCAGCGGGGCGGCGGCCGTTCCCAACTCACCACGCCGGCGGGGTCGGGGTCCCGCCAGGAGTGCAGCCAACGCCAAGCCTGTCGCCACATTCCTTCTCATCGGGCACCTCCGAGTGTCGCGTTGGGGATGGAGACGCCCCGATCGGGCCAATGGTTCACCGGGACAGTTCGATTGGATGCCCGATCCGATGAACCATCGGGCCATCTGGGTCGTCTCTTTGTCAGGGGTGTCCGTGGACAAGGAGAGTGATGACCGCCAGCATGGGAGGGGATCCCGTGATCCCGGGTTCCCATTGGAGGAGCGTGGTCGGTGTACGAGCCCGATCCCGAGGTGATTCGAGCCGCCGGTACCGGCGACATCGACGCGTTCGAGGAGTTGGTGCGCGCCTACCAGGCCCACGTGTGGCGGTTCCTCCGTCACCTGCTGGGCGATCCGGCCCTAGCCGAGGACGTCACCCAGGAGACTTTTGTGAGGGTCTACCGCAAACTGGACACGTTCCGCTTTCGCTCCAAGTTCTCCACATGGGTCTTCCAGGTAGCCCGGAACGCCGGCATCGACGCCCTCCGGGCGCGGCAGAGAAGAGACCGTCTACTCACCGTGGTCGAGCCACGGATCGTCGAACCGATGAGAGGCAACGAGTTGCGGGTGGAGCTGGAAGCGGCGCTGCAGAGCTTGAATCCGAAGTTGCGAGAAGCCTTCGTGATGATCGAGGCTCTTGGGCTCACCTATCGGGAGGCCGCACGCGCCATCGGTGTTCCCGAAGGCACCGTCAAGAGCCGGGTGCACCATGCCCGCGAGCGATTGGTCAATTGGATGAGCGAAGGTGAGGCACCGGGCCATGACACCTGAACAGATGCGAAAGACGTTGTCCCGGCATCTCGATGGGGAGCTGTCCGCCGCGGCGACCGCCGAGATCGAGCAGGTGCTGGCCAGTTCCGAAGAGGCTCGCCGCTATTTCGACCAACTCGTGTCGATCCGCGCCCAGATGCGCCAGGAGACGGCCGGTGAGATCCCCGATCTGGCGCCCTCGATTCTGGCCGTCATTGGTGCACCGCCCCCCGAGAGTCGCCGTCCAGCCCGCCGGGTCACCCTGGCGGCGGGGTTCGCGGCAGGCATCGTGGCCGGTGCGGTGTTCATCGGCTTTGCATTCCGCCAGCCGCTCCCGGTCGCCGCGGCGGACATTCCGGACGAGGTGATCGCTGCCCAAAGTCGGGTTGGCGCCCTGACCGCCCGGATCGACATCGTGGAGCGTGGATGGCATCCCGACGTGTCGGAACGCATATTCGAAGGCAGCATCCAATATCTCGCCCCGGAGTCGCTTTGGATCGAGATCCGTGACACCACGAGTTACCCCTCATCAGCGTGGATCCCCAACCACACCACCGTTGTCGTGGACGAGGACACAGCTTGGAGCAGCGGCGTGGCGTCGTGCCCGACCGAGTCGCTTCCCGACTGCATGCCGACACAGCCTCGTGCGATGGTGATACTCGACCGAGAGCCCTTCCCGGACGCAAGTCCCGCGCCACTGGATCTGATCGTCCCGGTCAACGGCTTCAGCCGGGCCGGAGAGCCGGCTTTGCTCGGCGTCACCGAGGTGGACGGGAAGCGGGCGGTCGGCGTCTCTATCACTGCGGCGCAGGTTGCGGCCCTTCTCGATGGGCTGACGATTGCCGGCAACTGGCGGGACATTCACCCGACCGACCGAGTCGAACTGTGGCTCGACGAGCAGCATCTGGTGCCACTGGCTCTCTCGGTCTTTCCGGCCGACACTTCGGATCGGGCGCTTTGGGCCATCCGTCACGGTTATGACGATCGGGCCCAGGTTCCGATCCTCGAGGTCGCCTGGTCCGAGGTTGTCTTCGGCGCAGAGCCCATCGCTTTCCCGCTCCCGCCCCAGGGGGGAGCACAGGGGAGCGCCGGCTTCACGGACGCCTCAGAGCCCGAGCCGGGTGCTCCCGTTCCACTGGCGCTTCCGGACGGGATGACGTTGCACCGGGCGGGTGCCATCGACACCGCCGCCGGGCCCGTGGTTTCGATTGCCAGCTGGAGCGACGGCAGGGCGTGGGTCAAAGTCCGGTCGACCAGCTCATGGGAGGGCTCCCACCTGTTCGGGGATCTCGGAGCCCTGGTCCGGGAAGTCCGATTGGGATCGGGCGTTGCCTATCTGAGCGAAGGTGGCGACCGGGTCGGCATCCACGGAGAAGACATCGACCTCGTGGTACTGGGGAGTCTGCCGACCGATGCCCTGCTCGAGATCGCTGGCAGCATCGGAGTCGACGGTCGGCCGGTTCCGTCAACGTGGGTCGAGGCCGCAGCATCTACTCTCGAAGACGCTCGAGCGGAAGTGGCCGGGCTGCTCGTTCCGGTGGAGCTGGAAGGGTTCGGGCCACCCGCGATCCGCGCCGGCCGAGGTGTGGCGACCATGTCCTATGCGGGCCCTGGCGACCGGGCATTCCTGCTCACACAAGCCGCTGACACCGAGCTGTCGCCGCCATTGGAGGCAAATGTGCGCGGGGTCACGGTTCGTGGTGTGGATGGGCGATACAGCCCCGATCGCGGTCTCCTCGAGTGGGTCGAGGGTGAGCTCGGTGTCGCCTTGGCCAGCACAACGTTGTCGGTTGATGAGCTGGTGAGCATTGCCGAGTCGCTCGAGTCGTCATGAAGCGGCTCGTTGTCATGACCACCGGAGTCCTCGCGGGTGTCGTGACCGGCGCGGTGCTCATGCTGGCTGCCCAGGGGATCTCGGGCACGGGGACGACCACGAGCGTCGTTGTCCCCGCCTTTTCCTCGCCGGCGGATCCCACGCCCTCCACGCTCGACCCGAGCATGTCCGAGGATTCCACTACCACGACGGTGGAGTCGGCGCCGGTCTCGGATCAGATCCTCCTGGTTTGGACCCCGGGCGGGTTGCCGGAAGGGCTGGCGGAATGGGTGAGCGCAATCGCCGGCGTGAACGCCGTCACCATCGTTCAGAGCGACCTTGCCCATGTGAGCGCGACCGAAAGCGCCACCGGCTCGGCGGTTGACCGACCGGCCGACGGCTATGTGATACCAGTGGAGGTGATGGGATTCGACCCTGTCAGCTATCCGGCGTTCCTACCGCAGGCGGAGGCGATCGACTTCACCACTTTGAACCCAGACCAGCTGATTCTTGGCGCCACCTCGGCACAGATCCGTCGCCTCGTCCCCGGGGGGGTAATCAGCTTCGACGACGGATCTCGCTTCACCGTGGCCGCAGTGGTCGACGATGTTCTGGTCGGGGGCGCGGAAGCGGCGCTTCCGCTGGCTGCGGCCGGCCCGATGGGGGTGGACACCGAGCGTTATCTCCTCATCCGCTACTCGGGGAGGCGTGAGGACGTCGAGTCTGCGATCCGGGGTGGGCTACCCGACGGGCTGGCAGTGAGGATCCGTGCCCCGGGCGAGACACCGGTGTTGCGACATGGGGATGCGGTCTTGCCCCAGGTGTTGATCAAGGAGCAGTTCGGTGAGTTCGCCTACCGCCGGGGGTCGGGTCTCACCTTCGAAATCTCCCCGGATTGGGTCGAGGACAACATCGACAGCGCGGAGGTACCTGTACTCGGGTTGGTCACCTGTCATCGCAATCTGCTTCCCGCCCTGGCAGGAGCCATGGCCGACCTCGTGGAGCGGAATCTCGACTTCCTCGTCGACCCGGATGGGTTTCGTGGTTGCTTCAACCCGAGATACATCGCCAACGGCAAGGGAATCTCACGTCACTCCTGGGGAGCGGCTTTGGACATCAACATCGCCTCCAATCCCGAAGGGCTGGAGTCGGCTCAGGATCCGAGACTGGTCGAGACAATGGAGCGGTGGGGATTCACCTCGGGCCACGACTGGCTGGTCCCCGACCCGGGGCACTTCGAGTATCTCCGACCCGCACAAGGGTGATGAAGCGCCAGGCCGTGTCAGGTCAGGAGGACGACGATCGCCTGGGCGAGCAGGATCTTGGTGATCGTGGCAACCGGGTAGACCGTGGCATACCCCGTGTTGGGTAGATCATTACCCGTCTGCTCGACGGCGAAGGCGAGAACCGCCGGTTGGGTGACGAGGCCGCCGGTGATACCGGCGAGCACGCCGGTCGGAGACCGGAGCAGGAAGACTCCTCCAAGGATGATTAGAACGGCGGAGAGAGAGGTGACTGCTGCACCGAGCAGGAGAAGCTCGAGCCCGGCACCCTCGGCGAGAGTGTCGACGAAGGCGTATCCGGAACGGGTACCTACCCCGGCGAGGAATAGCACTGCCCCGAGCTGGCGCAGGGTGAGACTGGCGTTGTAGGGAAGCTGCCACGTGAACGGCCCGGTCTGACCCAGGGCTCCGAACACCAGGCCGATCACCAGCGGGCCGCCGGCCGGGCCGAGAGTGAAACTGGTGCCGCCGGGAAGGGGAATGGGAACCATGCCGAGTAGGAGCCCCAGGACGATTCCCAGGCTGAACGAGGCGACGTCGATCTCGGCCAGCTTCCGAAAGGAATCGCCAAAGTACGCGCTCACCGAAGACATTCGGTCCGTGGGGGCTACGACGCGGATTCGATCGCCTAGCTCGAGGACCGTGCTGGGGCGTGCCATCCGATCGACGTCTCCCCGTCGGACCCTGGTGATGATCGCCCCGAATCTCCCGACGAGGTCGAGGTCGGCGATGGTTCGGCCGACCAGCGCATCGTTCGACACGAAGATGCGTCGGTAATCGATCTCGGTCCGGTCGAGAGCGAGATCGACGTCGGCTCGCTTGCCGAGAGCAACTGTCACCCGCTCGACGTCGCTGCTTTCACCGATCACCGATATCACGTCGCCTTCCCGAAACACCGAATCAGGATGGGGGATCTCGACCTCTTTGCCATCGGTGTGCCTGGTGAAGAGAACCCGCCATCCCGTCTCGGTCATCAGGTCGGCGACAGTGATTCCGATGTATCGGGCCGTGGTCACCACCACGGATGCCCTCATCAGGTCCTCCGCGCTCACGCCGTCGATCTGCTCCGACGCCCCACCCCCCGGTCGCAGACGCCCGAGCAGGTAAACCGCCAACACCATGCCAAGGACCCCGAACGGGTAGCTCATGGAGTAGCCGATCACCGGCTCGGCCACAGCCTGGTCGATGTCCGCGGGCGCCGAGGTGTCGGTCTGATGTTGAAGCACGGCCGCCAGAGCGGGGGTGTTGGTCAATGAGCCGGTATAAACCCCGGCGGCGAAGGAGCCATCCATCCCCAACAGGCGGGCTCCACCGATAGTGGCGGCAAACGCCGCGATCAACACGATGATCACCAACACGTTGTCTCTCGCTCCGCCGTGACGGAATGACGACACGAACCCAGGCCCGGCCGACAGACCCACGGTGTAGACGAAGAGAATCAGACCCAGGAGATAGACCAGGTCGGGTAGGCGCATGTCAGGATGCAGCGCACCGAGCCCGAGGCCAACGAAGAGCACCGCCGAGATTCCCAGGCTGAATCCGCCGATGCTGATCCGGCCCACGAGGTAGCCACCTCCAAGGACGAGAAACAGCAATAGCAGCGGGTTCTCCAAGAGCAGTTCAATCATTGGCATCCCGCGCTGATTGGGTGAGGCATGGCGGGTCGGTGCACTCCGTACCAGCTATGCCCGTGAGGAGCGTAGCCTTGTCAGGACCGCCACCCGGAGATCCGATGAGATCCTTGACCGCACACGGTATAGCGCCCGCGCTCGCCGTTCACTGGGACCTGACCACCCCCGAGCTCTACGAGCACACCCTCCGACGCGGCGATGGTGAACTGGCACACCGGGGAGCCTTGGTGGTCGACACCGTGCCCTACACGGGTCGCAGCCCTCGGGACAAGTTCGTTGTCCGCGAGGAGAGCACCGAGGCCGATATCTGGTGGGGCGACGTGAACCACCCGATGGAACCGGAGGTATACGACGCTCTATATCAGCGGGTGAGCGAGCACCTCGCAGAACGCGAGCTGTTCGTGCAGGACCTCTATGCCGGTGCCGACCCCAAGAACCGCTTGTCGGTGCGTGCGATCACCGAGAGCCCGTGGCATTCGTTGTTCTGCAGGAATATGTTCATCCTGCGGCGCAAGTTCGACCTGTCCGACGAGGTCGAGGCGTTCGTGCCCGACTTCACCATCGTCCATGCTCCGACCTTCCAGGCCGATCCGGAACGGGACGGGACCCGCAGCGAAGTCTTCATCTGTATCAGCTTCGAGCACAAAGTCCTTCTGATCGGTGGCACCACCTACGCCGGTGAGATGAAGAAGTCGGTGTTCTCGGTGATGAACTACCTGCTTCCCAAACGGAATGTGCTCTCGATGCACGCATCGGCCAGTGTGGGAAGAGATCGAAAAGACTCCGCAGTCATCTTCGGTCTCTCCGGGACCGGCAAGACGACGTTGGCCACCGATCCCGCCCGTCTGATGGTGGGAGACGACGAGATCGGGTGGGGCGCCGACGGTGTCTTCAACATCGAAGGCGGGTCCTACGCCAAGACCATCGACCTGTCTCCCAAGGACGAGCCCCTGATCTATGAGGCGGCCACCCAATTCGAGACGATCCTCGAGAACGTGGTGATCAGCCCTGACAACCGCCGACCGATCTTCAGCGACAGCTCCAAGACCGAGAACACACGCTGTGCCTATCCGCTCTCCCACTTGCCCAACGCCGAGCCGAGCATGACCGGGCCTCATCCGAAGAACATCGTGTACTTGTCGGCCGACGCCTTTGGGGTCCTGCCTCCGATCTCGAGGTTGACCCGCGAGCAGGCGATGTACTACTTCATCAGTGGCTACACGGCCAAACTGGCCGGGACCGAGCGAGGCGTCACCGAGCCATCGGCGACCTTCTCTCCATGCTTCGGAGCGCCTTTCCTCCCGCTGCCACCGTCGTACTACGCAAATGTGCTCGCCGGGAAGATCGACGAGCACGATTGCCGGGTCTGGATGATCAACACCGGCTGGACCGGCGGTCCGTTTGGAGTCGGCAGTCGCATCCGGATTCCTCACACCAGGGCGATGCTCAACTCAGCACTCGAAGGTGCCCTCGACGACTCCGAGTATGTTGAAGACCCCATCTTTGGCCTGTCCGTTCCCTCATCTGTTCCCGGCGTGCCGTCGGACCTGCTCATCCCCCGGTCGACATGGAGCGACCCCGACGCGTTTGATCGCCAGGCGCAAAAGGTGGCCTCGATGTTTGTCTCGAACTTCAGCGGCTACGCCGATGGGGTGGACGAGGCGGTGGTGAAGTCGGGACCTCGGGCTTAGTGGCCCGTCGCTGAACCTTCGGGTTGGCTGGTTGACGTTCACGGCCAGAGGAGCTCGACACCACCTCCGTCGATGATCGACTCCACTGCTGTCTGCAGCTCCCCAGACCGGATGCGATCTTCGAGGTGCCTTCCGGGACAAGACGTGGCGGCGTAGTCGCCGTGGCCACCGATGGTCTCCGGCGACACACCGTAATGCTCCGATGCCCAGGCCAAAACCATCTCCAGGGACTGGATCTGCGCCTGTGATGGTCTCTCCACCTCGAAGTTGCCTTCCACCGCAACCAGAAAATGCCCGGTCGTGTCGTAGGTGGTTGCGGTGTCACCCCGGTAGGCGGGGTCCCTTCCTTGGTAGACAGTGCCGTCGATGCCGATGAGAACGTGGTAGGCGATGTCGGGCCACTTTTGGCCCCCCATGTGCCATGCCTGCCATCCCCGGTACTGAGGTGGGCCGACGGTGCCGCTCTGGGTGCCGGCGTGATGGACGGTGAGCCGGGTGACGGTGTGGGCGATCATTCGCTCCGTGTCGGGGCGCAATGCCCCCCAGTCTTCCCGGGGCACCACCGTCACCACCGGGAAAGGCCGGGGTGGCGGTCGATTGGCGGTCAAACCGGCTGCTCGGGTCAGGAAAGTCGCCATCTCATCGCGCGCGATCACCTGATCAGGACAGAAGCGGTCGTTGTCGGGCGGGTCGCAGCCGAGTGTGATGCCGGCGGCGGCGATACGGTCGATGGCATTCTCGAAGAGGTGGCCGTCGTCGTCGATGAATCGGTCGCGTGAAGAGGGTGGACTGTCGAAGGCCCGAGCCAGCATCGCTGCCATCTCGCCCCGGGTCATCTCCCGATCAGGACAGAAGCGGTCGTTGTCAGGCGGGTTGCAGCCGAGTGTGATGCCCGCTCCGGCCAGACGGTTGATCGCCGCCTCGAACCGGTGGCCGGCGTCGTCCGTGAAATGATCCTGATCCGCTTGGGTGAGACCCAGGGCGCGGACGATGAAAGCAGCCATCTGACCTCGGGTCACGGTCTGAGACGGGCAGTAGCGGTTGTTGGTCGGCGGGTTGCAGCCGGTCGTGACCCCGGCAGCTGCTATCGCCTCGATGCCGCCTTCGTGGACGTTGCCGTCATCGTCGATGAAGGTCCCCCCGGGCGGGAGGACCGCCAATACCATCGCCAGTGCGGGCAAACCCAACCTCATTGATCGATCGGCTCGATCGGGCCCGTCAGATGCACCAGGACGAGGCTACCCGTCAAGCACTTCCAGCTCGACCCGTTGAGGGCACGGTTGGCCACGTAGGCTCGCGTCATGAGCGGGATCATCGACCGTGGGCGGCTTCATCCGATCACGCTCCGCTTTCTCGACTCCGAACTCGAGGGGTCATATCAGCTGGAGGAAGGCGCGGCCAGCATTGGCGGGTATCGGATCATCACCGGGGCGACCGTGCTGCTCTGGGCGGTGGCGGCGCTTCTGGTGCCTCTGGGCACCGACATCTCATCGGAGCTCGCCATCACGGTTGGGAGCGTGATGGCATTGGCCGGTTTGGGTTGCTTCGCTGGCTCTGCTTGGGCGACCACGATGAACCGTCAGCACGCCCTGGCCTCGTTCCTGACGTCGGCGAACGGTTTGGTCATCCTCCTCCTGGCCGATGCGGGAGGTGCCATTGAAGGCTACGCCGTCGGCGCCATCATGCTGCTATTCCTGTATGGGTTCCTCTCCCGGACCAGGTTCGTGTTCGCCACCATGCGCACGATTGTCATCGGGGTCGGCTTGGCGGTTGCAGTCATCTTGTACGACGGTCTCGGGAGCCTCCTCATCGACTCATTCATTTTCGTCGCCGCTGCTCTCGGGAGTCTTCTCGGACTGCGCCTGCTGGAACGAGATCGTCGCCGGGTGTGGCATCAGCGACTCGTGATCGAGGCGCAGACGACTGCGCTCGAGCAGGAAAAGGTGGAGTCAGAGAGGCTTCTGCTCAATGTGCTCCCCGCCTCGATTTCGAAACGGCTGAGGAGCGGCGAGCACCCAATCGCCGACGACTTCCCATCGGTGTCGGTGGTCTTTGCCGATATCGTCGGGTTCACCCCTCTCGCGGCCAAGCTTTCACCGGCGGAGGTGATCGGCATGCTCAGCGGGCTCTTTTCCCAGTTCGATGATCTCGTCACTGACCGTGGGTTGGAGAAGATCAAGACGATCGGGGACTCCTACATGGCCGTCGGCGGGCTGCCGGAACCGCTTGAGCGCCACGCCGAGTGCGTCATCGATCTCGCCCTTGCCATGCTCCATTGCGTCGAGCTGGCGGACCAGTTCGCGGAGCTGACGTTACGCGTCGGTATCCATTCAGGCCCTGCCGCGGGTGGTGTCATCGGAAGCCGAAAGTTCGCTTATGACGTCTGGGGGGACACGGTGAACATCGCCTCCAGACTGGAGCAGGCCGGTGTCCCGGGGCGAGTCCATGTCAGCCAGCAGACCAGGGAGCTCACACTTGATCGATTCGAGTTCGAGACGCGGGGCCCAATGGAGCTTCGAGGCTGGGGCACCATGACGACCTATTTGGTCGTCGATGCCGATAGCTGAGTGCGCCTCGGTCTGAGTGTCATGCACCGCTCATCACAACAGGGCCGGGCTCATGGGCAACTGTTGGTAAGCAATTCGGGGGCGTTCCAGATTCAGATGACAACCCGTCAGTCAACCAGTAGGACGGCTTTTCCATTGACCCGGCGCTGGGCAAGCGCCTCGAAGACGGTGTTGGCCTCGGCCCAACTGGCTCTTAACCCGATGCAGGGGTGAAGAGCGTCCTCAGCAATCATGTCGGCCAGGAGCTGTAAGTCGTCGCCAAACCGGGGCGGCTCGCCGCTCTCGTAGACGAAGAACGCGGTGATCCGGGCTCCCGCCCGGCCCCGGAAGTCTCCGAACGAGATGCTGGCCGGGCTGTCG
>Ga0299906_10000966_pt1 | contig 25061 bp, 15 predicted proteins | sample RVTome_14_FD_200259 | JGI IMG/M metagenome (GOLD analysis project Ga0299906, IMG submission 200259) | Soil microbial communities from uranium-contaminated site in the Upper Colorado River Basin, Wyoming, United States - RVT145D125 (version 2) ...
CGACGCAACACTCGGTTCTCGGCCGGGGGTCGGCCGGTCGGGTGGGGCTTTCACCCACCGGGTCGCTTCGAAGGTTTCGATCTCTACGTCATCTTCGTCCTCCCCAGGCTTGCCTGGCGCACCAGCGCTCAGCTCTCGGACTGTAGCCGGCTGAGCCCGGCCGACATGCGCTCGACCGCGGTCACCGGGCCTCGCCAGGTCGCGGCGGACCAGGGTCGGTAGCGTTCGACGAGCGCGCACCGGCGCGCGTCGTCGCCCGCCGCCGCGCCGCGGATCGGCGTCCAGACCGTCGCCTGCGCATCGGGCGGCGAGCCGTCCCCGTCGTCTTCCCGGGCCCGCCTCGGCGGTCGGCGAGCGGGACAGTCGAGCCGAGCCCGGCGCCCGGGCGGAGCTAGCCGCCCGCGCGCGCGGCCTACTCCTCCTCGGCGAACCAGGAGCCGCTCGACTCGAGGGGGTCCTGACCGCCGAAGAGCCAGTTGTCGGCCGTCCCGTCCTCGAGCAGCGAGGGCGCCTCGAACTCGGGGGCCGCGGGCAGCGGCGGCGCGAACGCCTGGGTCTGCCAGAAGATCCGCAGCGCCTGCGCGGCGCCGTGCACCGCCGCGGTCGCCTCATGCACCCGCGCGATCCCGCCCGCGTCGGTCGTCCCCGACTCGGCCAGCTCGCGCGTCTCTCGGCACAGGTCGACGACCCGCAGGATCAGCTGCTTCAACGTTTCTCTGGACTGGTCCAGGGTGTTGCTCCCGTCGCCCGGGAACCCCGACGGGCGTTGGGCCTTCTTCGGCTCGCGGGTCGCGCCACCTTTTGCGGACTCGCCGGAACCGGTGCCGCGACCCGGTCGCCGCACTACCTCCCCTGCCGCCCCCGGCGCCGCCCGGCGGCCGGCGGGCCCTGCCGCTCGAACTCCGGGAGCTCCAGAAGGTCGGGGTCGAGCTCGTCGAGCGCGGCCTGCAGGCGCTCGGCGAGGTCGGTCCGCTCGCTCTCCGCGAGCCGCGCGAGCAGCATCTGCGCCGTTCCCACCGGCGAGAAGTTGAGCCCGTCCAGGCTCGCGGCCGCGGCGGGCCGGCGCTCGAACGAGGCCAGGATCTCGGACAGGGCCTGCTCGTGGTCCCCGCGCTCCAGCGCGAGCCGCGCCCGGGCCGCGAGCGCGAGCGCGACGTAGTGGTCTGCGGACTCGCGGTTCAGCGGGTTCGCCTCGATCGAGCGCTCGTAGTGCACGATCGCGCGCTCGTACGCGGCGCGCGCCGCCGCGTCGTCGCCCTGGCGGCGGTGGTACTCGGCGGCGACGATCGAGGTGTAGCCGGCGAACCACTCCAGGTTCGGCGACGCGTCCACCTCCGCCAGCATCGCCTCGTACGCCGGCTCGAGCCCGGCCACGCCCTGCTCGCGCAGGATCCGGCCGCGCAGGCGGTCGTGCAGGAGCCACGACTCGGGGAAGCGCTCCAGCCCGGCGTCGAGGACGCGCGCCGCCTCGGCCGCGCCGAACCACTTCAGGAAATCGTAGTGCGCGACCACCTGCTGGTCCGTCCCGAGCGGGTGGCTGGCGAGCACGGAGTACGCCGCGTTGACGTCGGTCATCCACTCGGGCGGCCACTCGCTGCGGTCGCGCACTGCGTCCGCGATCGCCCTCTGGCGCGCCTGCGCGAAGAGCGTGAGCACCGCCATCGCGTTCCAGCCGACCTCCCCCGCCGGCAGGTCGCTCATCGCCGCCTCCGCCCGCGCGTAGGCCTCGTCCAGGTCCCCCAGGTAGAACGCGCTGAGCGCGAGCACGGCCTCCAGCCGCCAGCCGCTCGCGCCGAGCTCGGCGGCGCGCTGCGCCGCGCGGCGCGCGTCCTCCAGGCGCAGGAGCGCGTAGCGCGACGAGGTGCGCGAGTCGACGCCGAGGCTGAACGCCGTGCGCGGATCGACCGCCAGGGCGAGCGAGGCCTCCGCGACGCCTAGCTGGACGCCGGCGTCCTCCGGCCGCGTCGCCGACTCCTCGCTCGCGGCCGCCAGCCGAGCCTCCTTCGCGTACGCGTCGACGGCGGGCGCGGGCGCCTCGACGCTCGAGAACGCCGTCGACCATTGCTCGACGTCGACCGTGCCCGAGCGGCGTGCCAGCCCGCGGAACACGGTCGCGAACGAGCGCGCACGCGGGGACGACTCGCCCAGGCGCTCGAGCGCGGCGACCAGGGCCTCGCGTTCCTCCGCCGCCATCGGCACGCGCAGCGCGTCGACGATCAGGTCGACGGCCGACGGGTCGCTCGAGCGGGCCAGCGCCTGGCGCGCGAGCCGGTTCATCTCGAGGTCCATGTCGTAGACCGCGAGCCGCAGGAGACCGTTCGGAGCCGCCGCGGCGTGCACGGCCGCGGCCTGCATCAGCGAGCGGCGCAGGTCGCGGTCGCCCTCGGTGTACGCGGTCTCGACCGCGACGCGGTCCTCGACGTCGCGGCTGGCGACGCGCTCCAGCAGCGGGCGGTCGTGGTCGACCTCGTCGGGCGGCACGATCTCGCGCTCGGCGATGCCCTTCTTGATCGTCTCGAACACCGATGCGGTGTCGAGGGCGTAGTACACGTCGTACACCTCGGCCGCGTCGAGCTCGACCATGATGTGACGCGGCGCGACGCGCTGGTCCTCGAAGAAGCCCTCGAAGAGCCCGGGCTCGATCGCGATGTGCTCGCCGCACGTGACCGTGCCGAAGCGCGGGCAGGGGATCCGCTGGCCGTCCTCGTCGAAGTCGCGCGGCGAGTGGCGGTACACCGAGGCGATGACGCACACGTACGGCTCGTAGAGCGCGGCGATGTCGGGCTGGCGGTAGCGGATGCCGGCGTAGTGCTCGCTCGCGATCTCCCCGTCCATGTTCACGCAGATCAGGATGGGCCGCTCGCTCTCCTTGGAGACGGCGAGCGCGTCCTCGAACGTGCGCTGCCAGGTGACGAGGCACGGCCGCGCCCAGTCCTCGGCCGTGGGCGCCGGCCACGTCGCCTCGCGGCTGGCGGGCGCCGGGCCCGCGCCCTGCTGGGCGGCGGCGAGGGAGCCCGCGAGGGCCAGGCTCAGCGGCAGGAGCAGCGGGCTCGGGAGGTCGGCAGTCCGGTGCATCGTCGAATCCGGGGGGTCGAGCGGGGACAGGGCCCGGCGAGGGCTCGCAGGCGGAGTTCACTAGCCTAGCTCGCGACCACGGTGTCGACAGGAAGCATGTCGGGAGCGGTATCGATTAGGTTGCCGGCAGCCGCGGCGGCGAAGGGTAGACTCCGACCGATCTTGCGGGTCCTGCGGGAGGTCGAGTCGAGTTGAGGCGCGCGCGCCTGCTCCTGTGCCTGGGCGCCGGCCTCCAGGGGGTCGGCGCCCGGGACGAGGCGGCCGAGCGCCTCGCCTTCGTGGAGCTCTCCTCGCCGCAGGGCGCGTACTTCGTCGGCGAGCCGTTCCGCCTCGAGCTGCGCTTCGGCGTCGACGCGAGCTTGCTCGATTCCGGCCTGCTGCAGCTCTTCCCCAGGGAGCTCGACGTCCCCGTGCAGGTCGAGGCGGACTGGTTGCGCGGTCTGCGCGGAGCGCGGCCGTTCGCGGGCACCGAGCGCGCCGAGCCGCACTCCGGCCAGCGCCCGACCTTCGCCCTGGACGACGCGCCGACGGCGGCCGAGCGCCTGCAGGACCGCCTCGTATCCGGCCGCCCGTTCGCCGTGCTGGCGCTCGAGCGCAGCTTCGTCGCCGAGCGCCCGGGCCCGCTCGTCATCCCCGCCCCGCTCCTGCGTTTCGCCTACGCGACGCGCTTCGAGCCGGACGTCCTCGGCGGCCGCGTCGCGCTCGACCGGCGCGACGCGGCGGTGCACGGCGAGCCGCTCGCGCTCGACATCCGCGCGCTGCCCGAGGCCGGCCGGCCGCTCGCCTTCCGCGGCGGCGTCGGGCGCTTCCGCGTGCACGCCGACGCGGAGCCGCGCGCGCTCGAGGTCGGCGAGAGCCTCAAGCTGACGATGCGGGTGGAGGGCGAGGGGAGCCTCGCCGAGTTCGAGCCTCCGACGCTCGACGCGCTCGAGGGCTTCCGCGTGTACGGGAGCCTCGCGGGCCCGATCGAGGGCGAGGACGCGCGGACGCTGACCTACGACCTCGCACCGGAGGACGAGACCCTGCGCGAGATCCCGCCCATCGAGCTCGTCTTCTTCGACCCCACGCCGCCGGCGGACTACCGCACGCTGCGCACCGCCCCCATCCCGCTCGCCGTGCGGCCGCGGCGCAGCGGAGCGCGCGCGGAGCCGCCCCCGGTCGTGCCGGCGTCCGAAGCCGCGCCCGCCGGCGGCGCGCCGCGCCGCCTCTCGCCCCTCGCGCCGGCGATCGCGCTCGCCGGCGCCGGCGCGATCGTGGTGGCGGTCCTCCTGTTCCGCGGGCGCGCGCGGTTGCCGCGCGAGGGTGGTTGACTAGTCCGACAGCTCGGCGGGGCCGCGCGACGATGACCTGGATCCTCTTTGCCCTGGCCCTCGGCCTCGCTGCCGGCGCTCCGACCGGCACCGCGAGCGCCCAGGAGCCGCAGGCTCTCGAGCGGCTCGGCCGCTACCGGGCCTACCTCGAGCGCAACCCCTACCACGACACGGTCTTCGACCAGCTCGTGCACGAGGCGCTGGAGCTCGGGCGCCTGGCCGAGGTCGAGCGGGACTACGCCGAGCGTCTGGAGCGCGACGGCGCGGACGGCACCGCGCGCGTCGTCCTCGCCCGCATGTTCGCCCGCGAGCAGCGCACCGGCGAGGCGCTCGCGCTGCTCGACGAGGCGCGCGAGGAGAGCGCGCCTTTCCTCTATCTGCGCGGAAGGCTGCGACTCGCTGCCGGCGAGCGCCCGCGCGCGCTCGGGGACCTCGAGGCCGCCGCCGCGGCATCCGCCGACCGGCTCCTCGCGGGCGAGATCCTCACGCTCGCCGGGCGCACCTGGTCGCAGGCCGGCGACGACGAGGCGGCCGCGCGCGCGTTCCGGGCCTTCGCCGAGCTCGAGCCCCGGAGCTTCACGCAGCGGCTGGAAGCCGCGCGGCTGATGGAGGAGAGCCGGCTCGAGGACGCGGCGCTCGTCGAGCTCGAGCGGGCGATCGCGCTCGCGGGCGGGGACGCGCCGGGCGGCGACGCGCCGAAGGAAGTGCGCGCGCGGATCGCGATGGGCCGCGTGCAGGAGCGCCGCGGGCGCGTCGCCGAGGCCGATGCGGCCTACCGGCGCGCGGCGGCGCTCCTGGGTCCCGGGCACTGGCAGCGCGCCGAGCTCTTCGAGCGGCGGCTCGGCATCCATCGCGGGCGCGCGACGCTCGACGAGCTGATCGACGACTGCCGCGACGAGCTGGAGAGCCGGCCCACCGACCCGGATGTGCGCCGCTTCCTCGCGCGCGCCCTGCGGGCGGCGGGGCGCTCCGGCGACGCGCTCGAGGTGCTGGCGCGCGCCGCGCGCGACTTTCCCGCGTCGCTCGAGGTCGGCCTCGAGCACGCCGAGTTCCTGAGCGCGGAAGGGCGACTGGCGGCGGCCGTCGCCGAGTACCAGCGCCTCGCCGAGCGCCACCCGCGCCAGGGCGGGCTGCACCGCGAAGCGGGAACGCTGCTCGCGACGCTCGAGGGCCCCGACGCCGGGAGGGCGCAGTGGGCGCGCGAGCTCGCCCTCGCCCCCGAGAGCATCGACCTGCGCATCGAGCTCGCCGCGCTGCACGCGCGCTTCGGCCTCGAGGACGAGGCGGACGACCTCCTGCGCGCGGCGATCGAGATCGCCCCTGGCGACCTGCGGCCCGTGCGCGCCCTCGCCGAGCGCTGGAGCGCGAGCGCTCGCGGCGCCCGCGTCGCGACGCTCCTGGACCAGGTCGAGCGCGCGGCGGCGGCGCGCGGCGACGCGCACGCGCTCGAGGAGCTCGCCGGCGAGTGGACGGAGCGCAACGACGAGCGCAGGGCGGCGCGCGCGCTCGAGCTCGCGCTCGACGCCGGCGGAGAGCGCGAGCGCCTGCTCACCTCGCTCTCCGTCCTGCTCGAGGGCGCGCGGCAGTCCGAGCGCGCCATCGAGGTCGCGCACGAGCTGTTCACGCTCGCGCGCACACCCGCCGAACGCGCGCGGCGCGCCGACGAGCTCGCCCGGCTCTACGGCGGGGGCGAGCGGCTGCTGCGCCTCGTGCGCGACCAGCGCCGCGCGCTGCACGCCAACCCCGGCTCGCTCCACGCGGCGCTGCTCCTCGTGCGCGGCCTGGGGCTCGCCGGCGAGTACGAGCAAGCGCGCGAGGTCCTCGCGCAACTGGGGCGGGTCGCGAAGCACCGCGCGGACGCGCTGCGCCACGGCGCCTGGCTGGCCGAGACCCAGGGCGGGTTCGCGGACGCCGCGCGCGCGCTGCGCGAGCTCCTGGAGCTGCAGCCGAGCGACCGGCGGCAAGTGCTCGAGGAGATCGCCCGGCTGCACCGCCGCGCGGGCGATGCGGCCGGCGCAGAGGCCGCCTACGACGAGCTCCTCGCGCTGAGCCCGACCCACCGCTCGCTGCTCGTCGACCTCGCCCACGAGGCCCGCCAGCGCGACCCCGAGCAGGCGGTCGAGCTCCTGCGGCGCTCCCTCGAGCTGTACCCGGGAGAGGACGCGACGCGCCTGGAGCTGGCGGAGCTGTACGTGCGCAAGGGCCACGTCGCGCTCGCCGCCGACGAGCTCGCGCGCCTCCTGCGCGCCGGCGAGCGCGCGATGCGCGTGCGTGCGCGCGCTGCATGCCGCGAGTGGCTGAACCCGTGGATGGTTCCCGCGCTCGCGGTGCCGGCGCTGCGCGAGCGTCTGGAGCGCGAGCCCGAGCGCTTCGAGCTCGCCGTCCTGGCCGCGCTGCTCGCGCGCGAGGGCTTCGAGTACGCCGCCGCGTTCGAGGTCTGCGAGGAAGCGCTGCTGCGCTACCCGCGCGAGCCCGCGCTGCTCGAGCTGCGCGAGGAGCTGCGCGGCCTCTCGCTCGCCAGCCTCGAGACCGAGCTCCTCCCCGGGGCGGCGGCGGACGGGGCGCAGCTCGCCGAGCTGGAGCTCGCCGACCGGCTGCTCGCGCAGGGCGAGCTCTCGCGGGCCCTGCGCGGGCTCGACCCCGCCCTCGGCGCGAACCTGTGCCTGGCGCGCGGCGCTCCGCGCGAGGCGCAGCGCCTCTTGCGCGAGGCGTGCCGGCGCACGCCGGACGATCCGCACCTGCGCATGCGGCTCGCGGTCGCGCTGCTCGCGGATGGCCGCGACGCCTGGGCCTCGCGCGAGGTCGACGAGGCGCTGCGCATCGCGGGCGAGCGCTGGCACCTGCTCCTGTTCCAGGGCGAGCTGCGGCAGCGGAGCCAGGAGCGCCACGGCGCGCGCGAGGTCGGCGCGCGGCTCCTGGCGAGCCTCGCGCGCAGCCGCCCGTTCGCGGCCAGCGAAGCGTCGGGCCGCGCGCTGCACGAGCGGCGCGTCCGCGAGGTCCTCGACTACCACGTCTCGAACGGGCTCGAGCGCGACTTCCTCGGCGTGGGCAGCGAGACGCTGCTGCGTGGGCTCCTGGCCGACTCCGAGCGGGGCCTGCGATTCCACGACCCGCCGCTCCTCGACGCCGTCCTCTCGCGCATGGGCCGCTTCCACGCGCGGCGCGCGCGCGAGCTGCTCGCGGCCGCGCGGGCCGCGGGGCCGCCCCTGGCGGGGTGGGACGCGGCCGAGTGGTCGGCCATGCTGGCGCGCCACGCGGAGCGCTTCCGGCCGCGCGCGCTCAGCGACTAGCGCGCGTCGCGCGCAGGACCGCGACCAGCGTCTTCTCCGAGCCGCCGAGCCCGGTGCAGCACGCCAGGTGCCAGGCGCCGTCCTCGAGCTGGAGCAGCGTGCGCACGCTCGCGCGCGCGGTGGCCGCGAGCTCCAGCGAGCTGCCGAGGTCGAACGTCCCGGTCGGCAGCGGCGTGTCGTCGCTCAGCTCGGCGTCGCGCGGCTCCCAGTTGACGACCGCGATCTCCTCGAGCTCGCGCGCCGGCGCGTTCACGGCGAGGTCGACCCAGGCGGACAGCGTGTCCGCGCCGGAGCGGTTCGGCAGGAACCAGAAGGACACGCCGTCGAAGACGATGTCGATGATCGGATCGGCGATGACGGCCGCCTCGGCGATCTCGACGTCGTGGTCGCCGAGGTAGAAGGTCTCCGTTCCGCCGATCACGAGCAGCGCATCGCCCTCGCGGCAGGTCCCCAGGATCCGGTGCTCGAGCCGCTGTGCCAGCTCGGCGGGCGCCTCGCGCGCCGCGGCCAGCGCTGCCGCGCGCTCGACGAGCCCCAGCCGCAGCTCGACCTCGACGGTCCCTCCAGCGAGCTCCGCGCCGAGCGCGCGCACCTTCTCCACGCTGCGCGCGAGCAGCGCCTCGGAGCCGCGCACGTACAGCGCGTCGCCGACGAGCTGCAGGCTGCCGCCCAGGCCGGTGCGCTCGCGCTCGTCGAACAGCTCCTCGAGCACGTCGTCGGGCGAGTACACCGGGTCGTCCTCGAAGCGCTCGAAGAACGCGGAGTCGGGCGCCATCCAGCCGCCCGATGGCTGCGCGTGCGCCAGGTACGGGGGCGCCTCGATCAGCCGCCGGGCGCACAATGCGCCGAGCGGGACGAAGGGCGAGGGACCGCTCGGCCGCTCGCCGCGCCCCCGCGCGCGGACGAGCCAGACGCCGCCCGCGTTCCAGTCCTGCCCGAGCAGCACGCCGCCGCCGTCGGGGATCGCGGCCGAGCCCACGTACATCGTGCTCGACATGCTCGCCATCTCGAGCGGCGTGCCGCCCAGGCTCCCGAGGGTCAAGCGGCGCGGGGCCGCGGACTGGACGCCGCGCCGCCCCCAGACGCGCAGGAAGAAGCCGCCCTCGAGCGTGTCCAGGAGGAGCGCTCCGACCTCGGTGCCGGCGCGCAGCACGCTGACCTGCGGGTCCGCGGCGCGCGCCTTCTGCGCCACCTCGACGTCGTAGTCCATCAGGACCGAGGCCATCCCGGTGGCACCCGCGCGCACGCGCTGCCCGATGCGCACGGTGCTGCGCGAGTAGTCGAGCGGGCTCGCCGCGGCGACGAGCGCGTCGGCCTCGTCCGCCGTGAGCACCGGGCGCGTCCCCGGCGGGATCGACGCCGGCGAGAGGACGAAGACCTCCAGCTCGGCCGACCGCAGGAGGAGCTCGCGCAGCTCGCCGAGGATCTTCTCGACCTCGCGCTGGGAGTCGGGGTCACCCTCCACGCGCAGGAAGCCGCCGCGCTCGTCGACGAAGAGGTCGTCGTCGGGCCAGTCCTCGCCCAGGCCGTCGAGCACGAGCTGCGGCAGCGCGTCCGCCTCGACGGGATCGCGCTCCTCGAGCCGCACGTCGTAGCGGTCGGGCTCGAACGAATCGAGGTACGTGGACGAGAGGTGCAGGCGCAGGTCGACCCCGCGCGGGCTCTGCGCCGCCGCGGCGCCGAGGGCGCGCACGTCGTGCCAGCGCACCAGAATCTCCTCCTGGGCGAGCAGCGGCCCGCCGAGGACCGGCGCCGCGGCGAGTCCGAGTCCGAGGTGGCAGGGGGCGAGGGCTCTGAGGGCGCTCATGCGGTCGATTCCCAGGTTGCTGGCGGCGGCCGGTGACTACCCCGGTCGAGGGGTTTGGACTACGCTCGCAGCGCCATGAACCGCAGGCCGCCCGCCCTCGCCCACCGGCTGCTGGCGCTCGCCGCGATCGCGCTGGCTGCGCCGGCCGACGATCCGGTCGCCGGGGTCTGGAAGGGCCTGGCGACCGGCGACGGGGCCACGTTCCCCACCTGGGGCGTGCCCGCCACGTTTTTGCTCGAGCGCGCCGCTTCCGGCCAGCTCGCGGGCACGTTCACGCTCCAGGGCACCTCCGTGGAAGGGGTGAGCGGCGCTTTCGATGCCGCGTCGGGCGAGCTCGCCCTCGCGGGGACGTTCGCGGGCACCTCCTTCGCCGCGCGCGTGCGGATCGCGGGCGATCGGATGACCGGGGACGTGACGGGCCTGGGGACGACGCTGTCGGTCGACGCGCGACGCATCGGCACGCAGGTCCTGGCGCCTCCTCCTGGCCGCAGCTCCGCGGCGGACGTGCGCACGCTGTCGGCCGAAGCGTGGGCCGCGGACCTCGCGTTCCTCGGCGCGTACTTGCCGCAGGTCCACGCGAACGCCTTCCACGTACTGGAACCCGCGAGCTGGAACGCCGCGATCGAAGCGCTCGCGAAGCGCGCCGGGGAGCTCGACGGGCCGCGGATGGCGGTCGCGCTGGCGCAGCTCGTCGCGCGCGTGGGCGACGCGCACACCGAGCTCGACTGGCGCGAGCTGCCGGGCTTCGACGCGTGTCCGGTCGGCTTCACGCGGTTCGCCGACGGCCTGTTCGTCAGCGCCGTCGACGAGCGCTGGGCCGAGGCCCTCGGGGCGCGCGTCCTGCGCGTCGCGTCCGTCGACGCAGAGGAGGCGCTCGCCCGGGTCTGCACGCTCTTCGCCGCCGAGAACGAATCGTGGCGCCGCGCCAAGGGGCCCGCGCTGCTCGCGATCCCGCGCTTGCTCTGGAGCCTTTGGCTCGTCGAATCGCCGGACCGGCTCCCGATCGTCGTCGAGGGCGCGGACGGCGAGCTCGCGCTGGAGCTCGAGCCGCGGGGCTCGGGGGCGATGCTGCAAGCGCCCGATCCGGAGCACGACCCGCTGCCTCTGTGGCAGACGCGGCGCAACGAGAGCTACTGGTTCGAGCGCCTCGCCGGGAAGCCCGCCGTCTACCTCGCGTACAACCGCTGCGCCGAGGACCCGAGAAGGCCCATCGAGGGCTTCGTGACCGACGTGCTCGCGGCCGTCGAGGACACCTCGGCCGAGCGGCTCGTCATCGACCTGCGTCACAACGCGGGGGGCAACTCGGCGGTGCTGAGCCACCAGCTGGAGCGGCTGGCGAAGCACCCGCGCCTCTGCGAGCCCGGCCGCGTGGTCGCGCTGATCGGGCCGACGACGTACTCCTCGGGGATGATGAACGCGCACCAGCTGCGCGCGCAGGTCGGCGCGACGCTCGTCGGCGAGCCGACGGGCGGCAAGCCCAACTCGTACGGCGAGATGCGCTCGTTCCGCCTGCCGAGCTCGGGGCTCGCGGTCTACTACTCCACCAAGTACTTCCGCATGCTGGCGGACGACCCGCCGGCGGTCGAGCCGGACGTGCGCGTCGACCTCGCCTCGTACGAGGCCTTCGCGCGCGAGGACCCGGTGCTCGCGCGGGCGCTGGAGCTCGGGCGCGAGCGCCGTTGAGCCGGGTCAGCCTCCCAGCCGCCAGCGTCTCTTCGGCATCCGCACCGCGAGCACGGGCACTTCCGAGCGCTTCAGCACGCCGTAGGCGACGTTGCCCAGGAGCGCCGCCGCGAGCCCGGTCCGCCCGTGCGTCCCGAGCACGATCAGGTCGTGCGCCGCGCCGCGCTCGACGATCAGGTCCTCGGCCGGCCCCTCCAGCCACAGGGCGTCGTGGGACACGCCGCCCCAGTCGACATCGGCGAGGGCGCTCTGGAACGCGCGGCGGTCCCGTTCGCGGTCCGTTTCGATCACCGGGTCCAGGTCGCGCGAGACCGACCCGGCCACGCCCATCGAGTGCGAGAAAACCGGAGGGGTGTAGCCGTGCAGGACGTCCACGCGGGCGCCGAACCGGCCGGCGAGCTCGCGCGCGACCTCGAGCGCCGCGCGAGCATGCTCGGAGAGGTCGGTCGCGACGAGGATGCGTTCGATCGCGCGGAGCTCGCCCGGCTGCACCCAGAGGTCGCAGCTCGTGCGCCCCATGACGGCGCGCGTGCCGCTTCCGAAGTCGAAGCGTCCGCGCCGCTCGTGGGGCCCCAGGACCAAGAGGTCGGGCGCGCGTCGCACGGCGTGCTCCACGAGGACCTGGGGTGGCTTCCCGGTCGCCAGCTCGAGGATCTCGTCGGCGCGCAGGTCCCCCGCCTCGGAGCTCGCGAGAAGCGCTTCCAACCTGCCGCGCGCGTGGGCGCGCGCCGCGCGTTCCTCCTCTTCCCAGAGCTCGATCAGCTCGCCATCGAGGTCCACGGGGGCCGCGTCCCGGATGTCCGAGACGTAGACGACGCGCAGCTCGGCGCCGAGCGCCCGGTGCAGCTCGAGGGCCGCCCGAACCGCCGGCTCGGAGCGCTCGTGGCCGTCGAACCCCACGCTGACCCGCTGGTAGCGCCCGCTGCCCATGGCGCGATCGTCGCCGCCCCGCGCAGCGGCTGCCATGCAGCCAAGTTCGTACTCGGCCGGGCGCCGGGAGCGCAGCGCCGGCACCGGCACGGCGCCGAGCGCCGCGTCAACCGGCGTCGGTGCGCGCCGCGCGGGCGCGGCCGTCGCCGCGCGAGATCGCGACGACGCCGCGCCCACCTCGGGTTACGCTGCGCCCAGCAGCCCCCTCCACCCACGCGCCAACCACCGATGCAAGCTCCCGCATTCCACCCCGCTCTGCTCGCCTGCGCCGTCCTCTCCCTCGGCCCCGGCGCCCTCGCCCAGCACCGCCTCGTGACGCAGGGCGCGGGCCGGCTGGCGATCGTCGCCGCCGACGGGAGCGTCGAGTGGGAGATGCCCTGGGGCCCGATCCACGACCTGCACGTGCTCCCCGGCGGCAACCTGATGGTGCAGCGCGGAACGGCCGAGGTCGTCGAGATCGACGTCGCGCGGCGGCGCGTCGTGTGGACCCACGACTCGGCGGCGAGCCACCCCGGCGCGGCCGTCGAGGTGCACGCGTTCCAGCCGCTCGAGGACGGCCGCGTGATGATCGCCGAGAGCGGGCCCGCGCGCATCGTCGAGATCGACCGCCTCGGAGAGGTCCAGCACGAGATCGCGCTCGAGGTCGACGCGCCCCATCCGCACACCGATACGCGGCTCGCGCGCAAGCTCGCGAGCGGCAACTACCTCGTGTGCCACGAGGGCGACGGCGTGGTGCGCGAGTACGACGGCGAGAGCGGCGCGCTCGTCTGGAAGTTCGAGGTGCCGCTCTTCGACCGCGAGCCGCGGGACGGCCACGGGCCGGACTCCTTCGGGAACAAGTGCTTCGCGGCCGTGCGCCTCCCGAACGGGAACACGCTCGTCGCCACGGGGAACGGCCATTCGGTGCTCGAGGTGTCGCCGGAGGGCGCCGTCGTGTGGAAGCTCGAGCAGCGCGACTTGCCGGAGATCACGCTCGCCTGGGTCACGACGCTGGAGGTGCTCTCGAACGGGAACTACGTCATCGGCAACTGCCACGCGGGCCCCGGCCAGCCGCTCCTCGTCGAGCTCGACCCGAAGACGAAGGACGTGGTCTGGACGTTCGACGGTTTCGAGGAGCTCGGCGACGACGTCTCGACCTCGAAGCTGCTCGACGTGGGGCCGGACGCCGAGCTCCTCGCGCGCGCGAGGCGGATCCACGCGCGCGTGGTCACGCTCGATACGCACAAGGACATCTCCGCGGACCTCGCGGCCGAGGAGCTGCCCGAGGACGAGCGCGAGCAGGAGCGCTTCCTCCTGCGCAACGACCCGACGCGCTGGGGCTCGAGCCAGGTCGACTTCCCGAAGATGCGCGCCGGCGGGCTCGACGTCGCGTTCTTCGTCGTCTACGTCGGGCAGGGGCCGCTCACCGACGAGGGCTTCGCGCGGGCGAAGGAGCAGGCCCTGGCGAAGTTCGACGCCATCCAGCGCATGGCGCGCCGCTTCCCGGACGAGATTGCGCTGGCCACCACGCCCGCCGACGTGCGGCGCAGCGCCGCGAGCGGCAAGCTCGTCGCCTGCATCGGGATCGAGAACGGCTATGCGATGGGGAGCGACCCGTCGCTCGTCGCCGAGTTCCAGCGCCTCGGCGCGCGCTACATGAGCCTCACCCACAACGGCCACAGCCAGCTGGGCGACTCCAACACGCCGGAGGGCGAGCCCCTGCACGGCGGCCTAAGCGACCTGGGCCGGCGGGCCATCGAGGAGATGAACCTGCACGGGATCATGGTCGACGTGTCGCACGCCGGGAAGCAGACGATGATGAAAGCCGTCGCGCACTCGCGGGCTCCCGTGATCGCCTCGCACTCGGGCGTCGCGGCCGTGCGCGCCCACGGTCGCAACCTGGACGACGAGCAGCTCCTGGCGCTGGCCGAGAACGGCGGCGTGATCCAGTGCGTCGCGTTCGCGAGCTACGTCAAGGACGACTCCGCGCGCCGCGAAGCCATCCGCGAGCTGCGCGAGGAGCTGGGCCTGCCGCCCCAGCGCCGGCGCAGCACGCCGATCGACGAGTCCCCCGAGGGCCTCGAGAAGCTGCGCAAGCTGCGCGCCGGCGCGCGGGAGATCGAGGCGCGCTTCCCGCCGGCGAACGTCGCCGACTTCGTCGACCACGTCGACCACGCGGTGCGGACGATCGGGATCGACCACGTGGCGATCAGCTCGGACTTCGACGGCGGCGGCGGCGTGCAGGGCTGGAACGACGCGAGCGAGACGTTCAACGTGACGCTCGAACTCGTCCGGCGCGGCTACACCGAGGAGGAGATCGCCAAGCTCTGGTCGGAGAACACGCTGCGCCTGTGGCGCGAGGTGGAGGAGGTCGCGAGCAGGCTGCAGGCCGAGGGGAAGTAGGCACCTCCTCGCGCGCCCCATCACGATCGAGCCGCGCCTCGCGAGACGGCTCCCAGGTGGCCCCGGACGAGAGGCGGCCCGGGCCGAGCCGGCCGGGACCGGCGTCCCGGCGGCTCGACGTTCACGCGCTGCGGGTCACTCGCCCGTGCTCGGGGCCGGGGTGCTGCTCTACTTGAGGTTGAACGTGTCCGGGAACGGCCCCGGGTCCTTGATCGGGCTTTCGCCGCCCCAGTATTCCCACGTGTTGAAGACCACGACGTCGGCCAGGAACGCGAACGGGTACACCGGGATGAACCACAGACCGAGGAAGATGAGCTCGTTCGCCCAGTCCATCTCGGTGACCCCGGCGTTCCAGTTCCGGATCGAGTTCAGGGCGTTGTTTGGGCCGAGACATCCTGCCAGGGGCAGGGACAGCAGCAGGATCGCGGTCAACTTCTTCATGGGATCGAGACCTTTGGGGGGTGACAGGACCAGGACTGCGAGCGTCCCGGCGTTTCTGGAAGCGCGACATCATAGTCACGCGGGCCCCCGATCGCACTCTCCTCGCTCGCGGGCCGCGTGAGCCCCGCGCCGGGGCCGCCGGGGCCGCCGGGGCGCGCTGGCGCGTGGCCGCCGGAGGGGTCGCACGATAGGCTCGGACGCCTCGCTCCCATGAGCTCACTCCCGGCAAGACCCGTCCCGCGCGGAGCTCGCTCCCGGCCGGCACGCGTCGCCGCAGTCCTGCTCTGCGCCGGCGCGTGCCGCGCGCCGCTCGCGGACCGGGCGCCGGCCGCCGTTCCGGAGGTGCGCGTGGCCCAGTACGCGGGCACGACGCTCGGAGGCCCCGTCCCCGGTCTCCCGATCGCTCCCCTCGACCCGGCCGATGCGCTCGTCCTGCGCTGCCGCGCGTGGCTGCTCGCGCGCTCGGCGAGCGAGGAGCTCGAGCCGCTCGCCGCCCGCGCGCGCCTGGTCCTGCAGTCCCCGGCCGAGGAGCTGCTCGTCCCCGCCCCGGTCCTCACGCGCGCCGTGCGACTCGGCTCGGGGCGGCGCGCCGCCGAGCTCGTCGAGCGGATCCGCGCCGGGGAGCTCGGCCCGGCGCGCGCGCTGTCCGACCTGTCGGAAGCCCTGCCGCTCGGCGTCACGCTCGAGGTCACGGCCACCGATCCGGCGGCGCGAGGCGCCGCGCGCCTCGAGCGTATCGCTCGCGCGGTGTCGATCGCGGTGGCGCGCTCGTCAGCGGGAGCCGAGCGGACGATCGAGGCGACCCTGACGGTAACCGTCGAGGTCGCGCCCGTCGATCCGATCCGCGCTCCCGTCCCGGGAGAAGAGCCACCCCAATCCCGCCCGGTGCCGCGGCTCGAGACCGTGCTGCTCGAGCCCACCGCCGAAGACGTCCTGGCGTTCGCCGCGCCCGCGCCCCTCGAGGACAGCGTCGCGTGGATCGTGTTCGAGCTAGCGATCGAGCCCGCGCCGCACGCCGGCGGTCCGGACTGGTCGGCGCACGCCGCGCGCGTGGCGCGCTGCGAGAGCGCGCTCGCGGCGAGCGCGGAGCGCGCGCTGCTGCTCGGAGCGGACGCGACCGCGCGCCGCGAGCAGCAGTGGCGCGACGCCGCCGGCGGGCTCGAGGACCCCGGGGAAGGGCGCTCGGCGCTCGCCTACATGGCGCGCATCGCCGAGGCGCCGCTCGCCGCCGACCTCGTGCTCGTCGCGCACGACGGCGCGCTCCTGGCGGAGCTGCGGGCGGCGCTCGACGGCGGCGCGAGCCCCGACCCGGCGCGCCCGGACGCCGCGCAGCCGAGCGCCGGCGGAGCCGACCAGGCGGACAGGGCCGACCAGGCCGACCGCGGATGGGCGCTCGAGCGCGCGGCCGTGCTCGCGCTCACGCGGCGGCAGGCGGACGGCCAGCTCGCGCCGGAGCTGCACGCGCTGCTCTTGCTCCACGTCGGCGAGGTCGCCCACTTCCCCGAAGCGCTCGCGCGGGCGGCGCGCCAGGCCGCGAGCCACAGCGAGTTCCAGGCGGCCCTGGTCGGCGCGAACCTGGAGCTGCTCGAGGAGCCGCGCCCCGGCGCGCGCGTGCGGGCGCACGACTGGCTCACCGCGCACGGCGCGGGCGTGCCGGGCTACGACCCGCTCCAGCTGGACGCCGAGCGTTCCGCGGCGCTCCTGCGCTACCGCGAGGCGCAGGCGCGGTGAGCGCCGCGCCGCGAGGACGGGGGCGGCGCTGGCTCCGCCGGCTCCTGCGCTGGGGCCTGATCCTCGCGCTGCTCCTCGTCGCGCTGCGCTTCGCGGCGGTCGCCGCGGCGCCGGCGATCCTCGACCGGCTCGCCGCGCACCACGGGCTGGCGCTCGAGGTGGCCGAGCTGCGGCTCGCGCTGCACCGCGGCGAGCTCCTGCTCGAGGGCGTCACGCTCGGCAGGCGCGACGCGCCGGGCGCCGCCCCCTACCTGCGGCTGGAGCACGCACGCGTCGAGCTCCAGCTCCGCCCGCTGCTCGCCGGGCGCCTCGTGCTGCACCGGGCGGACGTCGACGGCCTCTTCGCCAGCATCGAGCGGCGCGCCGACGGCCGCCTCGCGTTCCTCGAGCACTTTGCGCCGGGGGCTCCGGGGCCACCGGGGCCCTCCCGCCCGCCGCCCCACGCGGCGCCCCGGCCGCTCGACTTCCGCCTGCCCTTCGAGATCGAGGCGGCGCGCGTCGCCGGCCTGCGCGTGCGCTACGTGGACGCGTCGGTGGTTCCCCCGGTCGACGTCGAGCTGGCCGCGACCCTGCGCGCGTCGCAGGTGGGCTCGCCCGAGGCCGAGGCGAGTCTGGAGCTCCTGGCGTCGAGCCCCCAGTGCCTCGACGTCCTGCGACTCTCGCTCGAGGGCACGTTCGCCGAAGCCGACCTCTCCGCGCGCTCGGCGCTGCGCGTCGCGGGACTGCGACCGGAGCCGCTGCGCGGGCTGCTCGCGGCGATCGGCGTCGACGCGCGCGCCGACCAATTCGACCTCGAGCTCGCCGCGCGCTTGCGCGCAAAGGCGCTCGAGGCCAGCGCGGCACGGGTGTCGCTCGAGCTCGAGGGGCTGCGGCTCGCGGCGGGCTCGACGGCCGAGGCCGTCGAGCTCGACGAGCTCTCGGCGCGGGCGACCCTCGGGCCGCACGGGCTCGACGCGACGCAGGTCGCGGCCCGCGGCCTGCGCGCGGCGGCGGCGATCACGGCGAGCGGTGGGCTCGAGCTCGCGGGCCTGCGCTTCGTCGACGGGGTGGTCCCGCAGGCGGAGCCGACTCCGCCCGGCGCGGAGCCGGGGCCGACCGAACCGGCGCTTTGGTCCTTCGCGCTCGAGCGCGCGCAGCTCGACGAGGCCCGCCTGACGCTCGCGGACCGGCGCTTCGAGCCGCCGGTCGACCTCGGCGCCGTCATCGACACGTGCGAGCTCGCCGACCTCGTGCTCGACGCGCAGCGCCCCGGCCGGCCCGCGCGCTTCGCGGCGCGGGTGCGCGCACCCGGGATCGTCCGCGAGGCGAGCCTCGAAGGGTCGCTGGTCCTCGGCGGGCCGACGCGCCGCCTGGAGGCGACTCTGCGCGCAGCCGGCATCGCACCCCTCGCCCTCGAGCGCCACTACGCCGCGGCCGGGCTGAAGAGCAGCCTGCGCGACGCGTCCCTGAGCCTGAAGGTCGCGGTCGAGCGCCGCACGGACGAGCACGGGCGCCCGTGCGCCGACGTCGAGCTGAGCGAGCTCGCCCTCGCGGACGGGACGCCGATCCTCGAGGTGGACCGCGCCGCGCTCGAGGGCCTGGTCTGGGACCGCGCCGCCTCGTTCCTGCGCATCGAGAGCGCCACCCTCGCCGGGACGCGCGCGCGCGCGCTCGTCGACGCGAACGGCGACGTCGACCTCTTCGGGACGCACACTCGATCCGGCGGGAAGGCTGGCCCCGCGGCCTCGCGCGGGGCGCACGCGTTCGACGCGCTCGCGACGCTCGCGGACGCGCTGCCGTCGAGCGCGGCGCTGCTGCCGGCGCACGACGCGCGGTTCGAGCTCGGCGCGCTCGCGTGGCGCGGCGCCCGGCTGACGGTCGTCGACCAGGGCCTCGCGCGGTCCCACACGCTCTCCATCGACGACGCGGGCGTCGAGGCCTCCGACGTCGGGTTCGGCGGCGGGCGCGCGGACACGGCGCGTTTCAAGGGCTGGATGCGCAGCGCGGGGCTCTGCGAGAACCTCGTTCTCGAGGGGACGCTGCGTTCCGAGGACCAGCCGCTGCGGCTCGAGCTGCGCGCCGCCTTGACGGCGAGCGGCCTCGAGACGCGCCTCCTGGAACCCTACCTCCGATCGGACGCGTTCGCACCGGCGCTGGCCGACGGCCGTCTCCGGGTCGAGCTGCGCGGCAGCGTGGAGCGCACGGCGGAGGGCGCGTGCCTCGACGCCGAGCTGAGCGGGCTCGCTCTCGACTCGGGCGGGGAGACGGTCGCGTCCCTCGAGCGGCTGCGCGTGCAGGGCGTCGAGATGGGCGCTAGCGAGGTCTGCGTCGACGCCGTCGAGATCGAGAGGCCCTTCGCCAGGCTCGCGCGCGACGCCGCCGGCGGCCTGCACCTCCCCGGCCTCTACCTCGCCCCCGCCCCGCCGCCGCGAGAGGCGGGAGCAGCGCCCGCCGGCGCCGGCTCCGCGCCCCCGGCTGGCGTGGCGACCGCGGGGGCTGCGGGGGCCGCGGGCGCGGCCGGGCAACCCGGCGCGCAGCCCGGCGCGCAGCTCGGGCTGCGCATCGCCCGGCTCGCGCTGCGCGAGGGGGCCGCCGACTGGAACGACGCGCTCGCCGGCGTCGCCGCGCGGATCGACGCGGCCGCGGAGCTCTCGGACCTCGCGCTCGCGGGCGGGAGCGTGGCGGCGCGCGCCAGCGTCAGCGTCGCCGACGGTGCCGAGCGCCTCACGCTGGAGTGCGGGGTGCAGCTCTCCCCGGAAGAGCTGGGCGTCGAGGGCACCGTCGCGGCGCGCGGCCTCGGCCGCGGATGCGGGCGCGCGTACCTGCCGTCGAACGTGGGGCTCGATCTCGCCGACGGCCGGCTCGACCTCGGGTTCGCGCTGCGCCTCTCGCCCTGCGATCCCGGGGGCAGCGCGCTCGCGGGCGAGCTCGACCTGCGTGACCTCGCGCTCCAGGACGCGCCTTCCTCCGCCCCGCGGCTCGCCCTCGCGAGCGCGAGCATCGAGGTGGAGCGCGCCGACGCGACGGCGCGCGAGCTGCTCGTCGAGGAGCTCTCGATCGCGGGGCTCGAGCTCGCCGCGACCCGCCTCGCGGGCGGCGCACTCGCGACCTGCGGCCTCACCTTCCGCGAGGAGCCTGCGCGCGGCGCGGCGGACGCGGCCGCAACCGAGCCCGACGCGCCCGCGCCCTTCGACATGCGCCCTCCGCGCGTCCGGCTGGCGCACGTCGACCTCGGGATCTCGCGCCTCGAGCTCGCCGACGAGAGCCGGCCCGCCGCGGCGCCGCTCGTGCTGGCGACCCGCGTGCGCAGCGCCGAGCCGCTCGTGATCTCCGACCCGGACCCGGGCGCGCGGACTCCGTGGCAGCTCTCGATCGAGGGCGCGGCCGAGCCGCTCGTCGAGCGCTTCGAGGTGCAACTGGTCGCCGAGCCCTTCGCGCTGTCGCCGCGCGTGGAGGCGACGCTCGCGATCGACGGCATCCGCGGTGCGGCCCTGCCCGGGCTCGCCCCGGAGCTCGCCGCCTCGGTGGACGCCTCGCCGATCGACGGCGGGTCGCTTCGCGCGCAGCTCGAGGCCACCGTGCACGCGGGCCTGGGGCGCGTGCGCGAGGCGGGCTCCTTCGGCCTGCGCCTCGAGCTCACCGACCTCGAGCTGCGCGACCGGCCACGCGGCGAGGTCGTCCTCGGGCTCGACGTGCTGCACGTCGACGCGCCGCGGATCGCGCCGGGTCGGCGCGAGCTCTTCGTGCGCAGCGTGAGCCTCGTCGAGCCGGCCGGGCGCATCACGCTGCGCGACGGGGAGACCGAGCTGTTCGGGGTCCTGCTGCCGCGGCCGGCGACGGCATCCCCGCGGCCGGCGGCCGCATCCCCGCGGCCGGCGGCCGCATCCACCGGCCCGCCGGCCTCGGCAGCGAGCCTGCTGCGCGACGACACCGAGCAGCGCGGCGGCGCGGTCGCGCAAGGCGAAGTGCAGCTCTCCGAGCTGGTCGTCACCGGGATCGCCCTCGAGATCGTCGACGAGACGACCTCGCCGCCCATCACCATCCCGCTCGTCGATCTGTACGTCGAGGTCCACGGCGCGTCGTCGCGCGCGACCAGCGAGTCGCGCCCGATGCGCGTCGAGCTCCTCGCCAGCGCGGGCGCGACGACCCTGCCCGCCGCCGAGGGCGAGACGCCGGCGCAGGTCGCGCTCTTCGAGGAGGTGTCCCTCACCGGCTGGCTCGACCTCTTCCCCGCGCCCCACGGCTGGTGGCGCTCGAGCGTGAGCGGGCTCGAGCTCGCGCCGCTGAGGGAGCGCGCCCGCGAGGCCGGCATCCGCCTGAAGGGCGGCGTGCTCGACTCGTCGGCGAGCTTCCGGCTGGACGAGAAGGAGCTGCGCGTGAAGGCGCGCTCGACCTTCACGAACCTCTCGGTGTCGGAACCGGAGAACGGGATGATCCGGCGCGCCCTCGGGCTCCCGGTCCCGCTCAACACGGCGATCCTCGTCCTCGAGGATGCCGATGGCGAGCTCGTCGTCCCGCTCACCTTCAGCGTTCCCGCCAGCGGCCTGCGCCCGGGCGCGTTCTTCACCGCCGCCGGAGCGACGCTGGCGCGCATGATCACGGCGGCGCTCGCGAAGTCGCCGCTGCGCATCACCGACGAGCTGACTTCGCTCGTCGGCCTGCGCGGGAAGCACGGTCGCACGCCACCGCGGGTCGAGACGCTCGCCTTCGAGCCTGGAGCCGCCGACCTCGCGCCCGACGTCGCGGCGCTCCGCGACAGGCTCGCGCACGAGCTGGCACGCGGCGGCGGGCGCTCGGTGGTGCTCGAGCACGACTTCGGAGCGGCGGACCTCGAGCGCGTGCGCGCGCTGGCGCGCCCCTCGCGCGAGGAGAGCCTGCAGCTGTTCGCGCGCATCCAGAACCGGCGGCGCGAGCTGGGCAACTCGACGGGCGAGCTCGCCCGGCGGGCGCGCACGCTGCACGCCGTCGGGCGCCTCGAGGCGGCGAGCGAGGTCGAGCGAGAGCTGCGCGCGACCCTGCGCGAGCTCGACCGGGTCGAGCTCGCCCTCGACCAGGTCGGCGCGCTCCTGCGGCCCGACGCGGAGCGCTACCTGGCGCAGCGCGAGCTGCGCATGGGCAACGACCTCGCCGGGATGCGACTCGACGGGATCCGGCAGGCGCTCGTCGAGCGGCTCTCGCCGGAGCAGGCCGAGCTGGTGCTCGTGCGCCACCCCAACCCGCGCCGTGCCCCGCGCGAGGGCGGCGGCGCCGTGCGGGTCACGATTCGGGAACAGCGCTGACCCTGCGCCGCGGCCTCACTTCGCGCCGGGAGGCGGCAGCAAGAACGGCCGCACGTACTCCTCGTAGAGGAGCTCGTTGTTGATCGGCCACCAGCCGCCCTCGGAGTCGATGACGATCCCGTACTCGGTCAGGCGCAGGTCGCGTACGACGTGGTCGCTGCGGTGCAGGACCCATCGCTGGGGCTCGCGGCCGCCGTGCCGGTACTGGTCGGCGCCGAACGCCATCCCGAGGAGCAGCACGACCGAGAGCCCGGCGTAGGCCGCGATCGCCCGGCGCACGCGCGGCGCGTGGCGCGTGCGCAGGAGCGCGCCCCCCCAGAGGACCACCGGCAGCACCGCCGCGTGGAAGGCGATCAGGTTGTGCCACCACATCACGGTCGTCGGCGACAGCGAGTTCGCGACCACGCCGGCTGCGAGCATCCACAGCGCGTAGCCCCGCAGCCAGATCCGGCCCGACGTGCGCCCGCTCGGGCGCGAGCGGCTCCATGCGAGGTGGCGGCGGAACGCGCGGACGTTGGCGGCGAGCGCGAAGAACGCGGTCCCGGCCGCCAGCACCGCCAGAACCCGCAAGGCCGGGGTCAGGACCCGGTCGACGCGCGCTCCGAACGCGGGGCCGAAGTCGAAGTCGACGAAGCCGCCCGACACCGAGAGCGAGGCGTAACGCACCCAGTAGAGGACGCCCTTCAACGGCGGCCAGACGAACAAGAGGCTCGTGCCAAGCGGGTCGCCGCTGCCCCCGGGGAGGATCTCCGGATGCCGCGCGAGCTGGGCGAAGTACGGGACGAGCGAGCCGAAGGTGATCGCCGTCCCGGCGAGCACGCCGCCCCAGTGCGGCTTGAAGTGGCCGCGCAGCCAGAGCAGCCCGGTCGCGAAGACGAGCAGCATCGCGTCCATGTGCAGCTGCAGCGTCAGGCCCACCGCGCCCACGAGCAGCGTCGAGTCCCAGAAGCCCGCGCGCTCCCGCTGCCGGTAGCAGGTCCAGAGGTGGATCGCGCCCGTGAGGAACACGTAGTTCGAGTTGTCGAGCCACGCCGACTGGTACAGCCGCCACGGCCCCAACCAGTAGACGACGGCGAGCACGATCCGAGCGGGGGCCGCGCGCTCCCCGCGCCCCCCGCGCCCGCCCCAGGCGCTCCCGACCACGCGGTCGAGGAGCAAGTAGGCGAGGACGTGGCTCGCGAGGATGGGCACGACGGGCGCGCGGTGGTCCATCCACGCCATCAGCGGCACGCCGACCACGAGCGCGGTCAGCCCGCCGGGGATGAAGCCTCCCGTCGACGTCGCGAGCGGATTCCCGAAGGGGACCCAGATCCCCTGCTGCGCGAGGAGCCAGCCGCGCGTCAGGAGCGCCAGCGCGTCGCCGGCGACCTGCGCGCGCGCGAGCATGACGACCGAGATCGCGAGGCCCAGCGTGAACGACGCGGCGAGCCAGCGGCGCGCGCGCGTATCAGCCTCCCGCGGGCTAGCCCTGGATCCGGTCGTGGGGGCCGACGTTCTCGCCTCCCAGCTCCATGAACGGCTCGATCTCCACCCCCAGCCCCGCGCCCACGCGGTTGATGTAGGCGAAGTAGCCCACGTTGTGCACGGCGTCGGTCACGTCGCGGTCCGAGAAGCCGTGGGCGCGCAGATCGTCGACGTCCGCGCGCTGCACCTCCCAAGGCGTCTCCGCGAGCTTGACGGCGAAGTCGAGCAGCGCCCGCGTCGGCGGGTCGAGAGCGGCCCGGCGGTGGTCTTCCTTGATCGTCCGGACGAGCTCCGGGTCGTCGACCTCGGCACGGAGGTCCTTGGCGTGCCCCTCCAGTCAGTAGCGGCAGCGGTTCACGCGCGACACGACGAGCGCGATCATCTCGCGCTGCGCGCGGGACAGGCCCGAGGGAGCGTACGCGATCGTGTCGTAGAGCCGCATCATGTCGTCGAGGGCGTCGGGGTTCTGGCTCATCGCGCGGACGATGCCCGCGACGCGCCGGTCGCGGCGGCGGCTCGCCGCGTACTGCCGCGCGAGCTTCCCCACGGCGAGCTCCTCGGGGATGGTTTCGACGTAGGTCATGCCAGCCCTTCTATCCGGGGAACAGGGCGGGTACCAGCGCCGGGTATCCGGACGGTGACCCGTCTACTACCGGACCGACCCGAACCGAGCCGGAGTCCGTGACGACTTGCGCAGGCCGGATCCGAACGCTCTCATCGGTCGAACGATGCGCAAGGGCCGACCGCCCGAGTGCGAAGGAGACACCCGTTTCGGAAGAAGCGGACCTCCGGGAACCCCGTGCAAGAACGAGCTCCCCTGCACAGAATGGAGCCGATGGCCCTCTCGCCGCTGCGAGACCCGTGCAGACGCCCGGCGGCCCGAGCGGGCCTCGCCTTCGCCCTGGCGTGCGCCCTGGCGTGCGCGGAACGCAAGGCGCTCGCCAGCGGCGAGCGCGCGGACGAGCGCGAGCACATGGTGCGCTCGCAGATCGAGGCGCGCGGAGTCGCGGACCCGCGCGTGCTCGGCGCCATGCGCCGCGTCCCGCGCCACCGCTACGTGCCCGAGCACCAAGCGGCCTTCGCTTACGATGACCGCCCGCTGCAGATCGGCCAGGACCAGACGATCTCCCAGCCGTACATCGTCGCGTTCATGAGCGAGGCGCTGCGCCTGGCGGGCGACGAGAAGGTCCTCGAGATCGGGACGGGCTCCGGGTACCAGGCGGCCGTGCTCGCCGAGCTGGCGCGCGAGGTCTACTCGATCGAGATCGTGCCCGCCCTGGCCGCGCGCGCCAAGGAGGTCCTGGGCCGCGAGGGATACTCGAACCTCCACCTGCGCACCGGCGACGGCTACCGCGGCTGGCCGGAGGCCGCGCCGTTCGACGCGATCGTGCTCACCGCGGCGCCGGAGCACGTCCCCGAGCCGCTCGTCGAGCAGCTCGCCGACGACGGCGTCCTCCTGCTGCCGCTCGGCGGGGACCTGCAGGAGCTCGTCCTCTTCGAGAAGCACGGCGGCCGCCTGGAACGCCGCGAGCTGCTCCCCGTGCGCTTCGTCCCGATGACGGGCGAGGCCCAGCGCCCGCGCTGATATGGAGGCCCATGTTTCAACCCCCAGGGAGTGGGCGGACCGTGTTCGAGCGGTCTCGACAGCGGCCGAAGTAGCCGGAAGGGGGGGAGGGGGCCGGGCTGGGGT